>Ga0307515_10025349_pt1 | contig 10266 bp, 5 predicted proteins | sample 17_EM_MG_FD_194513 | JGI IMG/M metagenome (GOLD analysis project Ga0307515, IMG submission 194513) | Populus trichocarpa ectomycorrhiza microbial communities from riparian zone in the Pacific Northwest, United States - 17_EM | ecosystem: Host-associated > Plants > Roots > Unclassified | place...
AGTGTAATCATTTCATTTTAACTCGTCTGGTAATGGATGAAATGACATGGCATATGTTGATATTTAGCTCTAACCATGTAATGATCAAACTGTATAAAGTCCAAGTGATTCTGAGTACAATATGCAAAAACATGTGAAATGGATGTTAGAATGTCTACCATTTACCTTATATGCTTCTATCATACAATCTGATTGTTCGTTTGACTTTTTTTGCAACAACCAGTTTATTGATCTATCTCTGCTCATTTTCAATTCAACATGAATTGATGGGGGGGGAATTATTCCATATTGAATAAAATCATTTTCTTCATGTCTTCACTTGACCCAATAACTATTACATTTGTAAAACATCAATTGCATAAGAGTTAAAACATGCATTGCTTGAGCACATTTCATAATATGATTAAATAGTTTTGAAAAATTAGTTGTCATATTACCATACCAGTGACCGCCACCATAATATAATGCCTATTTTTCTTTTGATTCCTTTTCAAGCAATTCTTGATATGATGGGTCCAACTTACATATTCATTCATACCACAAATCAAATATGCACCTTGAAGATTTATATCACATCCTTATCAAAAAAAATAAAATTGTAAAAGGGTCTTTGAAATTGATGATTGAAGTTACTAACAAAATGTCAGGTACAATAATTATAGCATCCTATAGGTTCATATCAAATTTCTACTACTCCATTCTTTATGCTTGAAAATCTATTAGATATTATACATATACCTATTTTATCACTGGTAACGTATCTTCGTAAGTAAAGTAAAAATCATCTTTAATTAAAATTATTTTCTTTATTAATTTGCAAAAGCCAACGAGACTATCTCATTATTTGAATCAAAAGCAACTATAATCAATAAGTTCTCATCCTATCGTCCATACAAATGTGTGCCATCAACACTGATAAGTGGTTTACAATACTTAAACCTTCAATACAAGCTCTAAATGATAAAAAACAATCTCTCAAAAACCATTATATTATCATCAAGATTTCTTTTGTGCTTGCAATTAACAACGTTTTTAGGATTTGATTCTTTTTATTACCAACAACAACCTTGGTAATTTTTCAAAATACTTTTCATTTTAACCAAAAAGATACTCAAGCATCTTTTGTTTTGCAACTCATGCTTTGTCATATGATATTTTATATCTATAATGCAATTTTATTTCATCTTGTATGTTTTCAACTGTCATTAAGAGACTATTAATCACAAAGGTTGATATAGCATTGATAATAAAATTGTATTGAGTTGATAATGGTCATGCATATGGCCCTTTTGACTTTGTTATCTCAAACTAATCTGATCTTTTATGATATCCCCCCATGTAAATATCACTTACATTCAGGTGCTTGCACACATTGTAATTGAACAAATATCGAGTTCGACCATTGAACTCGGTATTCAATTGAATGTGCAATGTGTCACCGTTTAACTACATTAACTAATTTATTTTTACTGCTAAATGTTTGCTTATGACTAAGTACTCAATCATGAGAAACAACAAAACTAGACCCATAAGCATCAATAAATTCAGGAACAAGAGGTATTATTTCATCATCAACATCATTATCAACATTCACTATCACATTCGTGTCTAATGTCTCGTCATCTTCATTTTCACCAGGTTTAGAATAGTCAAATCTATGTTGATAAACAAATTGATTGTCAAACATATTATCATCAATTCTTTGTAACAAATCATCCAAAAATAAACTCTTTTTATCTCTACTAATTGACTTTGAAGGACCGACAGAAGTTGGGTCACACAGAGATCTTGATTGATTACTCACATACAATACCATCATGTTGAACTCACTTTGGATGAAAAATCAATCATTATTTTATAACTACCATCACATACAATCAGAATAGGATAATATTAATATTCACCAATTTGACATCTTCAGTTATTTCAACATCAATATCATTATAATTCCACCGAAGTCCATGACAAATAATTTTTTTCATTTCCGTATATGACATGCCTAAACTACCATGTAATAACAAACTGCTTTCACCATTATATGTGATACAACTATTTACATTAAGAACAATAGTACCGCCATAATGACATAAAATAAATATGTTATAAAACATTCTAAAAAAAAAAAAGCAAATTGAATTTTGATCAATTGGATGTAATTTTAACTAAATTGTATTACCTCAATCTTAATTGGCAAAATTCATAGCAAAATCAATCAAATTTCTAAAATTTAACGCAAAAGCATACTTGACCAAAATTAAACATGATTCATGATATCAAATCTAATTGATATTTTCATGCTCAAATGTATTAAATCAAACTTAAATTTATATCAAATTAAAAAAATCAAAGAAAATACAAAATTTGGCAACTTATCCATAATTCAATGCAACGTGTAATTCATCATAATTCTACTGCATTCATGCTCTATTGCATGAAATCATCAAGCGTAGTTGATAATATTATTAGTTGATTCCAACGATCCCCACAAAATCTTTAATTCTCCCACTTATATAAAATTCAATGTAACACATAATTAATTCAAATAATTATTTTACAATTAATTTAACTTATTTTTATATTCAATTATATCAAATCAACCCTAATTAATGGTATTTATAGTTAATTTATCATTAATGCAACAAACTTAAAATTCAACCTAAACAATGATTTTATTTCAACTAAACCAAACACAAATTCATACCAATGTAGTATGTTTACCTTACTTGTAGGACTAGAAAAAGAGTTGGGGTGGCATGGGCAACACTGGTAGTAGCGACAACAATGGATTTTGAAGAGAAAAACATCATAAGATACTTGAAAACTAAGATGGGTTTGATTTTGAGTGTCTTAGGGACAAACTAACAAGTGTTTGGTGGGTTTTTTTAAAGAGAGAAAGGTTGTGAACATCGGTTTTTTTAGAAAGAGAGTTGTGTCTATTTGTGTTCTTTGATCCAGAGAGTTATTTAAATTTCATAACATGTAGCATTTCTAAAGTGTGACATGTTAAATTGCGCATGATAATTATCTTTTTATGTTTGGATATAGTGATATTTAAAAATTTGCTAATTTAAAAAGTGTGATATTATATTAAATATTTTTTAAATGATGTTATTCTATAAAAAAAATTTACTATGATAATTTAAAACAAAAATATTCTAAATTCTAGAATTTATCACTGCCTTCGAAGTTGCTATGCTTTTGTTAGGTAAGAAAGGTTAATTTGCTGCACCTTGCCTGGAATAGACCAGTACCCTACCCCACTCTTACCTACCAACCCTTGAACAATCTATAAAGAGGACATGACCCACTTAGATCACACGACGAAAAAGAAATTCCTCGTCTAGCTTTCAAAGGGCTTCAAAGACCTAAACTCCCACTAATTAGTAATTAGCAATAGCGCATTGCAAGACTCTTCTTAATTGACTGCACATGTCTACTTAAAACTCTATGTGCGGGGGAAAAGAAGAATACTACAGAAATAACAACATTCAAGTGTCGAAGAGTACTTATCATACAGAGTTGTAATAAATTAAGAAGTAATCAGGATATAATTAAATAAAATAAAATTTGAAGGATTTATAATGTAGTTATATCATAGAATTCTTTCTCCCATTTTTACTTAAATTAAAAGAGATTTTAATAATTAGTACCTGCAATAATAACACCACTGTTTTTAAGAAATACATATTGGTACGTATTTGTGGTTGACACCAAGATTTCTTCACATGCTTCAACGTCTATATCTTTTCACCAACACCACCACCACATAGAATCTCAAGCAACTCAAATCTGTGCTTTATTATAAGCTGCAAATACACTGCTTGAAGTTGCAGAATTTCTGAGCCAGAGAAGCTGAAAACAGCTGGATCATGCTAACTCTCAACTATCTCAAGAAATTAATATAAAGCACCTCTCCGAATTATCAATGCCATCATCATTATTTCTTTGTTAGAGGTTGATTAATGGCATTTGTATGTACATATACATATGCATATACTGCATCCGCGTTCGCTAGGACCACATGGCTACAGTACTTGACGGAGGCATGAAAAGCTCCAGTACAAATCCTTTTTCCTTTGTCCATCCGAAGATGAAAATGACTTGAGAAGATATACCTAGATTTTTGTTTATATGCTGTGTGTTGATGCATGAATATGGAAATTGAGCCCAATTAAAGGCATGATGGTGATACATCATGACCCTACATATTTTTCTGTGGACCCAGGGTGTATTTTGAACCCTGGTTTTATGCGGGCATTGCTACAATGCAAAACGCCTTTAACCATTCATGTCTCTAGGTTATTTTGTTTTTAGAAATAGGGTAGTGGTTGTTTTTTAAAATATTTTTTTATCTAGAAATAAATTAAAATAATATATTTTTTTATTTTTTAAAAATTATTTTTCACATCAGCACATCAAAACGATCTAAAAAAATAAAAAAAATTAAATTTAAGCCAAAAAATTTAAATTTTTGTGGAACGCGGTTTGCACCGCATTCCTAAACATTCTCAATCTAAAAAAAAAAATAGCCATCCTCTTTCGTTTTAGCTTCTGCGTGGACTGTTGTTTGATTTCCCCTTAAGCACTTACGAGGGAACGATGATGATGCACAGAATTGCATTAGTTAAAGAACCAACGGATCTTGCTGCTATAATGCTAATAATTCACCTCCAAATTTGTAAAACACAATTATTTCAGAAAATTAGAAAAGAATTATGCAAATACAATTGCAATCACCGACTAAATTATTCTATCAATATGGGAATTACTTCCAGATTGAAGTGAATAATTTTTTTTTTGACTTCCATAGTCTGTCTGTAAAGCTATCAGTAAATTTATTAACGACGGACTTACCGACAGATTAGAAATTATTGATGAGTGTTTTTTTGACCAACGATTTCTGTCTGTGATTCCATCAGTAAAATAATCATAAACGGAATGTTAGTGTAAATACTAATAGAAATTTCTATCAATAAAACTATTAAATCTGGTAGTGTGTTGTCTAGAAAGAAAAACTTTGAACACCAGTCGGATTAAAACTATGAATTTAATAAAGTAGCAAAAACCGGTCAGATAAAGACAGTGTTTGGTACTGTGATTCAAAAGTATTTTTGAAAAATTTTGAATTCTTTTTTGGTTTAAATTAATATATTTTTTATGTTTTCAGATTATTTTGATATGTTGATGTCAAAAATAATATTTTTTTAAATATTATTTTAATGTGTTTTAAAATAAAAAATATTTTAAAAAACAACCACTACCACACTTCTAAAAATTTAAAAATCGTATTGGTGTTCATAATAAAGACGTGACCGTGGACAAAAAGTTTCCTCGTCTCATAATATATTTTATCAATATGTCTTGTATTTGTTTTATTATTTTATGGATGAGGTGGCAATTTAAGATATATCATGATTTTTCGTTTATAAGATGCATAATAATATATGCGGTTAACTATAAATATACTCTTATCCATTAGCTTTGTCACAATTTCACATTTTATCAATCTAGATAAACAACTAATTTTTTCTCTTACGTTTCGCAGGCAACGTTTAGTATTATTATTCATACCGATAGATTTGAGAATCACCAAGATTTTAATTGAGCTAATGGATTTTGCATCCTATATTTTGATGGAATTTATAGTTTATTTTATAGACATAGAAAAATAATTAATTTATGTATTTAATTTTATAATATACAAAATTAAATGAGTAACGAGTAATATATGAAACATTCAATGCTGTTGTTTCTTTGAGTTTTCTTAATAGCCATGCAATCCTTTTTGTTAAATCAATTCAAATTAACACACACAAAAATATGAACATAAGAGAGAAGGAGGCTGAGGTTTTCATTGATCACTTTATTCTAAAGTTATTGTGTTAACCTAAATACAAAGAGATTTTATAGGCTAAACAAAATATCATTATACCCTTAATAAATAAAACAAAATAAATATATGTCTTAACATCTCCCCTCAAACTCATGATACGACAGCTACAAGCATCGAGAGTTTACCAACTAGAAAACAGAAATGAGAAATGAAATGCGACTTGGTAAAGAAATCTGCAATCTGAAAAAACCGAGTTAATGACGAGAAAGATGACAATCGATCTCAATCTGAAAAATCTGCAATCTGAAGAAGAAGAAACAAAAGGAAAAGTAATGGTGCCATACTTGAGATGATAACGAGTAAGATGACAATCGATCTCAATATGCTTAGTTCGTTCATGAAAAACCGAGTTGTGAGCAATCTGAATAGAACTCTGGTTTTCACAATATATAGGAGTAGGATGAGAAAATAAAACTCTCATATCCACAAGTAATTAATGTAACCAAACAATCTCTTTGGTAGTAGATGTCATAGCATGATATTCTGTTTCGGTTGAAGATTAAAAAACAATAGATTGTTTATTGCTCATCCAAGAAATAAGAAAATTACCTAAAAAGATACAGAAACCAGTAACAGACTTGTAATCTGTGAGATCACTACCATGATCAGCATTAGAGTATGCACACAACTCCAAGAAAAAGGTGGATGGAAGTAAAAGACTCTCAAAAAGACTGTACCCCGAAGATATCGCAAAATACAAAGAACAATTGCCTAGTGAATGGTAGTAGGAGAGACAACAAACTGACCAACAACATGAACAACATATGCAATATATGGACGAGTAATAATGAGATAAATCAAACTCCCAACAATAATACGGTATAAAGTAGGATCTGTCAAAGGCAAACCATTAGAAGAAGAATACATTGCATTAACCTTAATGAGAGTTTCTATAGTTTTGTTATCAGTAAGTCTAGCCTGCTCAAGAATATCTGCAACATATTTCAACTAAGAAAGAATATAACATCTGAGTGAGTAAGCTACCTCAATACCCAAGAAATATCAAAGATAACTCAAATCCTTCATTTCAAACTATCTAGCCAACTCTGTCTTGAAAACTGAAATATCATCAATGTCATCACTAGTAATAATCATGTGATCAACACATAAAGATAGAATGATACGATCTACATCAGTGCAATTAATAAAAAATAGCAAAATCATGACTACTAAAAACAAATCCAAGAGATGAGATCACAATAGAGAATTTCTCAAACCAAGCACGAGGTGCTTGTTTTAGACCATATAACGCTTTCTTGAGCTTACAAACATACCTAGAGTCATGTGAAACACTAGGAGAGGGCGCCATATAAACTTCTTTTTGAAGATCTCCATTTAATAAGGCATTTTTAACATCAAGTTGAGAAATATGCCACTGACGAATCGAAGCTACAACAATAAGAGTATGAATAATAGTCATTTTTGCAACAGGAAAAATGTCTCCTCATAATCCATACCATACTGTTGAGAGTATACTTTTGCAACGAACCTAGTTTTATATCGCTCAATAGACCCATCAGAATTTGTTTTGATGTTATACATCCAATGAAAACTAACAATACTCTTGCTAGGAGGTAGAGAAACCAAATCCCAAGTATCTATTTTATACAAACAGAAAGTTCCTCATCAATAGCTTGTTGTCAAAGAGAATAAAAAATTATCTTTTTGTAGGAAGAGGGCTTAAAGAGACAATGCATATAAGCTAAATAGGAAGTAAATTATGAATAATAACAAGAATAAGCAAAATCTGGTAGCTTTATGGACTTACAAATATGTGTGGATTGATGTAGAGGTGAATCCACAATCTCAGATGAAGTTTGAGAGAGTGTAGATGAGAATGAAGCTTTAAGTGTGCCGGAGAGTGAAGTGTCAGTACCTGTAGAACAATGAATACAAATTGGTCGAACATGGGGAGGGGTATCTGAGGTACTAGGAACCTGAGATGATAAACTATCAAAATTCTTAGAAAAAGAATCTATCCAAATAAGATCCGATCTAGTCAAGCTATAAGTAGTGGATGGAATAGAAAAGAAAGGTATATGCTCGAGCAAGACTAGGGGTGAGCAAAAAAAATGAAAAACCGATTAAACCGAGAAAACCGAAAAAAAAATAACCGAAAAAACTGAACTGTAAAAAAAACCGATTAAACCGAGTAGAAAATCACAAAATATTTCCGGTTCGGTTCGGTTTCGGTTTTCAAAGTCTGAAACCGATTGAACCGAACCGAACCGGCCCAGTTCAACTAAGCTATCTCTTGAAAAAAAAAAAAGGAGTATAAATAGCATATTTTCTAACTCTAAACTTATCTCACCATTCTCACTTTCTCAGCCGCCCCCTCTCCCTGCCTCTCATCTCTCAAATCTGCCTTCTTCTCTATGCTCTCTGCCTCTCATCTCTCATCTCTCAAATCTGCCTTCTCCTCCATACTCTCTGCCTCTCATCTCTCATCTCTCAAATCTGCCTTCTCCTCCATACTCTCTGCCTCTCATCTCTCATCTCTCAAATCTGTCTTAGGGTATCACAGATCCAACTGAAGGAATATGATATTCGAGCTCTGTCTAGGCTGAGTTGTGTTCTTGATAAAGAGATACAAGATGCAGTTACATACAACCTTTTACATTTAGTTGAACAACCTGCAATACTTGTGATGCTCAGTTATGGCACAGATGTTTGTCATTGTCTCCATTTTACAGGGAGGATTTGCTTTTCTTTGGTCTATGATTTAATTCTGCAACACTTCCAGTTCTGGCTCAATGTTCCTTCCATTTTCAAATTGTCCGCATTATTGTCTTTTGGGATTTGGATTGTAAATTACATGCTACCGATTTGGAAGCAAGTACAGAAACAAAAGTGCTGAAAAATGTGGTAAATAAAAAGCCCAGAAAAAACTCAACCGGAATAATTTTGGTTTGAACCGGTTTGGAAGGGAAAAAAACCAAACCAAACCAAACCGAACCGAAATTAATCGGTTTGAACCGGTTTTCGGTTTGGTTTGGTTCCAAAACTAAAAAAAAAAAATCGGTTTGGTTGTTTATTTTGGTCCAAAACCGGACCGGACCGAAAATGCTCAGCCCTAAGCAAGACAACATGATGAGACACATAAAGTTTCTGAGTTATTGGATGAAAACAATGATACCCCCTTTTACCTTCACCATAACCAAGAATGACACAAATAATAGATCGAGCGGACAACCTATTGCATTTTGTATGAGGATGAAGGACAAAATAAGTACAACCAAAAACTCTAAAAAAGGAATAATCAGGGGCATACCCATACAATTTTTTGAAATGAGAAAAACCTGAAATATGAGAAGATGAAATTGTATTAATCAAACTTATAGCAGTAAGAACAACTTCTCCCCAAAACTCACTAGGAACAAAAGCAGACAATAAGAGAGAACAAACAGTTTCGACAATGTGCCTATATTTTCTTTCAGCAACTCCATTTTGCTCAGGAGTATCTGTACATGAAATTTGGTGAATGGTTCCATTTAAGGCAATAAACTCACAAAATTTATTAGAGATGTATTCCCCACCCAAATCACACTGGTGTGCAAGCTTCATCTAATTTGGAGAAGAAACGAGACGTCAAACGCCTTGAAAATGAGGCCTCTCGGGCGGCCTCTCTGAAGAAGAAGATGAATAGTCATCTTCAAAATGGCACCATTTTGGACACTTACGCTTTAGTCCTTTGATTTGTGATTTCTTTCTAATTACACCCCTGATTAGCATAAAACTATCAATTTTGTTCAATTTAACCCCTAACGAACTTCAATTCAAACCCCAGATTTCAGAGCCTTTTTTCCTTCGGTCCCTGGTTTTGAATTTATGCAATTTGACCCTCATTCAATCAATAAACTTTAAATTTCTTCAATTTGGCCCCCGATTCGGTCAATTTTAGTTCTTTTATTTACGCGCCTTTTCCAGTTTGGTCCTGGTAATGGATTTCTTCTATTAAGTCTCTAATTAGCCTTCAAACTTCAATATTTATGCAATTAAATCCCTAACTTGACCAAATCAACTTTTAAAAATTATAATTTGAACCCAAAACTTTAATTTCCTCCAATTAAAGCCTAAATTGACTTAAAAATCAATTTTTCTTGCAATCCAACCCTCCATGAATTCAATTAAACCTTCAATACAATTTAATTAAGTTCATAAACATCTGATTTTGGACTTTTCTTCCTCGAATTGAATTTTCCTTGTCAACAGGGCTCTCATCAGTCAACGATTTACTATCAAATTTTAATCTTTGTATTTGAACCTCCTCAACCAAATTTTGGCCATTTTCTTGATTCCCTGACCACCTTTTCTCATTGATATGTATATATATATATATATATATATATATATATATATATATATAATCTATT
>Ga0307515_10025350_pt1 | contig 10266 bp, 7 predicted proteins | sample 17_EM_MG_FD_194513 | JGI IMG/M metagenome (GOLD analysis project Ga0307515, IMG submission 194513) | Populus trichocarpa ectomycorrhiza microbial communities from riparian zone in the Pacific Northwest, United States - 17_EM | ecosystem: Host-associated > Plants > Roots > Unclassified | place...
CCGCCCATAATACTTATAACCACCACCACTAGGTCGTATCGCACGCTGTGCGACGTCTCTGCGTTGGCTCTGAGTCTGAAACTCAGGTTCGTAGCCGTCACCACGTACAGGTGCAGAGTCCGTTTTTAACGGCCTAAATAATAATATATAGTATAACACAATGGATATAGAAAGAATTTTTTTAATAATTATATAACTTTACTAATAAGTATCCGTAATACTTTAATTGTATAAGGATAAATACTAGTAACCTTAAAAAGGGTAAGAAAACTCACTATACCAAGGGAGAGAAAGGTCGGTTTTAGTAACAATTCGCTTAAAATCGGACACTTATAGCCTAGTACCATAAAGGCGGCAGCTAGAGCTTATAGGGCTCCTAAATAGGAAGAGATATAATTAGAATACCTGCTAACTTATAGGATATCCATTGCTATTCCTCTCCCTCTCCCTTCCAATCCTATCAAACCCTTAGTATAAAAAAACCTACATCTCTACTAACTCCAACCCTACGAGGGCGCCTTCCCAGGTCAAATGTCGCCTAGGATATAGGAAAAAACGCACACCATTGGAATGAGCAGCATCCACTGCAACCATCTATTAGTCATGAAACCAACCCGTTGATAGTGCCCACTCCAAAACAATAAACTCATGAATAAAAATGACATGAAATCGTGCCAAGACGACCGGCAGGTCACAGAGAAGGGAAACTCGGATGATATTCGATGCTCGTGATTTATCCGCCGCAGAAAGAAGCAGAAAGAAAGAAGAGGCAGGGATAGAAGACAACAACGGGAAGATAATGGGGGTCTATCCTTTGCGTGCTCTAGAAGATAGGTCTATGGGAAATCAAACTAATAGAGAGTAAGCAAATGCAATATGAGGCTGCATCATATGTGTTAAAGAGTCATCAAGAAAACCCCTCCGAAGCATATCTCATCGCTTGAATTAGCCTCGAACTGAGTTAATATCAGCTGAGTTGACTCGGACTAAGTGGTAATAACTCTTGTTCGGCATGCTATCTCTCACGTACCTCATTTAAGGGGTCGCATCGACAAGCCGAGAAATAGCTAGTTTTCATGTCGAAGCGACAGAGTGATGTCCACTGTGAGGATGTCTTCGAGCTGCAGCTTGCTGAACATGTTGCTGCGCTACTACTTCTCGCGCGTAGAACTCAACGAGCATAGTCCCATATGCCTCCATCTCTTCTAGGGGAACAGCAAGGCGGAAATCATTCAAAAGAAGAAATTGCAGCTCCAAGTGATTTAGTTCGACTAATGGCAGACCCCCAACCTACGGTGAGTTAGCTGATCATTTTTGTAGCACGGTTTAGAGAGTTTACCTTTGCGTATCTAGAGTTGGTATAAAAAACGTCGGAAAAGAATTTGCTCGCACAAGTTACCCCAGCAATCACCAATCGGTGGATGTTAAAACTGTCTACCACAAAGAAATGTGATAGATTGTAAGGATCGGAATCTAAAGGAGGCTCGATATTATGCGGCGGTGATGGTGGATGTTCTTGTATTCCAGGTTGAGCTGGCTTCCCTAGTGACCCCGATGGCGGTGGAGTAGCTGCTTGCATCTGGTTTGGCGCAACTTGTGGTGACGGACGCCTGGTCAGATTCGCGGAAGATATCGAACTATGACGGCTGCCCTCGCTGTCTGCAGTTGCCCGCTCAAGGGACAGTTGATTGGCCTGACGTAAGCTTTGCATGGGCCCGGAATTGACCCTTTCCGTCATCCTATCAAAATAGACCAACAAACTCAGGAAGACTTCGTACGTTGTGGGACAGTATTTGTGTATACGGCTTAGATAACTCAAAATTGAAATGCTTGGTACGTTCTTCCCATGGAAGGCTAAAACACTGGTAGTTTGCTGGCTGAGACCTGTAGTGCCCTCTGGTGGTGGAATTTGCCGATGTAAATGTTCATGCTGCCTATCATTTGTGGTGGTAATTTTCGTTAACAGCCCTGCTACCATCTCAATAATGTCTGTAACGGGCATCTCACTAATCTCATATTGTGGGCCAATATCATTGGGATCCCGACGTTGACGTCGTGATAATGACCTAGTCTGTGAAAAAGGACTCGATTCATCGGTTGCAAAGTTTTGAATATGTGACAGACTCTTCACTTTTATTCGTCGTGGAGAAGTGGCTATAGAGTCGGCAGGCGACCGGAGAGGGTTTATTGGTGAATGCTGTGCAGAAGAAGAAGTAGAGGATGGTATAGTTCGTGCATTAACTAATGCGTTTGCATTCGAAACAGCCGGAGTAGGGGTTTGTTGTTGTGAGTGAGGTCTGAATCGTGGACTGGGCGGGGGCTGCTGTGGTTGCTGAAAGGGGGCGGGGCCATGTGGAGTCAATTCTGTTGCATGTGCAGAGCCACGGTGTTGTGTGCGATAACCAGGAGTCCCTGAGCTTGTCGTAGCTGGTGCAGGGTCGGCCATAGGTACATCTACCGGAGCAGCAACACGCAGCAGCGGGTTGGTCGTAACTTGTGGTGATGGTCTCAACGATGCTGACTTGTGATGGATTTGTAGTGCGGGCGATTCCTGCGATTGATGATGCGCGTTGGCACCAAACATAGTATGAGGGAAGCGGCGAGAAACGTCGCTGATCACAATCGATCCCATCACAGCCTATCGAGAGATGCGACGCGAATTAGATTCTGTTTTCAAAACGCGCAATTAGCAGTTAGATTTCAATGAGGGCTGCGTCGATCTGCCCAGCGTGCATCCAAACAAGAGGTAGGGAAGGTTGACGTTGAGGGCAGGGCCAAAGAGCCGAGTGGACAAGACGTATGAGGCTCACATGGAAGCAAGTGACAGGCGTAAAAATCGCGATGGAATGGCTTCTCCCTCGACAATCAAACAGGCGTTAGGCTGAGGAGAGATGGATGAAGACGGGAAATAGCTGGTTAAGGGTGCGGTGAGGCAAGGCTGGTGGTGTTCGTCCACACAACTGATAAGAGCACCGCCGCGACGGTACAAGCTGCTGCTTACCTCTAAGTAGCCAGCATTCCTTCGTTCTCACTGCCGTGACCAAAGCGAATTGGACGGCACACACGCCTCGGATAATCGACGTGGAGTGATGGGCTTCGGGGAGAGGAGAAGAGGTGTTAAGGGCTTTGGCGTGGGAGGCAGTGGAGGCAGGTTAGTCGTCATCCCAGTGCCCACTCTTATTAAACCTTGCCGAATCTGCGGACACTCTAGATAAACACTCTACAACCACTTCCTACTTCTTTATCGCTACTACCAATACACTGCTGCCATCCGCCTGCCGCCTGGCCTTGTCCTCGAATTCCGGTAGGCAAATCCACTCCCACAAATCTCCTTGCACTTTGAATCGGCGATAGTTGTGGGAAAAAGCAAGCAAGATTGAATGAACGAAAACCATGTGCAATTCCCATTGGCGATGTAATCCATGCCCACATCGGAAAAGAGAGGCTTAGCACGCCTCAACAGATGATTACCTTCAATACTCCGAGGAACAGACCGTTTAGTTATTGCCACGACGTGTACGTTTTTTGAAGAGACTTTTGAAGAAATCTAAAACGGAAAATGCGGACTATAAGCGAGGCTTCCCTGAGGTTCTGTTGTAACCCTTTTTGAGCTTAGCTCGAAGGAAGTTAGTCTCACCCTACCCATCAGCGCTTTCAGGGCAATAAGTCGAAGCCGACGACATAGTCCAGAGGCTGTTGTAGATTTGGGACTCTATGTGTATTATACAGTGCCGGTTCCAAATAGCACGCACGGGCTGACGCCTAACAAGGTAGCAAAGCTACCATCTCCATCTCTCGAAACTACTTCGTTCCAGGGCCCTCGTAGTTTTGATCAGGCAAATACAGGTGCCGTTGCGCTCCCTCAGCGGTAAGGACTACCATCCGTATAACGCCTCCAGAGCTTCCGTCCCACTTAATTGCCTCCTGTAGCGCACCCTTCACGAAGTTAACACCTTCCTCATCTGTCATATTCTCCCTCCAGTTTGCATCGCAATATCCGTAGATGTACGTCGACCCTGAACCTCCGATAGCGTAGGACTGCTTGTGCAAAGAACCCCCCAATGGAATTGAATATACCTGGCCGCCATGTCGGTGGTCGTAACCTGCGATAATCATGCCCGCCCTGATCAAATGTCAGCATCAACAAAAATTCCCAGCTCTTCGCTTCAACGCACGATAACTGGTCCTTATTGTCATAGCAGAGCTCTTGGAAAATAGCTGCGGCGGTCTGAGTCGTTGGAGGCTCGTCGTTCGTGATGCCATACATCCCCAAATGATAATGAACAATGTCTGCAACAGCCTGTGTATCTGCTGCTGAACCCGACCGACAGCACCATATTGTGTCATGAACCTGAGTAAGCTTGTCGGTGACTCGATTCGCAATGTAAGCACCGGTTGTTGTCCGACTATCAGCCCCTAGTATTACACCGTCTCTGAAATTTATTGCCATGCTGCCAGTGTGTTAACATAGATCAATAACGAGGCTAGTAAAAGAGCTCGGTAGATGTTAAGCTGAGAGACTTTGTAGCCACATACATTGAGGTCCCTAGGCTGTGCTTGCTGTTAGTGAAGGTTCGAAAATATGCTAGGCCAACAACTTACTTCACCTCTCCCTTCTTTAGGTGGTTCATATCGATATGGATGCCATCTAAGCCAGGTGAGCCATTAGACTTGTGACGTTGTGTTCCAAGCTTACCTTCTCCTAACATTCCCGTAGGCTGCATGATGGACAACACGTCAAGTGTTCTCTAGTGGTGGGTTGAAGCGAAAGAAAAGTGGCAGTCTACGAGAAATAATATTTCGAAAAGTAACGATGGATGCTTGGGTTCTGGGTAAAGACAACAGGCAAGCATAGCATGCGCGTTGATTGTGGCCCAAGCTCCTAATTCTCACGTGATAATAGCCTCTCACACTGAGAAGCTTCGTATCCTTGAGAGTAGTTAGTGGAACTAGCTGTTATTGTTTCTCCCTATGTTAATTATGCACACAATCAACCTTTTTCAAATCTTCTGTATCTCAAGAAAGTAACGGCATCAGTTGTGCAGCCCTTAGATCCGAGCGCAGATCGATCAGTCTCTTCCTATTCTATCCTATTCTTTTCTCCTCTAAGGCTTCCTTCTGGCAGTTATTACAATACGATCAAATTGGTGGTTCACCGCAAGAGAACCTACAAATACGCTTAGACTAGGAGGGGCCTTTGGAGTGGTTTTCCAAGAAGGAAAGGAACCAATCATCTACAACACTCCTCCATCCTCTCCTAAGGTTCCTGGCAAATATTGCTGCATCTGCCATGTCTTCAGCAATGCAAGCTTTCCTTTCATATCTTCGAGTGCCGGTACTGGCATCATCTGGATTAGCAGCAGTACTCAGCGGCCTTCTATACTTCAAGCAAAAGTAAGCATCATTGCAGTTTGTCATACCCGAGTATCTCTCTGACAACCGCCAGTGAGATCATTTACCCCAGAAATGTTCCTGCAGGTGCACGAACCGATGTTCCAAGGCCTTCACAGTTTGGTATTACTGATTTTGAAGAGCTCATGATACCTACGCCAGACGGTGAGTCTCTAAGCGCCTTCTTTATACGACCCTCAAACAAACAACTTGCGAGAAATACTACACTATTGATGTTCCACGGAAATGCGGGAAATATTGGTTACCGATTGCCAATTGCTAGGATTTTGGAAGAAGACATGGGCTGTAACGTCCTCATGCTGCAATATCGAGGCTATGGCCTTTCCACTGGAACTCCAAATGAAAAGGGTCTAATGATCGATGCCCAAACTGGTTTAGATTATATCAGACAGCGAGCTGAACTAAGGGGCACCTGCATCGTTCTTTATGGCCAAAGTTTAGGCGGTGCCGTGAGCATTGGAATTGCTTCGAGGAATCAGAAGGAGGGTGATATCGCTGGCATCATTCTTGAGAATACTTTTACCTCTATTCGCAAATTAATACCGAGGTAAGACGGCCCATTCATGTTTAAGTGTAGGACACTCACAACACGCAGTGCATTTCCTCCAGCTCGTTATCTAGCCCCTTTGTGCCATCAGATATGGCCTAGTGAGGAGACACTCTCACAAATCACCAACATCCCAATACTCTTCCTTAGCGGTCTCAAGGATGAGATAGTGCCGTAAGTCTTCTCACATGAATATTCTCGCCTTTTGCTTTCCCACTAGTCCTGCGCGTGTGAGGCTCTAGAACAAGAACGGTACATAGATATCATGGAGCCCTCTTTAGGAACGAAGTTTCATATGAACGCGATGCTCAACACGCGACACTAGAATCAGTAGAAAACTCAGGAAAACGTCTCTTTCATGAACCACCAGAGCAGATGAGATTTAATTACTTTTAAAAACACCTTCACAACTGATTAAAATGTTGGCCTTGCTGCATTCAATCCGCTCTATATAGCCTTGCCCAAATTCATAACACCTCAGCAACGCCCCTTTGCCCTTTCTCAATTATTTAAGCTCTAGCTAATTATTGAGTTTAGACCGTCGCATATGGCACAGCTCTTCAGAGTCTGTCAAAGTGAAGTAAAAGTTTGGCGGGAGTTTCCCAACGGCAGTCATAATGACACAGTCGCAGAGCCTGGGTATTTTGACCACATTGAAGGGTTCTTAAAGCAATATGTTGATCGCTATCCTCACTCCCAGTCAGACAAGTTTGGGAAGTGATGCTTGTAATTGTCTTTAAGAAGATTCTCCTCGTCTGCCTATTCTCGATTAACTACGCTGAGACTTTCGAGGATTCCAGAATTGGCCCGACACTAGCAATGCTCTCCATGCGCTAGTGGAAGACGACACTAGAGCTTTTTCGGGCTATAGAGTACCGGCGTTGTTCTTGCTTATCAGTTCTCGCTAGGTACACCGTCAGCAGTAGTATGTTCAGTGCAAGCTTATGCTAACGTACTAGCAGGGTTTGGGTCCTGTTGTTGCACGCTCGTATACGTTAGCAGTGGCCAATCATTCGAACCCAGGCAGCTTTCGAAGTTCATGACCTTTGCAACCCCTTGTTTTCTGGCCATTCTCTTAGTCTCCAAGCTTGGCTCTAAGAACCATTCCCTAGCGACACTCTGTCACGAAATTGTTAGTTTGTTATCAAATTCCGCCTTACACACTATATAAGCCCCAGTAGCTCACTACATCTGCCGTGACAAATTCTCAATCCTCCAGCTCTTTCCAGCTTTTTCGTGGAACCAATAGTCATTATTCTTTTTCTCAATAAACCCACCCCTAAGAAGATTTTTCTGTTAGGGAAAAGGGGGTAAAACGACAAATAAATCCACCTCTAGCTCGCTAGGCAGTAGGAATTAGGTCTTAAGAGTTAGGAAATTAATTATTTTTAATGGAAAGATAGGCATGCGTAAGTTTTAAAGTGTGGCGCTACCTTTTAGTAAGGTAGTATGTGCGGTAAAAGGTTTATATCTTTTACTACTTAGTTACGCCTTAATATCTAGATCCAGCTATATCTAAATAGGGATATAGTCTAAGGCAAGTGCCTATTCTTTTCTAGGGTTATATATTTTAAGTCTCTAGTATAGGCCTTCGTCTATAAATATAAGGTTAATTATACTTTTAGTAGTACCTTATTACTATATAATTGCTTCTAGGGGGGTGGCCAGCTTAAAGCCCTAGATATTTATAGCTTTTAGTAAGTACTTTACCTATTATTTAGCAGTAATATAGATACCCCCCTACTATAGGTAGTAGAGGTTTATATCTCCTAATAGAATAAACTCTATATCTTTAGTTTTTAGTAAACTTATTACTAATATAATATTTACTATTTATAGGACCCTTTTAACCCTAGGGTTATATATATTAATAATTTATACCAGTCCCCTAACGTGTTCCACCACCGAGCGCATCACCCGGGGTGCAGCTGAGCAGGGTTACGGAAAAGTTGAACAGGGTCACCAATGGGGGTCGGCGAAAGCTGAACGGGGTCACCGATGGAGCGCCGGAAAAAGGTCGGCAGGGTCACACTTTTACCCATATAGAACACGCATTGGTAGCCACATTTAACTTAAGCGACCGCATAAACCAAAATATCCAGGGCATATGCTACGCATACGCAGGCATATAGGATATACACATATATATATACACACACATACATATATATATTTACGCGTGTTACAGTATATAAATAACAAGTGAAAACTATACTAAAGTAAACGAGAGTATAGTAGGATGGTTAAACGGCCTACTAGTTAGTATGCACAACTATATACTACGTATATGCTAAGTATACGCAGGCATTCTAGAGCTTACCTAACATTAAATATAAAGACGATAGTTCTCAAGATAATATAATCGGCGGAAAGGGTATTAAAGATGAAGAGGGTAAAGAGGAGGATAAGGAGGGTAAGGGTTAAGATAGTATGTAATAGCGGCTTCCATTTTATATAGGTCTCTTTAAGGTAAAACTATATCCGACTTTGTGTATAAGCTATATATATGCTTAGAATAGCTAGGGAACACTCTAAGACTATAGAGCACTTATTAGCTCTAACGGTAAGTATTAAGTTATTATCTAAGAGGCAATAGACCATATTGTAATGCTAGAATATCTAGTAACTAGGAAAGAAGGAATTGTATACTTTATCTATAAAGCAATACATCTGCTATTTATAGATGTAGATAAAAAAATAGTACGCGAGGTTATTAATCGGTATATGTTAAAGGTAAATAATATATATGCAAAGCATATGCTGTATTTATACATCTAGCAGATTTAATTCTTATTCTATTAAACTGGTAGCCCTAAGATTACACGACTATAGCTTCTTAGTAAAAACAATTAGGAGAGTAAAAAAGCATTCTACTAAGCGTTTAAATGCAGCGGCATTAGACACTGCGAGTACGCCTATAAGGATATGCTCTGTATATGCTTAGCATATAATAGGGTTAAGCTTAAATTAATTAACGACCTCTGAAAGCGTAGTAGTCGTCTATACTAGGCAGTAGAGATTAATAAAATGCTTAAGCAAAGCACAGAGAAGTAAGCATTATCTATATATATTAGGTATATACTTATAATATATAGCTACTACCACGGTGTTCTATAATTATGGCGGTAATATATCTACCCTAGTACACAAGAACGTGTATATAGTGAAAGCAGACTAACAATATTTTTTCGGCATAGAGTATGTATATTCTAGCAGCAGTAATACTAAACTATAGCATACTGCCTAGCCTTTATCATCGACAACTGCCTAGGTAGATATTTAATACCTTTAGTTACTCGTTAAATATGGAGTTTAGGAAGTTAAACGAGAATGTACCTATATTGGATATACAACGTTAAAGCGAAAATATTATGGTATGTAATATATACATCGTGTATGCGCTATATATATACTAAGCCGATATAGGATTTGACCACCCGTAAGGCCAAGGTAGGATAGTAGGCCGAATATACGGTGCACAGTTAGACTGCTATATTTCTGTTAATATGGCACGGTATCCTTATATTTGCCTTATTATACGAAATTCTTATATATATTATCTACTATATCTAATAAAGCTACCAATCGACCTTGCTAATAATGTAGTTAAAGCAATAAAGCAAGTGGATGTCCTAAGCCTTACTATATACGAATAAAACTACTTACTATTATATAGGTCGATTTATCCTATCGCCGCAGTACTATATTTTATATAGGAAGTATGGAACGCAGATACTACGTGCCGTATATAATAGTCTTAATATTAAGGATTAAATTACTGCTCTAATTCAAAAGGAAAGGATGCTATAATTCCCAGAGGGGACGGCATATATAGGTAAGTATAGGTTAGATATACGCTAAGCATATACAGAGGCTAAGCGTAGCAGGTGTACTACGCAAGTTCTGTCAATGATGATCTCTGATGTTGCTTATGTAAGCGTTACATAAGAACACCCTGGAAGAACCCTACGGCTTTACGCGGTGTATCAGATGGTATCAGCTAGTGTATCAACTAGTGTATCAACTAGTGTATCAACTAGTGTATCAACTAGTGTATCAGATAGTATCAGCCAGTGTATCAGCCAGTATATCAGGTAACGTATCACCTAGTGTATCAGGTAACGTATCACCTAGTGTATCAGGTAACGTATCACCTAGTGTATCAGGTAATGTATCACCTAGTATATTAGGTAACGTATCACCTAGTGTATCAGGTAACGTATCAGAATACAAGACGGAACGTAGACGTTCCGGAACTAGGGTCTTCCAGGTATATAGAGACTCAATCCCCCGCAGATAGACATCAT
>Ga0307515_10025351_pt1 | contig 10266 bp, 2 predicted proteins | sample 17_EM_MG_FD_194513 | JGI IMG/M metagenome (GOLD analysis project Ga0307515, IMG submission 194513) | Populus trichocarpa ectomycorrhiza microbial communities from riparian zone in the Pacific Northwest, United States - 17_EM | ecosystem: Host-associated > Plants > Roots > Unclassified | place...
TAAGTTGGCCTAGTTTAATAATAAATTTAATAAAATCGGTCTTCCTAGTAAAGAACTTATATTTCTTAATTGCTACTAGCATCTATTCTTCTTATAGTCTCTTTAAGACCTATTTAACGTATTCCTCGTGTTCTTCCTTAGTTATTAAGTAGATAATAATATTATCGAGGTATACTATAACAAATTCATCCAAGTATTCTCCTAATATATTATTAATACACTTCTAAAACGTTACTGGTGCGTTTATAAGCCTAAATTATATAACTAATGGTTTATATAGTCCTTCCTTTAACCTAAAGGCTGCCTTTTATTTATTACCTTCCTTAATCCTAATCTGGTGGTACGCCTATCTTAAATCTATCTTTATAAAGATTTGCGCGTTGCCTATCCTATCTTAGATCTTGCTAATTAAGGGTAAAGGATACTTATCCTTTCTAGTAATGCTGTTTAACTGTCTATAGTTAATATACAGCCTTAATTTACTATTTTTCTTTAGTATAAATAGTACTGGATATCCTGCTAATAACTGTAATAGTCTAATATATCCCTTTTATAGGTTTTCCTAGATAAACTCTTTTAATACTCTACCTTCTTCTTTAGTAAGCTTATAAATTGGAAAGAACCTTAGACTTATTCTTAGTTCTAATTCTATCTTATAGTCCTATACTATATACTTTAACAGCTTTTCACTCTCTAGTAACTATAGTCTTTTACTATACTTATAGTATCTTTTTAGTATATAACTTAAGCCTCGCTTAGTCTCTTTATATATCGCTCTAACTTAGTACTATACTATCTTAGCTTATTATTGCATTTTATAGCGTTAAGTATTTCTAATATTAACTTAACCTATAATCCAATTAATTTTTGGATTATATTCCTATAACTAAGGCATTTCTAGTACTGCCTTACTATTCCCTAATAGTAATATATTAAAAGACATCTTAATTTATCTTCCTTTAATAGTTAGCTAAATAGGTCCTATTTTAAGATTGATAATCCCTCCTCTATAAGTTATTAGATCTCCTAAAATTGTTACTAATAGGTAAAGTTCCTCCTTTTGTCTATAAGGTAATCCTATCCTTTTAACCGCTGCTAGTAAAATATAGTTTCTTATTACTCTACTATCTACTAATGCTTTAAACTGTTAATCTTGCCATTTAACTTATAAATTTAGGTATTATCCTTAAATTCCTTTAAGGGTCTAAGGCTCTACTACTAGCTCCCTTTAGTCCTATAGGCCTCCACTTTTCCTAACTATTAGCTGCTAGATCCTTACGTACTTGGCTTACTTTTTAGCTAATGCTTAGTTTACTTTTTGTCTTTAATATACTATAGATATATATTCTTTAGGCATTCCTACCACTATTATTTATCTAGGCATTCTTCCGTAAGGAATCTTTTTAGTTAAAGTATTAAGTTACCTAACTCCTAAACTTCTACTAGATGCCAACTATATATATATTTAGCGTTTTAATATCTCTATTTGTCTATTATCTAATATATTCTTATAGGGTATTTCTTATATTTATTCTTAGGTGCTCTGTGTATATTATATATATTATCTATATACACAATCCACGACAACGTATAGTGTGCTTAGTGCTTTAGGTTAACTCTTAATTCGTTTTTATTCTTAAGTTTAAACCTCTATTATATTAATCTAAACGTTATAACTTCGTTTATAGGTACTAAGATACGCCTCTTGCTTCTCTAGTCCTCTAACCGTTCCTTTAGATCTCTTAATATTATAATTAAGGCTCCTTTAATGTGACTTATTGCCTTTTCTATAATAGGGTAGTTCTAGATTACCTTCTCATCCAACTATATATAGAAATCTTCCCACTTATTATTGTGTTGCTATTTATACTACCTTTAGTATAGCTACTAAAGTATATACGGCTTATCCGTAAGGAAGTATCTTCTTATTACTATATTATAATAACCTTTAGTATATCGTTTCTTAAACCTAGTTAAAATCCCTAGATTCTCTTCGTTTTCTAGTTTAGTAAGCTACTTAGCTCTTAGTATGCCTGCCCTAGGCCTATTAGTAATTCTTTATACAGGTACTCTATCTTTAGTACGTCCTAATATACTAGATCTCTTATCTAGTTTTTGTTCTTGCTATATAATAATTCTTTACCTAAATTCTTCTATAGTTTCTTTTAGTTTGCGTCTTGCGCTTTAATCCTTAAAGTTCTCTTACTTCTTAATCTTAGTATTAACTTTTTAATCTTTAGTCCAAATAATATATTCTACTAGTAAGTCTTTTAGGTCTATATATTCATCTCCTAGTCTAATTACTATTTATACTGTAGATTCTCTAATCTATTTAATAGTCCTTATTTATTGCTTAAAGTCTTAGTTCTATAGAATTCTTAATCCCGAGCTTGCTTTTAGCTTAAGCTTAGCTCCTACCTTAGTCTAATTAGGCTTATTTAGTGTCCTTATCTCGTCTTAAGAGTCTTAAATCTTACTTATCTCGTCTTAAGAGTCTTATGCCTTTAGGAAACTTCGTCCTAAGCTTATTTATACGTTACTAAACTAAGCCATTACTCTACTCCATTGGTTATTGTCCGTTGTGGGTTATTAAGCTTACCTTATCTCGTCTTAAGAATCTTAGTTATCTCGCATCTTATTTTAAGAATCTTAAGCCTTTAGCCTTTTGCCTTTATTAAGTGCCGAAGTGGTTTACTATCCTACTTCTCTTACGTCTTATAAAGCGATAGATATTATGTCTAGTGGGGTCTTAATCCCTACTAATGTTCCCTATTCTGTAGTGGAATTATCCTCTACCTCTAGTATAATATCTTTAAGGTCTATATACTCCTAGTAAGCCGCCTTTATTACCTTATTGTTATAAAATGTTTCGCCTATGTTAAATTTATTGTCTTTAATATCTAATCTGCGAACTAGTTTATTAGTTCCTCTATATTTTATAAATACTGGCTCTTATAGCTAATAGCTTACGCCGTACTTAGCGTCCTTATAAATTTGGTATATATTGTTATAATAAAATATAAAACTTCTAATTAAACATTCTTTTGTTCCTTGTAGTATATTATTATCCCTCTATATATATATGTTGTCTACTAGTAGTCTCGTGCCCTTTACTATATGGTAACTCTGCCTACTTCTATAGTCTCTAATATAATAACCCTGTTTTCCGCAATTTATATAAGCTCCTTCTTTAAACCATTTTTCTTGCTATAGAGTTCGCCTAAATATCTTCTGCTGTTAAGATCCCTAATTCGGCCTCTGCTTTTTAGACCTTTAATTACTTAATCCTTATCCTTTAGGTTTCCACAGTTTCTTACTCCCTCCCTTAGGGGCCTTTCTGGTACTACTTAGGTCTATTAGCTCTGCGCTATACTATGGTTTTTAACTTAGCTTTAGTCATTGCGTACTCTACGCCTTATATAACTGTAGAACTCTGTCCTGGCCTCTCTTAACCTATTCCCTTTGGTAGATCTAATTGTCGATCTTAATCGCTTAATCTATTAGTTCCCTTAGGGTGTCCGTATCTTTTATTAGAATAATTATATCCTAGACTTTAGCCTTAAGTCCTTGCTTATACTGTGCTATAAGCGCCCTATTATTCCACTCTACTTACATTACTAATGTTTGGAACTACGTTATATACTTAATTGTTAAGGTCTATTGCGTAAGGTTCTAAAGTTTCCTTTCCGCTGTGGTTATTGCCTCTAGGTCCCTGAATATCTATATAAGTCTTTCTATAAACCCTTCCTAACTTAAGAACATATATCGTATATCTTAGTTAGTGGTTATTATTCCGTTTACCTATATTTCCATAAAATACGGTTTAAACCACTTAAGTGCTCTTTCTATTAGGAATAGTCCTGTATAGGCTATCCGATCTATAGGTGTTGCCAGCTTTGCTCTTTCTTACGCAATCTTAAAGTGCATTTGCGTAAGGAATCCTTTAAGCTTCAATTTCTCTTCTAAGTATCTTTTAATTAATGGTAACTTAACCTTTACTGCGCCTATCCCATTAATCCTATTTTTTAATGTTATATTATTTTCTATTAACTGGTTAACTATGTCTTATAGTTATCCGACCGTTATAGGTTACTATAAGTTAGTGTCTGCTATACTAGTGTCGTTACCTAACCTTAAAGTAGTTGCCGCCGTCAATAGCGTTATAGCTGGTGCTTTTAGTAGCATATTGTTTAACTTCCTGCACTTAATACCGTAACTATAATAGTGATTATATAACGGAACCTTGTAGCAAGAACTACGGTAGGCTTGTTAATAGGATAGGTGTATAGATATTAAAGTAAAAGTTAATAACGTCATAATAACTGGTGGAGTAGTTACCTAATAGATTAACTCTAATTGTATTCTAAGAATTACTATAAGGAAGGAACTATCTAGGTAGGGACCGAGGGTCCTTAAATACACAACCGTGCTCCTAAGAAATCCTTCTTATACGTAATATACGTGTGCTCTATCTGCTCTGTTATAGATTATATAGATTATATAGATTATATAGATTACATTATGTAACCTTAGTTACCATTCCTCGTTATATAGTTCTATTGGCTTTATTCTAGACCGTGCCTAAATTAACTAACTAGCTTCTTCCGTCTCTTCTCTAAGTAGTCGTAATATCGTACTTAAAGCGTCCGTAATACTAAGGGAGGGAGTAAGAAACTGTAAAAACCTAGGGGATAAGGATTAAGTAATTAAAGGTCTAAGAAATAGAGGCTAAATTAGGGATCTTAATAGCAGAAGACATTTAGGCGGACTCTATAGCAAGAAAAATAGTTTAAAAAAGGAGCTTATATAAATTGCGGGAAATAAGGTCACTACGTTAAAGACTATAAAAGTGGGTAGAGTTACTACGCAGTAAGGGGTATAAGACTAGTAGACGATATACACATATAAAGGGATAATAATATACTGTAAGAAATAAAGGAATATTTAATTAGAAGTTTCGCGTTTTATTATAATAATGTATACTAAGTTTATAAAAACGCTAAGTATAGCGTAAGCTATTAGCTATAGGAGCTAAACCCTATAAAGTATAAAGGAACTAATAAACCAGTTCGCAGATCGGATATTAAGGATAATAATTTTAACGTAGGTAAAACATTCCATAATAATAAGGTAATAAAGGCAGCTTACTAGGAATATATAAACCTTAAAGATATTATAACAGAAGTAGAGGATAATTTCACTATAAAATAGGGAATATTAGTTAGGATTAAGACCCCACTAGATATAATATCTATTACTTCGCGAGATATAAGAAAAGTAGGATAGCGAACTACTTCGGCACTTAATAAAGGCAAAAGGCTAAAGGCTTAAGACTCTTAAGATAAGATAAAAGATAATTAAGATTCTTAAGATAAGATAAGGTAAGCTTAAGGACCTATAACGGATAGTAACCGATAGAGTAGAGTAGCGGCTTAGTTTAAAGATATATAAATAAGCTTGGGATAGAGTTTCCTATAGGTATAAGACTCTTAAGATAAAATAAGTAAGATTTAAAATTCTTAAGATAAGATAAGAATACTAAGTAAGCCTAGTTAGACTAAGGTAAAAGTAAAGCTTAAGTTAGAAGCAAGCTTAGGATTAAGAATCCTATAGAACTAAGACTTTAAGTAATAAATAAGGACTATTAAACAGATTAGAGAATTTATAGTATAAATAGCAACTAGATTAGGAGATAGATATATAAACCTAAAGGACTTACTAGGGGAATATAGTATTCAGCCTAAAGATTAAAAAGTTAATACTAAGATTAAGAAGTAAGATAACTTTAAGGATCCGCTTATAGGGCGAAAACTAAAAAAAACTATAGATAAATTTAGGGTAAGAATTATTATATAGTAAGAACAAAAATTAGATAAGAGAACTAATATACTAGAACGTACTAGGGATAGAGTACCCATATAAAGAATTACTAATAGGCTAAGAGCGGGCATATTAAGAGCTAAGTAGCTTATTAAATTGGAAAATAAAGAGGATCTAGGAATCCTAACTAGGTTTAAAGAACAATATACTAAAGGCTGTTATAATATAGTAATAAAAAGATACTTCCTTACGGATAAGCCGTATACACTCTAGCAGCTATACTAAAAGTAGTATAGATAGAGGTATAACGACGAGTAGGAAGATTTCTATATATAGTTGGATAAGAAAGTAATTTAAAACCACCCTATTACGGAAAAGGCGATAAGTTATATTAAAGGAGCCTTAATTATAACATTAAGAGATTTAAAGGAATGATTAGAGGACTAGAGAAGCGGGAGATATATTTTAGTACCTATAAATAAAGTTATAACGTTTAGATTAACATAATAGAGGTTTAAACTTAAGGGTAAAGATAAACTAAGAGTTAACCTAAAACACTAAGTATACTACACGTTATTATAGATTGCGTATATAAACGATATATATAATATATATAGAGCACCTAAGAATAAATATAAGAAATACCTTATGTAAATATATTAGATAACGGATAAATAAAGGTATTAAAACGCTAAGTATATATATAGCTAGCACCTAGTAGAAGTTTAGGAGTTAAGTAACTTAATATTTTAACTAGGAAGATTCCTTACAGAAGAATGCCTAGATAGACGGTAGTGGTAGAAATGCCTAGAAAATACGTGTTTATAGCATATTAAAGACAAAAAGTAAACTAAGTATTAGTTAAAGGAGGACTAAGTATAAATAAGATCTAATAGCTAATAGTTAGGAAAAGTAAAGGCCTACGGGACTAAAGGGAGCTAGTAGTAGAGCCTTAAACCCTTAAAGGAATTTAAAGACAATACCTAAATTTACGAGTTAAATAGCGAGATTAATAGTTTAAAGTATTAGTAGATAGTAAAGTAATAAAAAACCATATTTTATTAGCAGCAGTTAAAAAAATAGAATTACCTTATAGACAGAAGGAGGAACTGTACCTATTAGTAACGATTTTAGAAGATCTAATAACCTATAAAGGAGGAATTATTAATCTTAAAATAGGACCTATTTAGTTAACCATTAAAGGGAGATAAGTTAAGATGTCTTTTAATATATTACTATTAGGAAATAATAAGGCAGTATTAGGAATACCTTAGTTATAGAAATACAATCTAAAGATTAATTAGGTTATAGGTTAGGTTAATATTAGGGATACTTAACGTTATAAGATGCGACAGTAAGCTAAAATAGTATAATACTAAGTTAGAGTAATATACGAAGAGACTAAGCGAGGCTTAAGTTATATACTAAAGAGATACTATAAGTATAGTAAAAAACTATAGTTACTAGAAAGTGAAAAGCTGTTAAAATATATAGTATAGAACTATAAGATAGAATTAGAACTAGGAATAAGTTTAAGGTTCTTTTTAATCTATAAGCTTACTAAAGAAGAAGGTAGAGCACTAAAAGAGTTTATCTAAAAGAATTTATAAAAGGGATATATTAAACTATCGCAGTTATTAGCGGGATATCTAGTACTATTTATACTAAAGAAAAATAGTAAACTAAGGCTGTGTATCGACTATAGACAGTTAAATAGCATTACTAGAAAGGATAGGTATCTTTTACCCTTAATTAGCGAGATTTAAAATAAGATAGGTAATATGTAAATCTTTATAAAGATAGATCTAAGATAGGCATACTATTAGATTAGGATTAAGGAAGGCAATAAATAAAAGGCAGCCTTTAAATTAAAGAAAGAACTATATAAGCTATTAGTTATATAATTTAGGCTTATAAACGCATTAGTAATATTTTAGAAGCGTATTAATAATATATTAGGAGAATACTTGGATGAATTTATTATAGTATACCTTAATAATATTATTATCTACTTAATAACTAAAGAAGAATATGGGGAATACGTTAAATAGGTTTTAAAGAGACTATAAGAAGAACAGATGCTAGTAGCAATTAAGAAATATAAGTTCTTTACTAGGAAGACTAATTTTATTAAATTTATTATTAAACTAGGCTAACTTAGTATAGATTTAAAGAAGATTAAGGCTATAGTAAATTAGTAGGAACTAGAGAACGTTATATAGTTAAGATTATTTTTAGGGTTTTGCAATTACTATAGAAAGTTTATAGCGCAATGGTTAAAGGATATTAAGCTATTTTTATAATTAATAAAGAAAGAAGAACTATGGGCATAGGGGGAGGAATAAAAAAAACTTTTTAAAAAAGTTAAAGAGTTGTTTACCTAGGAGCCAGTTCTTAAAATCTATTAATTAGGGCTAAAGACGGTTATAGAAATAGATATATTAGACTATATACTAGGAGTATACCTTATATAAAGGCATCTAGATAAATAGCATCTAGTAGCATACTATAGTTAGAAAATAATACTACTAGAGTTAAACTATAACATCTATAATAAAGAGTTATTAGGTATAGTCGCAGTATTAAAGAAATAGAGAGTATTCTTATAGGGTATAGAAAAACTATTTATAGTTAAAACGGATTATAAAAACCTAATAGGATTTTTAATAATAAAGGAACTTAACTAAAGATAGGTTAGATAGGCAGAGATGCTTACAGAATACTATTTTAAGATTTAGTATACTAAGGGCACCGATAATATAAGGGTAGACGCTCTAAGCTAAAAAGCTAAACTATAAAATAATAAGAAGCCATTAGGGGCTTTACTATAAAAAGATAAAGACGGACTAATTAGATATAATTATCCAAAAATTATAATAACTTAGGAAGATAATAAGTTAAATAAAGTTTACGGGATATTAGAAAGCTTTTAGGTATAAAGAATTCTAGAAGTATAACTAGAAGATCTATAAACGGATATATACGAAAATAGAGAAGTAAAGTATATCCTAAGAAGCATAGCAGAGCAATTTATAAAAGAATTCTATAAAGGATTAACTTAAGGATATAATAGAGCTATAGGCTTAGTGTTAAGACTTTAGGAAGAGTATATTATTAATAGAATCTAGGGTATAGCTAAAAAGGTAATAAAAGAGTATCTAGATTACTAGAGAAATAAACTAATAAGGCATAAAATATACGAAGGGCTATAACCTGTTAAAACACTAAAAAGATTATAGAAGGTTATATTATAGGACTTTATTATAAAGTTACTAAAGTTAAGAGATCCTATTACTAGATAAGATTATAACGTAATCTTAGTAATAGTGGATAAGCTTATAAAGTGGGGATACTTTATAGCATACACAGAAGGGATATTAGTAGAAGATATTACTAGAATTTATATTAAAGAAGTGTTTGTAAGATATAGAGTATTAAGTAAAATTATATTAGATAGAGATTTAAGATTTATAGTAGTATTCTAGGAGGTATTTTTAGCGGAATAAGGGGTTAGAGCAGTAACTTTTACCGTATATTACCTATAGATAGACGGCTAGACAGAAAGACTAAATTAAACACTAAAATAGTATCTAAGACATTATATTAATCACGTATAGAATAATTAGGTATCGCTATTACTAGTTATATAGTTTATATACAATATAACACCTTAAGGAGGAATAGGCATATTACTATTTAAGGCAAATTACGGATATAAGCTAAGGATATTATTATTACTACAATAAGTAAAGAAAATAAGTAATATAGCTAAGGAAAGAATAAAGACGTTAATAAATCTTTATATAGACCTTATGGAATTAATAAAGGAGGTATAAAAGAGGATAAAAAAGTACTATAATACTAAGAGATCTAAGGGACTAGATCTTAAGGAGGGAGATAAAGTATAGCTACTATATAAAAATTTTAAGAGTTAATAACTAAGTAAGAAGTTAGACTACGTTAGGCTAGGACCTTTTAAAATTAAGTAAAGGATTTTACCGGTTACGTTTAAGTTAGACCTACTAGCTAAAATAAAAATCTACCCTATATAATATATTATAAAGCTAGAGCTAGTATATAGGAATATTAAGCCATTAGTTTATAAAGCAGATATGTATAGAGGACGAGAAGAAGACAAATAGTAAGTTTTAAAGATTATTAGTTATAAGGACGTTAATAATAAAATATAGTATAAGGTTAAGTAGATAGGCTATACTAAGACTACCTAAAAACTACTAGAGAATTTAAAGAACGCTATAAGAAAGGTATAGGAGTATTAGAAGAGATTAGGTTAGGAAGTATTAATAAAGAAGAGTTGCTAAAGAATAAGTTACCTAAGGGGGACCTAAAAAGAGTAGTTGCTAAACTACTTAGGTCTATTTTCTTCCCTATTAAAAGAGAATCCGTTTTTTTATTACTAAGTTCTTATAGACCCTATTTTATAAG
>Ga0307515_10025352_pt1 | contig 10265 bp, 9 predicted proteins | sample 17_EM_MG_FD_194513 | JGI IMG/M metagenome (GOLD analysis project Ga0307515, IMG submission 194513) | Populus trichocarpa ectomycorrhiza microbial communities from riparian zone in the Pacific Northwest, United States - 17_EM | ecosystem: Host-associated > Plants > Roots > Unclassified | place...
TACACCTGCCCATACACCAATGACCTCCCCGACTTGCGCACGCTCACCGCGCTCGACGCTCGCAAAGACGTTGAACAATACCGCGAGCCAGTTCTTCGCCTGGCCTCTCAGGTACCTAAGGTTCTCCTTACTCTCTTCCTTTTTGCTCTCGTTTTCCTCCCCCTGGGTTTGGACTTGTGTTTTGGACTCGACGACGTTCCTCAACGCGCGTAAGATCGGTGGGCGGAGTGTGGGGTTGGCATACATTTCCTTCGTGAGCCGTTCGCCCAGCCCACGTCTGAACGTGTTGGAATGGTTGGGCGGGTTGGAGCAATACGCAGGTAGGGTATACCAGCACTGATCCGCGAGGACCGACCAGACTTTTGCAATGCTGGGGTTCAAACCCGGTCCAGTGGCGAGGTTGTTGAGCGGGTCGATCAGGGGCAGGATGGTTTGGGTGAAGTGCGCGAGGGGGGTTGGATGCGGACGCAGCGAGGCTAGGATGGGGAGACGAAATGCACGGGGTGTGGCGTTCGTGTTGGATTTCTTCTCCCTATCTTCTAGTCAATAACTCCAGCTGACCCACTCAAACAGGGCAAATATGACAGCCTACTTCTCTTCGGGAACCAAGTTCAAAGGTAATAGACTTAACAGTCCGTCGACCCCCGCCGCTCGTGCAAATGCCGAGAAAACAGCATCTGCACCCTCGCGATACTGAAACCCCTTCTTCACGCGCAGCTCGTCGACCTTCCTCACCACATCTCCAAATATTCCTGCGCACTTGACTTCTTCACCGCATCGCTCCACGGCGCCGCAAATACCATGATGAGACCTTCCAGAATGCGGAGAACGTTCCCCAGAGCGGGGGTGTACACGAGGAATGTCAGGCCACCTTTGAGGGTTGCAAAAGGGTTGTGGGTGGGTGCGGGAGAAGGGGCGTGACGCATTGGGTGAGTTGAATGAGGGTTTCCTCTGCGCTGATACGAATTTCTGGGGTCGATTCGAGGTATGTAAATGCCAGATTCCAAATTTTGGGGGAGGTCGATCTGCGTCGCGGCTGAGTGTGAGTGTGTATCGAGGTCCATTCATGATGGCAAAGGGGGGTGGGTGAGGATGCTCCAAGGGAGGCTTGGCCTAGGGCGCTAAGCCAGTACGACGCAAGTTGGGCGTCTTGCTTTGATGGAGGTTTTGCGGCTATCGCTTCTAATACAGAGCTTGCCGTCGCTCGTGCTTCGTCCGGATCAATATCGTCCGATCCAAGGAGAGTAAAGACATGAGGTCATACGCGGCTTGTGAGAAGTACGGATGCGAGAGTTTTGGGAGGAACAATAAGTGGTTTCAAGATGTTCCCGCGCGATGCATTGAGGGACGAGCATCTATAGAGATGCAAGAAGATGGATGAGCGTATCTGGCTTGACCGTCTGCGTCTGGAGCACCGCACATGCCCACTCACCGACACGAACTTGCCATGGATGCGCCTGCAGCGGGGGTGGAGGATTTGAGAGGATATCACGGACGGTCTCTGCAGCCTTGCGGCGAACTTTGGGGCGGGGGTCGATGGTATGTTCGACAATGGTGCTAGATGCGTTGGGGAGAGCGGCGGCGTTGGGTGAGTGGGAATCGGGGGAGGAGATGAAATTGTGACAAGGGACCGGAGGGAAGGCGCGTGAGAACTTGTATGCGGGAGAAGGGATACGAGGATAGGGAGGAGAGTGGAGGGTTGATTGGGATCGGAGGAGAGTAGGAGGGAGGAATGGGACGACGATGGCAATGAGGTAGAGCGTTGCTGGGAGGACGTCGCCGTTGTTGAGGGACGTCTCGTTGCGGGTGAGAGTGCCTTGAAGGATTGTAACGAGTGCTGCAAAGTAGGCAGAGGCCGTGGGAGTTGCAGACAAGGGTGGGTTTACAGAATCCAGAAATTCAAGGTGATCGTCGATTCGAGTGCAACCAGCAGTTGGGCAGGCTTTTTTTGGTGAGCTAGGTTTAATGAAGTGTGTGGACGTATTTTCTATAATGCTACTTGCATTTCAGGCAACCCCATCAGAAGGTTCGCCCTCACGCGCAGTCAAGGCTCGACTTGCCCAGGCTTGATCTGCGCCAAGACGGGCTCGACGATGGCCGCTGTCTCGATTGACCCAAGTGGACCGGTTTCTTTTTTCAAACGAAAATTGGTCAAAAACAAGAACAAGAGCGGCTTGTTTGTCACTATTTGGTCTCAATACTTTGGCACCTTTTTGTTTCGCTCCATGATGAGATGAGTGATTGCTCATGCCCATTCATTGCCGTTAACGTTGGTACACCCCCAATCCAGTGGGTCATACGCAAAAAATGGGCAAAAAATAGGCAGCCGCTCGTTTATTGGTCTATTTCTCAGTAGGAAGAATCTCCGTAACTCGAAAACGGATTTGTCAGGAATTTGGAGTTTCCTTATTATTGTACTGTTCTATGTAGTTGTGGGTTGGGTCCGACCACGAATGGCCTCCATGCGTATCAAACCTCCGCCATCCACCACCACCTCCAGCCTCAGCCGTCACCTCCATCGTAGCCAGGTGCAACTGCACATTGTTACTATCCGAAGCCTGTTAGGCCACCGCCACCGCCACCGTTCCCTACTCATGAACTCCCGAACCCGACCGCCCCTCGTCTTTCTGCTATCCGATCATCCGTATCTAGAACCCTTCTTTGGTAGGCCTGCTACGTTTGAAGCGAAACTCTCTAGTGGGTCGAGCGACTGAAAAACCTGTTCGGCGTGTAAGAAGCGAAGTCGGATTATTTGCAAGACCCCAGGAGGGAATTCACATACTCTATATTATATATCACCAGCGATGCGTGTGGGTACGTCGATCTGTGCATACATGGGTAGGGAAGAAAGGCACCGAAATGAATATAATCGCACACAGCCACGAGTGGCCAGTTTCAATAAGTCTTGTAAAGAGGCCCACTTCAGAAGGAAACTATACACCAGTTCCTTGCTCAAAGCCTGGCGCCTCTCTGCCAACACGCCTCTTTCCACCACGTCATTACTTCCACAATCCTTTGCGCCCCCCCTACCAAACTTCTTCCCAACGCTTGAATCCTTCCCCAACTGCAGGAAGGGAAAAGGAAGACTAGCTAGACCGATCGAGGGACTCCCTGACTCTAGAAGCGTGCACTACCGCTACGCTACCCAGCCGGGAAGTTGAAGGAATCACTAACTCCACCACCAGCCAACTGCTGTCGCAAAACCAGCTACACTCAGGCTCCGCCTTTGAATCGGTCCCGACACACGCAAAATGGAACCACCCCGTCTCGTCGCGATTCTGTATCCAGAGTTGTAGTTTATCGTCGTCTGGATCGATCACCTTCACTGCTGCCAAGGCTTTGCAGGCGAGGAGCCTTCGCCTACTATTCTTAGAGGGTGCAGATAGGTTCGTTGAGTTCGAGTGCGACAGATGAGGATCGCGGCACGCTGGCAGTGGAGGCGTAGATGCGTTCAAATGTGTGCTCGGTAGAGCCAACAGCTTGGCTGGTGTACGTACAGGTGACTAAGCATTGTGACGCCGTCGAAAGAATGAACGCGACCAAACATAGTGAGCCTTTGTTTACCACTTGCGCGTCACGGTCTTTTTACACAGCAGGGCAGATAAAACAATCATCGGTAGTAAATTTGGGTAGTATTTCACGATACCGCAGAAGGACGAGTCGTTCATATCCAAAAAATGCCCTATATCTGCCTCCGTCTTCCTATCATGAATCTGCTGGCCACCTGCTGTGGCATTCTCAGTAATATAGTACGTCGACCAGCACTGTGCGCCAAACCGGAGAGACACCCCACCTCTAAACCACGTGGATCGCAATAACGTCAAGTTAGGACGTGGACCGGCCCCGGACTTGGAAATACTGCGCATTCGATAAACGATTTGAACAGAGGATGGATCCAACACTGTCGGGAACACTCCTTCCATGCTATCAGTACTATTTCAACAACCAGTTTCAACATGTGAGTGCCCGCAGACCTTCAGATCTAGACTCAGCATATTGGTATTTGGGATGGGGACCAAACAGACTGCAGATGAGGACAATAATTAAGACTCAGGTTTAGTTCAATTGGTTTGCATACTCTCGACGCTAGTCCCATAACCTAAGCATAAATATTCAACCTTCCGCCGTCAGTACAGTTTGCCCCACATCATGGTTTTTACCTTTGTGGACGCTTTGAAACGTTACCCATAATTTGCTTTAAACCGCTGGTGCTCTGGGGAGGTCCTGTGTGTTCAGGAAATCAGCCTACCATATGGACCATCCATCCACTTGATTGGAGCTTTGTAAATTTCATGGCAAGTTACAGGTGCTGAGTGAGCATGACTCAATGTTACGTCTTTGTGTTTGTTGTTTGGTCCCTGTGCTGTATATGGAGCACGAGGTGTTTGCTCATATTAATTTATATCACGGTTCGTCCTCACCTTTCTGTGCGATAGGGCGGTCTTCGACAACAAGTCCCATATATTTGGTCTGCAGAATCGTCCATGTCCTCCTGTCTTCGGGTCCATCATGTGCCGTGCTGTATACTCTTACAAAGGAGAAAGGATCATATCGGAAATCATAGGTGCATCTCATATGAATGGAGGAAATCCCGCTATCTGGATATATGTGACATTGCATTGGGAGAAGACGAAGAAGAAACCGCAACCCAGCACGAGTACCAGCAGCCAATACAGCATACAACAAGCACAGAGTCAAGAATAAAGAATGGCTAGGGCCGTGCAGTGTTATAAATTTGGGTCCAAGACTTTCCAAACGCAAACTCGTCAAAATGAAGAGAAACCGACCGAACAAGGGATGCGCGAGGAATTGTGAGGAGAGCAGGCGAATGTAGGCCTGCACGACAGTCATGGGGTACCCAATAGAGTAAGCCGCCACCCGGGTCTCTGACCCAACCCTCTTGGTCTGGCCGTTCAGCCTCGATGTACGAGGAGAACCGGGACGGGATTTGTGGAAATGAGTCCCATAAGTGAATGGCTACGCCACTGGATTCAGAAATGGTATGCCCCGCATCGGGAGAATGTGCAACGGATGCCACAGGATGAGTGTACCCCTCCAAAGGCTTGCTGAGTGCAGAGCCAGTCTCAGCATTCCAGATTCGAATTGTCTTGTCAGATGATCCAGAGATGATGTGCTGTCCATCGGGAGAGTAAGCAACTGAGCACACCATGCCAGTGTGCCCCTCCAACGGCTTGCCGACTGCAGAGCCAGTCTCAGCATTCCAGATTCGAATTGTGTTGTCATGTGATCCAGAGATGATGTGCTGCCCATCAGGAGAGTAAGCAACTGACAACACCACATCAGTGTGCCCCTCCAAAGGCTCGCCGACTGCATCGCCAGTCTCAGCATTCCAGATTCGAATTGTGTTGTCATATGATCCAGAGATGATGTGCTGCCCATCGGGAGAGTAGGCAACTGAGCACACGCTGTCAGTGTGCCCCTCCAAAGGCTTGCCGACTGCAGAGCCAGTCTCAGCATTCCAGATTCGAATTGTGTTGTCATCAGATCCAGAAATGATGTGCTGCCTATCAGGAGAGTAAGCAACTGACAACACCGCGGCAGTGTGCCCCTCCAAAGGCTCGCCGACTGCATCGCCAGTCTCAGTATTCCAGGTTCGAATTGTGTTGTCATATGATCCAGAGATGATGTGCTGCCCATCGGGAGAGTAAGCAACTGACAACACCGCGTCAGTGTGCCCCTCCAAAGGCTCGCCGACTGCAGAGCCAGTCTCAGCATTCCAGATTCGAATTGTCTTGTCACATGATCCAGAGATGATGTGCTGCCCATCGGGAGAGTAGGCAACTGAGCACACCTGGTCGGTGTGCCCCTCCAAAGGCTTGCCAACTGCAGAGCCAGTCTCAGCATTCCGGATTCGAATTGTGTTGTGATATAATCCAGAGATGATGTGCTGTCCATTGGGAGAGTAAGCAACTGACAACACCACATCAGTGTGCCCCTCCAAAGGCTCGCCGACTGCATCGCCAGTCTCAGCATTCCAGATTCGAATTGTGTTGTCATGTGATCCAGAGATGATGTGCTGCCCATCGGGACAGTAGGCAACTGAGCACACCATGTCAGTGTGCCCCTCCAAAGGCTCGCCGACTGCAGAGCCAGTCTCAATATTCCAAATTCGAATTGTATTGTCAGATGATCCAGAGATGATGTGCTGCCCATCAGGAGAATAACCAACTGACAACACCGCGTCAGTGTGCCCCTCCAAAGGCTCGCCGACTGCATCGCCAGTCTCAGCATTCCAGATTCGAATTGTGCAGTCATCTGATCCAGAGATGATGTGCTGACCATCGGGAGAGTAAGCAACTGAGCACACCGTGCCAGTGTGCCCCTCCAAAGGTTTGCCGACTGCATCGCCAGTCTCGGCATCCCAGATCCGAATCGTCTGATCATCCGACCCAGTGGCAATGTAGCACCCGTTGGGAGAGTAGCTTATGCTATCCACCGCTCCCTTGTGTCCAATCCATTCTAAGGGCGGCTCTGGCCATGACAACAGTTTTCCGCTTTGCATCTGGATGCCTCTAGTGAAATATGTGCTAAAGGTCGTTGATAAAGGTGACTTTGAGGGCAGGAATGGTCCCACTGAAATATAGGTGTGCGGGGTGCTGATAGAGATGGGAATGCGGAAGACGTTCATGAAACGACAAACATCCTGAATTCTTTCTAACAGTTTCGAGTCCATATCCTAGAGCCAATTAGAATTTCTTTCAAATGCCCATCACAGCAAGCCGGAGCTCTACTCACTTTGATCAATTTCGATGTCAGCTCTCGAAGCCTCGGAACACCAATTCCCAACAGTCCCATGATGCTCAATACTTCAACCCAAAATAGTGCATAAGGTCCTTCAAAGAATTTCCTCAGCATGTCCCACACACGCTTCTCGCCAGCGCCGGGAGTAAAGCAAAGATGATTTGACCAATACAGAGAACTATACTGCAACGCGTCGGAAATATTATCTTTGATTCGCGATGCGAGTCCTTTCACATCCGCATTCGCGAGCCGGGAATCTTCGAGCCCGCAGATGTTGAAACGGAGCTGTTCGACCATCTTCTCGAGGCAGGCGATACCCAGTTCCACATTTGTGTCTCGGAGATTAACCTGATAGTCGCACTGACAGTTATCGCTCACAAAGAAGTCCGAAATAGACAAATGTCGGACACGAATCCCTCCACTGGCTCCTTCGTCTCGATAGAACATAGAGCCTAGATCGTCTACCCACATTTTTACCAGGTCAGGCTTCGCCCCCGCCAGCTCTGCAATCGTCTTGTCGCACAGTGGACGGTACGGCGCCGTTATAAGAAGCACTCCAACCACCCGCCGAAATTTGGCACTGGTGGGTACACTCCGCGCATTGACGATACTAGCGTAAAGCCCGTACAGAGACGCCAAGCCTGGACTGGCTGAACCTTGCAAGGTCCTCGTTAACAGCTCAGTGGCGTCTTCGCAGTCCACAAGGGCACGTGCGAGAGTTTCGATGAAGATGAACAGACCCTCTGCCCGGGAGATGAGTTTATCGAAGAGCGATGGTTCTGGCCAAGGAGATTGGAGGCCCCGCGTTGAAACCACGCTATCGAATCGCTGTTTGGCGAAGATTCGTAGGTCGGAGGTGGTATTTTCATCTGTGGTCAAATCATATCGCAAATGTGGCAATTGGGTGTGACGATCAAAGAAACGTTGGATATCGACTTCTTGTCTACTCGTGATGATAACCTTGAGCCACGGAGCGCATGTGGTCGCGTCCGTCAGGGCCTGAAGGACGCCTGGACGACTCTCAGGGCTGCCGCACTCATCAAGTGCGTCAATCACAAAGATAAGAGTCTTTTTTGGGAGTCGAGGAAGCTTTCGGATGAATTCAAGGAAGAGAGTAGGTCGCATTGATTCTGGTGTTATGTTTGGGTTGTTACGAAGAAATTCTGCGACAATACGTCGAAAAGGGGGGAAGAGTATCGCGAGCTTGCGGATGAGGGTCGGAATGATATGCCTGGGTTCTCTCAATTCCTGGTCGTCCCTCCGGCAGAAGAATGCTCCAGCGAGCTGCTCTTCACCGTCAAGGCTCGCGCAGATCGAATGTGCTAACGACGTTTTGCCGATGCCAGGTAAGCCATAGATCCAGTATGTATTTCCACCATCTGTCTGACCCAATCCATTGGCTACCCAAGCTACGATTTTTTCGAGGAGGGATTTGCGGGTGTCTTTCATACAGCAGAGATTCCGGTCATAGCTGGTCTTGACATCTTTGAGACGATTAAGCAAAATGTGGTGCTCTACACGGAACTGTTGAGACGGGTCCATCGAGAGATGGTGAGAATGAGTGCTCACCAGTCTCCATGGTCCGGCGGAGAGCCTCAACATTTACTGCACGGTCGAAGTCTTCGACGACCGTCGTCAACTCACTGTCTATTTCCTTGATCTTCTCTTGGTAGGCCGGCCCGCCCGCCGTTCTCGCTGCAATAGAATGGTTAGTACTTGCCAAAGTCACCAGGTGACGACCTACCATGTGTGACGTAGTCGTACGAAACTTTCGCGACCTTGTGCATCACCTCATACATTCGCGGGATGATCTCCTCCAAGAGATCCGTCTCTGCGCAGACTATTTTGTCCTCGACTATTTTGTCCGCGACAATGTCCGCGAAAGGTAAAATGCGCTTCAATCGGTCCAAGAGGCCCGATGGTATCTGGTCGTACTCGTTTTGTATCTTCAAGAGCTAAATGACGAGCATTATCTCTGCTGCTGATATGCCGGTAGCGAGCACGAACCTCAAACGTAACCTTGGCAACACCGAAGACAGCCTTTGTGATTGGATTCAACTACAAGGTGTCAATATTCTGCTTGCCTTACATGGAATAACGGACCTCTGCGAATACAGCCCCATATTTGATTGTGTTCTCCACAACCCTCTCGGTCGATGGGCTCATCAGTGGGGAGTAGCCTTTTAAACATTCTTCAAGTTCACGGAGCGATGGTCGCAGAGACTCCCTCTATGCAAAGATTATTACCCGGCGAGGACGTGCCATTGCAAAGAGACGAACGATAGTGATCGCAGAGAATTGTAATTCTAGAGACCAATGATACTGGTGGTGCTTTCCATCGAAAATAATGTCCTCTGCGCATCGCCATTCAATACGAGCGGACCGTCGGTGATCATGACTGACTTGATACCGTGAATACATGCTTGGTGGTGCTTCTATAATCATTGAAAAGAGCTTGAAGGTCGATCGGCTCGCTCGGCCGTCGAATTTTGGTCCACAATGAATTTCCGCTCCTCATTTGGATCTCAGCGCGCATCTCGGATGTTGGAGAAATACCTCTACACACGCAGAGCTATCGGTGAATGTGCCTAGTGGAAAAATAAGGGACATACGGGGGTTGGGCTGGTGTCCAGGTTCGGTTGTCTTGCGTCTGCAATCCTAGCTCCCGATTGTCTATGAACAACCGAAGCACATGGTCCCGATGTAGGGTGTCTTGAAGTGTGATATCTGCATATTGCCCGAAGTCAGCCGGGATGGACCAAAGCTGAAGCGAAGCGCCGCACTGTCTAAAACCAGGCTTAGATGGATGGTCAGCTACCATGATAATGCCGCGCGGTGTAGCCATCGCTCACAGGTTCTCTGTCCTGGGTAGTTGAGTCGCCATGTTGTTTGATCACTCTGTGGTCTGGGAGGAGAAGGAAAGAGAACGTGGGATCGGTGCGGACCTGCGGTTGGCGCTTCGTGTCACGCCCCGTCTCTGCCGTGACATTTCCAGCCTCACGGAAATGGTCCGGCGCGTCGCCTTCCCCTTATGGTACTGGCGCTCGGCTCGCCGATCCGCCATGTCCCTGTTACTCGGTCTGCGGAAATCCTACCCTTCTATCCTCTAGCTTAGTTCCTCGACTACGCATTTCCAATCATTCGTTTTATTTCTTTTTATTTAAAACTCGTGTAACCCGTAGCTAGTTCCTCGGTTTGAGGATCGACTAGAGTACCGGTCCCCACTCCTCATTCCTTCTCTTTCATCTCTAAGTCCATTCCCGACGACGACTGGTCGTCATGGGTAATCAACGGTACTGTACGGTATACGCCCGACCTTGGCCCCGACGTCCACCTCCGACCGGACGGCTTTGACATGTCGCACGGTTAAATGGGCAGCGCGTGACACGGCCTATAAGCTATATAATATCACACAGAATATATGTAACCCGCAGTTATTATAACCGCCCCGATGTTCATGAATAATCCCGCACATCGATCATCCCGGATCGGTTCGGTTCGCA
>Ga0307515_10025354_pt1 | contig 10265 bp, 9 predicted proteins | sample 17_EM_MG_FD_194513 | JGI IMG/M metagenome (GOLD analysis project Ga0307515, IMG submission 194513) | Populus trichocarpa ectomycorrhiza microbial communities from riparian zone in the Pacific Northwest, United States - 17_EM | ecosystem: Host-associated > Plants > Roots > Unclassified | place...
TGTCAGCGAGACCGATGTGGCCGAGGCGCTGCGCGCCGGCTCGCGGCTCGAGCGCATCGGCATGGTCGAGAACCTGATCTCGGAGCACAACATCACCGACCTGGCCGACCTGATGAAGGTCAGCGACCAGCTGCCGCCGGTGCTGATGCGCGAATACCAGGGCCCGCACGACCTGATGGCCGTGTTCACGCGGCCGGCCACGCTGAGCACGCTGGGCGCCAGTGATTTCCAGTTCGTCAGCGACGACCTGGGCCTGCTGCAAGGGCTGCTGCGCCAGGCCGTTGCCACGCACGCAACCGGCGTCAACGTGCTGCTGTATGGTCCGCCGGGAACCGGCAAGACCGAGTTGGCCAAGGTGGCCGCGGCAGCTGCGGGACTGGACCTGTACGAGGTCGAGTACGCCGACCGCGACGGCAATTCGCTGTCAGGCCGGGACCGCTACCGCTCGTTGCAGATCAGCCAGGTCTTCCTGAAGGCCAGCGCCAACGTGGCCCTGCTGTTCGACGAGGTGGAGGACGTGTTCCCGCCACTGTCCAGCGACACGGCCTCGCTGCTGAGCCGGCTGGACGCCAGCGCCGAGGGCGGCGTGGGCAACTCGGTCAGCGGCAAGGCCTGGGTCAACCAGATTCTTGAAACGAATCCGGTGCCGGTCATCTGGGTGACCAACCGCATCGAGCAGATCGACCCGGCCTTCCGGCGCCGCTTCCAGTACCACCTCGAACTGAAGTCGCCGCCGCCCGGCGCGCGCCGCGGGCTGGTGGCGAAATCGCTGGGCGAAGTCGTCGTCAGCGAGGCCTTCGTCGCCAAGCTGGCCGAGCGGCCCGGCCTGACGCCGGCGCAGATCCGCACGGCCGTGCGTTTCGCCCAGCTGGCCGGTTCGGTGGATGACGCCGAGAAGCTCATCGAGCGGCAACTTCTCAACGCCGACAAGGCGCTGGGCCGCGACGATGGCGGCAGCGTCGCCCGCCCCTGCGTCACGAGTTACGCGCTGGACCTGCTGAACTGTGAAAGCCGCTTCGAGATCCCGCGCATCGTCGAGGCGCTGCAACGCAAGGGCCGGGGCCAGCTGTGCTTCTACGGCCCGCCCGGCAGCGGCAAGACCGCGCTGGCCGAGCACATCGCCCAGGCGCTGGGCCGGCCGTTGATGGTCAAGCGCGCCAGCGACATCTCGAGCAAGTTCGTCGGCGAGACCGAGCAGAACATGGCGCGCATGTTCGAGCTGGCGCAGAGCGAAGGTGCGGTGCTGCTGCTGGACGAGGCCGACAGCTTTCTGCGCAGCCGCAAGCGTGCGGAGCGCAACTACGAGGTCAGCGAGGTCAACGAGATGCTGGCTGGCATGGAGCGCTTCAGCGGGCTCTTCATCTGCACGACCAATCTGTTTGACGACCTGGACGAAGCGGCGCTGCGGCGCTTCGCGTTCAAGATAAGGTTCAAGGCGCTGAAGCCCGAGCAGCGGGTGGCGATGTTCGAGCGCGAGGCGGGTGAAGCGCCGACCGACGAGCAGCGCTCAAGGCTGGTGTCTATGGACTGCCTGACGCATGGCGACTTCGCCGCCGTGAGGCAACAGGTCGAGATCCTCGGCGAGGCGTTCACGCCAGATGAGTTCTTGGCTCAGCTGGAGGCGGAGCATCGGGCGAAGCCGGAGGTGAGGGAGCGCAGGGGCATCGGGTTCCGGGCAGCTTGACGCCCGATCAAGCGCGCTGATCGGGTAGCGGCCCGAGATCCATGCCGTCATAGGCTGCCAGTTGGTACATGTCGGCGAACGCATAGAGCCGCTGATTGCGTTCATGCAGCGACTGGGGCGAATGAATTTCTTCTTTTTCGACGTGGAGGAAGAAGTATTCCTCCTGACCTTCGTCCAGCTCTGGCGCGAATACCTTCACGAAGCGATAGCCCTGCAGTTCGAGCTGCGACACGACGCCGATCAGCCGCTCTCGCGAGCTGTCGGTGAAGAAGTAGCCCCACAGCATGGGTTGTGACATGTCCCATCGACCGCGAGCGTCGATGTCTTGGAACATGTCCTGAAGTTGCTCAATCTGAATCATGTGTGAGGCAGCGGAAGTAGTAGGTCGTCGAACAAAACGGCCCGTCCGGCATCAACGCGTAGTTTGGAATATCCCCCGCCTTCTGCCAACCCAACCTCTCGTAGACGCGCGACGCATCGCTGCCGGTGACGGTGTCCAGCACCAGCGTCGTCTTGCGCAGCTCACGCGCCCTCGCTTCCAGCGCCCGCAGCAGCCGCTCGGCCACGCCCTGGCGGCGCATGCGGCGATGCACGAGCATCTTGCTGACGTCGGCGCGATGCGGCTGGTTGTCGGGCATGTCGGTGACGAGGGACAGCGTGCCGCAGATGCGGCCGGCCTCGTCCTCGGCGGCGAAGAGGTGGCGCTCGCCAGCCGCAACACCCGCAGCGACCTTGCGCCAGAAGGATTCCGTCCGACCCTCAGCCAGCGGCAGCATGAAGCCCACCGACGCGCCGCCTTCGACACAGTCGCGCAGCACCTCGGCCAGTTCGGCCACGCGGGCCAGCGCCTCGGCGCCGTCGAGTTCGCAGATGACGATGTTCATGGCCGGGCTCCGGTCAATGCGACGAGATATCGGGCGGGCTTGCTGCCCGGGTTGTGGAAACGGATGGGCGCATCCAGGCGCACGGCCAGGCAGTCGCCGGGGTTGAGTTGCCACTGGTCGGCGCCGTGGGCGATCTCCATGACGCCGTCGATCATCCAGACGAGCTGGTGGATGTCGGTGTCGCGCTCCGACGTCTCGAAGGCGACGCGCTGGCCGGCCGGGAAGACGACGTCCACCAATTGCAGCGGCGACACGCCGGGTGGCGACACGTTGCGGCGGACATAGCCAGAGGCCGGGTCGCTCCAGACCGGCTGATCAGCCACGCGGGCGAGCGGCGAGGGCGCGGATGGCGCGGGACCGACCTCGAACATCGACGCGACGCTGACGTCCAGCGCCGATGCGAGCTTGTCCAGCACGACGGCCGTGGGGCTGCTCTGGCCGCGCTCGATCAGCGAAATGTTGGAGCGGCTGACGCCGCTTTTGTGCGCCAGCGCGTCCAGCGACAGGTCGGCTGCGGCGCGCAGTTCGCGCAGGCGCCGGCCGATGAGTTCGGTGATGTTGTCCTTGGTCATGCATTCCAGTTTACTGGAATGCCACCTCCATCAAACTGGAATCTCACGTTCGACAGCGCGGCGCCAGGCGGGGTCGGGCCAGCGGCGGCCCAGGCGCCAGGCAGCGTGGGTGAGCTTGATGACGTGGGCGTCGTCCTGGGCGCAGGCGGCGGAGATCAGCGCCGGCCAAGGGCGGCTGGGTGGGCGGTCCAACGTCATGGCGGGTGCCGCGCCGCTGGCGAGCAGGCCGGCTGCGGCGGCGACGCTGAAGCCACGCGCCAGCTCGGGCGCCGGCCACCAGGGCTGCAGCACGCTGATCGCATGGCTGGCCGTCAGCAGGTGCAGCACGGTGAAGTTGCCTGTGGCGGCGTAGGTGCGGGCGGCGAGCAGCGCGAGGTCGCGCAGCGTGTCGGGACCGTGGCGCAAGCGGCCGGCGATGGCGGCGAACTCGGGCGAGCCGCCCCAGGCCCGCATGCGATCAGCAATGAAGCTGCCGGGCGGGTAGGCCGGGCGCGGCAGCTTCATCAGAGCCGGCAGCCAGTCGGCCAGCTCCAGCGGTGGGCCGTCGTCGGTCGTCGGCAGCGGCATGAAGTGCGATGCCCAGTGGGCCAGGCCTGCCGCCAGTTCACCCTCGTGGCCGGCCAGCACGGCGTGGCCCGTGCGGATCAGCCCGTGGAAGGCGATGGCGCCCGCGCCGGGCAGCAGTAGGGCCAGGGCCTCGCGCAGCGCGTCGCCCGAACCCAGCTCGGCGATGCGCGCCGCAAAGTGGGCGCGCCAGGCGGCGTCGCTGTCCGGCCGGCCCAGGTCACGCTCGACGGCAATGCGCGCCGGCCGCGCAGCGATGCGCGGCTCCAGCACGGCTTCGCCGGCCTCCGTGAAGGATTGCAGCCGCGCGGCCGATGCACCCAGCTCCAGCAGCGCCTGCTGGGCCATCGGCAGGTGGTTGCTCATCTGGCCGCGGTAAGTGGCGGACAGCGCCTGGCCGGCGTCGAGCAGGTGATGCAGCTGGGCGATGCTGGCGGGAGCAATGGTTTTCATCAGCATGGGGACCTCGTCCGTGGGAACATGGCCGCCATGCTGAAAGTTGAAGTGAACTTGAAGTCAAGCGCCTCTTCGGCAACCCTGCTGACGATTGGCCAGTTGGCCCAGCGCGCAGGCGTCGCGACGAGTGCCTTGCGCTTTTACGAAGTCGAGGGGCTGCTCACCGGCAGCCGTAGTTCCGGCGGCCATCGCCAGTACCCGCGCCATGCGCTGCGCCGCGTCGCCTTCATCCGCGCCGCGCAAACGGTGGGGCTGACGCTGCCGCAGATCAAGGCCGCGCTGGCCACCCTGCCCGATGGCCGCACGCCCACCAAGGCCGACTGGACGCGGCTTTCCGCCAGCTGGGCGCCGTTGCTGGACGCGCGCATCGCGGCCCTGCAGCAGCTGCGCCAGCGGCTGACGGGCTGCATCGGCTGCGGCTGCCTGTCGCTGAAGGCCTGTGCGCTCTACAACCCCGAGGACAGGGTCAGCGGCGAGGGCGCTGGAGCCAGGCTTCTGCGCATAGAAACCATGCGTTGACCCTTATGTGACGACCGAATATCACTTCCGGGCGAAAATCCCGGGGTTAACCCCGTCCAGATCAACGCCCATGAGTGCCTTTCACGAAGAGACCGTCCTGACCGTCCACCACTGGACCGACCGCCTGTTCAGCTTCACGACGACGCGCGACCAGGCCCTGCGTTTTTCCAATGGCCACTTCACGATGATCGGCCTCAGGGGCGAGAACGGGAAACCGCTGCTGCGCGCCTACAGCATCGTCAGCGCCAACTACGAGGAAAACCTCGAGTTCCTGAGCATCAAGGTGCCGGACGGCCCGCTGACCTCCAAGCTGCAGCACATCAAGCCGGGCGACAAGATCGTCGTCGGCCGCAAGCCCACGGGCACGCTGCTGATCGACTACCTGCTGCCGGGCAAGAACCTCTATCTGCTGGGCAGCGGCACGGGCCTGGCGCCCTTCATCAGTGTGGTGCGCGACCCGGTTACGTATGAGCGCTTCGAGAAGGTCGTCATCGTGCACGGCGTGCGCCATGTGAATGAGCTGGCCTATCACGACCATCTGTCGGTCGACCTGCACCAGCACGAGTTCCTGGGCGAGTTCGCCAGCGAGCAGCTGCTGTACTACCCGACCGTCACGCGCGAGGCGTTCAAGAACACCGGCCGCATCACCGACCTGATCCAGACCGGCAAGCTGCAAGCCGACCTGGGCCTGCCGCCGCTGGACCCCGAAACCGACCGCATCATGCTGTGCGGCAGCCCCGAGCTGCTGAAGGACATGCAGGCCATGCTGGAAGTGCGCAACTTCAAGGAAGGCAGCACGACGACGCCGGGCGACTACGTCATCGAGCGGGCCTTCGTCGAGAAGTGAACCGCTGCCCGCGTGCTTCGAAAGCGGCGGGCGAGCAAGGCCGTCATGGCTGAATGACCCTCAGCCAATCTCTCAGGTAATTCCTGACGGCGCCTGACTTTCGGCTGTGCCCCTGAAGCGGGCACACTCCGCACCTGTCTACATTGGCAGGAGCAGATAAGCCAGATGAACAACCCCAAGCGCATCGCCGGCACCCTCATCGTGCTGGCCGTGTTCGGCAGCGCCCTGTTCTGGGCGCTGCGCAGCAACCAGCAGACCCAGGCCATCGAACATGAGCAGGCGGTCGTCGCGCAGACGGCACCGCTCAAGGGGCTGATCGCGGTCGACGTGGAGCCCTTCTTCAAGGACGAGCGCGTCGCCAAGCTGCTGGCGGCCCAGCGCCTGCCGGTGCAGGCGGTGCGCGTGGGCAGCCGCGACATGGCGGGCAAGCTGGACGAGGCGCCGGACTTCTTCCTGGCCAGCGGCGTGGTGGCCGCCAACATGATCCTGGACGCGGCGCGCAAGGCCAACAAGCCGGCCACGCAGAGCTCGCCCTTCCACACGCCGCTGGTGGTGGCGTCGTGGGAGCCCGTCGCCAAGATCCTGGTCGCCAACCAGATCGCCAAGCCGCTAGGCCCCAAGGTCTACGGCCTGGACATGGAGAAGCTGACCGAGGCCATGCTGGCCAAGAAGCGCTGGCGCGACCTGAAGGACAGCGGCGAGTACGCCGTGTCGCGCAGCGTGCTGGTGTCCACCACCGACATCCGGCGCAGCAACTCGGCGGCGATGTATCTGGCGCTGACCTCACAGGCGCTCAATGGCGAGGTCGTCAGCGACCGCACGCGCGGCAATGCGCTGGCGCTGAAGTTGGCCGAGCTGTTCAAGCGCCAGGGCTTCCAGGAGAACTACGTCAACGGCGCATTCGACGACTACCTGTCCATCGGCATGGGCAAGACGCCGCTGGCCTTCATCTACGAGAGCCAGATGCTGGCCCAGGCGCAGAAGAACGGCGGCGGCGGCCTGCGGGCGGAGATGGTGCTGATGTACCCGCAGCCGACCATCGTCAACAAGCTGGTCATCGTGGCAATGAACGAGCGCGGTCGCAAGCTGGCCGAGCTGCTGGCGACGAACAAGGAGCTACAGGCCATCGCGCTGGAGCAGGGCTTCCGCACCGGTGACCCGGCCGCGTTTGCCGCCGCCGCCAAGCAGGCGGGCCTGGCCGTGGACACGCAGTTGCGCCAGGTCGTCGACCCGCCGGGCTTCGACCTGATGTTCGACATGATCGACACCGTCAGCCGGGAGATGAATCAATGATGCGACGCCTTGCTTTACTGGTGCTGGCCGTGGCGCTACCCGTGGCGTTGACCGCCTGCGGCAAAAAAGAGGACGCGCCCGCCGCACAGCCAGCGCCGGCCGCCGCCGCCAAGACCACGCTGCGCGTGCTGGCCACCAGCGACCTGAAGGATATCGAGCCGCTGGCCGCGCAGATCGAGGCGGCCACCGGCGTGGCCGTGCAGTTCCGCTTCGGCGGCACGATGGAGAGCACGCAGGAAGTGCTGAGCGGCACGCCCAACGCCGACGTGGCCTGGTTCGCCAACGCCAAATACCTGCTCAGCGACGCCGCCGGCCAGGGGCGCGTGAAGATGCAGGAAAAGATCATGCTGTCGCCCATCGCCGTGGGCGTCAGCGAGAGCGACGCGGCGCGCTTCGGCTGGAACAAGGCCGATGCCAAGCTGACCTGGGCCGACATCGCCCGTGCCGCCAAGCAGGGCCAGCTGCGCTATGCGCTGTCCAACCCGGCCACCAGCAACCAGGGCTTCATGGCGCTGCTGGGCGTCGTCGCGGCGGCAGGCGGCAAGGGCGAGGCGCTGACGGCGGCCGACGTGGACCGTCAGGCGATTGCCGACTTCCTGACCGGCTACAAGATCGTCGGCGACAACTCGACCTACCTGGCCGAGCAGTTCACCAAGCTGCAAGGCACGCGCGCCAACGCCTTCATCAACTACGAGAGCTGGCTGCTGAGCCTGAACGCCAGCGGCAAGCTGCGCGAGAAGCTGCACCTGATCTACCCGTTCGAGGGCGTGTCCACGGCTGACTACCCCTTCATGCTGCTCAACGATGCCAAGCGGGCGGACTACCTCAAGGTGGTCGACTACCTGAAGGGCGACACGGCCCAGCTGTGGCTGGCGCGCCAGACGCTGCGCCGGCCGATGAAGGCCGAGCTTGCCGCACAGGTGGCAGACATCCTGCCCGCGCGCGGCTTCCAGGTGGAGCTGCCCTTCTCGCCCGACCGCCAGCTGGCCGACGGCCTCATCGACGCCTATCTGAACGAGTTCCGCAAGCCCATCGCCTCCACCTTCGTGCTGGACACCAGCGGCAGCATGCAGGGCCAGCGGCGCGAGCAGTTGGTGGAAGCCATCCACTACCTGGCCGGCGCCGACGTGTCGCTGACCGGCCGCGTCGCCAAGCTGACCAACCGCGAGAAGCTGTGGTTCCTGCCCTTCAGCGACCGGCCGCGCGAGCCGGTGCTGTTCGAGATTCCGGCCGGCAGCCCGGTGCGCAAGGGGGTGCTGCCCCAGGCGGAAACCGACGCCAAGAAGGCCGAGCTGCAACGCGTGCGCGATGCGGCCGACGGCTTGCGCATGGCCGGCGGCACGGCGCTGTACGACTCGGTGCTGGCAGCGCTGAGCCACATGCTGGAGCAGCGCAAGGTCAAGCCCGACTACCAGTACTCGGTCATCGCCTTCACCGACGGCAAGAACACCGTGGGCCGCAACCTGGAGGCCTTCAAGCAGGCGTATGAGCAAATGCCCGAGGACGTGCGCGGCATTCCGGTCTTCATGGTGCTGTACGGCGACGCGGCCGAGGCCGACCTGAAGCAGCTCGTCGCCATCACCGGCGGCCGCGTGTTCGATGCGCGCAAGACGCCGCTGTATGCGGTGTTCAAGGACATCCGCTCCTACCAATGACGGCACTTTTCAGATGGCTCAACGCACCGGCCAACTGGTGCGGCCTGCTCGCGGCAACCGCCGTGCTGGTGCTGAAGGCGCTGGGCCTGCTCGGCGGTCTGGGCCTGGGCGTGGCGGCACTCGGCTACGCGGGCGGACTGGTCGTCGGTGCGATGTGGTGGGGCTGGCCCAGCTTCAAGGAGGCCGAGTGGGAGGCGCTGGAGTTCAAGGACGAAGGCGATGCCCGCGAGGCCATGAGCCGGGCGCTCGGCGGCGTGCGGCGGCTGACCGAGCACAACCCCGGCCAGCGCATTCCCGGCCCGCTGGCCACGCGCATCCAGCATCTATGCAGCAAGCTCGAAGGCCTGCTGGACCAGTGGGAGCGCAGCAAGGGCCAGTTGCCTTTGCAGGAGAGCTTCCACGCGCGCCACATCGCCATCAGCTACCTGCCCGACGCGCTGAACACTTATCTCAGCATCCCGCCGCAGTTCGCCACCAAGAAGCTGCTAAGCAACGGCATGACGGCGCAGGCCACCTTTGAGGGCGTGCTGGCCGAGCTGGAGGGCAAGGTCGAACAGCTGGGCGATGACCTGGCCGGGCAGGACGCCCAGGCCTTCCTGCGCCACAGCGAATTCCTGAAGCAAAAGTTCGGAGCCAAGACACCATGAGCGACACCACCACCAAGCCCGCCTTCACGTTGACCGCGCCCGAGGTCATCACGCCCATCGAGCCGCCGCAGGCCGTCGAGGCCGTGCCGCTCAAGCCCGAGGTGGCCACGCAGGTCGACCAGCAGGTGCAGCGCTTCATTGACGCGCTGGAAAAAGAAGACCTGCACAGCGAGCCCTTCAAGGCCAAGCTGGACAGCGCCTTCCAGCTCGGCCGCCAGGAGATCAGCCTGGCCGCCAGCCTGATGCAGGGCAGCCTGATGCAGCGCAACTTCGTTGGCGCCACGGACACGCCGGCCTACCAGGCACTCAGCGCCATCCGCTCACAGCTCGACGACCTCAACCCCGGCAAGGACGGCGACCTGCTGCAGCCGCGCAAGCTGCTGGGGCTGATCCCCTTCGGCAACAAGCTGGAGGCCTATTTCCGCAAGTTCGAGAGCGCCGCCGGCCAGTTGCAGACGAGCATGACCCAGCTCTACGCGGCCAAGGACGGAATCCAGAAGGACGTCATCGACATCGAGTCCACGCGCGGCAAGCTGTGGGAGGCGATGCAGTCCCTCGCAGCGGCCGCGCGCTTCGCTCGCACGCTGGACACGCGCCTGGCCGAGCGCGTGCAGGCGTTGCAGGCGACCGACCCGATCAAGGCCAAGGCGCTGGAGCAGGAGGTGCTGTTCTATGCACGCCAGAACCTGGCCGACATCCAGACCCAGCAGGCCGTCTGCGTGAACGGCTACCTGGCGCTGGACGTGCTGAAGAAGACCGGCCGCGAAATGATGATCGGCTGCGACCGCGTCGCCACCACCGGCATGAGCGCCCTGGCCGTCGCGCAGACCGTGGCGCGCGCCACCGGCAACCAGATCGAGGTCATGCAGATGCTGCAGGGCGTCAACAAGACCATCGGCGACCTGATCCAGCAGACCGGCACGGCGCTGAACCAGCATGTGGATGCGACGGCCGAGTTCTCGTCCAACCCCATGCTGGGCATCCAGCAGATCCAGTCCATGTTCGACCAGACCTTCCAGGCCATGGACGCGATGGACAACTTCCGCAGCAAGGCCATCGAGACCATGGGCACCAACAACAAGCTCATCCAGGAGCAGTTGCAGCGGTCGGAAGGCTATCTGGACCGGGTGCGGCAGCAGCAGGC
>Ga0307515_10025355_pt1 | contig 10265 bp, 8 predicted proteins | sample 17_EM_MG_FD_194513 | JGI IMG/M metagenome (GOLD analysis project Ga0307515, IMG submission 194513) | Populus trichocarpa ectomycorrhiza microbial communities from riparian zone in the Pacific Northwest, United States - 17_EM | ecosystem: Host-associated > Plants > Roots > Unclassified | place...
CAAACACATGCCGCTCTTGGTATCCCATATCTTAATTGTACGGTCGTGCGACGCTGATGCGAGCCGCGTTGAGTCGTGTGAGAAGGCCACCGAGCTGACCTCGCTGCTATGGTCCGTAAGTATTCGCAGGCACATGCCGTTGCTAGCATTCCATATTCTGACCGTCTCGTCGAACGAGGCCGAAGCGAGCCGGGTTGAGTTGTGAGAGAAGGTAACCGAGTTGATGAGGCCTTCATGGCCCCTGAGTGTCTGCAAACACATGCCGCTCTTGGTATCCCATATCTTAATTGTACGGTCGTGCGACGCTGATGCGAGCCGCGTTGAGTCGTGTGAGAAGGCCACCGAGCTGACGCAGCTACTATGGTCCCTGAGCGTCTGCACGCACGCGCCACTGGCGGCATCCCATATCTTGACTGTGTCGTCATTCGATGCTGACGCCAGCCGTCTTAAGTCGTGTGAGAACACCGCCGAGTTAACGGCGCCACTATGGCCCTCGAGCGTCTGCAGGCATGTGCTCCATTGAGCTCCTATCTGGCGCTTGATCGTGATCCAATCTGGCTCTTCCTTATTGAAATGATGCCTGATCAAACTACTGCTTGGACTGAATAGAAGGGCAGACGCGTATGCCTGCAGAGGGCTGATCTCTATTGCATGCTTGTGGTACATAATGAATCGGCGAGCATCGTAAACCAGCTTCGCCAGAGTAGCTGCCTCTTCTCCCTAGATTATGTTAACAAGAACTACATAATCTTGGGATGACTACTTACCTGGATAAGCTTCTCGAGTTTCGCTATTGCAAGCACTCCTTTCGGCATACCTTTACACATGCTGACAGCCTCAAGCCAGTAAAGGTATTTCTCTTTGACGAACACATACACAGGGCCTCTATCCTGTAGACTGACTTTCATATCTGCGTGATTGTGGGGCTCAGACTCGTAGAGATGATCAACCCAGTACAAACAGGGATAGCGTAATGCCGCCAATGGATCTGGATGCGGCGGTTGCACTCGCTCGATAGGGTAGCTTAACGAATCTAGGTTATAGATATTTCGTCGCAACTTTCTGGACAAGACATTGAGTGACCTCGAGAAGATCTCATAGTGGATTTTCTCCATTCCAGATGGAAAGATCTTAATTGATGCTTCTGCGAGCAGATAGTCCTTTGCAGACTGATGCACAAAATAGATCGAACGGTCCCGAACAACAAGAAAGGAACCACAGAGGCCAACGATTTCCCTTAATGACGTCACATCATCAAATGACTCCTCTAGCATCTCGACAAGTGATGCCAGTTCAGTAAGATTCACGGGTTCGTAAGCGGTCGCGATCAAGGCAAGTATGCGCTTGCAGAGTTCTGAATCCTTCGACTCGTATATCTGTGCTATCATGCGCCTGTATAGAGAGTCAAGCCCAGGTGGAAAGGAATTTAACCTCGCGCGGATTAATCCTTGTGGGGTGTGGGTATTCTCAAGGTTTTGACACACTAAAGCTACCCAAAGGAAAGTGCTATCTGCATTCAAGAACATATAATCAAGGATAGAATTCAAGGTCCTGTCATCGTAGTTTCTATCCTGCACCAATTGGTGCACTTTGTGCTGTATATAAATGCTAACAGCGGTAGAAACAGACTCTGCACTCAGTTCGAGGCATAAAGTCACTTTACTTCCGGCCTTTTTTAACTGCTCTTCGATAGGGGGCCAGTTGCGGCTGGATACAAGCCACTTGACACGAGAAGATAGAGATGACTTCTCTGCAATGAACTTCAACAGTTTCGGCATGTCTACTTCCACACATTCGTCTAGTGCGTCGATGATCAAGTAGGTGCTATTCAAGGTGTGGTCTTGTAGCATGTCGGTGAAAACCTCGGACAAGGCGAACCAGGCGTCCGAGCCTTCGAAGAGGGCTTTGCCTGCGTGATCGTACTCCTTCCGGATATGCGAGATGAGTGATGGCTGCTGACAGACAAGCATATATATCAGGCCTCGTAGCACGGCCGTGGCGTTGTTGATTCGAGAGTTAGTGGCCTCACAGAAAAAATACGACAGGAGAGCCGTCTTGGCCATTGATTTATTGAGCTCGCTGATGATGCCGCAAAGCAACATAGTCTTGCCCTTACCGGGGTCGCCTCTGATCCATAACAGCCGGCTCTGCTCGTCATTGCGCCATGTTTGATAGTCGTCATTGTCAAGGATCCAGCGGTATGAGGCCTCTAGCAAGCCACCTTTGATATGCTCAATATGCCTTTTATGATGACGGGGATCAGTGAGGCGTAGGTCTCGAAGGCATTCCTCTAGCCTGCCGATTTCTTTTTCGAGTCGTTCAAACGCCTCCTTACTCCCTTCACCATAACGAGGAGGTATGTCTACACCAAAAATGCCCAGTAATGAGTACGCTAGGTCCTCTTCGAGGGTGGTTTTGCGGTCCCCTATCCACGACATTCGCTCGTTCACACTGAACTGGGGTAAAGGTTCCCCTCGAAGCGCTTTCCGAGGAATACCTGTTATTTCATGAATTTGTTGCTCGAGAGAAAGGTTATCACCTAGTCGGTGGGCCTCTTTGGAAAAGAATTCCACCGACACCGGCGCGAGGAGCTCTTGAAGCGTCCAGCCGCGAGTGAACCATCGGCTTTTCCGAAATGCTTGTTCCCATATAAGGTGCGTCTTCCGATCCGAGACATCAGACAGATAAACGTAGCACTTTGCGGAGCGCTGGTACCAACGAAACATGGATGAGATGGCTTCCCGAAGTTCCGCCTTGTTTGATTTATCAATACAACAACTGTCCACCCAGAAGTATTCCAAGCCATCTTTAGCCGCTTGTTCAGCACAGAACTTGATCTTGTCAAATCCAGCCTTGTCTCGGCCTCTGCCACAGCTCATATCATCAAAGGTGACTTCTTCCTCTTCATTTCCCCATGTGTGTGAAAGAATGGCATACTGGGGGGTCGCGACGTCATGAAAGTTTCGGGTCAGGGCGATGTACCCATTTAATAGGCGCTGTAGGAGACGCATTTTGCAATGGATTCGCGCCGTCTTCGAGACCAGCCTGTTCAAGGAAGTTTGAATTCGTCTACGAAGATAAGGTTGGGAGGCGTGAGGCCCTTGTGTATTAGAATATGGTTTTACGGATAAGAGGAGATGAACAACAAGAATGAGGCTGTAGAGAGCCTGTGTCACTCTCCATTTCATTCCAAGGCGTATGGGCGCGAAACCTGGTCAGGCAGCCGCCCCATACCGCTGCGTTACGGTGAGCTCGATCGGGTTAAGCTCCAAATCGCCGTGATCGCTGGAATTAATTATGAATTTTCCTTCCTTGCACTATTTTCAAGGGTCGGCTCAATATTGTGCTGGAGGTGCCTCGATAAAGACCAGGAAAAGTTGGGCATTGGGGAAGTGAAGCAGCGCACGATACAAAATATGACGTTATGCTAGATAAAGCTTAGTGTCAAGTCCATGTGACTTCTAACCTTATTCGAGTAAGCCATAAATACACCAAATTTAACGCAACACCTATTTTTGCCTCGGATCAGTGGTCAGTCCGAGGGGCCCCAGGTTGCAATTCGTTTTTGTTAGCTTCCTGAAAAGAGCCTAGTTTGCGTGATTTCATGCCTGAGGATTGGCGCCGCACCTAATTTTGGTGCTACGGAGTAGAGTGATCGTTTCCGGGTGGAATCCCGCAATTACGCTCTGGCCTCCTGGGGTAACCCAGCGGCGTAGTCTTTACTCCGTACACATTGCAAGCTGCGCCAATCCCAAAAAACCACGCTAAAAATTGTCCGCAAATAATTTTGACCTCCAAAACATCCTCAGCGATGTGATTCTTGTTCCATTATACTTCCTCGAAGATAGTCATGGTGAAAATCGCAGCGATCAGGTATGTGACTTCAATATGCGGTAATCCACACGGGTTGATCTAATGTGAAATCTCGAACACTTGTAAACAATTCTTGAATCTTGTCTTACTAAACCTACTTGCTGACACAATTTTTCGCCATTACAGAGAAAGCAACCAGCGCTTCGCCAACTCGCACGATGAACAAGGCATCGTGTGCGTCTTCGCTGGGGCAACTAGCGGCACTGGAGCCAGCACGCTCGAGAGAATGGCAACCATGCTCCACTCCCCAACGTTCTACGTAATCGGACGCTCAGCAGCGCGGTTTGTAGCCCAACATACAAAACTAGCAACCTTGAACCCGAACTGTAAGATCGCGTTTCTCGAAGCCGATGTATCGCTACTCTCAGATGTGGATGTGGTCTGTAAACAGATCGTACAGGCAGAGAAAAAGATGGATTATTTATATATGAGTCCCGGATTGATGCCTTTGAATGGAGCCCAATGTTCATTCCCCACTTTCATATCGAGTTTAAGATCTGACGAGCAAACAGATACGAAAGAACACCTCGACGCAGGCTTCACACTCTCCTACTACTCCCGCATGCGTCTCGTCTCAAACTTGCTTCCCCTCCTTCGCACATCCTCCCGGCCAGTAATTCTCAGTGTCCTGAACGCTGGCGCCGAGAAACCCCTCCTAGAAACTGATTTCGGCCTTGCGCAAAACTGGTCGTTCACGGCACTTCTAAATCACACTGTCACGATGACTTCACTCGCCTTCTCATATCTCTCCCAAGATCCAAGTAATAAGGATATTACGTTCTTACACTCGGCCCCAGGGTTGGTGAAGACGGAGATTTTTAGTAAGTTGCAGGCCCCGGAGGGGTCGAGATTGCTTTGGAGGGTGCTGCTGCCGGTGATAAAAGGAGCGGCGGGGTTAATGTATTGGATGATGATGGCTGTTTCTGTGGAGGAGAGTGGCGAGAGGCAGGCTTTACTATTGGTGAGTGAGGAGTTTGAGCCTGGGGCATTGAGGGTTGATCAGGCGTGTGAAGTTGTTCCTGTTGTGGAGAATGGTGTTTTTGAGAAGTATGTCGAAAAGGGGTGGGGAGAGAAGGTTTGGGAGCATACTGTTCACGTATTTGAAACGACCTTGGCTTCAAACTGAGTGTAAAAATACATCGAGAATAAGGAAAATTTAGGTAGCAAGTTATATGCGGAAAAATCAGGGAGAAGTGGCAACAGCGTTCCATCCATGTGGCTAGACCTATTTCGCGCCTCTTGGCTGATCGTTGATTTTAACATGCCATCTTAGCTTCAAGATGCCTCTGAATCACATCCTTAAATTCACGTCCTCAGCGTCTGCCACGCAATCCCCATAATCTTCGCCTTGTCATCCAAGCTCGTCAACTCAACCATCTCAACCCTCAACGGATCCCTGCCAAACGTTCCAGCTCCTCCCCTTTAGGCGGGCCACCCTGAAACTTCAAACTCTACTTACTAGTCTCAGGCAACCCATTATAATACCTCGTATAAACCGCGGTTAAATATCTGCTAATTAATCGTCAGCGTGTTCTTTAGGTGTGAATGGGAAGAGGGGAAGAGATGAGGAAAGGGAAAAAGCTCACCATTTGGCAGCAACACGACTCCCAACTAACCTCACAACATTCTCTCCAATCATTCTATTGCCTAACCGTCCCACGGGGGGAGTATCCGTTCCCATCTGTGCAGCTTTTGTCTCATCAATTGGCAAAAACTGACCGATGTCGTAGATCAGAGCTGCGCGTGCGATTTCTTCGTCGGCTCCTGTGGATCGTGAGTCTGTGGGCGAGAGGAGCAGGGAAGGTGCAAGGAGGGAGTACCGGATTTCAACATTGTCACGGTACTGGTTGCTGGCATCGAATGCTCAAATCAATGGCTACATGGAGCCTCTATTCTCAGACCTGGACTTTTCACCCACAGATCACATCGCAGAATCATTGCTAATACTTACCATAGCTATCCAAACGGAATTTCCAAGAGCACAAAGACTCATCTCTCAAACTCATATCTAATTGGGGAGATCTTCTGTATGCTCTTCTTCGGATAGATTATTGACAAAATAGGACGCCGAACTGGCATTGTCTTCGCGACCTTCTTCCTCATCTTCGGTATTATTCTCGCAATTAGAGCTCCCGGGAAAAGTCGAACGGGCTTGTTCTGGATGACGATAGTTGCTCGAGGTATCTCTGTTCTTGGTGCAAGTTGGAAGTACTCAGTTTGCGGAAACAATGCTACAGAAGCTTCGGACGAGAGGTTGTAGATTCGAAGAAGACGCATTCTTGTAGCTCCCCCAACTATTTTTGCCATCGATTTGGAATCCGTAGTCATCGGTGCAGTGGCGTTGTTCGTCTTGGCATGCTACCAGAACGTATCATCTGAGGGTGTGGAGAATATGTTTCCGGCTGGGCATTGTGGTAAGTTTTCAGTCAACGATTTGAGGTTCTTAAGTAACATTACAATGGCGCCCTCTTTCCGTATCCACCATGCGTATTCGAGTGGTTGATTCTACCCAATACCGCAAACATGCCATCAAGTCAAAGGTCTCATATATTCATGCGCTGAGGCATTACTGGAAGACAATGCTTGACACCTGGAAGTATCTGACCGTGCCTTTTCAGTGAGTCCCTGACTAACAAGGAAGGCAATTCTTACATAGTTCTGCTACGACTTCGTCACATTGCAAGCCTTATTTCGTAATAATTTCCTAGTTTATTCTGTGACGGTCCGGGAGCTTCACGGGAGCTGGAATGCGCAGATGTCTTAGGAGCTTGACTCCTTAGCTCATTAGCCCCCTCTTCAAACCCAGCATAGCTCCGCACTAATTCGAGGACATTCCTTTCGATATCTTCTCTTCCACCCTAATTTCACAACTGAACCGCAAAAGTACAATTACCAAAACATTGGTACGCCACAGTGGCGAACTGCTTCTACCTGCCCGGTTGCGTTGTTGGCGAGCCCCGGATGGACAAAATGGGCAGAAAACACTCCACGACTCTCGGTCTCTTCTTATAGGACGTCTTAGGTCTGATTCTTGGAGACGCTTTAGGCCTTATCCAAACGAGTTCCTGCTTTTCGTCGACTTGTACGGAATCTTCAATTTATTAGGGGAGATGAGTCCGCCGTTGTGACTTTCCTCTGTGCAGCAGAGTCATTTCCAACCCCCCTTCGTGGCAATTATATGGGTTTTGTTGCTGCGGTTATCAGAACCCAGGTATTCACTCCGGTCCAGAAATCATTCTCTGGTGATCAGAAAAGCCAGCGGAGTGTCTTCTTGACTGAGTCCGTACCGCAACAGTTGGCCGTTTAATTTATTGGTTCTCAATTCCAGACAAGGAGAGAGATTTGGACAGCAAGGATGCAAGGTTCAGGTTGTATCTGGAAGAAAAGGAACTTCAATACCAACTTTTATGGCGAGAGCTTAGTAGAGCTGATGAAGAGCACTGGTTTCACGTTATGATATTTTTTGGAATAGTAAGTGACACGAAGGATATAAGTGAGTCCAATGACGAGAAATGACTTGCTAGGGTCCAGATTCAGTTGCACTAGTTGAGCACATCCACAATCACTAGCATGGCTGGGAGCGCCACTAATGATCTCACTATTCGATGAAGAAACAAGCGGAACCACAACGGAATGAATGATCTGCAGTAGAGAACCTCAATTATTCCGTGGTTGTTTAGTACGCATATTTGTATCTCTTGGGTATATCGGGTTTACCCCTAGAGGTAGGTAGTCGTTGCTATTCTCGTGTATTGTGTACCCTCACATGGAACACTTCACAATGTCGCCTTTAATTATATTTGCTCGGAATTTAATTTTTTTGATGTGATAGTGATTGCTATTTAGATGATTTGGTGTGACTTCAGCGAGGCTCGGGAGCAAGCGAAGTGTTCCAGGGGGGGGATTCCAAGCTCGGGGAGATCTACATTCCTGAAGACGTGACGGTATTCAGCACGCGACACGTAACAGAGGTTTAAAGGTCACTTCGTTTCTCTGGTTTCCAAGTCATCTTGTAGAATTGTAGACTCAATCTTACACCATGGCAATTATGAATCTTGTGTTTCTGGGACTTCCTTCCCTCGTATGGGGCATGAACTCACTGCTTGGCTCCATGCCGCTGCCAATGGAAGACCTCTGCGTGGTTTGGACGGTGGTTGAGCGGCCGATATATATCAATACCTGCTTCGCCTCCAGCACTGTTGTGATCATTGAAGGTTATACGACTACTATTCCTAATCCAACGTGTATCCATACTACTATCACCGCTTCGCAAACGATGAACCCTCCACCTTCGACTCCGGCGATTGAGGCCGTTGAGTATACAACCTTCACAACAGATATCTACACTACAGTGTGCCCATCGCCTACAATTTTCACGCATGGCACTCGCACATATACAGTCACCGAAGCTACGACAATTACGATTATAGGCGAGTGACATTGGGCAACATGACCTGTCGCCGCCGAGCTAATGTTACACAGACTGTCCATGCACATATTCTCGAGTCAAGTCCAGCACAGAGCTCACAGTGTCTTCATACGGTAAGGTTACTAAATTTCATTTTATCACAGACCCTCATCTAGCACCCGAGCTTCGATGTCAACTTCCAATCCCAGCATGATACCCACTTCATTTTCTTCTCTGGTGTCGACATCTTCAACTCAGCCCACACCAGTCCTCAATATTTCCTCATCCGTGATGTCCACACCAAGCTCTGTCACACCTTTCGTTTCTACCCTTCCACCTACCACCGTAACAGCAATCTTAGTCGCCCCTTCAATTAACTCCAACAATACTGTCTCCTCGCCTACTAAATCAGCTCTGAGCTCTGTGCTTTCAATATCCAGCCCAGTGCCTCGATCTAGTTCGTCAGGAGGAAGCTCTGCCGCTTTCACTTCGACCCAGACAATAACGCGCACTTCCGTGAAATTTAATTCTATATTGATGTCTACATCTGTATCTGCTCATTTTCTGACTTCAAACACAGGGACATCAAGCACCCTTTCAACCTCACCTACGGCACCATCAACCGCAGTGTCTTCTATTTCGAAGTCAACAGCTACATCCATTTCGAGCTCCTCTGTATTAATTCCCACTTCAACTTCATCTACGATGCTCTTCACCCCGTCCTCTGGAGCAGGATCATTGTCTATTTCGTCCACATCCAGTCAAGGATCTTCGTCAATCTCGGCTTCCTCAGTCACAACCACAAGGCCTCCATCACCGAGCTCAACGGGAGCAATGTGCGGTGCAGGTGTGAATCTCTCTTGCCAAGGCAGTGACTTCGGCAACTGCTGCGGATCCGATAATACATGTGGCCACGATGCGAAGCATTGTGGTACTGGTTGTCAAATTGACTTCGGGTTCTGCACAAATACATCAAATGATGGTAGTTGTGGTAATAATGTGACTTGCCGAGACAGTGTGTTTGGAGACTGTAAGTCTTTCATTCGCGTAACCTTTCCTTGCTCCCCAGGCATTGCCAACCAGCGCCTCTCGACTCAAAACTTTATTCTCTTGATCTGAGCTAATTTTGGAAATAGGCTGCTCCGAATTCTTTTTCTGTGGTTCTGACCCAAGCTTCTGCGGAACGGGCTGTCAACCTGATTTAGGACTTTGCACTCAACCAAGCTCGACAGTCTCAATCCCCTCATCAAGTACATCTGTGTCTTCTATCGCTGTTCCCTCTACATCAGGTGCTTGCACATTCTCGCCCGGCCTTGGCGACACAATACAAGCCAGCATCCCAGCCCCTGCGGTCTACACCTCCTCGGGCATAGTCTACTCATTTGGATTTATTAACAACAACGCCGGCTCTCTAGCTTACGCGACTCACAACCCATCTGGGATTGCGACAGACGAATTCGCATTCTACCAAGTATCAACTAATATCGCCCCGCCCACCATCGGGTGCACATCGTTCGGCTACCTCTACCAGATTGACTCCGGCCTGTGCGTTACGGCCAACAAAACTGGAAACACATATCCAGATTTCCAGGGGTCGAACTTGGCGCTAGAGCCCTGTTATTCCTGCAGTACCACCCTCGGCCCGCCACAAGAGCAACTGTTTTGTACAGATGCTTACACCGTCGGTGTCTTTGATCCGTATCAATGCATTCTATTCTTTGGAGATACGACAGCCCCGGATAGCTTTTATGCGCCGACGTATGGGACTGGGCCCAATCTTGTAAAGTCGACGGTTGTAATCGGTGGCGGGGAATGCATTTTCCTTCTATTTCCTTAACCCTAAAATGAGGGCGTTGTTGTTGCTTATCTTCTGGGGGTATAATTCATCAGCAGTTGTCTTTTGGGATGAATCTTGTATTGCTTGCGCTCAACGAGATCAGCAGGAAATTTAGATCTTAGATTCCAATTATTTTCCATCTTTTTA
>Ga0307515_10025356_pt1 | contig 10264 bp, 7 predicted proteins | sample 17_EM_MG_FD_194513 | JGI IMG/M metagenome (GOLD analysis project Ga0307515, IMG submission 194513) | Populus trichocarpa ectomycorrhiza microbial communities from riparian zone in the Pacific Northwest, United States - 17_EM | ecosystem: Host-associated > Plants > Roots > Unclassified | place...
ATTATATATAAAAAATCAAAACTCTACAAAAAGGCTTGGGACACAAAATTAAGAATTAAAATAACAAATACCAAATTTGAAGAAAAACAATTGAGTGGCTGCTCTAAAACTCTAGGGGGCTAGGTGCGGAAACCTAGAAAGAGAGAGAAATAAAAGAAAAGAAAAGACGGGTTGTCATTGTCAAATTGGATGTTCATCGATAACATATTTTTATCAGAGATAAAGGGGATACTAAGACGAATCAAATGCCCTCTAGAAGTCATTGTTTGGCCGTCAAGCAACGCCCACACGATGCTTGAAGTCGGCAACCAACAATCATATGCTAACACTTGCAATGCACGTGTCAATAATTTTTTAAAAATATTTATTCTAATATAAAAGACGAACCTCCCATTTATCCTAGTTAATATTAACAAAAAAAAAAAAAGTGAAAATACAAAAATAACCTTGGACTAAATGCAAAGGTTTTTTTTTACTTTAAGGGCATTCAGTAATCTAACTATGCTTAAAAAATAAAAACCCAAAAATGTCCCTAAACGACTGATCTAAGTTTTTTTCTCCAATGGTATTTTAATCCTTTTACTGTTTATTAAAAAGGAAAAAGATTCTCCTACCCTAATCAGCCAGCCCAATTGTTTTTTGTTTAAGGAAAAAAAATATAAATCTACTGTCATAATCCATAATAAAATTGAGTATATAGCTATAATAAAGACAGCATTCCTACCTCTTTTCTCTTTTAGTTTATTTTGTTATATTTAGATAAATGCAAGAAATTTAAAAATAATTTATGAAATTATATTTCTCGAAGAAAAAGGATATTTTAAATATATATTAGATTAAAACAAATATTATTAAAAAAAGACTGATTCATTAAAATTAGAAAATCAACAACCTAAAAAAATATTAAAATGATAGTTTAGGTGAATTGGTTATGGATATTTAATAGATGTTGATTTTATTGAATTTATTAAATTAAAATTTTTTTATGATATCAATATTATCGTTATCAAAATTTTGATATGTCTCTGAATTTTTTCTCTCTCCTCTTTTCTCAATTTAATTTTTTGGCAAATCATTTTATAAATTTAGAGACTGGAATATGATACATGAATCCTGTGAGTTGTAAAAATCATCTGCAATTCTTTTAATTATACTTTTAGTGACTGACAGCAAATCATCACAAAATATATCTAATGCACTCGTGTACATACAACTTTATACATACACATACTTCACTTGAAAGTTCCATATTACCCTCCCGACTAATCTATTTTTGTCCCTATAATTTATCAATGTTTAACTTCCACCCTCGTAGTATAAGATTACTTAATGTTACCTCTATAATTTTTTTAAGAAAATTCAAATCTTTAATTTATTAAAAAATAAGTAAATAACTAAGAAAATGCTAATTTTTTTCCATATTTTGTATTTTAGTCACGCCTTTTCCTGTAAAACCACATAAAATATTGTAACAGAAACAATTAAAAACCTGAAGTACATAGTTCAAATACTAATATTGAAAAGTTAGGTTAGTTAACAATTTGGTACAAGGGTAGAACTTCTTGGAAATTAAGAGGGTAACATTGAGAAATTCAGAATTATAAATAATATAGAAATAAAACTAGGGATGCGCAAAAAAATTAAAAAACCGATTAAATCGAGAAAACTGAAAAAAAAACTGAAAAAACCGAACCGTGAAAAAAAATCGATTAAAATTTTGAAAAAACCGGCCGGTTTAGTTTCAGTTTTATAAACTTGAAAAAATCGAGTCAAACCAAAAAACCTGAACCAAACTGGTTTAAACCGATTTTTGTTTTAAAAAACCAAATCAAAACCGATCAATTTAACTGATTTTAATTATTTTTTTTTAAAATTTTTTAATAAAAATTAATCCGAACTAAAAATGATTATTCTAAAAAAAATATTGATGAAGCTACAGAGGAAATACAAAGACCGCATCTTTCCCTATCTTACGTCATCTCTTCGGTAAAAAACCAAAAACCATACCTTTCTTTCCTTGTCCTTTTTCTGATGAACCAAACCCACCCCACAAAGTCACTACGAACAACACCACACGAAGACACAATCTCTCTCTCCCCTTTTTTTTTTTATATATATACATGTTTTCTTCACTTCTCTACCCGTATCATCCCAGATCTCATATTGATTTCTTGTTCTACCTTTTCATATCTTTTCCTTTGTGTTTTATCTCCAATCTCGAAAGGGCTGTCTTTTTTTTTTTTTCCTATAATATAATTCTGGATTTCTAGTTTTTCTTGTATTATCATATTCTTACCAGATCAGTTCTGTTTCTTGAAATAAGTTGTTTTCCCCCTAAAATTTGAGTTTTTTTTTATATTATTATTATGGAGCAAGAATCCCAAAAGAGAAAGCTAGAAGACAGCAGCAGTAACGAGGCACAAAACACGCCAATTCTTTGTGTGAATAACTGTGGTTTTTTTGGAAGCCCCAACACTAATAATCTCTGCTCTAAATGTTACAAAGAATTCCTTCTAACCCAACAAGACACAACTACAACAACAATTGATGTTCCAGTTCATGTTGCCGAAAACAGTGCAGCAGCAGCAGCAGAAGTTGAAGGGCAACAAGAAGGAGGTGAAGAGGAGAAGCGGCCGGTGGTGGTGGCAAACAGGTGCAACTTCTGCAGGAAAAAAGTGGGCTTGACAGGGTTCAAGTGCCGTTGTGGATACACTTTCTGTTCGCAGCACAGATATTCGGACAAGCATAACTGTGTGTTCGATTACAAGAGTGCTGGACAGGATGCTATTGCTAAAGCCAATCCTGTTGTCAAGGCAGATAAGATTGATAAGATATGATCCATAATTGACATGTTAGTATGTACTTTCTATTTTCTTTCAAGATGATTTTATGCGTCAGTCGAGGAGAATAATGTTCTCTCATTGGATATTTATTTGTTTGTTCGTGTCTATATGTACAGTTTGGTTGCTTTGCTTATTCTGTGTTTAACAATTTGGGGTTTAATTATTCTATTGTGAATTAGTGATTTTCTATAGCAGTTTGGTTGCCATTATTTTGTCATGTTGCTTAATCATTTTTCTCACTTGTAGTTTAGTCGCATAAATGACACAATTTTAGATTAAATTTAGCCAGTAGTTATCACTAATCTGTTTTTGAGACTGGTGTCTCGAAGGAATTTTTATCTGGGCCATTAGTTATCTTTGCTGTAGTTACATATCTATCTCTAGTGTGGAGGGGAAGAAACCATGATGAAGCACATTGGAGTTTGCTTTGCTATAGTGTGTAGACCTGCTGGTGGGATGGATTAAAAATGCAGGTTCATTGGATGCAGGCTGTTGAATACCAGAGTTTTTCTATCAGTTCTAGGAAAGCAGCAGCACGAGAGTATAGAAATTAGGAATTTATAGCTGCAAGCCATAAGTCGTTTGTTGGTCTTGGTTTTGGCCTTTGTTTCTAGTTGTTTCCTAATATAGCTGCTGTAAGAATTGGTTCTCTACTTGTTGTTTTCTGTACAGATTATCATGACTTTGTACAGTTTTGCAGCAGGGAAGGCTCTGGTAAAGTAAGACTAGGATGAACTGAGCCCATACCTCCCATATGCTTGCTGAAACTTTATGCTGTGTTCTGTAATAGAGAATAGATTATACATTGCTATGTCTACGGTACCCGAAATTATTGCCTATTTTTCCATATTTTTCATGCTCTAAATTGCTTTGGTGCTACTACTTCGCTGTGCTGTCATATTCTTCCCATTATGGAATGCTAAATGGAAAAACTTGATTCTTGGAGAAGCAATTAAGCTATGAATTGGAATTGGCAGATCAGCCCATTTTGGTATTGGATGCTGTTATTCTGTCGTTGTCCAATGCTGTTGTGATTATGGGGAGTGGGAGTTTACTTGTGTTGGCTACCGATGGAGATGGGTACTTAAGATGATATGAGCTGTTTTTGTGTTTGTATGCAAGTTGGACTTTTGACTAGTAGGATTATCTAAGCAGAGGACACCTTCAATGGTGGCTACCTTGTTTCAATATGATAGTACTAGCACGGTTTACTCTGCAAGTCCTTTTCTTTTTAACTTTTGGATCTCTTCTAGTTAATTTCATGACTTTGTTTCCTAGGTTGATTCTCCACTTGTTTATGATTGGTAGTATTTGTTTCATAGTCTATGCTGTTGATATTTTGAACTATGCCAAGGATGATTACAAATGTAGATTCATCTCGACAATGTGTTTTTGGGGTAGTGAATCTTGGATTACCATGCAAAAATGTATGGAAATGCTTTGCAGCAGACCTTAAATTTATCAGAATTTCCTCAAGTATTTCATGTCGTCCTTTTTGCTTCTCATTTGACTTGGAATTGTGGCTCTATGCCGCCATCAATCCCATAGTGGTTTACTGCCTCAGATTGTATTCTGGAACGAAATTTGACAGAAACTTCGAAAAAAGAAATGAACTTCAAGAAATGGATAGAAAGAATAAATGTAATCAGATTTGGAATATGGAATATGGAATCTGGAATGTTGGGGTCAGTCATGCTATTTGGAAACCATGTCCTTTCAAGAACACTTGTATCCACGTTACACTTTAGATACCCAACTGGAGGTTTCTCCTATTTATGCAAAGGAGCCTGACGAGATCCTGAAGACAAGGGAGTGGTCTGTGCAGTTTTCCATCTCTGTAGAAAATCCAGACCAGCCTTAACCACCCAATGCTCTGCCGAAGCCCCGTTATTCCATATTCTATCGTTCCTTTGGTTCCAGATGGACCACACGGTCACACCCACCTTCGGCAGCAAATCCTCATCAAGCAAATGAAATTGAGTGAAGAACCACCACCGTTGGAAATTCACGGTGGTAGTCATATTAAAAGCCAGACCCAACTCCTGCCAACAGAAACATGCTCATCAAATCACAAGCATATGGACAAGTCACCAAAACATGCTCTCTAATCTTACCTGCAGAACCACAAAAAACACAAACATCATTGATCTCAATTCCCCTCTGAAGGAGTCGAAATTGTGTAGGGATGCAATCCTGGCAAGCTCTCCATAAAAAAAAAAAAGTTTGATCTTCGGTGGTACCTTGAGATTCTATAATCTTCTCCATTCAGCCTCACCAAAATCTGGAATACCTCTATAGCCGCAGTGTTCAGATTTTGAGATATATTTTGAGTTACAGAAGCCATTTTTACTATAGTGCCAAATCAACTCATCCTCTATTTATGCGAATCTCTTAATTATGTGATGAAGCGACCTCTAATGAATTGGATAAAAATCTGAAAAGTAAAAAATTAGATTTGATAGAAACTTAACTCAGAGGTAACCTTGTATCTAAGAACCAAATGTATTGGAAAAAGACTTGCATTCAGAAATAATCTTCTATCTAAGAACCCTAAGTATACGAATGACACCATAAAGTTAGTTAATCTTCGATAAGTCAGTGTACGATCTTTGTTCCCGTAAAAAGAGGTTGCTTTGCCACAAATAAACAAAATGAAAACTCATGTTTATTCTCCAACTTGTTGCTGAAATTTGCAGCTAAAAAAACATAATATAGTCTCATCTACCTATCATTAATGGACTCCTTTTGGGTTGCAAGCTAACGAGCTTAAACTAGTAATCAACTAACATAAGTTTAATAATGAAATAAACTCATTAACAATATGTAATGGGCTAGAACAAACCCAAATAAAAAATAATTATTCAAAAATAATTAAATAAATAAAATAGGATAATAAAAACAAAGTCATCATGCTAAAATTCCTGTATGTAGCCCGAATCTCCAATTTTCGCTCATTCTTGGCAGATTTTCAGTTCTGACTTCAAACACGTCGTTCTCTCTTGTCTGGATGAATTATTGAGCCTACCATATATGGTTGAAAATTTTGTGATGTCTAGTTGCCAGCTCAGCTTGAATCGCAACAATATTCCACTTGTAGCTGCATATATGTCCCAAACAGTACACAAATATCTACTTTAGCAGATTTGATAAGATTTATCTAGTAACTTTGACCTTCTGAAACAATATGTTTCAAACTCCATTTGACTTGAAAATTTACCCAAATATACTTCCATGTATCTAATATCTCATTGTAAAAGTCCAGCCCAATTTGATGTACGTTTTGAGAGATATGCCCGATCTCACAAAGCTAGTTAATAGATATTTTAAGGTCAAATTCAGATATAACTTGGTTTATATCATCCTCCTCTTCTTTAAAAATATTTGATCTCAAATCTGTATCATGAAAAATATCTTCTAAGGTCAAAAAATAAGTATCAAGCCAAAGAATAACATTATCATCAAAACTAAGAAGAACCTTATTAGTAAAGAAGGTCCTCTTGATACACAAACTCTTATTTTTCAACCATCTTCTTCTTTTTTAATTTCACTTGCTCCTCATATATTTGCTTAGGTGTCAAAGATACAAGTGTTATAGGTCTTCCATTCATCTAAAAGGAATACATATTTTTCACTCCATCATGCATAACTCTCCTATCATACTATCATAGTCTACCAAGCAATAATTGACTAGCTTACATTGGCATAACATAACATCGCATAACACCTCATCACAATATTTACCAATAGAAAAAATAACCAAAACCTGCTTATTCACGTACACTTCACCATCATTATTTAACCACTGTAATTTATAAACTATAGGATGTTTGGTAGTGTGCAAGTTTAACTTTCTCACCAATTCAGTACTAGCTATACTAGTGCAACTACCACCATCTATAATTAAACTACATACCTTATTATAAACATGACATCTCGTGTAGAATATGTTCTCTCTCTGACCTTCTAAATCATCTACCTTGGCATGCATATTCAATGCTCTCCTCACCATAAGTGCCTCTCCCTTAATCAGATACTCAACGCAAATATCATCAGCATCATTCGATGGTAGCATCTTCTCCTCTTTATTCTTCCATAGGTCTCAACCTCATTATTAGCTTTGATAATCATGAATTTTTTGTTTGGACACTGTAAAGTAACATGATCAAAACTCAGACAACAAAAGCATTTAATGTTATAATTACGAGAAGTAAGAGTAACATTGTTACTTTTAAAAATGGTCGATGAGTCTTTCTTCTCTCTAAGGTATTCAGTCTTTCCCTCCTCATTCTACTGTGATGGACCACCCCTATTACTAACCTTCTAATTGAGTTTCTAAGGTTTCAAAGGGCCTAATAGTTGGCTTTGTCGAATGGTACCCTTTCGTTTAAGTTGTTTCTCCACCTTCGCAGCCATATGCACCATCATCTCCAATTCCACATAATGATGCAACTTCACAATATGAGTTATAGCATGATCAAGGTCATTCATGAATCTAGCCATAGTAGCCTTCATATCCTCCTCAACATTAGCTTGAATCATAACAAGTTTCATTTCCTTGAAGTACTTATCAACACTCTCTGTACTTTAACTCAAACTCTGCAACTTTTAATACAATTCTCTATAATAGTAACTAGGCACAAATCCCCTTATCATAAGGGATTTCATCTTATTCCAAGTATCAACTTGCCTCTTATAATTTTTCTTGTGGTTTGTCATTAATTGATCCTACCACACAATGGCATAGTAAAAAAAATCAATCACAACAAGCTTGATTTTCTTGGACTTCGGATGATTATAACACTAAAAAATCCACTCTACCTTCTTCTTATATTTTAAATAAATTTCTGGATTATTTTTCTCTAAAAAACTGATGCTTTCAGCTTAATTGTATCCAAATCTCCACCTAACTCAACATTATGGTCCCGATACATATAATTACCCTTATAGCCAAAATTATCACCATATTTTTCCCCTACAAACTGAAAATTTTGTTGTTGTCCAAAATGTTCCCCATGTCTCATTAACACATCTTCAAAATCAACATCACTCATGTCTGTATTATCAGCCATAAATTCATCTGCATTAGTGTTAACTTGTATAACAATCCTCATAACATTAAATTCTCTTCGCTCAGGCCTAATTTGAACCCCACCATGATCATTAACATGTTGACTCTCCAACCTATCCAACTTATCTCCAAATTCATTGGTCATCCGATCCATTTGCTAATTCATAATGTGTAATTGAGTTACAATTTTATTGTCTCCTTTCTATGGTACTATGTTGTTGCTTGCCTCCGACATCTTTGAATATGAAGGTTGGTTAGTTGAATATATATTCCTCCCCACTTTTTCATGTTTTTACACTCCTACCGTGTTTCACTCAAATATATTCGCCACGTCTTTTTCCTCTCGTCTCTCCTTTTTTTTACTCTTGCAAAACTGAAATCAACAACAAATATAACAGCTTTATCAGCGTATCCAAATATGTGTATATAACTCAAGAAGCAAGAAAAATATAAAAACAAGCGAAGACAAAACTACGATTATAATTTCATAAGTAACAAGCAAATTCGTATGAAAAATGGACGTTTTTTAAGACACAAAAGAAAAAAGGTGCAAAATGTATGTAAACAAAAATTTAAATGACACCTAAGTATATCAATTATGATGTAATTATACTATCATAATTGAGAAATATCAGCAGTAAAACAAGTTTGACTTATTGACGCGAATTAGACTTGTTACGATAATTTCCAATCCTGAATTTTGTTACTATAGCAAACAAACTTCAAATGACCTCAAATTATATATGGGGTTCGAAAAGAATCTTAAAACCCAATATATAACATTTCATAATTTTATGAATTTATTTGATTTAAAATTCCTTTTTGATACGATTCTGACCTATTACGACAACTTTTAATCCCAACCTTAGATACTATAGCAATGATCTCCAAATGAACTCAAATTTTATAAGGGGTGTGATTAGGACTCCTAGAACAAGTATATATAAGTTAAGAATTTTCGTAATTGTTTTGGTCCAAATTCTCCTTTGTTTGTGTACTGTGGCAGATTCGACAAAAATGATTTTTAAACGTTCTTTGCTTCTTCTTTTTTAACTCTTTGTGCTACTAATATATTATTAGACATCAACAAACTAAAATAACATCTTTTTTTTTTTTTTAAATTTAGACACAAACTACTAAGCTCTAGATACGAAATAATCAAAAACAAAATCAAAGACAACTAAAGCTAAGAAAGCTGAAACTAATAAGAAGAAAATAAAATATATAACCTGATTTTTAAAGCTAAGCTATAATACCACTTAATGTGAATCTCTTGATCATGTGGTTAAGCAACCCCCAACAAAGTAAATAACAATTTGAAAAGCTGAAAATCAGGTTTGATAAAACCTTGATTCTAAGGTAACCCTGTATCTAAAAACCAAAGGTATTGGAAAAGGACTTGGACCCAGAGATAACCTTGTATCTAAGAACCCTAAGTATATGAATGATGTCATGAAGCCAGTTAATCTTCGATAAGTCAGTTTACGATCTTTGTCCCTGTAAAGAAATGTTGTTTTGCCATAAAAAAAACTCACATTTATTCTCCAACCTGCTACTGAGATTTACAACTAAAAAAACATAATATCGTCTTGTCTAACTAACTCTAATAGATTCTTTTTGGGTTGCAAGCTAATGAGCCTAAACTAGTAATCAACTAACATAAGTCAATAATGAAACAAACCCCTAAACAATGTCTAATGAGCCATAACAAACCCAAGTTAAAAATACTTATTCAACATTAAATAAATAAATAAATAAATAAAATAGGATAATAAAAACAAATTCTTCATGCTAAAATTCCTCCATATAACCCGAATATCTAATTTTCAAATATTCTTTGCAGATTTTTTAGTCCTAACTTAAAACACGTCGTTCTCTCTCGTCTGAATGAATTGTTGGGCTTACCATATATGGTTGGAAAGCTTGAAATGTCTAGTTGCCATCTCAATTTAAATCGTAGAACAATTACACATATAGCGCCAGATATGTTCCAAATAGTACACAAAGGTCTAGTCTGACAGATTTGACAACATTTGTCTAGTAACTTCAAACATCTTAAATAATATGTTACAAACTCCATTTAACCTGATAATTTACCAAAATATATCTTTATGTATCTAGTATCTCCCTATAAAATTTCAGCTCATTTTGATATAGAGGTATGACTGATATCGCAAAACTGGTTAATAGATATTTTAAGGCTAAATTCGGATCTAACTTGGTTCGTATCATCCACTTTCCATGAAGATAAAGGGATACTCATAATTGAAAGTGCATCTATTAGTTGGAAAAGAGAGTTTAGCAAGTTCCAATCCCATTTAGTTCTACTGTCAATAATCAGGTCACTAACTAG
>Ga0307515_10025357_pt1 | contig 10264 bp, 13 predicted proteins | sample 17_EM_MG_FD_194513 | JGI IMG/M metagenome (GOLD analysis project Ga0307515, IMG submission 194513) | Populus trichocarpa ectomycorrhiza microbial communities from riparian zone in the Pacific Northwest, United States - 17_EM | ecosystem: Host-associated > Plants > Roots > Unclassified | place...
GTTATTTATGGGCTAGCAGCAAAGGGAGAAGCAGGGGTGAGAAAGGTGATGCACATGCTGAAGGACGAGCTTGAGCTCACCATGGCCCTCGCAGGCTGCCCTAGTGTGAAAGACATTAGCAGGAGCCATGTAAGGACTGACCGCGACAGACTCCAATCAATGCTCTAAAATTGTCTTAAAATCACAAGCAAATATGTATGGGTGATTCCCATCTTTCTCAGGAACTTGATGGATTTTTGTAATCCGTATTTCTAACTAAGATATTTATCAAATAAAATGAATTAGTACTCTTAATTACTCAACTTGTACATCTCTAAGAACAAAATAAAGTAGAGTCAGCATCATCTCAATTTAAATCCTTGATCAATCTCAGGTTTTTTCTAACCAAATACTGGTCGAGTTGTACCTGTCATGTCGATACCATACTGTTCCATATTCATATTGTTGCATGGGCATCTCTGAGATTTTCCAAGTTAATATAATAAATACCTAATTTCCATACATTAATATTAAGACCATTACTTTTATGTAAAAGGACAAAGATAATGCTTGATTTATTTATTTTGGTTTTTTTTTTGTATTAAAATTGTTAAATAATATTTATTTAGTTTATTTATTAAGGGTAGAATAGTATTTTCAGTTTAACCTATATATAATTAATTTGTATTTAGGTTAACTCTAAGCATTTATAATATTCAGATTATTGAGAATTCTAGCCTCCTTTTGTGTTTGATCTTAGTTATTTTAACATTGTATCAGAGCTGGTTTTATGAAACGAGACTTAATCTTAAACACAGCTTTCACAGATTCAACTACTTGTTTGAGATTTTTGGTATCCACAGGAGCTTTAGAAAATTTAAAAACTTGTGACATTTCTGATTGTAGTGGATGTAAACTGGTAAAATTTTCCGCTTTACCTTTTAATCGAAGTATTTCTGTTTCTTCTTCATCATTGACTTGATTCATTCTAATGTATGGGTACCTTCTCCTGTTGCCACAAAAGGAGGGTATCGATATTATGTCTCTTTTATTGATGATCATACTCGTTATTGTTGGGTTTATTTAATGAAACATTGTTCTGAATTCTTTGAGATATATGCAGCTTTTCGAGCTCTTGTCAAAACTCAACATTCTGCTGTGATCAAATGCTTTTAAGTATGATTTGGGTGGGGAATACACCTCTAATAAATTTTGTCAATTGCTTGCCTTAGATGAAACCATCTACCAAACTTCATGTACAGATACTCTTGAGCAAAATGATGCCGAAAGAAAACATAGTCACATTGTTGAAACTGCTTGTTCTCTCTTATTGTCAGCTTTTGTTCCTAGTGAGTTTTGGAGAGAAGTTGCCTTACTGCTGTAAGTTTGATTAATAAAATTTCATCTTCTCATAGTTTGGGTCTATCTTCTTTTTAAAAGTTATATGGGTATGTCCCTGATTATTCCTCATTTAGAGTTTTTGGTTGTACTTGTTTTGTTCTTCGTCCTCATGTAGAACGCAGTAAGCTATCCTCTCGATCCGAACTATGTAAAATAAATCAAGCCCGCAAGGGCCATTACTTTTATGTAAAATGACAAAGATAATGCTTGATTTATTTATTTTGGTTTTTTTTTAATTAAAATCTCCTTATTTTTAGATCTTGATCATTTTCTTTATGTTGTTGTACTATTGTAATTTTTAAACCAATGACCGATGAGTTCCATGCCATACAAACCAAACAGGACACGCTCTTTAACACACAAGAGGACAATTACTTGTCATCACTTCAAACTTTGTATGTCATAAACTAGCGCTTGGAGCATCGAGCACTATGATTCTATTTACAAATTCAACGTTGTATTATAAATGTTTTTAGAATATATGATAAAAGAATAAAGTTTGTGAATCTATTACCTAAGCGGTTCGAAGGGTATTTATAATGTACTATGAAACTTATTGTTTTTGCTCAAGGGGCCGAAAATCTTTTCCTTTTGAATATCTTAGTAAGGAAGAAATCCCTTACATCAATATTAATATTAATGAAAATATTTTCTTACACATCATTAATGTTGATGGGAATGACCTTTTTCACATCATTAGTGCTGATGGACAATACCTTATTTTGTACACAACATTAATGTTAATAGAAATAACCTTTTTGTAGTATTAATGTCGATTCAAATATAACCGGCTCTTAAAAAACTTTCATACACCTAGAGGTGAAGAGAAATGACTACCCTAAGCTCTTAGTATCCTAGGTTAAGAGTCTTAGGGATAGCCTTGCGACCTAACATAAGGTTTATAAAGACCATCAACTATATGTTTAGATCTAGAATGATTCTAAACCCAAGGATGTTGGGTCCGACATCTTTCCAGGCCCAAATATGCTTAAGCTCAGCATACAGTAGAGTCCAAGGAAGTTGAGTTTGATATTTTGCTAAGCTCATAGGCGTTTGGGCTTAGCGTGAAGCCAAACCCAAAGGGGTTAGGTCTGACATCTTACTAGACCTACATGTGTTTGTGCTTAGCATATATCTAAGTCTAAGGGTGTTAGGTTTGTCATCTTGCCAGACCCACAAGCTCCTATGCTTAACGCATAGTTGAACCCAAGAGAGTTGGGTCTGGTATTTCTCCATACCTATAAGTGCTTGGGCTTAGTGTGTAACCAAGCCCAAGGAGGTTGGGTCTGATATTTTGCCAGACCCATAAGAACTTGGGCTCAGCACGTAGCCGGGCTCAAGAGAGTTGAGCATGAGATTTTACTAGAACCACAAGCATTTGGGCTTATCACGTAGTTGAGCCTAAGGGGTTGGGTTTAGCATCTTGCTAGACTCATAACTACTTGGGTTCAGCGCATAGCCGAGTCCAAGGGAGTCAGGTCTGGTATATTGCAAGACCTACAAGCATTTGGGCTCAGCTACGGGTGTTGGGTCTAGAAAGATTGTCAGACCCATAAGCGTTTAGGCTCAGCGTTTAACTGAGCCTACAAGTATTAGGTCTGGCATTTTGTTAGACCCACAGACGTGTGAGTTTAATACGTAACTGGGTCCAAGGGTATTGTGTCCTTACCCCACCTTTGACCCTTTTATTAATGGGCTTTTCAAGCATGTGAGTTATGTATAAAATATATTTATCCATTAGTTGTTGTTGTCACATTATTATTATACTTTATGGCAATGACCAACTTGCTTTCTTTTCTATCTTTTATTGACTTGAAAATTTTTAATAAACACACACACATGTATGTATGTATGTATGTATTAACAAAAATATAAAATGCGTTGTCGTTTTACTGTGCCTTTCAATGTAGATATAAAGACATTACACTGTGAATTATAATAGTATAACATCGATTTTGTTCTTTTAAGAGAATTTTAGTTGTTGTAGTTCCGAGCATAATTTTGTCTTTTCCAAACCCATCAATTTGTCATTAAAGGATTGTTGGGAGTAACTATCATCTTTTTTTTTTTTTAAATAGTGTAATTACTTATTTTCCCCCGAGCTAAAAAAAATTGAATTGCTCACAAAGGATATTTATGTCTTCGTATTTTTTAAAGATTATGAATGAACTTTTTGCTTTTATAATTAGAAAAAAAATAAGGAAAGAGTCCAGGGGTGTTTTCATCTTTTCATGTGGGTTTCTTTGTTAAATGTGAGGACAACAAGGGGTGTTTTGGATATTTTGCTTTGATTAATTAATTTTTAAATCAAAGAGCAGATGGCACGTGATGCTCAAACGTTGGAGCGTGGGGTCTGTCAGCGTCCTTTGGGCATCGCGTGCGGTGTATCTCCGTGGCCAAATATGTTGTTTCGTTATGTCATTTGAAACATCGTCTTGCCCTCTTCTTCATGGTGCAACGCATGGTTGTATTTGGTGGACGGTTTGTCGTTGGTGGTCACTTCTTTGTTTTTCTTCCTCCTTCTCTCTCTCTCCTAGCAAAAGTGTTCATCCAACCTCTTTTCATTTTGTTTCTCGATTTTAGTCCGCATGTTTTTTATTTTTTATTTTAGTCTTTAACTCTTTTGAAAAAAGTTTTTGATGTTTTCAATTTGATCCTTGGATTACAATTTGTCAAGTATTATTGTTTTCAATTTGATCCTTATTTTTTTAAATTTATTTCTCTGGCTCCTTTGTTAAAGTTTTGTCGTTTTCAATTTCATCTTTAAATCAAAATTTATGTTATTTTGTTTTTTTCAATTTAACCCTCATTCTATTGAATTATTTTTCCTTTTGTTAAAGTTTTTTATTTTCAATTTAACACTTTAATGTTAGTTTTTTTAATGCCCTCTAGTTTTTTTTTTTGTTTTTTTTTATTCTCAACCTTATTCTTTTGATTACAATTTTTTGTGTTATAGATTTTTCCACACTTTTATCCTTCGACGTTTGATTTGTTGGGGATTGAATTTTGTGGTTTTTTCATTTTTCGTGTATCCGATCTAATGACATGGGTCATGATTTTTAAGAGTTGATATACTTAGGGATTCATTTTTTTCTCATTTTCTTTTACGATTTCATTATTCTGCAATATTTTTTAAACAAATATTGGTTTTGTGGTTATCTTTAATTTTCTTTCCATCATTTTATCCTGGTCTCATGGTTTAAACAACAAGATTTACAGGCCCTCTGTTTAATAGAGTTTTTTTTAAAAAAAAATTAATGTTTTGTTTTGTGTTTAATTTTTGAATGCTTTTTTTTTAATACATATAAGATTTATTTTATAAAAAAATATTTATTTTGAAAAAATATTTATAATATGTCCAGTCTTGCATAATATTGTTTTCTTTTATTTTATTCACTGAGTTTTATATGTGTTTTTATTTTTATTATCTTTTAATGATTTTAATAAACAGATTTGGTTGGAACAAACGAGAAATGTCTCATTTTGCAAGATTAAATATCTTACTTTACATTTATCTCTTATTTTTTCTTGTTACTCTTTTAATTATTGTTAACAAATTTTTTTTTGTTTATTTCCATTGATGATTATTGATTTATTTCATTAGATGCTTTGATAAACTTTTCGATTTATACTCTTAATTTTTTATGTAAAAAAGTGTATTGAAATAACCCGTCTAACCAAGTTTTGTTCTTAAGAAAATGTTACGGCCAACAGTAAAGCACGAGTCATACTTATATATATATATATATGGTGTTTAGTTTTGTTCTTAATTTTTTTTTGTTTATTTTTGTTGGTGTGCTTTGATGGTACTAGTCAGATACTTTGCTTCTCAACCATTTCGAAAATTACCCTGGAGAATCCCTAGATGTAACAATTCTCCTGAGCAAAAGATTGTCTCTTGTCTACTTCAAAATTTTCCCGATAAATGCTTATTTATTGTTTATTGTGACTTCAATCAATGGTGTTCAATATTGCAGGAAATTCCTCCTTAGGACTAACAAATTTGAGTAAATGACTGAATATCCTCTTCATGAGGCTCCTTTCTATTAAATAAGAGTTGCTGTACAATCTATTTTGGTAAGAAAATAAAAATAACTAACACACCAATTGCTGATGTTCTAATATAAACAAGAATAAATATACAACTTAATACGCTAATTATGGTAGAATAAATCTCATAATTGCAGCCATAATTTCTGTGATTCTGGTCCATAATGTCTGCCATTGATATCCCCCCTCAAATTGATGCTGGATGATTAAGAAGCATCAATTTGTCAACAAGAAAGTTATGCCGGTGCTTGGAGAGAGCCTTAGTGAACACATCAGCAGTCTGGAGAGTAGTGGAGATATGTGGGAGAGAGATAACACGGGCATCATATGCTTCACAAATAGAATGACAATCCACTTCAATATGCTTAGTACGCTTATGAAATACTGGGTTAGCAACAATCTGAATGGCACTAGTATTATCTGCATGAAGTGGAGTAGGCTCAACTTGAGGAAATCCAAGCTCACCTAAAAGTCCTTGAAGCCAAATAATTTCAGAACAAGCAAAGGACATAGCACGATATTCAGACTCAGTGGAGGACTTAGACACCCGATCTTGCTTCTTACTTTTCCAAGAAACAAGAGAGTTACCTAGAAACATGCACCACCTAGTAATTGAACGTCAAGTGTCAAAACAATTAGCCCAATCAGCATCACTATATGCAACCAAACAAATAGGAGAATCCACAGGGAAGAAAAGTCCTCGAGAAGAAGTGCCATGCAAGTAGCGAACAATGCGACGAACAACAACCAGATGAAGGTGTGTAGGTGCTTGCATAAATTGGCTAACTTGTTGAACAAAAAAGGAAATATAAAGCCGAGTGATAGTGAGATAGTTTAGAATCCCTACCAGTTGCCTATATAAAGAGGGATTAGATAGAAAATCACCCTCATCACGATGATATTTAACATTCACTTCCAAGGAAGTATCAACTGAACGACCTTCTTGAAGACCAGCCAAAGCAATTAACTCTTGGATGTATTTATGCTGATGTAGAAAAATACCAATAGTAGTAGAATGCACCTCAAGGCCTAAAAAATATTGTAGATGACCTAAGTCTTTCATATGAAAAATAAGACTAAAGACGTTCTTGAAGCTGAAGAATCAATGCAGTGTCAGTCCTTGTAATAATGATCATCAACATACACCAAGAGCAGGACGATTCCTTTAGTAGTCTTGCAAAGGAACAAAAAGGAATCATACTGACTCTGGACAAAGGAGAAGCCAAGAAGCGTGGAGCGGAACTTATCAAACCAAGCACGTGGGGCTTGTTTCAAACCATAGAGAGATCGTTTTAGCATGTAAACATCAGCAGATGCTGTAGAAAAGAACCCTGGTGGTGGAGTCATATATCTCTTCCTGAAGATCTCCATATAAAAAAGCATTCTTAACATCCATCTGTCGCAATGACCAACCCTTAGAAGCAGCAATGGCTATAATAAGTCGCACAGTTGTCATTTTTGCCACAGGTGCAAAGGTTTTCTCATTGTTTATACCATACTCTTGACGGTTACCGAGTGACACTAACCTTGCTTTATATCTGTCAAGTGAGCCATCAGACCGTAACTTAATGAAATATACCCATTTACAACCAATAGACTTAACACCAGTAGGACATGGAACAATATCCCAAGTATGATTCTCCTCATGAGCCTGAAGTTCTTTTTGCATAGCTTTTTTCCAACATGCATGTTTAGTTGCCTGAGAATAAGAGGTAGGAACTGTAGTATCATTTAAAATAGCAAAGTAACTATATCGATCAGGAGGATGAAAAATACGGAAAGATCGCTGAAGAGCAACTAAGGTAGGATTTGGATCAGTGTCGAGAAGGATTTGTGATGTCGGGGGCTATCTTCGTGAATAAACAAAACCGAGTTGATACCGCATAACTGGTGGTGAGATATCATCAAAGGTAGGAAGCATAACACCATTGGAACAATATATGTGTTGCTGAAAATAGTACTCATGTTCAAAGAAAATCACATTTCTGAACATACTCAGATGATTAGTAACAACATCATAACATAAAAAACCTTTTTGACCAGCGCTATAACCCATAAAAGCACACCTTGCTGACTGAGCTGTAAGCTTGTGACGTTTATGAGAAGGCAAGTGAACAAAGCAAACACAACCAAATGTATGTAAATTGTGGTAGTCAGGATGCATATCCTAGTTATTATCCACCATTTGTCCAACAGAAATTAAATTAGCAGACAGCCCAGGAGAAACAAATATATAAGGACAAGAAGGTCCAATATCACCAATAGCTATAATCAGGAGATTACTACTATTAGCAATCCGAATATTTTGTGTGCCACTATACTCCCGGAGATTACATAACAAATCAGATGAGCCAGTCATATGATTGATGCTCCAGAATCAACAATCCAAGAAGAAGAGACAATATTACCTTGACCTTGAAGTCCAAGCATAGAGAATGCAGTGATCATCATTTGTTGTACCATTTCTGGAGTGACAGTGGTCGTGGAAGTAGAGCCAGCAATTTGATGGTTTACAAAAGCAACTTTAAAAGCTTGTGATCTCTGATTTTCTAGACGTTTAGGGCATTCTTAATAATGTGTCCATTTCGCTTACAGTAACTGCAAAATTTCTTGCCACAATTACGGGCAATATGCCCATACTCCTTATAGTTGTAGCACTGTATAGTTCATTTGTCTCGATTCTTTCCTTGAGCAACATAAGCAACATTAACAACCTCAGATGTCTCCTTGGATTCACTTATTACAGATTGTGTAGCCATTCTTTGTTCTTCACGCAATAATTCACCTAGACAGACATCCAAAGAAGGAACTGGATCTCTATTCAACAATCCAGCCTGGGCAATCTCAAATTCTGGTCTTAGTTTCATCAAAAACTAATCTCGCTTACTAACTTCATAAACTGCTTGAAAACTGGGTAAGGCCTCTTTAGACACCTTAGAATAGATAATACCAGAATATTCGCTCCATAGATTAACAAAACCAGAATAATATTGCTCAATCGAGAGATTACCTTGACTGAAATTACTGATGTTGAATTCAAGGTGAAAGCGTCTTGCAGTATTATCTTGATGATATATACGCTTTAGGTAATCCCACATCTCTCTAGCTGTACCAAAGGAACATAAATTGTTCACCATATAACCTTCAATAGATGCTAAAATCCAAGAAATAATTTGAGCATCCTTTGTCTCCCATTGACTAAATTCTGCATCATTTGCAGGAGCAGGAGAAGTCCTGTCAATATGCCTTCAAAGCTCCTTTCCTTTCAAAAACATCCTGAACTGAAATTCTCATGCCGCATAGTTCTTGCCTGTAAATTTGATACTCAAAGTTTCTGTACACATTCTCAAAAAATCAAAACTAGAAATCTTAAAGCAAGATTGTCAGCCAAAAGTAAAACGAAGTTGTTCATAAAAAATCAACACAAAACAAAAGATAGATTAGAAAGTTAGAGAACCTTGCTCTGATACCATAACAAATTTGAGTAAATTACTTAATATCCTCTTCATGAGGCTCCTTTCTATTAAATAAGAGTTGTTGTCCAATCTATTTTTGATAAGAAAATATAAACAGCTAATACATCAATTGTTGATATTCTAATATAAGTAAAAATATATATAAAATTTAATACGCTAATTATGGTAAAATAAATCTCATAATTACAGCCATAATTTCTATGATTCGGGTCCATAATGTCTGCCACTCCATAATGTCTGCCACTGATAAGGACTATTTTAGAGGATAGATGGAAAGTGACCCGGTGAACGTGGATGAGTTTCAGAAATTGGCTACGCAAGTCCTTTCAAAAATGTATTATGAGTTCCAAAAATGTATAACTCGAAATAAATATATATATTATTTTTAAAAAAATGTTTGCTGCACCTAATATTATTTTTTACATAAAAAAGAAGAAGAAGAAAGTTTACAAAGCATGCGCACCGTTACAGTATCACTCGTGTAATACCTTAATGAATAGAAATGACAAACCAGTTGCCGGCAGACAATGACACGGTGAAAGAAGACAAAAAATGACAAACCATTTTCTGGCAGACAATTTTGACATGATGCCAACTTCAGTCTCTATTTGCTGCCTAACATTTCATTTATGTACGTCCCATCTCTAATTCACACTCTGTTTCTCTTTCTTTTTTTCACTCTTCTTGATACCTTGATTGGCAATACCTGTTTCAATCCTTCTCTTTTTCCCCGGAGCTTTCTACTACCGTAGGTATGTTTTTCCTATAGTTTTCTTTTTTTTTTTTAGGCGGGGCATCAGCACAACCTGTTCTTCTTGCAGTTAAGCTTCTTGATTATCCTGTGATCTTGAATGGAAACAATTTGTTATTTTCGTGTATAGTATTTGTAATTTTGTATAGTACAACGTTGTAACTACAAGAGCTAAATTTACAGTTTATATATACCCTGTGTTAGGAAAAATATAATTGCTTTGAGATAGTTGACTCGATCTTTCACATCTAAACTCATTTACATGGTTGGGGAGTCATTTGGGTTGTGCACATATAGGGATTAGTTAATGATGATATACACAATGAATTCAAAGGTGAAAGGAAAAGCTAGAACATTTGACTGTTATCCAAGTTTCCAGGTTAAATGGCAGATGAAATAGTTAACGTGAATGAGTTCCAAGTATTGGCTAGGCAAGCCCTTCCAAAAATGTACTATGACTTCTATGCTGGAGGAGCAGATGATGAGCACACATTAAAGAAGAATGTGCAAGAATTTCAGAGAATCATGTAATGCCTTGAAACTATTTCCTGATGCGTGTATAGTAAAGGGCATGAAATTTAACATACCACTTTTATTCAGATTGCTG
>Ga0307515_10025358_pt1 | contig 10264 bp, 2 predicted proteins | sample 17_EM_MG_FD_194513 | JGI IMG/M metagenome (GOLD analysis project Ga0307515, IMG submission 194513) | Populus trichocarpa ectomycorrhiza microbial communities from riparian zone in the Pacific Northwest, United States - 17_EM | ecosystem: Host-associated > Plants > Roots > Unclassified | place...
AACGCCAACTATTATCTAACTAAAGCCAACCAACTCTATTACGCCCTAAGTTAACTAGGAGGAGATACAGCCGACCTTATTAAACCTCTTTAGCTAAACTTAGTATAAAGCCTAGTTATACTTCTTAAAGCTATATATAGTAACCTAAACTACTAAGCTACTACTTAAAGAAAGATAAACCACATAACTTAAGGAATAAAAAATTTCCTAGTATACTTCTCCAAATTTAACCGTTACGTAAAGAAAACAGGATAGAATAACTCCGCACTAATTAATAGCCTTATTAAATCCCTAAGCTCTAAACTAAAAACCTCTCTAATAGGCGTAGACCTACTAGGAGCCCTTAATGCCTACGCAAACGTTATTAATAAATGGTATAATAATATACTACGCCTAACACCGAAGCCTACCCCCTAATATAATACGGTAACCCTATAAACGTCTACTAAGCCATCTTAGCTTAAGCACCCCAACGCCATAGATATTAACACTGGGACCCTAGGATATGCCCTACTAGGGTCCTCTAAATAAGAACAACGCATTAAGCTAGGCCTCTGCTTTAAATATAGAAGTAACTCCTACCTCTTTAACTACTGCTCCGCCCCTTTTTAAAAAGACCTATAAATAGCTAACGCTAGCAGCCTACCGCCCCAATCCTCTAGCTACCGTCCCTAATCTTCATCTAGCTCCAGCTTAACAATTAGCAAGCACCATTTACAAGGACGAAGCTCCAACTAACGTCCTATAAAAACCTCACCCCAATCGCCTCTAAAAGGAAGGTTCTAGAGCTAAGTTACTCTCTAAGACAGCCCTGCCACAGGATCTCGTTAAACGCATTTAACGTTATAAACTCCAACTCTTAGGACTATAGCATAACCATTAACGATTATCTTCGGCAGAATAGTTAATAGGCTAATACTTAAATCCTAATTAACATAAAAGCTAGCGGTATAGGATTTATTAATAAGATCTTTATATAAGATAATAGTTTTACCCTAACCCCCCTTAACCGGCATATTAACATATTTAGATTTAATGGCAAATATACCATCTTAGGCCGTATTACCCATGTAGTAACCCTAAGACTCTAATACCTAAACTACAAAGAACTAATTAAGCTTTTCGTTACTACCCTAGGTCACTTAGTAATCCTTAAATAACCCTAGATAAAGCTATATAAGGTAACTATTAATTAGAATAACCTTAAGCTTCTATTTACCGCCTCCTATTGCAAGCAGAAGCACTTTATAACTTACTACTTAGACCTAAAACCAAAATCTAAAGAATCCACTAGATTCTACTAACGTAAGATTTCTACTAATGTCTACTTCACGCCTAAGGAATCCACCAGATTTCACTAGCATAAGAATTCCACTAAATTCTACTAATATAAGAATTCTACCGACACCTATTAAGGATCCGAAAATTCCACTAAGCTCCATAAGTTATTACTAAGTACTACACCACCCTAAACTAAATAGAAACTTAAGCTTAGTATACAAAACTACTAGAAGGACTAGTATCCTATAATAAAAAGAATACTTAAAGAACCTAAACCCAAATCTAATACTAACTCCGTACCTAATACTAAACCTAAACCTAAATAAGAAACTACGGACAAGTCGAACGAGCTTAGTACCCTAGATATCCGCATAATTAGAGCTACTCCATTAGCGTAACTTGCTAAAAAACCTAAATATACAATCTTTGCTGTCACTATAGCTAATATTAAGAAGGCCTTAGCACCGAAGAAGCACACCGACCCTACTATAAAGGTACTAGTAGAGTACTATAACCGCCTAGAGGCATTCTTATAGAAGGAAGCCAATAAGCTACCAGAACACCAATTATACGACCATAAGATTATACTTAAAGAAGGAAAGCAGCCTGGATTTAGACCTTTATACGGGATATTCTAAAACAAACTCTAAGTACTATAAAAGTATTTAGATAAGAACCTAAGCAAAGGATTTATTAGAGCAAGCTTATCGCCTATAGCCGTACTAGTAATCTTCGTTAAGAAACCCAGCGGCGGTTTATACTTCTATATAGACTACCGAGCTCTTAACGCCGTCACTATTAAGAACCAATATCCGATCCCGTTAATATAGGAGACACTAAACCGACTAAGTAAGGCTCGCTACTATACGAAGCTTGATATTATCTCTGCATTTAACCGCCTCCGTATAGCAAAAGGAGATAAATAGCTTACTGCATTTCGTACTCAGTATAGACTATTTAAATACTTAGTGACGCCATTTGGCCTCGCAAACGCTCTAAGCTCGTTTTAACATTATATAAATATTACCCTACGCCCCTACCTAGACATCTTCTGTACTGCTTATATCGACGACATCTTAATATATAGTAATAGCCTAACTAAATATTAGAAACACGTTAATTTTGTTCTATAAGCCCTATACAGAGCTAGTCTACAATTAGATATAGATAAATGCGAGTTTTATAAAATGGAAGTCCTATACCTTAGACTCCTTATTTCTATAAATGGTATATAAATGGACCTAAAAAAAGTTAAAGTAATTGTAAACTGGTAAGAACCTAAGAACGTTAAGGATATAAGAGCCTTTATAGGATTTGCTAATTTCTATTAACGGTTTATTAATAACTTCTCTGCCCTAGTTTTACCCCTTATAGCTCTAACCTAAAAGGATAAAGTTTTTGTCTTTAATAAGGAATGTAAGAAGGCCTTTACCTATCTAAAGGTTATATTTACTACTGCGCTTATACTCTAATACTTTAACCTAAACCAAATAAGTGTTATAGAAGCCAACTTATCCAACTACGTTACTAGAGGTATCCTATCTCAATATAACGAGGATAGAGTATTATACCCTATAGTATACTTCTTAAAATAACTAAGCCTAGCTAAATACAACTACGAGATCTACGATAAGGAATTGTTAGCTATTATTAGATATTTTAAATAATGGCGACCTAAACTAGAAGGCGCTGGATTTCTAATTAAGGTCCTTAGCGACTATAAGAACCTATAGTACTTTATAACCACAAAACAGCTAAGTTATCGTTAGACCCGCTGGTTAGAATGTCTGTCTTATTTTTAATTCTTAATTATATACCGCCTAGGCGTCTAAGGCTAGAAGCCTAATACCCTAACCTAACGCTTATAAGACGCGCCAGCCCTAAAAAAAGCGCGCTCTTACCGAAATTAGACCCTGCTTCGCCCTAAACTATTTAACCCTCCTACTGAAGATCTTATAGTATACGTCCTTAAAATAACTAATCGATTAATTAAACAGATTATAGTTAATAAATACCCAAATAACGAGTTTATCTAAGAGACGCTTAAGCTAATGCAAGATAGCATTAAACGCTTTAAAAAGATTTCTTTAAGTAAATATAAAGCCCGCAGAAACTGCTTATATTACTAAAACCGTCTAGTTATCCCTAATTACAATAAGCTTAAGCTTAAACTCCTTAAACATATACACAATCTACCTATTGCCGGCTACCCGGGCTAAGGAAAAACCCTAGAACTACTCTAATGGGAGTATTATTAGCCGAATATATATAATATAACACAAAGGTATATCTCTAGCTGCTATACCTACCGATAAGCTAAAGCTTTATATAAGACGTATAACGGTCTTTTAAAGCCGCTACCTATTCTAGACCGAAGATAGAAGGATATTTTAATTAACTTTATTATTAACCTTCCTAAGAGTAAAGGCTGTATAAATATTATAGTAGTTATAGACCAACTATCTAAAATAAGACACTTGGTCGCCTACCCTAATATATTAACGCCTGCCATCGCCTAACTATTCCTAAATTACGTATAAAAACTCCACAGACTCCCTAAAATAATTATCTCCGATAGAGGCAGCTAGTTTATCTTGGTATTCTAGAAAGAACTAACTACTTAACTCCGTATTAAAGCACTATTATCTACCGCGTATTATCTAGAAACGGATGGCCAAATAAAACGCATAAATGCTATAATAGAATAGTATATTCGGATATACACGTCGTATTTATAGGATAACTAGATTAACTGGCTCGCATTTACTAAGTTTACTACAAATAATTCCATCTTAGAAACTACGAAAGTCTCCCCGTTCCTAGCCAATTACGGCTAGCACCTATAAATAAGTTTTAAACCCTATAGTAATATTCCTTACCCTACTTATTACGCCTTATAAGTTACAGAAGTAAATAAATTCGTAGAAAAGATAAAGGAACTACAATAGTTTCTTACTAATGAGATAATATAGGCTTAATCTATCTATAAAGCCGCAGCGAATAAGAAATAAACCCTAGCACTAGCCTATTAAATTAGTAATTTCGTCTGGCTAGATATAAGAAATCTAAACACGAAACGACCTACTAAGAAACTTAATTAGAAGAACGCTGGCCCTTATAAGGTTAAAAAGGTTATCTCTCCTTATGCCTATTAACTGAAGCTCCCTAATACGGTTAAAATCCACCCTATATTCTATACGTCAGTCCTTTACCCTACTACCCCCGTATTAGACGCCCTGCCTAGATAGATATAAGACCCTCCCCTACCAGTTAAAGTAGATGGTGAGAATAAGTACTTTATTAAAAGAATTAACGATATTAAGTATAATAAACGGAAACGCTAATATATATATCTTATAAAATGGAGAGGCTTTACTAAGTTTTTATAGGAACCTGTTAACTCTATAGGACTTACACAAGCCGTAAAAGACTTTCACGAACTCCACCTAGAACTACCATAGCCCCATCTCGCAGAAGCTCAAGTTTAAAGGGGGGGTACTATCACGGGACACCCCCGTGACACCTTGCACACGTCTACCTATTTCTACTAACTTAGCAATTAAAGACTAACCGCGAAATAGCAATCTAACGGCAATCTAACGGCAATCTACGGCATTCTGCCATATTTTGCTAAGTTCTACTAAATTCTGCTAAGTTCTGCTAGGACCATAACCTAAACCCTATTCTGCCTATATATGTATTAACTAAGCAACTAAGTTAACAATATATGCCCTTTCTTCCCGTTTTCCTACCTTCCTTCCTTACGTAACGTCTTAACCTCCTTATATAGTTTATGTACATAGCTTAATAATATCTACCTTGCTATATATTATCGTCGCTTATACTCACTCCGTGACAAGAACTGCTAAAAGACTTATCTAAATTTGCTATAATATGTTAATAAATTAATAAAGACCTCTAATATAATAAGCAGACCTGTTCTCTAAAGCTAACTATACCTCGCGTTTAAAACTCTATGAAACCGATATATACCCTAAAGCGCGATCCGTCTCTAAGACCTAAAAGCCCTATATATGACCTTAACGCCACTTAATTCTATATACCCTTAAGAACCAACGAATAAAGAACATAAGCTATAAATAGAGAATGTTTTAAATATAGAAAAAAAGGGATATATTTAAAGGGATTGCCGAACTTACCCTTTTAAAAAAGTCCGCCGTAGCTCCTCTTGGTTCTTAAGTCGCACTCGTTTTATAAATTATACTTATTCTATAAATTATACTTATTCTATAAATTATACTTATTCTATAAATTATACTTAGTCGCCATAAAGTATCTTACCTTTAATTAATTTAGAAAACGAATTATCCTAGGGCTAAGTTGCGCCTTAGGACAAGAAGTGGAAGAGTATAAGTATTTAGGCTTTTCCAGCGCTAATACACGATACGACTCCCTTAATATACTTAGTAAAATTTAAATACTTAGAAAATAGAAGGAAGTATAAATCCTTATAGATAGCGGAGCTACTAGTATAGGCTTTATTAATACAAACTACGTAAAAACTTAACGCTTAAATTTAAAGAAACTTAATAAGCCCTAAGGCCTATAAGGCTTTAATAGTAAGCCTTTAATATATAGCAAACTAACGCACTACACTCTTATAAAGATGCGGATAGGCAAATACCTTAAATATATTTCCCTATTTATAACACCCTTAAAGCATTATAAGGTAATACTTAGATACAGATAGCTAAAACAATATAACCCTTCGATTAGCTAGGTTAAAGAAATACTAAAATTCCGTACGACCTACTGCCGAAGTTATTACTTAAAATACCACTTACCCTATAAACATATATACGACTATTTAAATATAATATAATATAAATTACCCTTATTACGAGCCCTAAACTAATATAAGAAAGTTATAACTGTTAATCGCGGTAAAGAATGCGAAGATAATATATTAAAACCCCTTAAAATTCATATAATATAAGCTGCACCCTTTTATTTATTAGCAAGAAAACGAGACTATAAGATCTTTACTATAACACTAGAAGATATTAAGAAGGCGTTAAAACCGAAGTAATATATTAACCCCCAACCTCTTATACCTAAAGAATATCACAATCTAATTAATACGTTTAAGAAATAATTCGCAGATTAACTACCCCCGTATTAAGACGAGCACGATTTTAAGATAGAACTTAAACCTAGTATAACGCCAAAGTTTGGCCCGTTATATGGTATATTATAAAAAGAGCTACTAGTGATGCAACAATACCTTAAAAAGCACCTAGAGAAAGGATTTATTCGCCCTAATTAATTACTATTTACCTTACCTATACTATTTATTAAGAAACCAAAAGGAGGCTTAAGGTTCTATATCAATTATTAAGCCCTAAATACAATTATAATTTAAAACCGATATCCGATTCCTCTGCTTTAAGAAACGCTTAACCGCTTAGCGAAAGTATAATACTTCACAAAGCTTAACGTAGTCGCTGCCTTTAATTAAATCCATATTCGCGAAGGAGATAAAAAGTATATAGCTTTCCGTATACAATAGGGACTTTTTAAATACCTAGTAATGCCGTTTAGTGTAAAGAACGGTCCTAGTACGTTTTAGTAATATATTAATAATACGCTTCGCGAATTTCTTAATATATTTATTACCGCGTATATTAATAATATCTTAATCTATTTGTCTTTGCTTTCTAAGCATTAGAAGCACATCTAAATAGTCTTTAATGCCTGCGAGACGCGGGCTTATAATGCGATATTAAGAAATACAAGTTCCATGCGTCTGAAGTCACGTACTTAGGCTTAATTATATCCCACAACGGAATCAAAATGGACCCTAAGAAAATTGCTGCGATTGTGAACTAGGAAAGTTCTAGTAGTGTATAAAATATCTAAGGATTTCTAGGATTTGTAAATTTCTACCGTTAATTTATTAATTACTTCTTAAAAATTATTTAGCTATTAGTAAACTTAATAAGGAAGAACGTAAGATTTAAATAGACTACTAAATACGAATAAGCTTTTAACGACCTAAAATATCATTTTATAACTACTTTAATTCTCACCTACTTTAATCTGGACCTTAAATATATTGTTAAAATAGACTCGTCTAATTATATACTAGGAGGAGTGTTATCGCAATATAATAAGAACGGCGAGCTGTGCCTAGTAGCCTTTCTCTCCCGGAAACTTACCCCTACTAAATTAAACTACGAGATATACAATAAGGAACTACTTACAATTATTAGATACTTTAAATAATGGCGTCCAAAACTTAAAGAATTATTGTTCCCGATACGCGTATTAACGGGCTATAAAAACCTATAGTACCTTATAACTATAAAGCAATTAACGCAGCGCTAAATTTATTAGGCTAAATACCTCTTATAATTTAACTTTAAGATTACGTACTAATCTGGTAAACTTAATTAGAAGCCTAACTTATTAATATAATAATTATAGGATTTACCTATAAGTGCCTCTAATAAACGGATTATAAATTAATCACAAATTCTACTGCCCCCTAAACGCTTTAAGAAACTACGCCCTATATTTCTAGACGCGGAACTCAACAGGAATAAATTAGAAATTAATAAGTGGGATATAGAAATTAATGAATTAACAGAGCACGAATATAAGAACGACCCCTAGATAGTAGATGTAATAAAAGCAATTTAAATAGGGAAACGGCAATATAAGGATATTATACTCGCTAAATGCAAAATCCGTAATAATCGGTTATACTATTAATAGAAGATAGTAGTCCCGAATTCCAAACCCTTATAATTTAAGATACTCGAATTTATACACAATTCCCCTATAGTAGGGCACCCTAGCTATATAAAGACCTATAAGATTATCTAATAAGCATATTACTGGCCTATAATGCACAACTATATACAAAAATACGTTTAAGTATGTAGAATGTGCGTACATGGGAAGACCTCTTATGTAAAGAAGTAAGGAGTACTTTAACTATTGCTAATTCTAATGCAAAGATGGCGAGATATCTTAATTGACTTTGTAGTCGACCTACCTAACAGTAATAGGTTTATAAATGTTATAGTAGTTATTAACCGTCTTATGAAAATGCGATATATAATTCCTATAGACTTAATTAATATAATATTGGTAGCCGAATGTTTTGTTAAGTACGTCTTTAAGCTACACGGACTTTTTAATTTGATAATATCCAACCGCGGAAGCTAGTTCGTTTTAGACTTCTAGTAAGCCCTATATAAACGATTAAGTATATAAATACGACTCTTAACTGTATTTTATCTAAAAACAGACGGTTAAACTGAAATTGCGAACGCGATTATAGAATAATACCTCTAAATATACTGCTCCTACCTGCAAGATAACTAGGAAAAGTGGCTACCTTTAGCTAAGTTTACTGTGAATAATATAAGGAACGAATTAATAGGCGTAACGCCGTTCTACGCAACCTACGGATAAGACCCTTAACTTAGATTTAAACTATAACCCGAAATTAATATAACAGGACCCATGATTAAAAGGATTTAACTAATTAACGCGTATAACTTCGCTAATTAAATAAAGCAGTTAACGGAACTATTATAAAGTAAATTAGCGTACGCTTAAATGGTATAGGAATAGTATATAAATAAAGGACGAGCTCCCGCGTAGGACTTTAAGGAAGGTAATATAGTTTACCTAAATACACAAAACCTAAAGACTTAACGACCCTTAAAGAAACTAGACTAGAAGTTTGCGGGCCCGTACCAAATTAAGAAGAAACTAAGCCCGTACGCTTATAAGCTTAAACTGCCAACTAAGATAAAAATACATCTAATGTTTTACGTAAACTTGCTGTAACTCTTAAAAAGTAAACCTATAACTCGCAAAGTGCCACCGCTACCTCTTATAATTGTTAATAATGGTAATAGTTCTTACTTTATTAACTTAATTAATAATATATAATAGAAAACACGATCTAACGATTTAAACTTCTTATTAAGTGGGAAGGATATAAAATATAAACTTGGGAAACTTATAACCAGATTAAGACCAACGCGCCTTCCCTAGTAAAAGAATTTTATAAAGACTATCCTTTGTAGCCTACTCTAGCTAGATGGACACGATATAAAGGTAAATAACTGCCACCTAATATAAATATACGAAACACGATAGCAAAAAGCTTAAAATTAAAAAGAACTTAAAATATGTTATAACGTTTATAATATAATTACGTAATATATAAGATATTAAGGAACTTTAACCGGCGGTCGAAGTTGTCTAATTAGTTAGATTTGCCTTACTAAGACCTACTATAAAGATATTAGTTCGGCTTACCGCCTTAACTAAGTTAATAGCGATTTTCTATACCGGGTATGGAAAATCCTAATTGGCCTACTTAACAATTAAAACCGGTAAAACCCTACACCGCCACCTGACGCGAAAATACGACACGCGATAAGTTATAAGTCTTAACTAAAATTAAATTATTTAGACCTTTGGCTAAAAGGGGGGGTACTATAACGGGACTAGCCTAGTTATAGTAGGAATGTCTCGGTAAAACACTTAATAGATAAATTCCGACGCTTTAACCGAATTCTGCTAGCTTAATTAACTTCTATCAAAGTCCGTTGAAGACCGCGTGCGTATATGCGCACGCATTAACCACTAAGCCCCTAACTATTTAATTATATAATTCTCTTGTTATTCTCTTCTCTTCTTTACGCAACGTCTTGTTCTTAGCGAGAGCTATATACCCTTAGATTTAGATAGAATTTATATCGTTCCTTCAAATCTTCCCGAAGTCTCTCCGCGTCCTTACACTTTTTCGTATAATCTTAAACATTTTTTAATGTCTTAGATTGTCCTAAACTTATTCCCCTACCTCTTTAGAGCTGCTTTACTAACTAGTTATAATATAAAGAATAGAATTATTAGCTCTCTTATTATTATATATCTAGTCTAGTTGCTTAAGTGTACCTATTAGGATATCTATTATCCTATCTATAACTCTTTAGCT
>Ga0307515_10025359_pt1 | contig 10263 bp, 6 predicted proteins | sample 17_EM_MG_FD_194513 | JGI IMG/M metagenome (GOLD analysis project Ga0307515, IMG submission 194513) | Populus trichocarpa ectomycorrhiza microbial communities from riparian zone in the Pacific Northwest, United States - 17_EM | ecosystem: Host-associated > Plants > Roots > Unclassified | place...
AAATCACGCCATAAGGCTTTGCATTATGCATTTTGCAAAAATGGTCGATTTAGATAGGAACCAACTCCGTCAACGCCAAAAGTTTTGCATTATGGGAATTTTGCATTATGACCTTATGCATTATTAGTGTTTCAACTGTAGCAGCATGCCTGTATCGCCGCCGTGCGGCAATAATCATCGCAGTCAACACAAAGGGCGGTTGTTTTCCACATACAGCGAGCCACCGTGTAATGAATATTGACTGTTCGGAATCACCCAGCGTGATGGGGGGGTAGAGGCCGGCTGCTGCCCGTTCAGACGAAGGCGAGGATGCCACGTCAGCGTCGCGCTGGGGGGGGTAACCTCACAGCGAGGCTCCATACGACCGTCATAGCCCCTGTACTTCTCCATCCCGCTTACTGGATGCTCATCCTCCGAACTTAGGTGGCGGGATGGGGAGGCTAGGTCGCGGTTGCACTCGGACGTGGTAGAGTCCAAGTTCCCCCCGGATTAGGCAGCTATGCATGTTTCTCCACCATGTCCGCCCATGGAGACGCTGGCCGAAAAGGTCAGAACTCAATAGCTTGGTCATCCCCAATTCCCCACGCCACGAGTGTAAACTACTCTATATTTATAGTACGCGGCTCCCTCACGGTTCTTTCTCCACTGAGCTGTGTCTAGTCTGTCAACAAAAGCCGCACGCAGAGCCGACCCCCAGAGAGTATATGACCTTCCCATCTACCAGAACAATGTGTCACATACCGTGCCGGCCATGACATTTCCAGGCTCACGGAAATGGTCCGGCACGCCGGCTTCCCTTTCGAGGCACTAGCGCTCGGCTTGCCGACGCGCGATGGCCCTGTTACTCGGGCTGCGGGGGATCCCGCCCTTCTGTTTTAGTTTCGTTGCTCTGCAATGTGTTTCTGATTATTGTTTGATTTCTGATTATTTAAATATACATGTACTCGTTTGCTAGTTCCTCAGTTTGAGGATCAATCTGAGTACCGGTCCCCTTTCTCATCCTCTCGTTCCCGTCCTTCAGTCCATTCCTGACGACGGCTGGTCGTCATTGGTAGTCCACGGCATTGTACGGTATACGCCCTATCCTGGCCACCATGTCCGCCCTCCACCGGACATGGCTCTGACACAATGGGGCGCCGATCAGCTGGGAAAATTTTCTTTCGTAAGGGTGGGGACCTGCACATAGCTGGAGTGTGAGTTTTCCGACAGGGTGCAGAGGTAGCAGTCCGAGCAAGGAGAGTGACGACAACGGAGACGAAGGAGACAGCAGGCGACAACAGCGACGAGATCTATCTAAGCTTAGAGCACAGGGCTCATAACCGGAAGGGTGCGTTGCCACATGCCACCCAGCCAGTCAGTGGAGGAATCACCAACTCTGGGTGAATGTTAGGGACGAGGCGGCATGGTTCAATTTGCGTGTGTCGGAAACGCGAAACCTGAGGGGAGCACGTTTTGAGAAAGCAGTCGGTTGGGGAAAGATTCAGGTGTTGGGGAGGATCGATGTATGTGGGCGTTGTGCAAAGGATTTTCGATGTAATGACGATGATGGATGTGGTAGGAGTAAGCGTGCTGGTGAAGGGGTGGTAAGGGTTGAGGAAGGAACTCGTGTAGGATTTCCTCTTAGGTCTCTTGAAACAATTGGGAATCGAGTATTCACTCTTCTCAACCTTCTTTATAATTATATTTCGCGAAGCTTCGTCTGATCGCCTTTTTATTTTTGCGGACACTCTGCTTGCAATGGGGCTGTAGCCAATGGCATTGTTTTGTTTCACTGTGAAACTCTTGAGAAGAGAGCAACCCTGGGAAGTGGATCTCTGCTCTCAGACAAAGCCACCCCGCCCCGTGCCTACCATGCATAGCGAGGACTAATGGTTCCCAGTAGGCGCTTCAATTGAGCCTTTGAGCCGTATTTGGGGATAAGGAGGATGCCAGGAGCTGAGATGATAAGGACACGATCCCTTTTTGGTTCCTCACTATACAACATTCAAATACTCAACGTACGATCGCGTCCACTAGTACTATCTTGGCACCTGTCGCATCACCCTACGTCATTCTTCCCAATCAGGCCCCCTTATTCACCCCTGGGCTTTCACAGTTTGTTGATTCTGTTGGCGCTACAGTTCTCCTATTCTCTCTTTGTCTATCTGCTTCTTTGTTAGTGACGTAGATAGGGGTACCTCATCCTGTATATAAGACACTCAGTGAAGCTGCGGAAGTTCCTCACGGTTCTTCCTCGCTTCTTACTGGTGTTTAGCCCTACAGATTTAAGTGCTCTCAACACTAGCCCCATTACCTAAGCACAAATATTTAACCCCCCTCCGTCAGCTCGCTCCATCTCTTGGACTGCACCTTTGTAAACGCTTTGATGGGCTACCCACAAGTTGCTTTACACTGCTGGCCCTCTGGGGGGCTTGTGTGTGAAATCAATCCATTATGTGAACCATCTCTTCTCTTACTTCGAGATCTTCAACGATTTCACGTTAGGTTACAGGTCTACACATTTGGTCCGTAAAGTCGTCCATGTCCTCCTGTCCTCGGGTACATCATATTGTACACTATTGCGGAGAAGAGGGCATGTAGTGATTCATATGCACGTGACATTATTATTATAGGAGACCCTGTATCTACCAATATGAGAAGAAGAAGAGACCGCAAACTAGCACGACCAAGGAGCAATCAACATAGCAAACTACAAGCACAGAGTCAAGAATAGGGAAAGGCTAGGGCGGTGCAGCCTTAAAAATTTGAGTCCAAGACGTGCCAAATGCAAATTCATCGAATTGAAGCGAAGCTGACCGATCAGGGGATATGGGAAGGATTGTGAGAAGAGCAGTTGAACGGAGGCCCGCGCGATAGTCACGGGGTACCCAATAGAGTAAGCCGCCCCCCGAGTCTGTGACCCAACCATCTTGGTCTGGCCGTTCAGCCTCAAGATTCGAGATAGATTGGGACGGAGTTTGTGGAAATGAGTCTCGTGAGTGAATATCCCCATCACTGGACCCAGAGGTGATACGCTGCAGATCGGGAGAGTATGCGACGGACATTCCAGAGCGAGTGTGCCCCTCTAGAGGCTGGCCAACTGCAGAGCTGGACTCAAAATTCCAGATTCGAATTGTCTTGTCTTGAGATCCAGAGATTATGTGCGACCCATCGGGAGAGCAAGCAACTGACACCACCCCGCCAGTGTGCCCCTCCAGAGGCTTGCCGACTGCAGAGCCAGTCTCAGCATTCCAAATTCGAATTGTCTTGTCAGATGATCCAGAGAGGATGTGACGCCCATCGGGAGAGTAAGCAACTGATATCACCCAGCCAGTGTGCCCCTCCAAAGGCTTGCCGACTGCAGAGCCAGTCTCAGCGTTCCAGATTCGAATTGTGTTGTCACCGGATCCAGAGATGATGTGCCGCCCATCGGGAGAGTAAGCAACTGACTCCACCCAGCCAGTGTGCCCCTCCAAAGGCTTGCCGACTGCAGAGCCAGTCTTAGCGTTCCAGATTCGAATTGTGTTGTCAAATGATCCAGAGATGATGTGCCGCCCATCGGGAGAGTAAGCAACTGACACCACCCAGCCAGTGTGCCCCTCCAAAGGTTTGCCGATTGCAGAGCCAGTCTCAGCATTCCAGATTCGAAGTGTGTTGTCATATGATGCAGAGAGGATGTGCCGCCCATCGGGAGAGTAAGCAACTGACACCACCCAGCTAGTGTGCCCCTCCAGAGGCTTGCCGACTGCAAAGCCAGTCTCAGCATTCCAGATTCGAATTGTGTTGTCATATGATCCAGAGATGATGTGTCGCCCATCGGGAGAGTAAGCAACTGACACCACCATGCCAGTGTGCCCCTTCAAAGGCTTGCCGACTGCAGACCCAGTCTCAGCATTCCAGATTCGAATATTTTGATCACGTGATCCAGAGATGATGTGCCGCCCACAGGGAGAGTAAGCAACTGACATCACCCAGCCAGTGTGCCCCTCCTGAGGCTTGTCGACCGCAGAGCCAGTCTCGGCATTCCAAATTCGAATTGTGTTGTCATATGATCCAGAGATGATATGCCTCCCATCGGGAGAGGAAGTAACTGACAGCACCCCGCAAGTGTGCCCCTCCAGAGGCTCGCCAACTGCAGAGCCAGTCTCAGCATTCCAGATCCGAATTGTGTTGTCAAATGATCCAGAGATGATATGCCTCCCATCGGGAGAGCAAGCAACTGACCACACCCAGTCAGTGTGCCCCTCCAGAGGCTTGCTGACTGGAAAGCCAGTCTCAGCATTCCAGATTCGAATTGTGTTGTCATATGATCCAGAGATGATATGTCTCCCATCGGGAGAGCAGGCAACTGAGCACACCAAGCCAGAGTGCCCCTCCAAAGGCTTGCCGACTGCAGAGCCAGTCTCAGCATTCCAGATTCGAATTGTGTTGTCATATGATCCAGAGATGATACGCCGCCCATCGGGAGAGTAAGCAACTGACCGCACACAGTTAGTGTGCCCCTCCAGAGGCTTGCCGACTGCAAAGCCAGTCTCAGCATTCCAGATTCGAATTGTGTTGTCATATGATCCAGAGATGATGTGTCGCCCATCGGGAGAGTAAGCAACTGACAACACCCTGCCAGTGTGCCCCTTCAAAGGCTTGCCGACTGCAGACCCAGTCTCAGCATTCCAGATTCGAATTGTGTTGTCAACTGATCCAGAGATGATATGCGTCCCATCAGGAGAGTAAGCAACTGACGACACCGAGTCAGTGTGCCCCTCCAGAGGCTTTCCGACTGCAGAGCCAGTTTCAGCATCCCAGATCCGAATCGTCCTATCATACGACCCAGTGACAATGTGGTACCCATTGGGGGAATAACTCATGCAAATTATACCATCACTCCCGTGTCCAATCAATTCTAATGGTGGCTCTGGCCATGAGAGCAATTTTCCTTTTTGCACCTGGATGCCTTGAGTGAAATGTGTGCTAAAGATAGTCGATAATGGTGACTTTGATGGCAGGAATGGTCCTGTTGAAATATACGCGTGTGGAGTGCTCCTAGAGATGGGAGTGCGGAAGATGATCATAAAACGATAAACATCCTGAACTTTTTCCAAAAGTGTCTCATCCGTATCCTAGAGCAAGTTAGAATCGCTTTGGAATCACCACCACAGCAAGCCGGAGCTGTACTCACCTTGACCAATTTCGATGTCAGTTCTCGAAGGCCTGTAACACCAAGCCGCAGCATTCCCATAATGCTCAATACTTCAACCCAAAATAGTGCATACGGTCCTTCAAAGAATTTTCTCAACTTGTCCAACACACACCTCTCGCCAATGTCGGGCGAAAAGCAAAGATGATTTGACCAATACAAAGAACTATACTGCAAGGCGTCAGAAATATTCACTTTGATCCGCGATGCGAGATCCTTCACGTCCACATTCGCGAGCCGGGAGTCTTCGAGCCCGCAGTTGTTGAAACGGAGCTGTTCAACCATCTTCTCGAGGCACGCGATACCAAGGAACATATTTGCGTCTCGGGGGTTGACCTGATAGTCGCCCTGACAGTCACCGTTCACAAAGAAGTCCAAAATGGACAAATGCCGGAAACGAATCCCTCCACTGGCTGCTTCGTCTCGATAGAACATAGAGCCGAGATCTTCCACCCACATTTTCACCAAGTCAGGTCTCACTCCTGCCAGCTCTGCAATCGTCTCCTCACACAGTGGACGGTACGGCGCCGCTATAAGAAGCACTCCAATCGTCCGTCGAAATTCGGCATTGCGTTGCACTCTCCGTGCTCTGACGATTCTGGAGTACAGTCCGTATAGAGACGTCAAGCCAGGGCTGCTTGAGTCTTGCAACGTCGCCCCCAATAGCTTAGTGGGTTCATAGCAATGCTCAAGGGCAAGTGCAAGACTCTCGATGAAGATAAACAGACCTGCTGCTCTGGAGATAACTCCATCTAAGTGCAATGGTTCTGGCGGCCAAGGAGATTGGGGACACCTGCTTGAAGCCACCCTACTGAATCGGTGTTCCGCGAAGATTCGTAGGTCGGAGGTGATCTCTTTATCTGTGGTTAAGTCATATCGCAAATGCGACAATTGGGTAGGACCATCAAAAAAATCCTGGATATCGACTTCGGGTCTACTCGTGATGATGACCTTGAGCCACGGAGCGTATGCAGCAGCCTCTGTTAGGGCATTCAGGATGCCTGGACGACTCTGAATGCTGCCACACTCATCAAGTGCGTCAATGACAAATACGAGAGTCTTTTTTGGGAGGCGGAGGCGAGGAAGCTTGCGGATGAATTCAAGGAGGAGAGTGGGTCGCATTGACTCCAGTGTTACGCTTGGGTCGTTGCCGAGATATTTTGCGACAATACTTCGAAAAGGGGGGAAGAGTATCGCAAGCTTGCGGATGAGAGTTGGAATGATATTTCTGGGGTCTCTCAGTTCCTGGTCATCCCTCTGGCAGAAAAATTCTCCAGCGAGCTGCGCTTTATCATGAAGGCTCGCGCAGATCGAATGTGCTAATGACGTTTTTCCGATGCCGGGTAAGCCGTAGATCCAGTATGTATTTCTCTGATCTGTTTGCTCCAATCCATTGGTCACCCAAGCTATGATTTGTCCGAGGAGGGATTTGCGGGTGCCTTCCATACAGCAGAGATCCCAGTCATAGCTGGTCTTGACATCTTTGAGACGACTAAACAAAAGTTGTTGCTCTACATGGAACTGTTGAGAATGACCTATCGAGAGAATGAGAGAACGAGTGCTTACCAGTTTGGCGTAGAGCATTTACCATACGTTCGAAGTCTCCGACGGTCCTCGTAAATACTCTGTCCATTTTTCCGATCATCTCCCGATAGATTGACCCGCCCGCTGCGATTATCAGCACTAGCACTAGCCAAAGCCATCAGGTAACCACCTACCATATTCGACATATTTGACATAATCGCACGAAACGTTCGCGACCTTGTGCATCACCTCATACATTCGCGGGATGATATCCTCCAAGTCCATCTCTTCGCAGACTATTTTGTCCGCGACTATTTTGTCCGTGACTATTTTGTCAGCGACAATGTCTGCGAAAGGCAAAATGCGCTTCAACTGGTCCAGAAGTCCCAACGGTATCTGGTCGTACTCGTTTTGCACCGTCAAGAGCTAAATGGTCAAGCGTTACTTCCGCTGCTAATGCACCAGTGGCGAGCACGAACCTCAAACGTAAGCTTGGCAATACCGAAGGCGGCCTTCGAGATTGGATTCAACAACGAGGTGTCAATGTCCTGCTGGTCTCTACGTGGAAAAACGGACCTCTACGAGTATAACGCCATGTTGAATAGCGTTCTCCACAGCCCTCTCGCTCCACCCGCTCACCAGTGCGGGGTATCCCTTTAACAATCCTTCGAGTTCATGGAGCGAAGTGCGCAGAGAGTCCGCCTATGCGAAGATTATTAGCTGGCGGGATGGGCAGCTGTAAAGAGACGAACGGTAGTGCTTGCAGAGAATTGTAATTCAATAGACCAACGATGCTGGTGATGCTTTCCAATGACGATAATGTTCTCTGCGCTTTGTGGTCAGATACGAGTGTACGAGTTGGTGATGATGGCTTACTCGGTACCATGAATTCGTGTTTGATGGAGCCCCAATAATCATTGAAAAGCGCTTGAACGTCAATCAGTGCGCTCGCCCGTCGGGTTTCGCCCCAAAATAAATGACTGCTCCTCATATGGATCTCAACACGTATCTCTGATGTCGGGGAAACACCTCTACACATGCACGGTCATCCTAAAGTGTTCGTAGTGAAGAAACAAGGGACACACAGGCGTTGGGCTGGTGTCCAGGTTTGGTTGTCTTGCATCTGCAATTCTAGCGCCTCATTTCCTAGATACAATCTAAGAGTATAGTCTCGATTTGGAACGGTTTGGAGTGCAATTTCTGTATGTTGCCCAAAGTCAGCGAGGTGGGCCAAATTGGAGTGAAGCGCCACACTTTCGAGGTGGAGGCTTAGATTGATCGATCGTCAGCCATCTTAATAATACCGCGCGGTACAGCCGTCGCTCACATGTTCTCTATCTTGGGTCGTTGAGTCGCCATGTTTGATCACTTTGAGGGAGCAATTGGGAGGTCCGGGAGGAGAAGGAAAGAGGAACGTGGGATCAGTGCGGACAGTGACACCCTCAATAAGCTTCGCGGGTGACACGCCTATACGTTATATATCTCACAGAAGCTGTATAGGCTATATTCGCCGCAGTTATTATAACACTGGACCCATAAGTTTTGCAATACGTTTCACGCCAAAATTTCCCACCCACATCCCACATCCCTCATTGTTCACATCCTGAACCCGCTTCTCCTCTCCGTGCCACCCTCACACTTGTCGCCCATGCTGTTGCTGCTGCTTCTCCCGTCATTGCAATCTGGACTTCGCCGCCATCTGTCATGTTCGATGATTCGGAGTTAATTCTGGCTAAGCCGGAGTACATTGCGCAACGGGCTGTCTGGGTTCGGGCAGGGTGTCAAGCAGGGTGTCAAGCAGAGCAGCGGCTGAGTTCTGATCCGGATATTCATACATAGACTAGAGTACATATGTTACTATAAGCGAGACAGGAAATACATCATATATGATAATACGATATTCGATGCGGGATCGGCAACCGTCTCACCATCCATGTATTCGCTTGACCCCCCATCCGCGCGTTGGAAAACCGGAAAGCAGCCTGTCAGATCTGTCAGACTAGAAAGTCACCGGTTAGTCGCCGATTAGTCAACGCTGTCAGATTACATGTTATGTCGAGGCATGTACATATATAGTCGCATCGTCGCATCGTTAGATAAACATTATGAAATTAAAATATACATTAAATTAAAAACTAATGTCTAGAGTTTATTCGTAGGGGCCTTGTGGCTGAATTGCTAGATAAAATGTTAGGAAATTGGAGTTCAAATTAAAATTTTGATAACTAAAGTCGATCCTCCTATTCAACGGATGCTCGAGAAGGTGCATATCGACATAATCGGCCCTATGCCTGCAAAGTCAGTTGGCGGGAGGGAATACGCGTACACCGTCGTGGAAGGCTACACTCTTGTGGTTTACACGAGACCGCTGCAGCTCAAGTTGGAGGCTGCCGATGCCTTCAAGTCGTTCCGGGAGGCAGAGAATAAGTCTGGGTCCAGGTTACGTGCGGTGAATGACCGACAACATGCGCAAGTTGTCGATGGGAGGGGTGCGCGATATCTGCGAGCAGGACGGGATCAAGCTGTACACCCTGCATCGAATGGGATGACTGAGCGCACCATCGGAGTACTCACCAACGCGGCGCGCGCCATGCTATGACTGAGGTTTCCCGGGTTCTCTGTGGGCATAAGTGTTCAACACAGCGACCTACGTACACAACAGGACGCCCACGAGGGCGTTGGAGGGACGTACCCTGTTTGAGGTTGGCTACAGTGCGAAGCCTGACATTGCGCACTTGTGTGCGTTTGGGGCGCCATGTGCAGTCGTCCAGCCACTGGAGAACTTGAGAAAGCCTGATGGCCGGTCGAGTATATGTTTTTTTCGTCAGCTACAAGTATGAGGACGCGGTTACAGGGTTTGGGACCTACGCAAGGTGGTCGTCGTCGAGTCCAGAGATGGCGTTTTCAGTGAGACAGCCAGCCACCGCCCACCCTCAACGAGTCGCGCCAGCAGTCCGCCGGCGCGGATAAGCTGGTTGTACGGCGTGCAGTGATTTGCAAGCGTGACAGCGGTGTAACGGTGTGTCCATGGTAGAGACGAGAAGCGGAGTTTGAATGTGTGCTCAAACAAATACTTTCTGGTGATTTCAATCTGACAGCCGCCTCAATGGAAGGGGGGTGATTAGGTTCTATGTGTTCTCGGCACGCACTTTCACTCGTGTGGCACAACCCTCTTTTGCCACCATCACGTTCATTTCTTCTAACCCACAAAGCGGTGCAAAATACGATAGGAGAGATCGCTGTCTTCGTAGCCAACATTTCAATATCCATCAACAGTCTCGCTTGAGTCACGATATTTGCAGCGCTATCTTACCTCGCCTACACGACTCTACCCGGATTATTTATTAACCTTTTCGACCGTACCCATTAACGCCATTGGACATTTTTTTTTTTTTTTGTGGGGGAAGGAAGGGAAATGCGTCATGCACCGTGACGCTCGTGCGCCGTGTGTGGGACTCCAGTACGGCTTGCCGTTGGGATCTTTCGCCCGTTGGACATTCTGCCGCCTGACCTACCCACTAAAACCCTTCCCTGCCGGTTGGCTCGGCTACATCCCGTTTAAAACA
>Ga0307515_10025360_pt1 | contig 10262 bp, 18 predicted proteins | sample 17_EM_MG_FD_194513 | JGI IMG/M metagenome (GOLD analysis project Ga0307515, IMG submission 194513) | Populus trichocarpa ectomycorrhiza microbial communities from riparian zone in the Pacific Northwest, United States - 17_EM | ecosystem: Host-associated > Plants > Roots > Unclassified | place...
CCGCCCGAAGATACTGGGGGACAGGTAGAACTTTCCTGATGGAAGAGCGGACAGGGAGTAACCTCGGTCCCTAGGGCTAACCTGCAGAGGCACGTAGGCCATGCGCTAGAACATTCTGAGGTTCAGTGCTTGTCAATCCTGTGTTCAGCCGTAGGACTCGCCTTAAATTTTGGCTATACCCCTCGTAACGCCACAACGGAGCCAAAGCTTTCGTTTTCTCTGTGGGCCATATGTCCAGCTCTACTGATGTGCGGGTTTGAGCTTTGTAGAAAGCAGGAGGGTGAAAAATCAGTGCAGAGGAAGGACATTATTGGTGGTGGTGGAGGGATGACATTTGGGTCTCTAGCACGGGTTGTTGGAGATCGATTATGTTAGGGTCTACCAGTAAAGTCCCCCAGCTCTGTATTACAACCTTGCAAGGGATCTTTCGCTCACTATGACCTCTTTTCGTTTTACGAGGGCTTTCTGCTGGAGCCTCATTAAATGGTCGCATTGTTATTTAGTTCTCTGTCTTCGACCCAAATACTAATTCCTAGATCTAGTATATGACCTGATGTATCCCGAGTAGGCTCTCATTTCACTTGTTCAAGTAGCGATCACATGGGTCATTGCAAATGCCCTGAAATGAAGTACTCAGAGTGAGTGAATTGGAACCGAAGAGCAATCATTATGAAAAGGCAAGACTAGGTATGTGTAAGTGCAGGGGTAGATCTCAACACTCTCATCCTTACGCTAGGCTGTTCCGTATTTCATTGCCCCAGGTGTCAAACGTCGAGTCATGATTCCTTGTCTACACAGCTCGTATCCTGTACTCCCAAAATGTCATACTGTGCCGGAGTCAAACCTCTATATACGTGAAGGATAAGAAGCGGGGAGGCTGTGACCGCGTAAGTCGGCACTAAATTCTGCGCAGCCAATCGTTGCTCATGCTTCTCGATCGCAGTGAGATTCTTGAACTTACACCTCGGCGTCTTTCCAGCGATTTTGTGATCACCCACGGGTTTGGGCAGGTACGAATCAATCTGCGTGCTCGCTGGCTTCTGCGTGTTATTGATAATTGTGTATGGGAGCAAACCTTGTCTCTATGCTCTCACGTTTGCACCGCCTTTGAAAGAGTATGCTCGATTGAATTGACAGCCAATTTACTAAGGTGGAGAGGGTTGCGCATGCACAGGTTCGCCTGACTGTATCCAACACTTTCGCATATGGTATCTTGACATTCCCAACTCCAACTCCCCTTTGGACCCTCCCACCGCCGGCGCTTTCGTCTTCGCTGCTTGCCACAGCCTATTAATTTTTTTTTCATTCTCAAGCCACTGGGACTAGACAATGCCAGGCTTCAATGTCTCCGTCCAGCAATATACTCCGCTCATTCGATATGCTCCGTTAAACGCATGGGGTCCAGGCAGTCCCGCGGACAGCCAGTTCTCTAAATATAACGACGGTTTTCGGCTTACAACAGCAAACGGTTCCACTGCCACATTCGATTTTAATGGGACTGGCGTCTGGTATGCCTTCTACATTTAATGATCACCCAGTGGCTTATGCGCTCCTTGAATCAGGATATATGGCGCATATCGACCCAACCATGTTTGTCAACATCTCCACATATCAATCATCTTGAGATATTGACATTAGTTCTCAAGGGCAATTTCAGTGTTACTCTTGATGGCACCCCGCAGGGGATCTTTAATGGTTCTGCAAGTGACAAGTTTCAAGTCGTGCTATTTGGAGCCGATGGGCTGGAGAACAGAAACCATTCCATCGAACTCACCAATATTCCCACCAACACCTCCAATCCTTACGTCGATATTGATTTTGTACGCACATGCCATATCCTATTGAAGGCTACATTACTCTGACGCATGAGGTAACAGATTACGTATGAGATGCAGCTGGATGAAAAATCGATAGCAAATCAGATACAAGTGGGTGTGTCCTCCAGCAACTGGACGTACAACAACGATATGTGGAACCTTGATAAAAATTCGACACAAGACGGATTCCTGTAGGTGTTCCGTAGCTTGCTGGGTGTATGTTTGCCTCTGCCTCTGACCGGAGCCATGAATTGTGATTATCTAGGACCTCAACAACTGTAGGCGCCAAGACTACTCTGACCTTTCAAGGGGAAGCCGTGGAAATATACGGATCCACAGGGCCACTTAATTCCCAATTCGACGTGTCCGTCGATGGTCGCGGAAACACTACACTGGATTGCTACTATGATGAATCTCGACCTTCTGTTTTATTATGGAGCGCCAACTCGTTAGGGGATGTTCCCCACAACTTGGAGATCACAAACCGACCAAAGAGCACGGGCCAGAACAAGTTGGTGTTGCATTATGCGTTGGTGCGAGGCGCAACCAAGGCAACGGCATCAGTCGGGTACCTCTTATTGTTTGATATCTCCTCGTCGGTCTTTTAACTCATTCGTTATTTAGTGTTGGTGTACCGTCAGCTACTGCGTCAGTTGTTCCAACCAGGAGCGATCGTCCTACGGAGAGCACTGCGTTCAACAGCAACACTGGTGCTATTATAGGAGGCGTCATCGCGGCTGTGGTGTTCCTTGTCATTGTAGCCGCCGCTGCCCTCCATTGGCAAAGAAAGAAACGACTCCTCGAACGTCCGAGGTTGCCCTATATCCCGCCCATGTCGAGCAATGGAAATATCCTTCCAACCACAAACCTATCAGTCGGAAGCGGCTTACAAGGTAGCCATCCAAAGTTCGGCGCACCTGTTCGATCGGAGAGAGTGCCTATCACCGACAACCCTTTCTCTTCAACTGACCTTGGTGCATCGACTGCTTCAGGGTCTGGTTCTCAACTATCAGCGTCAACAATTCTATCGTCGTCGAACCTCACATCCTCCTATTCGCCAGACTCTAAAGCCGTCTACCAGCCACAAGAGCCGTCCGCTCAGCCACCTTCTCACTTCCCAGCTATTTCTGAACCGCAAACCCAGCCTCTCCTTTCGGCGCAATCAACCCCACCAACTAAGCCCCGACAATCGCTGCCACCGCATATACAGACACTAACCACGGTACAACCCCATTCTACTGATGGCTTCACGGCCATTTCGACACAAACATCATTTTCGGGGGGTTCATCTGGAATACAACCTTCATACGCGTACCAGCCACATTCTCAATCAATATTCGGTGACTTGGATAACACGCCTGATCGTCCTAGATATCAGAGTAGGATTACAAGTCCTCCACCCGATTACTGGTCCAGCGCTCGCCAAGACGCTAGCTAGGATTGTTTCCACCTATATAATCTGGTGACTGTGGTTGCTTACGGACCTATACCGATGCAAGGATGCCCGAGTTTATTGTATTTTTTGTTAGTCACGTTGCCTTCGCAGATATACCTATGGACTACTCATTTGACGCGAGACGATTCCCCCCTTATTGAAATTCTGAACTGGAGCTCGTCGCAACGAGGAAGTGCTAGAGAATCGCCATTCTTGTTGTCTTGGATATATATGCCGCGTGCGTGACATCAGCGATTTTATGATGAATCTGGTCCCCTTTGTTGGAATTTTGGACCTCTACCACCTATAATGCACCCCTTTCGATAATCAAACGAGAAGACGATATAACATCCTCGCTACAAAGATACACTGGTTGCCTGAGTTCAAGCCTAAGGCCAGGCAATGCTGCCGCACCTCTTCGATCCTGATATGATCCCCCACGCGCCTGGAGCTCTGGATAGCTCGATAGGACTCAGATTTCCCTAAAGATGACGATGGTTACATGACTACTGCTAGTAACGGGACCAACACGGCGTTTATGTTTACCAGAATAGGACTTTGGAAAGCCCGCCTTAGAGTCTCATATAAACGTGGGGCCCACACTACACACAGAGACTATGCGATACGGAGGGAGAACATTGGTCTCAACCCCTTCGCTCTCTGACGTTTGCACCACTCAAGGTAATTACCCAGTACAGCCACCAGTAACCTTTGAGGGCAATAGACCAGCATAGTCCCAAGTGGGCTGTTGGACGTTCCAGCGGGCCGCACAACGCCAAACTCTTTGCATACACGATCCGGCAATGGACTGGGCGCCGAGGAGTCTCATTGCTTCGTCGTACGACCTTATCGAGCTCCTTCAGGTTGTCTATGAGACCCCTATTTGATAACAATCGATCGACAATGTCGGGGCCCCAATAATAGTAGAGATTGGCATCTGACTATACGTGAACAGCCGAGCAGTGGCCATTCGGCAAACCTAATGGACACCTCATTTCGCTTCAGGACTCATTGACCGCCGGTGTACTGACTCCCTTGCTTTGGGGCTTCTGGCACCGCCAGCAGGGTTGTACGATTTGGTTATCCGGTTCTGATACCGAAAACCATTGAAACTGATACTGTTAATTGTTATGCGCTGCAGTAGGAGATGAATTTGGAACCTTGTGTGCGTGCAGAGGAGTTTCAGAGAAGTTTGGTCGGTGGGTCGAGATTGAAAAGTATAATATATAGTTTCAATACAACCCAATATGATGTATGAGTGATGAGTGCCATGCCATGCTTGAGGATCTGAAGTCGCGCTCCGGTCGTATCCAATACTCAGAGGGTGGACAAGGTAATGGAAGGAGAGGTCCATTTGCCGAGACGAGTCCGGTTCTATACCAATATAAAAAGGGACAAGGAATGAATGGGATAGGGATCGCTCTCCTAGTCTTTGAGAGGTCGAGCCCCACTTACTCAATCGAATCGAGCCCGCACGTGCCAGTTACACAGGCCACTGATTACGGTTGTGTCTTCACTCGTCGTCAACGCTAGTCATTTTTCCTTTCGCCCGGCTGCCGCTCTGGTAACCATCACACGACGCCGGGGTGGTGACTTGGCATTCGTATTGACATTAACCAAACGTGGAGGATTCTTGCGACGTTGCGGCGATGAATGAATGGGTACGCCAAGAGGTTTAGTGTTGACGTTGCGTATTCGGAGAGGTATTCGTCTAGGTGGAACTGCACCAACCTTGGTTGGTTTGGCGACATCCAAGTCTGACGAGGTCTCGATGACCTCCTGAGACGATGTCCCCTTTACGGCTGGCACAGGATTGGCAGGTCGAGGCTTCAGTGCTGCTTGCTTCGGTCCTGGTTGTTTGACGGCGGCAGGTCGAGCCAGGGGAGGTGGAGGAGTATATTTCTGAGCTTGGACCTTCCGATTCCCGCCGTGCACGGGGCGAGTATCAGACTTCTTAGCGTCTCTCTGAGTTGATTCTCGCTCGTCAGAGATCTTGAGGTCTTCCATTTTCTCCAAAACTTCAAGCATGTTTGGTTGGGGTGAAGGAATTGAAGGGGTTGGTGGTTGACAGACAGGAATCTTTTCAATCTTGCAATGATTCGGTTTGGAGGTAAGCTTGACCTTTGGCTCAACTTTAGCGACGAGGCGAGGTGGCGATTTCGCTGGTCCGGGCTTGACTACTAGGGGTCTAGCTTTAGACTTCGTAAGTGTTGGTGTGGGTTTGGTGGCAATCGTGATTTTGTTGAGGACTTTGGGTCGGGTTTTGGGTTCGGGCTCGTTCGCCGTTGGCTTCTCCTGCACAGGCATTGCCTTTGAGACTACCTTCTCTCTAGCCGCAAGCCCAGACTTGACTGGTCCCAGTTGCCCAGTTACTTCGTTCTTCGCCCTCACAACCAAATCGACTCTCTGCACTAATCCATCCTCTGGTTTTATCCTAACTTTCACTTTGTCCTTTGGCCTAGCAGCTCGTGGCTCGTGTCTGGCACCGGAGTGATTTGCAAGCGCAGCGGCGGCATTGCAATTCGACTTGTCAGACTTGGATACATGGACGGTTGACCAGTCAAAAGTGTCGCCTTCCATGTAGCCTTCACGGGCATATAAATCCATGAACATTTTTCGATATGCCTTGTAGTTTGGCCTCTCCTCAAAGCGAAGCTTACGGGTTAATTTAAGGTAAGCGGAGAACTCCTGAGTGGGATATAAGTGATAGTCAATACAAATCTCCTACGGTCAGGCGTACCTTTGGGAAGCCGGAGCAGAGGCTTGACGGGCTTGTGGCCAGCTTCCGTCGGCCGGTCTCTGCATATCGTTCACTGGCATCCTTAATCTTGATACCCTGCCAAGGGAGTCCTCCACGAAGGAAATACAGAAGTACATATCCTACAGCCTCGAGGTCGTCCCGACGACCTTGCTCTATGAGCTGATGGTCAGCAGGCATCTGACCTGACCTGTGAGAATTACCCACCTAATCCCAGATGAGCGTTGATGCTGGCATATCGTGCCGTGCCACAAAAAGATTTGCCGGTGATCATCCTGTTGTGTTTTCTCGTCTTCGGATCACAGTAGTACTTGCTCATGCCAAAGTCGACCACGAACACCCGATTGCGGGTATCCTCGTGTCCCATGATAAAGTTATCGGGCTTGATGTCGCGATGAATGATGCACCTTGTATGGATAACTTCAAGTTGGCCGATCTGCAGAGGTGCAGTCAGACAAGGATTTCACCAATACAGGATACCAAAGAGAATAAGGTACTATACCATTTGGTCCGCTAGCATTAAAACGGTCTTCAGGCTGAACTTCCGTTCACATTGATTGAATAAATCCTCCAAACTCCGACCGAGGCGATCCATGACAAGAGCGTTATACTTCCTGGTCGTACCGTACCAGTGTATGTGTGGAACAGCCGCCGTACCGGCAAGAGCGCGATAAATGAGGTGTTCCTGTTCCAGCGTTGAAAACACTGTTGGCGTCTTCATCGCTTCAAGCTTGATCGCAACTTCCGCTGAGGTGACTACATTAATTCCGAGGAATACCGCACCTAAAATCCGAGATGGTTGAGTCTCGTTATGACGTTCCAACATGTCAAGGACGACGAACCAAAGGACCCCTCTCCCAGCTTCTTCTCAACACGAAAGGTGCCTCCGACAATCATAGGGGACCTGTATGAGAGGCGCTGTAAGCCCATTTGGCTGAAGGAAAGAGGTTGATGGTGCAATGAAGGTGGGTAGCTGGCGGGTTTACGGGTACAGAGAGATATTACATACGGCATTGTGATCCAAACAAGAACAAGATAACCATCAAACCAGAAAACGCGAAAAATGAGGCAAGAAACAAAAAAACCGGGGGATGGGAGATAAACACGTGTGCACGTGCTGAACAAGTTCTTTGTTCCGAGATGGAAGGCCAAAGCAAGAATTTATTTCGTGAACTTCTGGTCTCCATTTCAAGTTGCTAGAGATACATGACATGAGCCACTGACGATGTCAGCGCGTCCCCCCTCATCCCTGATCACATGCGAACCAGAATCGTGATGTAGCGCAGGTAGGGTGGCTCCACGATCGGTAGTCACACTATCGCAGATTTAATCACGACGACGCAGACGCCTCGGCATTCTTCTTTGCGCTTTCCGCGTCCGCTGCCACTTTCAGGGCCTGGTAAACGACGGAAAAGTCTCGCTGCGCAAGGTCGGTGCGCTGCGCAACGTTCTCGTATACTTCTTTAGCTGTGCCCCCAAGTATCAAAGGCGTCGTATATGAAGATGCTGCGTGCAACGCAAGGTTCATGTCCTGGAGGAGTGATGAGGAAGGTGAAACGGGAGGCAAGTTCTAGACCGACCTTGAGCATCAGTGCAGTGGAAAATCCGCCCTCGTAATCCCGTTCACATGGTGGCGAGCCTTGGGGAAGAGCCCCTGGAGCAGGATTATTGACTTCGGAAGCCCAGCATCGACCTGTGAACAAGTTTTACGTATGCGAAGGGTGAACAAAGCATCGATAACACATATCTCCCTTACCCGTCGAGGTATTGATTACTCCCGCTAGGACAGAAGGGGATAGTCCCATGCGTTGACCAAGTAACATTGCTTCAGCCACAACAATCTGCTGAACGCCGAGGACCAAATTGTTACAGATCTTCGCCGCCAAACCCGCTCCAGAAGGGCCGCAGTGGACGCTTCGAGAACCCATGAGCGACAGATAGGGCTTTGCCAAAGTGAAAGCGGGTTGTGGGCCTCCGATCATAAACGAGAGCGTGGCGGCTTTTGCTCCAGTAACACCTGAACCCGTCGAGCCTCTTCAATATGCGAGCGACCTTTGAATAAACGAGAGATACCTCCTGAGACTGGGGCGTCGATCATCATAGCGCCAGCATCCTCAACTTTCTTAGCTACTTCACGTGCAACATCAACATCCAGAGTTGTTGAGTCGATACACAGCGTCGGTTCGCCGTTAGGTAACTTTGTGAGTGCTGGTACGATGGAGTCCGACGTCTTCAGGTAGACGTCCTGCCATAGAGGAACCCTTGAGATGAGGTTTACTATTACTGTCGAGCTTACCTGAACATGTGGAGACGAAGGGAGCATTGTGATAACCGTCGACGCTGAAGCAGCTATTCTGGGCGAAAGTTCAGTCAGGAAGGAAGGAAGGAACAAAATGCAAATGAACATACTCTGCTGGTGTCCTTCGTATAACGATGTTCACTCCGGGAAACCGCTCCTGCATAACGCTCGCGATACTGTTCGCAGCGTCTTCATTGACGTCGCAAACGGCAAACCTGGGAAGTCCGTTGGAACTCGAGCCCAAAGTGGATTCATTGGTTTGGCGTTGCAAGTCATGGTTAATCATTGTTTTTGAGAATACGTTCAAAGCCATTTCGTAACCCATTCGACCAAGGCCAATGAACCCAATGGTGGACGCCCTCGCAGTCGTTGATGATAACCGTACGAATGAAGGATGCATAGCAGAACTCGCGAAAGGAAAAATGAGCTAGACGAGGTGGTGGTCAAGTACCGACCGTATTTGGTTCACGTGCCCGGCCCTTGATCACCAAAGAACTCAACAAACTGGGCAACCCGCTTCGACTTCCTGCAAAGTCGCACCGCCTTGAATACCAGCATCCTGATCGATACTTGTACTGAATGCAAACCTCCATGAACCTAAGAATGGTTTCTAGAGCTCCTCCAAAGAGTACCCAAATAGCAAAATGGCTATATTTCAGCCAATCATAGAGCTAGAGGAACCCCAATTCAGGTGTGGGTGCAGGGCGACAAGCTCAAATCGCCCAAACGCCAAGGAGTGCAGATGGTGACTTGACCTCCTCCACGTCGATGGCTCGTCGCAAAGCAGGTAAACGCGCGTCCTTGTTTTCTGCACTTCCTCAAGATATCAAGTTGTCCCTATTGGGTTCGAAGGCTGCCTCCAAAGGCAAAGGAAAAGACTGCGAACAAACTCAAGATTCAGACGAGGAGACTGCGCGGCCACTAAAAAAGCGCAAATTGAACGCACTTCTTTCGAAGGAGCTCGAAAGATACGACGCGACCGGTCTAGTGCCTCACTACACAAACGCGAAGCAAGTTCCGGAGCAACTACAAAAATGTGAGTGAGCTTGATTGTGAAATACAATGTCCGGCTGTCTAATACCTGTATCCAAAGACTTCTTTCAGAGGTATCGGTTGTTCTCGCGGTACTCTGAGGGCTGTCTCCTGGACGAAGAAGGTTGGTTCAGCGTGACGCCCGAGGCAATAGCAAATCAAATTGCAGAACGTTGTCGTTGTGATACAATCATCGACGCTTTCTGCGGCGTTGGGGGAAATGCCATAGCGTTTGCCAAAGTCTGTGAGCGGGGTGAGTACATACCCATTGTCTAGAGAAAGCGATTCGACCTTATTTTCGTACTACCCTAGTCATCGCTATAGACAACTCAGCCACACGTCTAGCGCTTGCCCGACATAATGCTGCGGTATACGGCGTGGCACATCGAATCGATTTTATTTTGGGCGATTTTATTTCATTCGCAAAGACACTGGGGGACCAGTCTAGTCGTTCTTTGACCACTCGCAGGCGGCCGATTGACGTCGTGTTTCTTAGCCCACCTTGGGGAGGGGTAAATTATCTTTCTATGTCGCCGAACAAGGACAACCAAGTCCCAACGAGTACTCCAACTGAGGGGGAGAAAGATCCTGGTATGACCCACTCAGGGGCCCAACAAGAATACTCCCTCGCTAATGTTTCACCCCTCCATGGGGGCGAACTCTTCCAAATCGCAAGGGCGATTACTCCTAACATAGCTTACTTCCTGCCTCGTAACCAGGATTTGGAGGAGGTTTCCGCTCTTGTCGAGCCGAGCACCACTGGCGATGGTCAAATGGTGGGCAATTACCCACAAGAAATCGTAGAGATTGAAGAGGAATGGATGGGAAACAAGCTCAAGGCCTTGACCTGCTATTTTGGTGGACTCGCTCAAGGACAAGAGCATTTATGGGACAAGTAGTCTCATTGAGGAGCTCGCATTG
>Ga0307515_10025361_pt1 | contig 10262 bp, 9 predicted proteins | sample 17_EM_MG_FD_194513 | JGI IMG/M metagenome (GOLD analysis project Ga0307515, IMG submission 194513) | Populus trichocarpa ectomycorrhiza microbial communities from riparian zone in the Pacific Northwest, United States - 17_EM | ecosystem: Host-associated > Plants > Roots > Unclassified | place...
GACTTAGTGGTCTGTGCTGATGGAGTAGTAACTGAACACCCGAAAGAACACCCCGGAGTGCAGAGCGGAGTGCAGAGCGGGGCGTCCCTGTCCGATGTGGAGATAGGTGGTACCGAGTATAATGGAATGGAGTGAAATGGAATTGGCGGAGTCGCAGAAGGTCGTAAACCTGCTGTATGCCTAGGGAAAGTATGGTGGGATCGGATACATCGCAAGCTCGTCCAACTGAGCTTGATACAGATGTCCTTGTGCATTACGGGGAGTGTTGTGGCACAAGCGTTGACATCCGTCCAATCGTTTGACGGAGGTAAGGAGCTTCGACCTTGACTAATAGAGCTATGAATACACCAATTGCGGAATCCAGCCTCTAAATCCACCTTGATTAAGATCGCCAATGTTGCGTACTTCAAGGGCTAGCGGCTTTTAAAAGTCTTTCGGCCCGTGTGCGGTCGGCAACCAGATTGCTTGGTCTAAATTACCAGTTCTACATCATTACGACCGTATATTACAATATTACAAATGAGGGCTTACTAGACGCATTTTTGAGCCTCTACCGTGGCGCTGGCGTGGCATTGCTCGGAGAAATAGAGCCATTTGAAAATGAATGACATGTTCTCCTCCTAAATCTCGTCGTAAAAGTAAGACGTCTGGGGTATTGAGTGTCACGGGAAGCGTTGCGAGAATGAAGCCGGGGTCAAGCTAGCCGAAAGGCAGACTTGCCGACTAATAAGACCGAGGAATGAATTCTCCCCAGGAAACCCGTTCTGCGTCAATGTCCTTCGTGATAGTAGCAACAATGTGCTTGTAAAGATTATGAGATTATAATTGCTTCACACCATAGGAAGCGTGAGACGTCTTGATGGTACCTGACAGTAGAATCTCGACAAGAAATGACTACCTGCGCCATATCCCCAGAAAAACCGAACCTTCACGCATGGAAGCACTGCTAAGAACGCGAACGCCAAACAAAACGAGAAGGATCAAGTCCGGCTCTAGATGTCATGTACCGTGCCCGCCGTGACATTTCCAGGCTCACGGAAATGGTCCGGCGCGTCGGCTTCCGGCTTGCCGACGCGCGATGGCCCTGCTACTCGGGCGGCGGAGGATCACGCCCTTCTATTTTGTTTTCGTTGCTCTCCAATACGTTTCCGATTTATTGTTTGATTTCTTATTATTTAATATCCATGTACTCGCCTCCTAGTTCCGCAGTTTGAGGATCGAATTGAGTACCGGTCCCCCTTCTCACCTTTTCGTCCCCATCCTCACGTCCATTCCCGACGAAGACTGGTCATCATTGGTAGTCCGCGGCATTGTACGGTATATGGCCACCTCCGACCGGACACGGCTCTGACACTAGACTAGAGGAGAATATGGAAGCTGGCGGTGACGCTGAAGAAATCGAAAGCGCCGCAAGCCAAGAGAGGCTCGAAGGCCGATGAGGTTTAAGAAAACCAATAGTAGAGAAAAGACACCCTTGTAGGGGAAGACCAAAGTTCTGGCTTATGGCTTAAGTGCTATCATATTCTCTGTCTTTACTGAATGGTCTCCCTGGTATGTCCTGATTCTGTAATGTCATCTCTGACTGTGCTCTTATCCTGTGTTAGGCATTTGCAGACTGTAAGATATGGCATATAATCTAAAGACACTACAAACAAATACGAGTTTCATATATATGCAGGGCCAAATTCTTCAAATTTTCATAAGAGTGCTACGAAACGTGACCATCTGTTGAATATAATCTAATTCCGGTACAGTATTCACCATGATCCTTGCTGATGCTCAATCTTCCATTACCCTACCACTTTCTCGTGGCACGGCTGATCCATATCTCGAATAAGACGCTTAGTATTAGCAATACTGGCTCTTATGCAAGTACCCCAGCAGAATACGGCGAAGGATCAAGTCCTGATGCAAAGTACAAAGTAGAATTGTAAAAAGGTACATCGACTACACCACCCTGGCCTTATTCAACAGTTCTCGTTTCCTCTTCATATGATCTAAGCTCCGTTTTACTTTTTGCAGCTGCTCAGAATCAACCTCTTTCTTCTCCAGGGATGCGTAGTTCTGTTCCAGCAGCCTGACTGCGCTGCCCACCTGCGCCGAAAAGCTTCCCGACAACGCCAAATTGGCGTATTGTTCCACCAGCTGCTCCATTTTGCTTGTGGCACGGCTAATGACCTGGTTGAGGTCGTGCAGTACCTGTTCGCTGGCTTGGACGAGTGCTGCCGTCTTCTCCTTCCCGTTCTTCGCCTTCTCATAATTCTTCTTCATATTCTGGTCGATCGACACCTGCGCATCAGCTAATTGCTTCCAGATGGCACGGCACCGATGGTGGTTCCAGAGGCTGTGCTTGCATTGGGGACACGAGCGCCCGAAGAGACCTCGCAGACTGAGGGGGACGTTGGTCTTGTGGTCGATATAGCAGTTAGAATAGCAGGTGGTCTCGCCGCATAGCATATTGTTAGTGTGAGTGGGCTGCTGCCTCCAGATAACCTTATTGACGGTCCGTTCGAAGTTGGCTAAAGCAGCCACATCCTGCATCCAACAGACAAAACCTGAGCCGCAAGTACGTGCAAGGTGAAGAACTCACGTCAGAGTTTTTTTTGAGGGTCTGCATGAGGTGATTAATTTCCACCGTCTTTTCCGCCGCTTGGTCTATCTGAGCGAGGGTGTTTGTAATCATGGCCTCAATGTCTTGAGATATCTCATAGAGGCGGACAATCTCCGTTGTTGGTTGCGGTTCGAGGCAGTCCAACCAGTCAAAAAGCTTTACCATCATTTCCAAAGCTTTCTGCTCGCCAGCCTTAACATGCTTACGCATCTCTGTCCTCATATTCTTCCTACTTTGGTCACCTTTGAGTGCGAAGTCGAGGTATTTCTTTTGAAGCGCGACCGGGTTGTCGAGGTGGAACTGAGGAGCGCTTTTGAGCATCCGTGGGACAGTATCTTGGGAGAAGTTCCAAGAGAGGGGACTCAGGACGTTGGTAAAAATGAAAGCAATATTGTCCGCCAAAGATTTGGGGAAGATGGCGGACAGAGTGGAGAGTGTATAGTCGGTGCCAACAGTGATGCGGGGGACAGTGCCATTCGTGAGGATGAGAATGGCATTGACGGAGTCGATGTGTTTCTGTATTTCATTAGCGATACTCCTCTTGTGGACCTCATCTTGCTGAATACCACGAGTGTCGGCCAATCCGGGCGTATCAAGGATGCGAACCTTGGGAGGAATTTGAATTGTACCTATTCACCAGGTCCAAAACGCCGGCGCTTACCAATATACCGCTTTTGCTCCGATGTTCATAAAAGCGGGCAGAGTTTGTCTGACTCTGGGTAGCAGAACCGCCTTGCTCATTGGTACGATCGAGGATGTTGAAGTTGTACTGATCAATGCTGTTGCCGCTAAGGACATTGATGATGAATTCCAAGAATGCGGACTTGCCCACACCAGTCTCTCCGACGAGAAGGATGGTGTATGGTGCCTGAACCTCATTCTTAGACGTCTTGATGAACCCTTGCCTGACAGACTCCACAATGCTGGTCCATACGATCAGGAACAATGCAACAAAGAAATCATCATAACCCACTTGATAGCTCGGGGGGTGTTATCCTCGTTATCGCGTGGGCCAGCAGACTCACAGTCTGAAGGGACTTCTTCACTAAAGAACCACCCAAGTCAGTAGCTATATAAGGTTCAGATCTAGAGGAAGACTCACGGCTTAGATGTGACTTGAAGAGTGTTCGACATTACTTTGGTGATGGTTTAAGAGGCACACAATAGTTGAGGAATGAGGCAGCAACGGGGATACTTCGGCGTACGCCATTTCAAGAACTTTCCAAAGGTTGAGCTCAAACTCGTGGAGCGACGCCACCTCTGGGAAGTCTCAAACTATGCATCTCAGGCGCTTATCACAGCCTCGTGGCCGGCTCGATTGAACAGGATTCGAGAGGAGATGAGGTAGAACAGAGACTGAGCTGGGACAACAACACGTTCGCTCGGATGAGGTTAGATCATCAGCCTACCACTATCGACGCGCATCTCGGTGTTTACCTTCACTCTGACTGTGTACCCAAGCAACGGAGGTGCTGCCTGCAGTGTCACTACGACGAACACTAAGAAACACCTCGCCTCTTATTGTGCCCAATTGCGCATCCGTATATTACTCCTTCCTCGATTGTATACATTTGTTGGAGAATTCCTTTGAAGGTCAGCCATGTATATGGAGGGGCATAGGACTTCAAGTGAAGATCAGAATGGTAGCGAAAGAGTACGACATACGAAAGACCCCTCACTGTACTCGTAGCTAGCCATTCTAGCTTATATGCATAAAACATCGGGATGACAGACAAACAATTCCCAGAGTAGTGCGGTTGAACGCAATAATATAATCGAACTGCGCCTCAGTCTCCAAGGCAGCGCTGGGTAGGTTAGGCTAGAAGACCAGGCAAGACTAATACCATCCATCTAGGTCCTTGTACCACCCAGTGGAGCGTGAATAACGGTGGGGCCTACATACCTGGAGTACAGGCGCATTAGTTTCGACCGAGGTGCTCGGGCCAGAGACCCTAGACTGGGGACAAAAGACCTGCGTAATTGCTTTAGGGTATGTTCGATATTCACTGATAATGCTGGAGCTACAAGAATAGTGCTTGGCCAGTTGAGTTGCAAAGTATATTCAAAATGCCTAGCCGTTTAATTAAGTCACAACTCTGCAGGTCATAGATAATCGCAGTTGTTGTAATAATGTTGGAACACCTTTTATAAGAAATAACATCACCAAAAATTTATTCATAAAATTCATAGTATCGATATCGTTCGTTCGTTAGTATCGATCGTCCATTCAACGATGTTGGGAATGAGAAATATGTTACTGGAACCTCGTAAGGTAAGGGTTGGAATACCAAACTGTCAGAATATTAGTGTTCTCGTCATGATGGTTACAGTCTTTCCTATGGTTCCTGAGTGTCAATCATATGCAGGGTGGCAGACCCAATTTCCGGAGATTTTCATATGTGGCTCGACTATTGGTACTACATAAGTAATCCCACTATGGATGTAGATAGAAAGGGAGTTTTGTTTTAGAGGCCAGATTTTCCATGATGTTTGAGACCATCAATTTGGGGGTCATGAGGCTTGCGATGGACCTGGATTCAGCTAATATATACTCTTTCTCACACTATGGTCAATAGGTGGTTTTGCTTCTTCACATAGTTGCGATGTTCAAATTGGTTTGGAAGTACAAATCCCATACACTGTGGGTCTTTCCACAGAACTAGGAGTTCGAAGGCTAGATGACTACTAATTGGGATGGCAGTTCCTCAAGTAATGGAGCCTCCAACGGCCCTCTTAATCAATATCAGTCCACCCACGATGCTGTGTGCCATTCAGAAGGCCAGACAGAATATAGCGTCATATTAATGTAATTGATCAGTATTACTATACTCATAAAGAATATAACCAAGTACATACCGACTGGGTCGCGCTTCATTCCGCAAAGGCTACAAACCTTGCTAATGCTCCGCCTGACATGTTTTCTCTTGGTCTGGTAGTCCTTACAGCGTATCAATCATTTGGCTATAAAATGTGACTCTTGTACTTAATTGCCAAATACACTGAAATGAGTACACTGCAATTAGTCCCCTAGATTGACATTTTGGACATATCTTACATACACAAGCCGTTTTACTCACCTCACTCACTGTCCTTAGTAGCTTTTCGCACGGTCCCCTTTGCTGTGGGACCCGGCGGCTCCTCTCGTATCATATTTCAACCCTGAAACTCCTTTTTTATTCTGTCTAGGCCAATTACTAAGTTGGAGAGACTGATGTTCATAACTCCTCAATGGAGTTCACTGTCGATGCCCTTATTAAAAGCAGTATTGCCCCTCTTCAAAAGCAGTATTGATTGCTACAACCTCGTCATCCTTATCCTTCAGCTGTCTGCCGCCTTCCCGGCCGATACTCTGGCCAACAACATTGCCCTCGCTTTTACCAATGCCGCGAGTCCCATCCCTTGGATGTTGCTCAAGGCAGCGCCTAGGAGCCTCTCAAAACTCTGTCTCGGTTTCTCTCTCATTGACCTCATCGCATAAGAGCCGAAAATTGGCATTTTCATGGCCAGGTGCACACAGAATTCCATCATAAGTTTCATCCTACTTGCATTCGGCCCCAGGGCTCACTATTATTAAGAATGGGGTGTGGGTGCTCTGCCATCTTCGAAACGATTATCACTTGATCAGTTTGCAAGCAGCCGCTCACATCCACTTGTGATGACCCCTCGATTCCTTTGATACAATGCTATGGAATGGGTATTAGTGGAAGGTTATGACTTAACGCACATGCGTGTCAGCAGAAAGGCAGATTTACGGTGTTAGTATTTAATAACCATTGGGAATAAACCATCCCCCCGTTATATGGCTTTGTTCTTGACAGCAAGATTTCATTGTCCTCTTTACTTTGATGGCGAATTTGTGCCGAGATTGGGCCTCTCTGCTTTAGGGGCTGCATTGTCGGGAGTGGTGTACCCCCCAGAGACCACGAGATGGTGTGTCATTGATTACAAAGGAAGGGGCGCTTCTTCAGTAGCAGAGGTGACCGTCTAGGTCGGATCGACGTGATTGAGAGGTTGTGTGTCTAATGTCTAATAACGCTTTCAACGCTCCTACGACTCGGGTAGCGAAGAGGCTAACCATACAAGAAATATTCATATGGGGCGATTCTCAATCTCCAGGTTGTGACCGGGACGAGATAGACGCCAGAACTCTGTGAATCGGGTCTTCCAGTGGGGTTTGGAATGCCCGAAAGCCTCCGTCGAGCAATTAGCAAAAGGAGTCCTCTTTTAAGTCTGTGTTCACGCTCCAGTTGTGGTAGCACTTGACTAGTGATGAGAGTGGCGGCAAGGACCAAACAAGCATTTGCTTGGTCGGCTAAACCTCGTCGCGGCTTCGACTCCCTTGGTTGCTTTCGCGGAACGCTTCTGTTGTTTCAAAGCGCATCGTGCGATCTAGAGGACTCGCACGGGACCTCCACGACATATTCACAACCTGGAGAACACTCCCGCAGCATCTGCCTGCCTCGTAAACTGAGCGCGCTGGGCGGCGTTCTGAAAGACGTCACAGACCTTGCTCATAACTTCTTTTCAGCTTTACTCGTACAACGAGACGCGCTCAGACCGTTTGCCAAGTCGCGTGTCATAGGCAAAGCCATTCTTGGCGAACAACACGCCCGCACCACGCATTTCAGTGGATAACCAGACCCGGGCAACAACGCCAGACGACCTTTTACGACCCATATCCCACTCTACGCCATGTTACCATTGCATATGACCCCCACGATCGCCTTGCTGCTCACTCTCCAGACGGTCACTGCTTGGCCGTCTCTTTCCGACCTCAGCCCATGGGTCCCCTGGGTCCGCCGCTCGACTAGCACTCAAATAAATGAACTTCAAAGACGGGCAAATCAGACTGTGTGGATATCCTCAGATGTGTACCATGGAGAGACCTTCTTCGAGTGCGCCTCGAGGTATTCCGTAAATAACTCTTTGGCTGACCGCCGCCCATAGCGCGTTTGACTTTTGGAACTGGAGCGACCCCACACAGTGCGTAGTACTGGTGTAGTACCGTTATACTCTGATATTGAATTAGATTCCAGCGGAAACGTCCAGTTCGCCGATTGCTTTTTATAAATGATTACGCTCTCACCTAATTTGAGCCAGATATCTTTCTCGGGAGTCTGCCATGGGTAAACTCGCATTCGTAACGCCTGATGGAGTTGCTCATATGAAAGTGGATAACTGGACCTGGCTCACAGAGGAACAAGCGACCAATGTTGGTCGTGCCAGGTTTGTTTATGACACTCTAAACAACTATATATTCATCCCCTCTTTGATAGTGTTCGTATTCATACTAAGAAACAGTACAACGGTGGCCTATTTCTTCTCGACGTTGCACAAGCACCATGGGGATGCGGGACTTGGTGAGGTCTAAGCCCGTAGTGACATCTTGCGCGTACTGAAGTCCATCAGGCCAGCATATTGTACGTATCTCAGCGGGAGCCTTGGTGTTACTTTACCAACAAGCCTCGAAAGGGACATCTGGCAAAGAATGGCCAGGCGACGGCGAGATCGATATTATCGAAAATGTGCACTCAAGTAGCTCAAATCAAGTAGCATGGCACACGCTTCCTGGTACGCCGTTTCTTCTGTCACCTGTCCTTCGGCTTACTCCCTTATTAGGTTGCATCCTCACCAACCCAGGCAATTTCACCGGTACTGCGGGTGCAGTCACCTGCGATGCGACCATCAACTATAACACAGGATGTGGTATCGTGGATCAGAGTATTGCCTCATTCGGGGAGACGTTCAACGAGAAGGGTGGAGGCGTCTATGCAATGAAGTGGGACCAGTGGTCTATTGACGTTTGTGCGTACATTCTCCTCCTGTGTGTGTGATAATCTTGGGGCGACGGGTCCGGATAGGGTTCTTCTACCGGTCCGCTATCCCGGATGATATCCTGCAAGGTTTGCCAAATCCTGCCAACTGGAGGTTGCCATCTGCATCGTTGTCGCACATTGGATGCCCTATGGATAAGTATTTCAAAAATCAGATGATCATCTTCGGTTTGTCCTCTCTTCCATTATCCGTCTCCCTAGCGCTCATAACTTTGGCAGACACGACGCTCTGTGGTGATTGGGCTGGTACATCCTACTCCCAAGCGGGCTGCCCCGGCTCTTGCATCCAACGTGTGATGGATCCCTCGCATTTCATAGTTCGTACCATCCATTGACGCACCCAATCCCGATTTTCTAATTATGGATGGCCCACAGAATGCGACATGGTCGATCAACTACCTCAAAGTGTACCAAAAGACGGTCATTGATAACAGTTTCTTGAATGGGGTTGTGGCACGAAGCCCGAGAACGCTTCCGCTGGTCGGAAGTGCGATAATGACTGTATTATGCTTACTCATAGAGATTCTTTAGATGTTATTGTACGACGTGGAAGGATGAAATTACTGAAGATTCCAAAACTTAGGCTCTGCTAAAATCCGTTGGTGAAATATATTGGCGACGTTCTGTAGTTATGCATCATTTGCACTTGTCCCCATGTTGCGCAAGGTGCATGGCTTCAATACAGGGGTCCATTATCCCCCCCACGTTCCGATCGTACTATTCCCACATGTCTGTGCTCGATCAACACATCGTGCCTCCATGTATCATCCTAGCAGCAATATCTTTTACGCAGTATTACCTTGCCTTGAGAAGCCCTACAGCTTGAAGGGGACCACCAACTCACAGCGTTCTCGGGCGCTGTGACGTGATTCCATTCTTGAGGAAGCCAGGATGACCCACAGGTCCCCAGAAGAGTAGTGAATATGATAATGACAACTGAGAACTCATATTTTCACATGGTAAAAGGGAAAATAACGAGGTATCAGTCTTGCATAGCGGACATTCCATGCATGCGCGGTGGAGGCCCAGTGAAGGCCAAGGGCATCTCCAAGACACCAGCACTCCTATATGGCCGTGTTGTTAAAGGTTGTTTCTTATTCTATCATGTACTGGTACATGTGTCGACTCGATGTAGTCATTGTCGCCATGTGGTTAATAAAGGCTGCCGTTTGTCGCCGTCCACATGCTACTTGTCGCTCGCATACATTGCACTCACCGTTCGCATACATCGCGCGCATCTACTTTTAATACGGGTCGAACTCGTATGCCATGAATCATCGACCTATCTGGACATACAGTAGCCAATAAAAATTCCTATACCGGTTCTCCACGATGCCCGGCAACTCGTAACTAATAAACGAGCCCCATAATGGGCCTTCCGGTTGTTGGAGAGGGGACAAGAGAAATCAAAAGACAAACTAGCGATTGACATGACGTACACGTGATGCTGTTACGGATCCCCACGCCGACCAAGGGTCACTGGACCCATGTGCTCAGCAGGGCCTGAGCGGTTACGGAGTCCCCTCTCCAATCGCGATGGTCGGTTTTGAAACCTGCATCCTTCCCCGATGAGCGGAACCCGCAGCACTGCGGTGCCTTCCGATCGCGGAGCGGATAAACTTTTAGGCAGTTTTCTTTTTCTTTGGCTCGCCCCTGGTAAGTGAAATCCGACCTGTGGGACTACGTCAACTCCGGGTGGACTATAAACCTGAGTAAATGGTTGTTATTCATGTTGGGCCCTGTCGTCCACTCAAAACTTCAACCGTCGAATTTATGGTCTACAATCAGAGAAAAAGAAGACGGCGGACCTTAGTTGT
>Ga0307515_10025362_pt1 | contig 10262 bp, 8 predicted proteins | sample 17_EM_MG_FD_194513 | JGI IMG/M metagenome (GOLD analysis project Ga0307515, IMG submission 194513) | Populus trichocarpa ectomycorrhiza microbial communities from riparian zone in the Pacific Northwest, United States - 17_EM | ecosystem: Host-associated > Plants > Roots > Unclassified | place...
AGTATAGCCTCTGTTTTTAGCAGATTTTTCCTGTACGTAGTTTTTGCCCTGTGGCCGCCAGCTCATCGCGGCGGCGGGGCGCTTGTGAGCAACCAGGTAGGAAACCGGTGCGGGGGTCGTGCTCCCCTGTATCCGAGACTCTCCTTGATCCGTAGAGTAGTGGTACCCAGGCTGGGCGGCCTTGAAAGAGCGTCGCCCCACCCCCTGGGGACTCAGAACATAGTCGGCGCTGCCGCTCTGGCTACTCCTCTGGGTGCCTGCGGGCACGACCCCTTAGCCGACACGTCCGCTCTGGGGTCACCAGTGGTCGCCAGAGTGCTTGCTGAATTTTCCAGGGATTTCTTGGTCACCCACGAGGCTTCCTCGAGTTCCGCGCTGATACCATGCGGCCTCCATGGAGGTCCACGGACACTCAATGCTGAAGAGAGGGCACGACATAATGTGCCCTTGACAGCGTATTGCCCGGGTGGGGGCCTTGGATGCCCACAAGTGTCCATGGACCTCCACCCATGTACCCCGTTTTGCCCGAGTGGATGTCCTTGGGCGTCCACTCATTGTGACCTCTCCTCAACCAGGGTTGAGTGACGTGTAGAGCATGGGCTTGCGGATCGGGCTAGTTGCACTCGCCTCTCGGGTATGAGGGTGTGATCGCCCTGGGTGCGCAGGAGGTTAGATAATCGCTGGGGCTGGCGTAACTGCTTTCCCTAGCCGGGCGTGGGGGGGTGGCTCTTCGGAGCCGCTCAGGCTGGTGGGTTCTCGAATGCTGAGTGCTCCGACGTACTGGGGTGTTTTTAAAGTGGACAGCACACCGTTAAGGTGCTCCGTGTTAATGTTGGGGCCTTTCGATTTATTCATCTGTCGTCCCCTAGAGGGGCGGGCCTGCCTTCTCACAATGGTCCCTGCAGATCCCAGCCAGGATCCTTGGCGTGCGACACCAGTTGGTAGGGCTCCACCCGGGAGACTGGAAGCTTCGGCGCGTAAGTCATGCTACTGTCTGAGCCCCCTGTGCCCAGTAATGATGGGATAACCCCTGGCCCCCTCCGGGAGCCCCGGGGTGTTTCGCCCGATGATGCTGAACCCGGTGGCCGGTGGCGCCGACACCGTAAGCACGTGACTCCCCCACCCTTTGAGAGTGCAGGCCCTCGGGCTCGCATGGTTGGTGTGGGGAGTTTACCGTTAACCCGTTAACGTCGTCCCCATTATCCTTCTCTCACCCTCTGGGAGTGGGTTCTACTCCTGCTGTAAGGCGAAGATAGTGGTGCCGGGCTACATGATCCTTTGTGGCCTGATGCCCAGTCCCAGGTAGGGACGTTAAGCAATTTAGGGGCGGTCCGGTACGGCCAGCCTGTCAGCCGCAGACAGGGCCACCAGTGCCAATGTCGGACTTAGAGGCCCTCCGCAGTTTTAGTGGGTATGGCGCCAATGGGACACTCCGTCTCGGCGTTGACCCCCACACTCCCAGCCTCTGAAGCCGGTGGTGTGAAACCACTGCATTCCTCTCGGGCGCCGGGAGACCATTTCGCCCTTGAGATGCGGTAGCGGCTGTATTGGTGCCTCCAACAGGCAATGGGGTCGCTAAACGATTTCTGCGGGTTCAGAAGGAGGAGAGTTCTAGAGAACAGGCCGTCCAGTTGAGGGGATAGTCACGTTCGGGGCCTTAAATCCCTGGAAACGGACTTCCCCGTTTAGGGGCACCTTTTGACAGGAATCTCATTGGAGGCCGGGAGACCACTTCCTCTTTTGAGTTTAAAATCCGTTGACACGGTGGCAGACCGGCTCCCTACCTCAAAAAAAAAAAAAAAAAAAAAAAAAAAAAAAAAGTGGTAAGAAGCAGAGGCGGGGGTGGTGTGGAAGTGGGAACTACACACGGGCAGTGAGGTGGAGGCTATGCGAACGCAGTGGAACGGGAGTGGAAGCGAGGAGGAAATAGTGGAGCGCGCGGGGCGGAGGGCTTACACTATTGGAGCGAGTCTAGTGGCGAGCGGAGAGTGATACAAACGTGAGGGAAATACATGATACAAATCGGAAAGCACCAGAAAGAGTCTATAATACGAAACACAAGTCACGGGGAGCGGGGAAGGAGACGAGGGGTTCGGAAGAGAGGCGGAAGAGGAGCGGGATTGGAGGGAGGGTATCGGAGCGACCGGAGGGAGCGGAGACCGTCGGAATAAGAGGAAAAAGAGGGGAAAAAGGCGATATTATCGCAGATTTTGGTCGATTACAGCACCCTGAGGCAATGGAAGCGCTGAGGTCATCCCCATGAGGTTCTTATAAGGCAATTACACTAATTGAAGCCACCGTAGGCACCCCCTCTCTTGCAGTTGCCTTAAATTCAGTCCTCATGTGTGCTGTTGGGCATGGGGAATGCTGGGTGTGAGGCCAGTGGGCGTGGACAACAAAATAATATCTTTATAATAAGTGTAGTATACCAAAAATGCTGGCTATATGTCGCCTTTCTTACCAGTGAGTGCGTGTCCCGCTGAGTGAAGCATCCCGCTGAGCGAGGTTCCATAGTATGGGTCGCATCTTTTTTTTTTTCTTTTTTTTTTTGGTGGGAAAGGGAGGGAATGTGTCATGCACCATTGCACCTGAGCACGGATGTGGAGGACTCCATCAGGGCTCGCCAAATTGGCCTAGGGCCTTTGGACGGAAGTGCCCTGTGTCCTACCCCCTAAAACCCCCCTTTGCCGGTGTTCTGGCTGCATCCCTTTATGTGAAGTTGATTTGTGGACCCGCTAACAGGTCAAACCTGCTCAGTTTTTTCTCTGCCCAGAGCTTTCGTAGTTTCTTTTGCTTCTTTAGTTTTCTGTCTTCCTCCATGAAGCACATCATGTTCCAGCTCTTTGTTAACAGATCTGTCAATAGTCCTTTTAGTATCTGTGTAGTCTCGTTAGGAGTTACGTCCTGATTTTGAATAGAGATCTTTATTTTTGATTTCCATATGGCCCACACCGTCATCGAGATCAGTATTCGCAGTCTTTCGGAGTCTTTATTCATGTCGTGATCAAAAGTGAGGGCCGCTGTTCCTCTAATTAGCCCGAGATTAGTGTCGGGCCAGTCCCTGGTTGTTGATTTATGCCATAGTTCTCGGGTTGTGGTCCATGCCTGAGCCTGACCACTATTTTCGCATTCTAACCATAGATGTTGCTCGGTTTCTACTATTTCGATGTTTCTCCTTTTTTTGCAGAAAGGGCAGAATGCCTTTTCGTTATGGCCTGGGATTTTGGTCCAGAATGCTCCGCATTTAATCTTACCTGTAAGCATTGTTCTCATGTGGTCTTTTATTCTTGGAGGGATTTCGAGTGCTTTTATACCTTTTAGGAGTTTCTCGTTTGTAGGTCGTAGTCCTGTGGCCCCTTGTATCTTATCTTTTGCCTCGTTTAGGGTATCTTGGTGTAGTATTCGTTTAATCTTCTTGGTGTGCCATCTGACTATCGCGCTGTAGGTGTGTTTTGCTTCTAGGGCTTGGAGTCTCGCTCTGTCTTGTATAGCGGGGTGTCTGTCCAGCCATTCTTCACTGTCCATTTCTACTGGTATGTCCTGTTCTCTTCCTTCGTCCACTAGTGCATCTGCCCTGCTGTTCCCGTAGTTGCTTTCATCATGGCCTTTCACCCATCTGAATGCCGTCTGTGCTGGTCTAGTTCTCAATCGGATTAGTATACCTTTTAGTAAGTCTGAATTCTGCACCCCGTTCCAGTCCTGGTCTTTGTATTTCAGTATGGGTCACATCTTTGAAATATTACTTAGTGGGGATTTCATTGAGTTTTTAGGATGTCTTGTGCCCTTATTGTTGGTAGATAATGCATGGTTTTTGTTCACCACTAGCAAGGCCTAACTTGGAAACAAAGCAAGATCTGAAACCAAAGCAAGATCATGTGACCTTGTTTCCCCAAAAATAAATAAAATAAAATAAAAATGACATGTTTCGCCTAAAAATACAAAAATATTTATCGGGCTGGCCAACAACATTTTTTTTAAAGATGCCGAACGACTTTAACTTCAGAGAAATATTAATTAGCAAGATCTATATGTTTTCTAGTCTCTGTTCTAACTACAGGGAGCGGCCTCGACGAGGAGTAAAAGACCGGTCAGGGTTGTGGCTGTGGTGGCGCCTCTTAGACGCCGCCTACCTTACTAGCGAGGACGTCGTCTTTATAGAGCCGCAATCTCAAGAGGTGGCTGAAGTGATTCAGACCACGACCACAGAAGGACAACAGCAAAAGGAATAACCGAGGAGGTAACTGAGGGGACCATGGCATTTAGGGACGAAGTAGGCCACAAAGGTACGTATGCCGTTGATGGTAATATTCCTTTATTTGGATCGCTTCCTACATCCTAGAATATCCCTATCCCCGGCCCCGATTTCCCAGCCGGTTATCACGTCAAGAACGGTGGCAACACGATCGCAAAGCCTGGGACGCCCTGTTACAAGAGAGTTGGTATTTAGATCAGGCCTTGGAGCCAGCAGAACACTATTCAGGGAGATCGATCTTGGTTCGGTGGCTAAGCTGCGTCGAAGCCAAAGAGAAAAAAGGGTGGCGCTGCGATGTTCCCGTAGAGGGGGAAACTCGGTGCCAAAATGAAATCGAAAGTATAGACCGCGCTATTATTCATGTGCGTGCCCATCTCGATCTCAAGCCATTCCCCTGTGAAGGACGTTGCAACAAGGAAAATTGGTATGCTGAGAAGCCCCTTCCGCCCAACTCTCCTGACATCGTGACAGCACTGCCCGTTTCACCTCAAAGCAGTACCTTACCGCTCATATTGGGGGACCGGATTTGAAAGAGTGTGAATGGTGGTGAGTAAGAAAGTCTGGAACTAGTTTCGTTCGACTCACACCTATAATAAAGCGGAGAGGTGTGGCACCGACAGAACTTATCTCGACATATGGAAAGATGTGCCATGAAGCCAAGCGAACAAACAGCAGAAGGATCATCAACGAGTAATTAGCCATACTCTTACTCACATTGTATGCCAAGAGCGAAGTTGTGGCAGTATGGAAGCTTTTGATGATGAGATCGGAAAGGCTTGCTGTTGAATTACATACTCCATCCCATGTTTACTTTTAACAACAGTCCTGGTGCTAGTGAATATCCCATATGGGTTCACAAATGGGCTGCGTACCTCCCTCAACAGTCGTTGCACGTACTGGATAGTCTCAGTGCCACACCGTATACATGGGCAGCTTCTTTCGAGGTCAAACAAGACCTCAATCGCCTTCCCACAATGTGGTCAACAAAGCCGCTGGAATTTGACATTCGACGAAAGCCCTTTCGAGAAATAGAGCGCTCTCAAGATGCTCACTCCAATGCTAAGAGCCCAGTACATCCGTCGGGCGCCTCATGCGCTCTTTTCAGCGCGGACTCTCACCACCACTCCACCGCAAACCGTGTCGACCTCAGTTGTACGGCGCAGCAGACCCGTCGGGTATAGCCGAGCCACCTTCAAATCCCTCGATGCCCTTCGTAGTGCTAGCACCAAGGCCGCAGACGCCAAGAGGAGTGGAAATGGGCAGCCAACTGCGACGCTTTCAGCGGCTTCTGAGGAACCCGATGTTGAGGAGGAATATTGGGTTCGAGAACACGTTCCTAAGCCGAATCGTACGTCTTTATTCCTATATCGGTTGTCAACGGGTTTTCATTCGCTGGGCTGACTTTTCGTTCTCCGTATTTTTCTCGTATGGTTCTACAATGCGCTTTCCTGGCGTACTGTAGACGGTTTCAAATCCGTTCCGCCCTTGCTGCAAGCCTTTGGACGCGACTTGCAGAAGAAAATCAAGGTTGAAACTTGGGAGGAATTGTTCAACTTGAATGGCTCAAAACTCAAGGCCATGGACGTGAATGTGAAGGATAGAAGGTACGTAGGTAGGAGTCTGATATCCTAATCTCTTTCATTCCCCTCGAGATATTCGCCATTAACACAAGCACAAATAGGTACCTTCTCGCTTGTCTGGAAAAGTTCCGTCATGGTTATCACCCAGAGAAGTTTTCTCACGAAGAGAAGCCGAAGAAGAAAGTGCGAGGGTGAGTGCGCTTTTATCGCACTCAACTGAACCGATTGTGATCGACGATCTCTGCAGGTGGGGCCCTAAGATCCAGAAGAAGATGACTCCGAAGAAGTCTACGTAACATATCACGTTTACCTTTAGTTAGTTTCTACGTCTTGTACTGTCAAGTTTCACTCGGGCCAGGCAAGAGCTGATCTTATTCTTATCTTACCATGCCAGAGATTGGGAATTTCCGATGTCTTCTAAACATTTATCTCACACTCACGACCCTGCACACTATGTGGTGCCCGAATGCGGGCGAAGGACCCCACCTGGTACCAATCAGTTCGCGAGCCCCTTTCTACGCGCCTGAGCGATAATTTGCGCACAATCTGAGTGGACCAGATAATCAATGTCTGTGCCGACAAATGGGGTGAGCGCGAACGGAAGGCGGCCCGCCTCATCAAAGTACCTCGCGATGTCGACACGACGCTCAACTGCTATAACTGGCACTTTGGATGGCGATGCGCTTTACAAACGTGTCAGTCTGCCTTTTGTTGGCAAACCGAAGAGCAAGGTTGAGATCGCTTCTTTCCCCTCTGTCTTTTATATTGCCAAGGAAATGGAGCAGGCCTTACAGGATTTGCGTTGATCCAGTATCCGCCGAAGAAGAAGCTATTTGAGGATGATAGGCTATTAAAGAAGGATACTATATCAAATTATCAGGTCGTTGTATCATTATTGCTACAGCCGGTATATACTAATACTTCACAATAGACGACCCCCGCGGAAGGAAACAGTAAGGGCTCACTGAAAGCCGTGGCTACATCGAAGAGACACGAAAATACCAACAACTTAGTTCATGCGGGTAGAGCCGGAGGTTAAGTGGAAGCACGAAGTGGCTATTCCTAGCGACCAACCGAGTCTCTGCCCCAAGTACGGGTGAAGGTCTCCGATTCGATCCGTATTGTATGGGCCCTGAAGCGGCGGAAACTGTTGGCACCGTGGGTCAACTCAAGGTGGATGAGATGCAAAACGATATATGTCTATGTATATATATACGAATGTACATATGTGTGTGTATGGTCACTAGGACTAGTACTGGGGCAGGGTCTGGGACTGGGACTGGGACTGTGTATTGAAGATCAAGGGGTTGACAAAGGTTGAACAAAATGGATTCAACCACCGCCACCGTCGAATGGACCCTTTTTTCCTTTTTGACAACGACGGACCGAGATGGTTCAAGGGCAGATAGAGCAACCGTTGTACACTTTAGAAGCACATCCCCGTCAATCGAACCCCGGCGAACCCCGTCGAACCTGGCGTCTTGGGCCCAATGGTGGGCGTGGAAAACCGACGTCGACTTGACATGTTGGTGGGCTTTGGCGACCCCTTCCTTTGGACTTTGGACTCTGGAATAGCCGTTGTAGGTTGCAGAAGAACGAAAGCTGCAGTCGCTAAGCACTCTGCCAACTCTCAACTCTCTCCCTCCGCCGCTCAGCCCTCCGACTCGGCCCCGAGAGGCTGTGGCAGAGGCAGTGTATTGCGCAGCAGTACCCCGGCGGACGGCCGCGTTCTTGAGCCATTCGGGTGACCTGTTGACCCGTTGACCTGTTAGTTCTCCACCTCTGCGGCTGGTAAACACAGAAACACAGAAACACAGAAACACAGCGTCGATGATGCATGAACAGGACTATCCTGCAGTTGCAACCACGACTGCGATGACGACCCAATATGTTGATATCGAGCAACCAAGTGGGTACGCTTGCCCTCACTCCCATTCCGTCCGCTCAATCTGGCCTTCGCTCTCCCGCTCTCCCTTCCCATATCTACGTTGGCTGTATTCTTGCCATACGTGGGTGGCTTTTTATGCTTATGGTACCTCAAGCAACCGATGCCCGCCACACAACCCAAAGCGATCCACCACAGCTTTCTCTCTCGCACCCCTCATATACCACCCTCCCAATCTCATCCTCTCTCCCTCCTTCTCTTCAATTCTCCCGCCCATTGCCACCGACAGACCCAACCTCAACCCGCATGCCACCTCCCCGCGTATCTCCTCGGCCACCGCCTCTACGAATTGCCCGTAAAAAACCACCGCCTACTGAACTCATGGGCCCACCATCTACAATAGCACAGACTTCTCCTCCCGCGCTGAATAACGTTGCCTTTTTTCCCCAGTCTACTACCATCCACCTCCCAAATACTGCATCGACGTCAACCTCCATATCCGAGGGGGAAAGCTCTTTAACTATACCAACACCACCTCTCAGTGATGCCACTAGTAGCCCTCCACTCTCCTCTGGTCGTCCACCATCAGTTGAGGACAAGTCCTTGCTTCCAAATGTCCAGTTTGGACCCCGTCCGGCTAGGAACAGCAAAAGAGTCTCTTCTTCTTTCCTTCTCGAGCAGCGTCGAGGTGTCGAAATACCCTCTGCTGAAGAGTTTGGTGTACCCAACTCCTCATTTCCTGTCGTGTCTGTCCCAAGGCCTTCTCAGGTATCGTCCAGAGCTACTCACTAAATCTAGTAGCACTTATAAATCCCCCTTTACAGTCCACGGCTGATGAATTGTACCCACCGTCATCTCCAACCCCAAGCCTCCCAAACCCCTATACCACGTCCCTGACCAGAACGATGACAGCTTCATCAAATGCTAGTAGCACCCTTAGTTCTAGCAGTTCCGGATTTGGCCCCCGCCCACGCATTAAACCCGTGTTGACACTAAGCGTTCCTGACTCAAAGGCGGCGGTTTCCATTGCTACCATCGCTATCAATGATACAAGCGCATCGCTTCCCAATCCATTCCAACCACAAGCGAACCTGCAAAGCCACTTCTCGCCTCATACACCCCAGCATCCACTCAACCACGATTCTCAGATCCAAACCGGGGGTGCCTCCTGTTTAGGTGCGGACCTAAACACAGGATTTGGTGTTAGCTATTTCTCCCCGCATACGCCTGCGTCCACTAGTTTGCTCTCGACTGCGACCGGTACCAGCCCAATTAGTACGAAAAGGGGACATCAGGATGAGAAGGGTTCATGGGGGAGAACCAGTGGGTCGCTCGCGGTGCCACCCAACGCGGCCGTTGGGAGTTGCTGGAGTCCGTATACTCCGGATGTCCCCGAAGGCTTGGAGAGGGCGATGGATGAGGCAGTTGTCAAAGAGCTGGAGGGCATTCCAGTGAAAGAAATAGAGTTTCTCAAGGCAGATTACAAAACTCATTCCTACACGCCAACCACGGCCGCAACCGACGGTCACTCAATTGAGCCCTCATCCACGCCACCTCGCGATCTCTCGCCCCATTCCTCCAACGATGCTATCACAGATGTCGATTTGACCGCCAGTGACTCCAGCTCGCCACTCGGAAACGGAGGCCTCGTGCCCAATCCGTCTAAACCGCAGCTTACACTCCAAACTTGGGACCTGGACAAGATGCGGGATAAAAAAATAAGACAGGAACCTACAGCAGCCAGGAGGCAGCGCAGCAGGGATAAAGATGCTAAGAATAAGGAGCGCAAGGGCAGGGGAAAGGCCGTGCAAAAGGAGGCAGAAACGTTCACCCAGACCACTGAGGTGATCAAGGGGGGGGATATCCCGCCTATGTTGAAACCCGGTGGTGTTCCGGTTGCGCGATCCTCACGACCTCTGCAACAGGTAGCCGGATCCAACACTACCCTCGGTGCACGCGAAAAATCTGAACTCTCTCTATTGCCTGCTGCGCTACGACCTGGCAGCCAACTCTTCCAAGCATTGCCGCAAAAGCCGCCTACTCAATCAGCGCTACGGTCGCAACGGTCGCAACCTGTCCTCGACATGCCCGAGCCGGCCACTCAAGTAATAGATATCAGTGCTAGCCTGACCCAAAACAGGCATAGTATCGCCATCACGAATGCTTGGGGTTTAACGCCCAACTCCGCCGGTCTGTCGCTCGGTTCCAAGGCAAACTCGGATACAGACCGGTTCGCGCATGGCCGAAGTCCAAGCGAGCCGAACTTCCCTAATGTGAGTGTGATGGGTCCTGGTGGTACGCAGGAGGCAAAGTTGGGAAAGGAAGGCATAGCCAAGGAGAGGGCGCGGTTTGGTTTCTTTGCGAATGCGGGTGGAACGGCGAGTGATACCAATCTTGCCGGACTTGCGGCCTCAACTACGAAGAAATCGAAGGACGCCAAGGATGTCAACGATCTGAAGGAGAACCGGAAGAGCGCATTTTACTCGAGAGGCATCAACGCCAGTTTCGAAGCGTTGGTTGGGTGGGGAGGCAAGATTTTCTCAAG
>Ga0307515_10025363_pt1 | contig 10262 bp, 11 predicted proteins | sample 17_EM_MG_FD_194513 | JGI IMG/M metagenome (GOLD analysis project Ga0307515, IMG submission 194513) | Populus trichocarpa ectomycorrhiza microbial communities from riparian zone in the Pacific Northwest, United States - 17_EM | ecosystem: Host-associated > Plants > Roots > Unclassified | place...
AACTTGTTTCGAAAGAGTATATGTAGAAACAAAAAAAAAATTACTAATCAAATTTTACCATGTGTTATTTTTATTTTATTTTTTATATAAAAAAATGGAATAAAATAGATAAAATAACATGAAAAAGAAATGGACATTTACATATATTTTGGTCAATAGAAAGTTAACACATAAAATAAAATATTTAATATATCTTATTATAAATACAAGATTCTATGAATAAAAATGAATTAATAAAATAATATTCTATTACATTTTTCAATGCGAAAGCCCTTATAAATATTTATAAATAAAAGATCTCATACTAGAGATACAAAACTCTTTTCATGATAAGCTTTTGAAGCAAAAAAAAAAAACTCTTTCAAAAGCTTTGGAGCTTTTTTTCATTTTACGGTTGAAATCTAAAAAAGCAAACCTCTACTTATTGAAGCCTAAAATAATACAAGTTCTAGACCTTTGCAAAACACTGCATTTACCATGGAAAGCACAATAATAATTTCTAAAAATAAGAGGAGCTATTTCTGTTAAGCTAGTAAGAATTGTTACAGAGACAAAATAAGAAGCAAACAAAATTAAAGAAAGATGCAGCAATGCAGAGGAAGAAGAAGAAAAATGTTTCTGTGTATTATTAACTGCATACATTCCCATCACTGTTACATTCATTTTATATGAACTAAAGGTGGGAAGTTTGGTTACGTAATCTAATCATCAGTAACAAACTTTGTTAACTGTCTAACCATATTATCAAACTTGCTAACCATTATATTCTCTATTCTCTTGACAGGTGGCTGAAACAGAGCCTTTGATATCTTGACATTCCCCCGCAATCATAGGCTTGGAGGAACGAAGCATAAGATTGGAACAGTGACGCTGAAATAAAAGAGCGGAAAGACCTTTAGTTAGAATATCAGCAAATTGATTAGCAGAAGAGACATGTTGAACTAACAAATCACCTTTGATAACACGTTCTCAAACAAAATGATAATCAATTTGGAGATGCTTCTTTCTGGAATGGAAGACAGGATTGGAAGCAAGGGAAATAGCAGAGAGATTGTCACAATGAATTATCGGAGGGATATGTAAAGGAATGTGAATGTCACAAAGTAGCTGGCGAATCCAGGCAAGTTCAGCAGCAACAATCGCAAGAGTGCGATACTCAGCCTCAGTAGAGGATCGAGAAACAGTATGTTGTTTCTTAGAAGCCCAAGAAATAGGATTGGAGCCGAGGAAGACAATAGAGCTAGAGACAGAACGTCGATCATTGGGATCACCGGCCCAGTCAGCATCACTATAAGCCTGCAGATTAAGAAGACCAGCCTGAAAATGAAGACCAACATCAAGGGTACCTTTAAAATACCGCAAGATTCTTTTGACAGCCACAACATAAGAATGCATGGGATTATGCATAAATTGGCAAGCCTGGTTCACAGAGAAGGCAATATTAGGCCTAGTGAACGTTAGATACTGCAATGCGCCAACGATACTCCTATATTGTTGGGGATAAGAGTAGGGCTGTCCATCATCTTTGAGCAAATGATGATGAGGAAGACAAGAAGTATAACAGGATTTGGAATGCTGTAAATCAACTCTAGCAAGTAAGTCAGTGATATAACCTGTCTAGGACACAAGCAAACCAGAAGGGAGATAAGAAATCTGCAGCCCTAAAAAATAATTCAACTTGCCGAGATCCTTCATATCAAATTCTTGAGTCAAGGCAGCAATGACCGAAGAAAGAAGAGAGGAATGACTACCAGTAAGTATGATATCATCAACATAGAGTAGCAAAATCATAACACCAAGAGAAGAATGCTGAACAAACAAAGAGGGATCGGCAAGAGATGCTTGAAACCCCAAACTTGGTAAAAAACTGGTAAAGCGTTCATTCCAGGCGCGAGGAGCCTGTTTAAGGCCATACAAAGACTTCTTGAGTATGCAAACAAAGTCAGAAGGATGAAGCTTACTCACAAAACCTTGGGGCTGAGTCATATAAACCTCCTCATGAAGAATACCATGCAAAAAAGGCATTGGTAACGTCAAGTTGCCGTAAGGACCAGTTAAACTGAGCTGCAAGAGCAAGGATCAAATGAACTATAGTAGGTTTCACGACAGGACTAAAGGTTTCATTATAGTCAATACCTTCCTCTTGATTGAAACCCTTGGCCACCAACCGAGCTTTATACCTAGCTATAGAACCATCCACATGCTTCTTGATTCTGTAGACCCATTTACAGCCAACAAGATTCTTGGTAGGTGGAAGAGACACCAAGTCCCAAGTACCTTGTGCATGAAGAGCATCAATTTCCTCCCGCATAGCAGACTGCCATTCAGGAATGGTAGAAGCAGCCTTGAAGGAATGGGGTTCAACTTGAGAAGAAGCAACAAGCTGTACAGAGGCAGAGTAAGCCTTTCTTTTGGAAATACCATTCTTAGACCTAGTGGTCATGGGATGAATATTCATTGGTGAAAGAGGCAAGACAACACACAGATTCTCAGGTTGGAAGTCAGGATCAACAGGGAGATGAGACTGTGTAGAGGACAGAATGGGCAGAGGCGGAGACAGTGGAGGCTGTGAGGAAGAATTAGGAGACAGTGTAGGCTGTGAGGAAGAATTGGGAGACAATGTAGGCTGAGAAGCAGCCGCTTGAGTGGGAAAAGAAATAAGAGGGAACACAGTGGAATGTAGACAAGGAGATGGGGAAGAGGAAGGGGATGCAGGAACCACAGAGGAATAAGGAAACATGGATTCATCAAATAGAACATGTCTAGTGACGAAGAAACGATTGGTGCGAATAGAAAAACAAATATACCCTTTATACTGACCTGCATACCCCAGAAAAATACAAGTGGAAGTCTTGGGCTGAAGCTTGTTAGAATTATAAGGCTTGAGTAAAGGAAAACAAGCACAACCAAAAATCCGCAAATGAGTAATGATCGGTGGAGAACCATATAGCAGGAAATATGGTTATTTGAGTTGAAGAATTTGACAGGGCATTCTATTAATCAAATAAATGGAAGTAGCACGAGTATGAAACCAAAATTTCGGAGGTAAATGGGCAGTTTGTAACAGAGTGATGGTTGTTTCTAAAATATGCCTATGTTTACGTTCAGCAAGGCCATTTTGTTCTAGAGTATAGGGACAGGACATTTGATGGATAATACCATTGGTGAGTAGATAATGTTTGAATTTATTACTAAGATACTCACCACCCCCATCACTTTGAAAGACCCGAAGAGTAGCAGAAAATTGAGTAACTAAGAAGGTATGAAAGTAGACAAAAATGGAATAAACCTCTCCTTTATTGATTATTGGAAAAATCCAAGTAAAACGAGTACATTCATCAATGAAGCTAACATAATATCTGAAACCTTCAACAGATACAGTGGGAGAAGGCCCCCAAACATCACTATGTATTACCTCTAAAGGTTTAACAGATTTAACTGCTGGATAAGGAAAAGGAAGTTTAGCAAGTTTACCCTCTAAACAAGTGGTGCAAACGAATTTAGAAGTGTCTAAAGTGAAAGAAATATGTGATTGAGTTAACAGAGTAGAGGTGATTGTGTTAGAAGGATGACCGAAACATTTATGCCAGAGACTGGTGTTGACCTATTTACCAAGATAACAAACTGGATTATTTGGAAAGAGAGACTATGAAGGAAATGAACAAGAGAAAGGAATAAGATATAACACAACTCTACACATGTAGTCCCTTGAGAAGGACATTCCCCGTGATTTTGTCCTGAATCCAAAAACCAAAAGCATCACAAATAAAATGGAAGTTGTTATCTTTACACAACTTATGAATCGATAACAAGTGTTGAGATAGCTTAGGCACATGCAGAACTTGCTTTAATTGTAAGGAGCATTGAGGGACATCCAAAATAGAAGAACCAATATTAGAAATGGTCAAACCTGAACCTCCTGCAGTAGTAACAGTATCAGCTCCTGAGAAAGGTGTAGCTAGATTGAGTTGAGCCAAATTAGAAGTCATATGCGTTGTGGCACCAGTTTCAGCCACCCAAAATTGTTCAGGAGGAGAAGGTGGTGGAAAATTGGCATACATAGCACTAAGATTATTGGAGGGAGGCCGGCCTTGATAGCTGAAATTCCCGCGATGATAACATTGAACAGCAGTGTGCCCAAATTTTCAACAAATTTGACATTGAATGGAAGGGGCAGAATTAGCTGACAGAGTGTGACGCTGATAACAATCAGCAGCTACATGACCTTTCTTAGTGCAAATTTGACATGTAGGAATGTCAACGCCAGAACCAAGAATGCCAGGGTTAGACGTAGGTGGAGCCTGATAAGGACGTGGACTAAACTAATAGTGATGACGTCCTCTGTCACAACCCTTAAAAGTAGACCCCCGATTGCCAAAGTATCCACCAGTGGAACCATGAAAGCTACTATGATGACCATTAAATCCTCCATTGAAACTAGGAGGTGGAGCAGACTTGGAGCTAGAAGGATGAGAGTTAGAGTTATGTTCATCAAGAGGAAGAGCCTTGCCAGGAGATATGTAATGTTGAGCCATCATTGCAGGAACAAATGAAGCAACAGAACAAGTTTGCTCAAGAATGGCTTCTTCAGCCAGCAATTGAGACCGAAAATCTTTAAGGGATAACACGTTGTCTCGGCCACGAACCATACACCGAAAGGTGTTATAATCAGAAGGAAGACCATTGAGAGCCAATATTACAATATCATCATCTTCAAAATAAACCCCTGCTGCAGAAAGATGATCTTGAGCATCTTTGATCTTCTGCAAATATTGAGACACAAAATCTGAGCCCTTCTTGATGGTTTGAAGCTCACTTTTCATCTGAAAAATGTGTGCCTTGGTAATTGTGGAAAATCTATCCTTCAGTTGAATCCACATGTCATGAGAGCTAACACATCCAATAACATAGGAGATTGCAGTTGAAGAGAGAGTAGCAATAATCAACTGCATCAATGCTCGGTCATGCATTTTCCAAATTTGATGATCATCAGTTTTAACACCTTCAAGGTCAGAATCTGCATCAAACCGATTTGGACACTTTCTTGGTCCATCAACAAATCCTAAAATACCATGACTCTCAAGTCGAATTTGCATTTGAAAATTCCAGATGAGATAATTTGTGTCATCCAGCTTGACTGTTACAGCTGTTGAAACCATAGGAAGTAAAAAGGTAATAGGAGATTGAACAATCTGAAGTTGAGTGGTAGTCACCATTTTTGGAGTTCAAGAGACAGAGAGGAAGAGAATCACATATTTAAGAAGAGTGTTTGAAGAGGAAGCTTTCAGTTTGACAAAATATCAAACAGATGATAGGCAGCTTGATTATTATGAAAGGATTGGTTGAATACGGCGATAACAATGCCAGAAACAGAGATTAGAAGCAGAGAAATCACAGGATCACAAGATACTAACAATCCTAAGCTCTGATACCATGTTAAGCTAGTAAGAATTGTTACAGAGACGAAATAAGAAGCAAACAGAATTAAAGAAAGATGCAGCAATGCAGAGGAAGAAGAAGAAAAATGTTTCTGTGTATTATTAACTGCATACATTCCCAGCACTGTTACATTCATTTTATATGAACTAAAGGTGAGAAGCTTGGTTACGTAATCTAATCAACAGTAACAAACTTTGTTAACTGTCTAACCATATTAACAAACTTGCTAACCATTATATTCTCTATTCTCTTGATAGGTGGCTGAAGTAGAGCCTTTGATATCTTGACAATTTCTACTTTGGTTACGTGCGCATCATCATCCTTTGATTGGATATCATCATCATTTCCTTCCTCTTCATGCAACCATATATAGGACACCAATCGTCCTTATTTGAAAAGCAGGATCATCACCATTACCAAATGCAGGATCATCGACCCCTAATTTCATGTGCATTAGCTATTGGAATTCATGAACACCACGCTTGTAACTCATAGGGAAGATATAGGCTTGACGACGCAAGGATCGACCACTGGTATTGTTTCTGATTTCAAGATAAACATGACTTGAGCCACTGTAGCCTGACGTCATACAAAACCTTGTGAACAAATTAAAGCCACATATCCGGTGCGCAGGAGGTGAGGATATTTTGAATGAAAAGTTATCTACAAACTCATTCTGAATTAGCCATTTATCCTCTTCTTCCTCCTCGTAAAACCCTTCTTGATGGTTTGAAGCTCACTTTTCATCTGAAAAATGTGTGCCTTGGTAATTGTGGAAAATCTATCCTTCAGTTGAATCCACATGTCATGAGAGCTAACACATCCAATAACATAGGAGATTGCAGTTGAAGAGAGAGTAGCAATAATCAACTGCATCAATGCTCGGTCATGCATTTTCCAAATTTGATGATCATCAGTTTTAACACCTTCAAGGTCAGAATCTGCATCAAACCGATTTGGACACTTTCTTGGTCCATCAACAAATCCTAAAATACCATGACTCTCAAGTCGAATTTGCATTTGAAAATTCCAGATGAGATAATTTGTGTCATCCAGCTTGACTGTTACAGCTGTTGAAACCATAGGAAGTAAAAAGGTAATAGGAGATTGAACAATCTGAAGTTGAGTGGTAGTCACCATTTTTGGAGTTCAAGAGACAGAGAGGAAGAGAATCACATATTTAAGAAGAGTGTTTGAAGAGGAAGCTTTCAGTTTGACAAAATATCAAACAGATGATAGGCAGCTTGATTATTATGAAAGGATTGGTTGAATACGGCGATAACAATGCCAGAAACAGAGATTAGAAGCAGAGAAATCACAGGATCACAAGATACTAACAATCCTAAGCTCTGATACCATGTTAAGCTAGTAAGAATTGTTACAGAGACGAAATAAGAAGCAAACAGAATTAAAGAAAGATGCAGCAATGCAGAGGAAGAAGAAGAAAAATGTTTCTGTGTATTATTAACTGCATACATTCCCAGCACTGTTACATTCATTTTATATGAACTAAAGGTGAGAAGCTTGGTTACGTAATCTAATCAACAGTAACAAACTTTGTTAACTGTCTAACCATATTAACAAACTTGCTAACCATTATATTCTCTATTCTCTTGATAGGTGGCTGAAGTAGAGCCTTTGATATCTTGACAATTTCTACTTTGGTTACGTGCGCATCATCATCCTTTGATTGGATATCATCATCATTTCCTTCCTCTTCATGCAACCATATATAGGACACCAATCGTCCTTATTTGAAAAGCAGGATCATCACCATTACCAAATGCAGGATCATCGACCCCTAATTTCATGTGCATTAGCTATTGGAATTCATGAACACCACGCTTGTAACTCATAGGGAAGATATAGGCTTGACGACGCAAGGATCGACCACTGGTATTGTTTCTGATTTCAAGATAAACATGACTTGAGCCACTGTAGCCTGACGTCATACAAAACCTTGTGAACAAATTAAAGCCACATATCCGGTGCGCAGGAGGTGAGGATATTTTGAATGAAAAGTTATCTACAAACTCATTCTGAATTAGCCATTTATCCTCTTCTTCCTCCTCGTAAAACCTTGTGAACAGATTTGCAAGTCTTTGCAGTGAACAACAAAAGGACACGTCTAACGAATACAAATGGGATGGAAGCTCTGGGAATGTCTGAAGCATTTTGCAATTTCTTAAATATAGGTGTCTGAGTGGACCAAGATCCTTGATGCTTTCTGGAAGAAAGCGAATTGGAGTTCCACTTAAATCTAGACTCTCCAAGGAGAGTGGCAATGAAAACGAGGTAAATCTCAACTTTTTCCTCGCTGGAAACCTATAGGGAAAGAATAGCTTCAATGGAAGAGATGTAATGTACGATGTACTTGCAACAATTCCATCACTTTGAAGCAAGGTGCGCCCCTGATGATGCTCTAACACCATATTCATCAGGCTGTCAAGATTTGAGCAACCACCTAAAACCAACTCTTGAAGTGAATTCAATATACTCATTTCTTTCGGAAGCTCCATAAGACTTGTATAATTTTTTAAATTTAAGATCAACAGTCTTTGGAAATCACCAATAGATTCGTGAATTTGAACCAAACGGATGCAATCTTCAAGTATTAGCTTTTCAAAGCCTGGGAGACCCGAGAAGTCTGGGGTTAATAACCAGTTTATTAAAGTCACGAGAACTAGGCCAATATTTCAAAAACTCCAAAAAAATTATTTTGTTTTCTTTTAATATCTGGGGTTACGACCTTATATGTAAGACGTATTCCGGATATTCAATTCTTTTGTTGACGTTAAAACGGTTAGGTTTTACCCGATAAGATAAGGATTTCCTTACCGAGGAGAACTTTTCTTAAACCATAGATGGACCAACAACTAGAAAACACTCCAAGACCTTAGATTTTATCAAACAATAAAACAATGCAGCCTACCTTAGGTATGATGTATTTGGGGTGCTAATACCTTCCCTTTACGCAACCAGTCCCCGTACTCGATCTCTGAGACCAGTTAGGATTCCTAGTGACCAAAATACTAGGTGGCGACTCTCATTTCATTTTTTCACTAATAAAAGACAAGAATTCCTTGTCTCCCCATATTTGCCACAATAAACATAGATTACACGTGCGACAGTCCCCCTAATTTTCTAAAATCTTTCTCCTCTCTCCCCGAAAAATTTCTCCGCACCCTTTCATATGAATTTTTCTTTGTATTTATAGGTAAAATGTTTCTAGGTTTCCAAACTAGTCCTCAACTTTTTCCTTTTCTTTTCTTTTCTTTTGTAAATTTTGATTTTTCTTATTATATTTTTGTTGTATTTTGAATTTTTTTAAAAAACAAGCAATGTCAACGTCGACTCAATAAGAAAAATCAGTGATTGTAAAATTTACGTGTTCAAAATACTTTTAAAAATTTAAATTCTTTTGAGATGACGTTGAAAGTGCTAAAAACGATGCAAATATATCAAGAATGTATTTTTTGGGGTTTTCATTTATTTTTGCTATTTTTGTTTTTTTTTCTGAAAATTTATCAAAACCTTAGATCAAAAATTGGATAGCAACACTCTTGATCTCCTCCAATGTGTTGACATGACTAAGGCCAAACTCATTGCCACTCCTCATGTAGTGGGTCAACATTTCTCCTTTTTTGTAACAAGCTTCACGTGGTTCCTTCTGCCATGATCAGCTTGAAGGGAGTGATAAGGAATCCGATTCTTTTCTTGATCTTATATGATTTTTTATTATATACATATCTTTTCTAGTTTGTAGGATAAATATTTGTTATGTCTATTTCTTCATATTATATAGGATCTTCCAGCTGTATATATATTATATATAATGAGAATCAATTACCTCAAGATTATTGAGGGATTCCAGCCACACTTTACACAGGTTTTTAAACCTTGTTACATTCCACAATATAACATGATACTAAAAGAGATAAGAGAGAGAGAAAGAGAGAGAGTACCTGCAATCTTCACTTTTCCTTCGCTGATGTTCTCTTATCAGTTCACCAACTTTCTGTTTTTAAAGTAAATATTAAAATAATATTTTTTTTATTTTTTTAAAATTATTCATTCTCAGATATTAAAATGATTTGAAAATATTAAAAAAATTTAATTTAAAGTAAAAAAAATAAAAAAATTTTAATTTTTTTTTAAAATATCCGTAACAAATCCTTTGGTAGGAGCCATTTCCGTGTTAGGACCATTTTTTTTAATATCCTCAAATCATTTATCACGCGTTTACTAGGGCCAGTAATTCTTGTTATAATTACCAAAAGGGACATCAGACATAATCCCTCTCATCAACTCACTCGGTCCTTCTTTACCGGTGGAATCCACTAAATCAAGTCATATCTCATCGATCATTAATTGAAATCATGAACAAATTGCATCTTTTGATTCAAGATTTTCGAACCAAGATCTCAAAGTAACTATTTTTTATAAAAAGAAAGTGTAGTCAAAGTTGTTGGCTACTATAGAAAATTTTAGGATATCCACTTTGGTTATTGAATTTTAATTTTATCTATTTATCTTTTAATTTGATAATTTTCAATCAAAATTAATCTTTAAATTTTTAATTTTGATAATAAAATAATAAAATAAAATATAAAAGCCCTTACAAATATTTATAAATAAAAGGTCAAACAAAAAAAAAGAAGCAAGATCACTAGAGATACAAAACTCTTTCATGATAACCTTTTCAAGCTTTTATTTTATTTTATTTTATTTTATTTATGCTTGAAATCTAAAAACACAACTCTACTGAATGAATCCTAAATTAATACAAGTTCAAGACCTTTCTTTGCAAAAAACAACCAAGC
>Ga0307515_10025365_pt1 | contig 10262 bp, 9 predicted proteins | sample 17_EM_MG_FD_194513 | JGI IMG/M metagenome (GOLD analysis project Ga0307515, IMG submission 194513) | Populus trichocarpa ectomycorrhiza microbial communities from riparian zone in the Pacific Northwest, United States - 17_EM | ecosystem: Host-associated > Plants > Roots > Unclassified | place...
GGGTCCCCTGGGCCGGCAGGCCGGCGTCGGTGGGGGTGACCCGGGCCCGGCAGGTGGTGAGGAACTCGCGGACCGCCGCCCGCGCGGCCTCCTTGTCGTCCATGAGATCGAGGGTAGGCCCGGCCCACGTCCCGCAAGGGGGTCCCTGTGAATACCCCTCTTCACAGTGCCTGCCGGGATGGGGTGAACCGATGTTGGCTGGGCGTCGGCGAGATCAAGATCAAAGGAGAAACGCCATGTCCACACCTACCGCACTGACCGAGCAGAACCGCGCGGTCGTCGAAGCCATGTTCGCAGCGGCGAACAAAGGCGACATCGACGGAGTCTTCGCCCTGCTGGCCGACGACGTCACGATCATCGAGCCGCTGTTCATGCCGTTCGGAAAGACCTACCACGGCAAGGACGAATTCCTCGGCCTCGCCCAGGTCCTGCCGAACTACCTCAACATCTCCTCGATCACGGTGCACTACACCATCGCCGACGGCGACCGCGTCGCGGCGTGCGTCGGCATCACGGACGTCGCGACCGGAGAGCTGACCGAGTTCATCGAACAATTCACCATCAAGGACGGCAAGATCGTCGAGAACCGGGTGTTCTACCACAACGCCGGAAGCTTGGTCGACATGCCCAAGGTGGTCAGCTGAGCAAACCACCCGTCGCATGTCCCGGTCCGCGCTCGAGGCCGGGACATGCGACGCCCGCCAGATCCACCAGGGAAATCGTTGTGCTTCGCCGGTTGAAGAGAAGGCTCGTGAACAACACACTCATTCCGTTCATCCGTGAGTTCGCCAAGGCGCCGGCCGTTGTCGCATCGGTGATACCGAGCGGCAAAGCTCTCGCCCGGCAGATGGCCGCACCGATTCCAGCGATGGGGCAACCGGTCGTCGTGGAACTCGGCTCCGGCACCGGCGCGTTCAGCCGGACGATCCAAGAGCGACTCAACGGGCGGGGGCGGCACATCGCCCTCGACATCAATGAGCGTTTCACGGCCCTGTTGACCGAACGCTTCGCCGGCCTCGACGCGGTCACGGCGGATGCGCGGCACGTCTCCGCCGTCCTCGCCGAGCGCGGCCTCGGTCCGGCCGATGCCATCGTCAGCAGCCTGCCGTGGGCGTCGTTTCGGCACGAACGACAGCGTGAACTGCTCGACGCCGTCGTGGACGCCTTGTCGCCACAGGGTGCCTTCACGACCTTCGCCTATGTCCATGCCCGCCGGTTCATCCCGGCTCGCCGGCTCCGCCGGTCATTGGCGGATCGGTTCGAGGAAGTCGTCCTCGGCCGGACCGTGTGGGCGAATCTGCCTCCGGCGCTGGTGTACCACTGCCGGCGCCCGCTGCCCCGGCAGCAGGACCACCGGACGGACGCCGTACCACGCCACCCCTACCGGTCGTGGCAGGACGCGTCCCGGGCAGCGGTCAGCTGAGCTGTGCCTTCATGAAGTCCGCTGCTCGGCCGAGCGCCGCCGCGGCCTCGTCGAGGACTCCCCCGAAACCTTGGAATACGTGCGGGGCGCCTGGCGTGACCTCGAGCGTGACGGCGACGTCGCTCGTGGCTGCCCGGGCCGCGAGCCGGAGCGCGTCGCTGAGCAGGATCTCGTGCGACCCGACCTGGATCAGCAGCGGCGGCAGTCCGCTGAGATCGCCGAAGATCGGGCTGATCAGCGGGTCCGAGGCGTCCGCCCCGCCGACGTACTCGGGAGCCCGGACGCGCAGGCCCGCCGGGGTCAGGATCGGGTCGAGCGACTCCCGCTCGACCAGGGACTCGCCGGACAAGGTCAGATCGGCATAGGGCGACATCAGGTACAAGCACGACGGCATCGGCAGTCCGGCCTCCCGCGCGGCGAGCAGGACGGCCACCGCCAGCCCGCCGCCCGCCGACTCGCCCGCCAGCACGATGCGGCCGGGGTCCACGCCTTGCCCGAGCAGTCCCTCGTAGGCTGCGCGAGCGTCGTCGACCGCGGCCGGATAGGGGTGTTCCGGGGCGAGCCGGTAGTCGAGGGTGACGGCCCGGACGCCCGTTCGCCGGACGAGGTCACCCACCAGCGGGACGGTCGCCGCCGCCGAACCGATGACGTAGACGCCGCTGTGGAAGTAGAGCATGACGTTGTCGCTCTCGTGGCCGGCGATCGTGACCTCGATGCCGCCGACGCCGCCGATCTCGACCGGCTTCTGCAGGACATCGGTGGGCACCGGGACCTGTGCCACGAATGCGTTGAACGCGGCTCGCACCGACGCGACATCGGCTGCGGTGTCGAACCGGCCCTGGCGCAGGATGCCATCCAACTGGCTCAGCTGTTGTTTGCTCATCGGTAGTTCTCCCCCTCGGGCGTCGGCGCTGCTTCGCTCGGCACACGGTCGCCGTGATCTGGCCGAGTTGTCGTCGCCGGAATTTGGTGATTCCCGGCCCTGTCCGGCGGCACGCCCGCCTACGGCGGCGGTCTCGGGCTGATCCGGCGCAGTTCGAGAAGCTCGAGGCCGAGGGCCTCGATCTGCGCGAGGACGCCGAACACCGCGGATTGGTCTTGCAGCGGGCCGGTGAGCACGGTCTCACTGCCGTCCAGTTCCGCCACCATCGTGGGGAAAGCGGACAGGGCGGTCACTCCGAGCCGGCCCCTGATCCGGATCGCGTACAAGCTCGGCGGCGCGGGCACACGGTAAGCGTCCGGCCCGACCTGGCGAGTCGGCGACGCCGGAATCCAGCGATTGGCTACTTCGCAGAGGCCGACGCACGCCAGTTGGAGAGCAGCCGCAACTGGCGTGCGCGTTGCACGGCGGCTGAGCGGTCACCCGCGCCGAGCTTGGCGTAGACCTTGCGGATGTGCGTGTTGACCGTGTGGATCGAGACGTGGAGATCGCGGGCGATCTCGGCCCGCGTCAGGTTTGTCGGCAGATACCCCAGGACGCGCAGTTCGCCCGGGGTGAGCTCGTCCAAGTGGGCCAGCGGCTCCTGGTCGGTGCTCTGCGGCGACGCGCCCCTCAGTTGGTCCACGATGTCGGTGAGAAGGGCACGATGGGCCGTCTCGTGGAACCGGAGCACGTCGAGCAACTCCGCGGCTTCGGTCATCGCGAACGGGAAGACCAGCCGGTCGGGCTCGGCGGTCGCGAGCGCCGCCTCGGCCGCCGCTGCCGCTGCCCTCCGATCGCCCGAGCGCAGGTACGCGATGCCGGCGAGCAGATGCGCTTCGGCGAGGGTGAACGGTTCGCCCGCAGGGGTAGCGTCCCGGACGTCCCGCAGCGCCTCCACAGCCATGCCGGGGTTTCCGGTCGAGAGGCACATCCATGCTCGCGCGTTGGCGATGGGGCCCGCTCGTCCGGGCTCGGGGGAGAATCCGGCCAGCGTCGCCTGCGCCTCGAGCGGCATTCCCAGGCGAGCCTGCGTGGTTGCGAGCCAGCCGGCGATCCGCGGCGCGAGCGCGTGCGAACCGGTCAGCAGCGACTGCGTTCGCGCTGCCGCCGCGAACGCCTCCAGCGCCGATCGCTGTTGCCCGCGACCCGCGTGCAACATGCCGGTCGTCAAGTGCAGGAGCACTGCGATGGCGGGCTCGACGTGCGCGGAGCCGACCTCCCAGGCCCGGCGCAACCAGCGCTCCCCCTCGTCGAACTCGCCCATCCAGATCGCCATGGCGCCGACGGCTCCGAGCGCGGGCGCGAGTATCGGGTGATCGTCCAAACCATGGCGTTCGGCCAGCGCTACCGCCTGACGGCCGCGTTCACGTGCTGTCGCCACCGAGACCGTCCGCGATGGAAAGACTTGATGCGCTCGGCACGCGACTTCGAGATAGGGCCGGCCGATCCGCCGGGCGAGCGCGGCTCCGTCGGTGAGGTGCCGTTCGGCCTCGGGCAGTCGCCCGGTCCAGGTCTCGACGATGCCGAGGTTCAGCAGCGCGACGCCATGCAGCTCACTGCCCATCGCGAGCGGTTCGCTCGACGCGTCGGCCATCGACGCATCAAGCATCTTGACTTGCTCGATCACCTCACTGAACTGGCCGCTACGCCGTGCCAGCGCCAGTCGCAGGGACGCGACCGCCACCGCCCGGCTGCGGCGAGCCGCAGGCTCGACGGGGAGGTGGGACTCGGCCAGCGCCAGCTGAGCGGCCGCCTCCTCCGTGCGCCCCTGGTTCAGCTCGGCGGCCGCGTGACCGAGCGCGAGGTCAGGATGATTGGCCGACGCCCCCTCGGGAAACGCCTGCAGGACCGTGCGAATCGTGCCGGCTTGCCCGTCGAGCACCCACCGGAACGAGTGTTCCGCGACGAGTCGAGCGGCATCGGGCCAGTCGCCGGCCGCGACCATGTGCCGCACCGCCTCGACCACGTCCCCCCGGTCCGCGAACCACCGCGCGGCCCGGCGGTGCAGGTCGGGAACCTCGTCGGCGGACGTTCGGCGCAGTTCCAGCCGCAGGAAGTCCGCCAGGAGCTGGTGGTAGCGGAACCAGGTGCGCCGGGCATCGAGCGAGACGACGAAGGCGTTCGCCTCCTCCAGCGCCAGCAGGATCTGCTCGGAACCCGAGCGTCGGGCCAGCAGGTCGGCGAGCTCACCGTTCATCCGGTCGACGAGCGAGGTCCGCAACAGCATGCGCTGCACCTCGCTCGGTTGCCGTTCGAGCATCTCGGCCATCAGGTACTCCCCGATGGCGCGGTCGGTCCCGGAGAACTCCGACACGAAGCGCTCGGGCTCCGGGTGACCGGTCAGCGAGATCACCGCCAGCCGCAGGCCGGCCGCCCAACCCTCCGTGCTCTGGTGCAGCGCGGCCACCCCGGCACCGGACAGGCCGATCCCGGAAACGGCCAGCAGCTCGCGAGCCTCGGCCTCGGTGAACCGCAGGTCGCCGGCGCGGATCTCGGCGATCTCGTCGGCCAGCCGGAGCTGGTGCAGCCTGATCGGCGGATCCCGGCGGGAGGACAGCACCACGCGGGCATTGCCCGGCAGCTTCGCGAGGAAGTATTCGAGCTGCGTGCGGGCGTCGGTCGAGCGCAGCTCATGGAGGTCGTCGATGATCAGCACGAACGGTTCGGCGTGCTCGGCGAGCTCCGCCAGGACGCCGTCGATGACCTCGTCCACGTCCGGCACGACGGCCGGTGCCGCGGAAGGTGCCGGGCGCGCCGGCCCGCGGATCGCGTCGAGGACGGCGTACCAGAATCGCTGTTCGTTTGGTTGGTCACGCTCGACGGACACGAACGCGACCCGGCGAAGCTTCGTGGAGTGGCCGGCCCACGCCCGCAACAGCGAGGTCTTGCCACTTCCCGGCGGCGCCGAGATGACCGTCAGCCGTCTGGTCACGGCGCGGTCGAGCAGCTGAAGGAGATCATTGCGGTCGAGCAGGTTGGTCACGTCGGCCTCCCCGTGGACCCCGGCCCCATATTACTGTCGGGCACCCGCCGATCAATGCTCGAGCGTCGACCGGAGGAAGTGGTCGATCGATCGCGCCACGATCTCCGGCTGGTCGAGCGACACCAGCACATAGGAGTCGTCGACCTCGACGAGCCGGCCGTTGGGCAAAAGCGCGGCGAGGGCGGCACCGTGCGCCGCGGGCATGACGTCGGACTCGGGCGCCCACAGCACCAGGGAAGGTCCCGTGAAGTCGACGAGTTTGTGCGTCGCCGCGACCAGCTGCGCCTTGGGCCAGGTGCGCCTGGCGTATTTGCGGAGGTCGCGCCGGATCTCCGCGGAACGCAGCGCGGGCGCGGTCCATTCGTCGATGAGGTCGTCGGGTACGGGGCGTTTGGCCATGTGGCCGAACATCAACCGGGTGTTGCGCAGGGCCGGGATCCGCAGCTGGCGTAGCGCGAGGGGGATGCCGCCGGGTATCCGGGCGGCGATCGTGACCAGGGCGCCGGGTAGTCCGGGTGGGAAGTTGTCGAAGGCCTCGGACGGGCACACGACGTGCCGGCCGACCCGCTCGTCCCGGCCCAGGGCGGTGAGGAACAGGGCACCACCCCAGTCGCTGTGTACCAAGGTGACGTCACGCAGGTTCAGGTGATCCAGGAAGTCGGCGACGACGCCGATCATGCCGGTCAGGCTCAGATCCGCGTCCGGGTTCATCGGCCGGCGGTGACCGCCGAGCGGCAGAGTCGGCAGTACGCACCGGTAGCGCGGCTGCAGCGCGGGAATCACCGCCCGCCACAGCGATCCGTTCATGAGCAGGCCGTGCAGGAAGACGATGACCGGCGCCTCGCCGCCGGTGTCGAGATACTCGACCGGGCCGGCGCTCAGGTCTGCCGTGGGCATCAGCGGCTCCTCGGGCACGGTGGGTGAGCGCCGCGGCGCCCCTAGCCCTCTGCTCGGTAGCGGGTCATGAGGGTCAGTCCGACAACCGCAAGTATGGCGAGTCCCGCCGGGATCAGGAACACGTGCGGGAGCCCGACAGTGGCCGCTCCGATCCCTCCGGCGGCTCCGCCCAGGGCGGAGCTCACGGCGGTGGAGCTGATGAAGATGGCGGACGCGGTGGCCACGGCCGTCGGGAGAAGGCTTTGGGCGACGATGATTCCGAGGGCGGCGAAGATTCCCCACACGCCACCCATCAGGATCTGACCGGCGAACAGCCCGGCGGCTGTGCCGATCGTGGCGAAACAGATGTTGGCGGCGACCCCGAAGGCCGCGCCGAGCACCATCAGCCGCAACATTCCGATCCGGCGCCCGACCAGCACGGCGAGCGGCATCAGGACCAGCTCGACCAGCGGCTGGATCCCGATGATGGCGCCGCTGAGCCCGGCGGCGAAGTGGAGTTGGTCGTTCATGTAGATCGGCAGATACGCGTACTTGATGGACTCCCCGGCATAGACGAGCACGTAGAGCGCCGTGAACGCCAGCAGTGGCAGCATCGGCCGCAGGCCGGGGCGGCGGGTATCGGGTGCGGAGACCGGGCTGGTTCCGGCCGGGTGTCGCGTCCTGAGTGTCCCGAGCGGGAGGATCTGAGCAAGGGTCGCTGTCGCGGTCGCCAGGAGCATGACCCGGATCGACGTGTGGGCGGCCAGAAAGGACCCGGCGACCGGGCCGACTACCCAGCCGGCGGTCAGGGCCATCCGTACGATGGCGACCACCCCGTCGTTGCCGGAGCTCGGACGCGCCCTGGTCTCGTCGTGGATGGCGGCGAACAGCTGGGAGGTTGCGGCACCGCCGAACGCGCCGACGACGGCGCTGAGAACGTAGGGCATCCACAGCTGGGTCGAGAACGCGATAGCCGCCCAGCTGGCGAACCCGGCGAGGGCGCAGACGCGGAACAGGCCGAGCCGTCCGCCGGTGCGGTCCGAGCGCGCACCGACCAGGTAGCCGGCCACCGGCGCGGTCAGATTCGTCAGATAGAACAGCCCGGCCGAGGTGAGCGAACCGCCGAGGTTGTTGACCAGGAACAACGCGATCTGTGGCGCGGCCGCCGAGAACCCGAGACCGGACAGGAACATCGCGATCGTGGCGCCGCGGTAGAGCGGTGAGGAGAGCGTCAGCCGAAGCGCGGAGCTGGCTACCGGCGGTTCGGTGAGTGGCAGGTCGGCGGCGGGAAGGGACTCGGGTAGTGCCATGAGCTGCGCCCTCCGGGTACTCGCCGCCATGATCCGGTCACGGGATCGCACGGTACGGGCGAGAGCGCTCTCAGGACCACTACGTTCGCTGGGCGGTGCTCTCGCGCAGCACCAGTTCGACCGGGAAACGCTGCCGGTAGCCGGCCCGGACCGATCCGTTCAGCAACAGCCCGGTGGCCGCGGCGGCCATGTCCTCGACCGGCATCCGCATCGTGCTCAACGGCGGGTTCGAGCACACCGCGGCGATGCTGTCGTCGAACCCGACCACGCTGACATCCTCCGGAACCCGCCGTCCGGTGGCGGTGATCGCCTGGACCGCGCCGGCGGCCATCAGGTCACACGCCACGAACATCGCATCGACGTCCGGATACTCGTCGAGCAGCCGGCGGGCCGCACTGACACCGACCTCGCGCCGGAACACGCCGCCGTCGCTGCGATCCTCGAGTCCGAGCTCGCCGATCGCGCGCAGATATCCGATCCGCCGGTTGACACCGCACGAGTTGTCGTCCGGGCCGTGGATCGCGGCGATGCGCCGGCGGCCGAGCTGAAAGAGATACTTCACCGCGGCGTACGCCCCGGCGGTGTTGTCGGCCTCGATGGCGGGCACCGAGTCAGCGGTCGCCACCAGGGAGACCACCCGCCGGCTGCGGCGCTGAAACCGCGAGGCGAGGGCGGGCGGGATATCGGCCAGCACGGCACCGAGCGTCATCCGGCGGGCTATCGCGTCAACGCGTTCCTCCGCGTCCGCCCCTCCCACGTTGTGGATGCGCAGCTGCACGTCGCGGCCGTCGAGCGCCGTCATGATTCCCGCCAGCACCCGGCTGTAGTAGGGATGCGAGCCGATCCAGCCGATCGCCGACACCGGAGAAAGCACCACGACGTCGACGGCGGCCTGCTGACCGGACGCCAGCGCCCGCGCCGCCGGGTCCGGCACGTACCCCAGCTCGGCGATGACCGCCCGGACGCGCACCCGGACCGCCTCGGTGGCGCCCGGCACGTCGTTCAGCACGCGGGACACCGTCGCCCGCGACACGCCCGCGACACGGGCGACGTCCTCGATTGTCAGCTTCAATCCGGCCATGTTGATCCGTCCTCAACCGCTCCGATCGTGTCAACTTAAACGTATAAGTGATCGTACGCAATCCCGGCCGTGTCGGGCAGTTGACGATCCATCGGGGTCGATCGGGAGCATGATGGGCCGGTGGGGACCAGCGCGGCGGCCGCGGACGGCCCGGACCTCAAGTCCGAGGCAGCGGCCACCTACGCGGCCACCGCCGACCACTTCGACGACCCGGCGCTGTCGTTCTGGGACCGGTTCGGGCGCCGGACCATCGCGCGGATCGGGCTGCGCCCGGGAGACCACGTCCTGGACGCCTGCTGCGGCACCGGCGCCTCCGCGCTGCCGGCGGCACACCTGGTCGGCGACACGGGACGGGTGCTGGGCCTCGACCTGGCCGAGCCGGCGCTCGCCCTGGCCCGCGCCAAAGCACAAGCTCAGGGCCTGACCAACACCGAGTTTCGTACGGCTGACGTCGAGCGGACCGGCCTGCCGTCGGCGTCGTTCGATGCGGTCATCTGTGTTTTCGGAATCTTCTTCCTGCCCGACATGCCCGCCGCCGTCGCCGAACTGTGGCGCCTCGTTCGCCCGGCGGCGTCCTGGGCATCACGGTGTGGGGGCCACAGTTCCTCGAGCCGGCGACCACCGCCTTCCGGGCCGCGATCGGCGCCGAGCGTCCGGATCTGGTGGACAACTTCCACCCCTGGACCCGCGTCACCGACGAGACCGCCCTTGCCCAGCTTTTCCAGCAGGCCGGCGCGGGGACCCCCACCGTAGCGGCAGAGCCGGGCACACAGCCGCTGGCCGACCCGCAGGACTGGTGGACCATCGTGCTCGGAACCGGATACCGAGCCACCGTCCAACAGCTCAGCCCGGCGCAGGCACAACGGGTCAGGACAGCCAACATCGAATGGCTACACCAGCATCACGTACGCGAACTGCACACCAATGTCGTCTACGCGCAGTCCCGCCGCACTTGAACCTCGTACGCCGGCAAAGGACCTGCCTGAAGCTCCCGCTCAGCGCTGCCGCCTCGCGGCCGATGTGATGCTCGGAGGACGCGCCGGCACGCTAGGTGGTAGAGGCAGCGATGACGAGTGGATCCGATCCGGCCGAAGCCGCCGGCCGCCCGGATGCGTCCGGGGCCAGGTTCGCCCCTGTGCTCATCGCTGTCTGCGCCCTGGGCTGCGTATCGGTGTGGCTGGTGTGGCGCGGTCCGGACGACGTGGTTCTCGGCAACCTCGGCGGCTCGGTCGTGCTGCTCACCGCCACGGCTGCCTGTTACCGGGTCAGCCGTGGTAGCCGGGCGCCCTCGCCGGTGCGAGGCTTCTGGCTGCTGTGGTCGTACTCGGCCGCCACCCTGTTTGTGAGCACCATCGCCGCGATGGCGGCCGCGGTCCGGCGGGAGACCGGCATGCCGCTGTACGAGGCGGTACCGACCATGCTCAGTCTCACCCTCGCGATGCTCGCGTTCCGGCACGTACCGCTCAACCAGCGCAGCAAGATCGATTGGGTACGCCTGGTGCTCGACGGTGCCGCGGTGGCGGTGTCCGGCGCCGTGTTCTTCGGCTACGTCCTGCTGCACGCGGCGCACGCCGGCGTGCCCTTGGTCGTGCGCGCCACAGCCGCCGCGGTCGGCGTCGGCTGCCTGCTCGCGCTGGTCGTCTTCGGCAAGGCCGCGGTCAGCCCGC
>Ga0307515_10025366_pt1 | contig 10261 bp, 5 predicted proteins | sample 17_EM_MG_FD_194513 | JGI IMG/M metagenome (GOLD analysis project Ga0307515, IMG submission 194513) | Populus trichocarpa ectomycorrhiza microbial communities from riparian zone in the Pacific Northwest, United States - 17_EM | ecosystem: Host-associated > Plants > Roots > Unclassified | place...
TACGTTCCAAATATATCGTTAATGGTAGAGTCTGTGCCATGATTTTCTGTTATTCCTTCTTTGTGTTGATTTGAGCAGATTCTCTGCATGTTTCCCTGATATCTACCACCCAAAAAACGCGTTAACATACAAACCAGTGAATTTTAGAGAGGATGCATTCCCTTACAAAAATAAAAGAAAATTGAATGAAGTTGATGAGGAACTTACAGGCTGGTGACGTGACAAACTGTGTTGTTCACATAAGCGCAATTGCATTTGACTTCATCGGTAGGACGGTAAAAAAAAAAAAACAAGCTTCTATATCAATTTATCATTCATTATAATTTATTTTTATCACGTTAATGATTCATCTTAAAGATCTTTGTTGAAAATTTCATCTTAAAGATCTTTGTTGAAAAATAATTTTCAACAAAGCTTGAACCCTAAATATAAGTGAGTCTCACTTTTAATTTATCCTCAAATATACTTATTAACCATTTAAAACAAATTTCTAACCATGTCTCACATGAATGGAACCGGTATATAAAGACTTAAAGATTCATAGAAAGATAATTATTTAGCTTTGAATCTTCTTTAGTAAAATACTATCAGATTTACTTGATTAATTAGTGAACCATGTTAAAATAATTTAGATCAAACAAAAAAGAGGCTAAAATTCTCAATAATCTATTTATTATGGATGCTTAGGGTTAACCTAAATACAAAGAAGTTATATATATGTTAAACTGAAAATACTATTCTACCCTTAATAAATAAGACTAAATAAATATTATTTAACATCTCTCCTTAAATTCACGATATGGCAGCTATAAGCATCGAAAGTTTGCCAACAAGAAAACAAAAACGAGAAATGAAATGCGCCTTGGTAAAGAAATCTGCAATCCGCTAGGAAGAAGAAATAAAAGGCAAGGTAATGGTGTCATGCTTGAGATGATGACGAGTAAGATGACAATCGATCTCAAAGTGCTTAGTTTGCTCGTGAAAAACCAAATTGTGAGCAATCTGAATAGAACTCTAGTTGTCACAATACATAGGAGTAGGATGAGAAAAGAAAACTTCCATATCAGCAAGTAACCAACGTAATCAAACAATCTCTTTGGTAGTAGATGTCATGGCATGATATTATGCTTCGATGGATGACTGAGAAACAATAGATTGTTTCTTGCTCTTCCAAGAAATAAGAGAATCACTTAAAAAGATACAAAACTCAGTAACAGACTTGCGATATGTGGGATCACTACCGTGATCAGCATCAGAGTATACAAAAAAAAAAAGGAATTTCCAAGCTTAAAAGGTGTTTGAGGGTTTCAAGAACCTAGGATCAACATCAATTATTTATCAATCTCTTTTCCTCTCGTTGTCTTTGTAGAGGAAATGACATATAACCATGTTAGCTTTCAAGATCAAAATTCTCTTAACATGGGTCATAATGCAAATTTGACTTTTTCTTTGATGAATAATCAATCTAATCTTTTGAATACACTAGAGGCTTTATTATAGACACCAAAAGACATGTACTTGATTTTTCTTGGTGCTTGACTTTTGGTATTTGCTGTGTCTTTCCTCAATTAAAACCTTTTTTAACCCTCTTAGAATTGATAGGCATTCTCCTTCCTTTCCACTTTTTTTTTTTTTACATAACCTTTCACAAAGTTTTCTTGGAGGACCTCCATTCTATGGCTTTTCTTCTTCTAGTCTTTTCTCAATCATTGCACTTGTGTTCTAAGCCTTTCCTTTAACATTAATTCTATCATTGTCTTAATCTTTTTCTAACAAAAGTCTCCTATTTGCCCTAGTGTAGGGTGTGATTCATGTCAAGGTTTTTTTTGCAAAAAATATTCAATCAGAATTAAAATGGGATTGCAAGGGATATTTTTCCAGTATTGTGAAAGGATAAACAAAGATAGTCTCTTCTTATTTTAAGCAAGGTCGGTTATAATCGATAAATTTTGACCTCATCTAGTGTAATGATTTGGACTTGCAAGAATCATGATTCACGAGTCCATAACTACCGAATCCACTACATGTCACTATGCATACCGCTAAAATTTAGCTATATGGTGTGTGGTTCAATTTCAAGTGGGAGTTCAAAATTTGCTTGATCACCCCATCTTATTTCAACAAGTATCGAGTCATTTCTATAATCAAAACACTTTTAATCTTTAAGGATTAATTAACCTTAATTTTATATATTGGAGTTTGATCAAAATATTTTGTCGAAATACCCTTTGAAAGCAACATCTCATGATTTCAAAACAACAAAGAGGCAAAGAAGAGACATGTTTCATTAAAGGATGAGATGTGGTCCCAAAACAAAATGCAGAATGGCAAAAATCCATAACAAAATGATTGACAGTTTAACACCATCCTTGGCTCAACTTTTCTGGTAATCTTTGTGTTTTGCCAAGCATTCTTGATCACTTGTCATTCTAAGGATGTTTTGGTGACAATATGGTTGATGACATCATGTTTCACAAAATTAACTTGCCTCTTGCTCACCATACTCTAGACTCAATTCTTAAAATTCTTGCATATGTTCAACTAAAATGGCTTAAGACCCCATAATAATATTCACATCTCTTGTCTGGATTATACCGCATAGGGAACGGTGGTTGCATGGGATTGGACAAAATCGAGGAAACAAGTCTAGAATTTAACAGATGCTAGTAGACAAACTCGAGTGGCAGAGGTATGTCAATCTTTGGCAAAGATATTTAAGTACTTGATGCTTCAGTAAGACCTGACTAGACCACATAACTAAAGTTTCTCACTTTCAGAATCATGTCCTGATTCATCTCTCATCATTGTTCTGAAATTCTTGGCAGAACCTTCAATCTTTTCCATCATGATAGCTTGTTCATCTTTTTCAACAATCCTCACAACATCATGTCAATCTTTCAATGTTGTGGTTGTATGAGGATTGTTGGAAACCTTCCAACAGCGAGGTAATCTTGGCAACGCCTGGAATAATACAGCACTATCACTCCCGACACATGGAATCACGTATTGTCTTTACTAGAGAAGAACCTGATGAATCAAAAACTCCTTTGTCTCCTCTTCGATTCCTCACTGACAGTGCAATAAACAAACACCTGCAAAGGGAGTTCTACTATGTTGAAGTTTTAGTCTTGTTCATGTTTTTCAATCCAAGTTTCTCTATACTTCTTATTTCTGCATTTTAATGCTGACACTAGTGTGAGAAAATTGTAGATGATCTGAAACTATTGCATCCCCTCTTGGATTCCCCACTTGTAGAGCCACAAACAGATTTCTATGGAAAGAGTTCTGCTACGTTGAAGTTCAATGTCTGCTCATGTTTTTTAAACCAGTTTTGGCTCTTCAATCTCCTATAGCGTTTTGGTGCTGCTACTGGTGGGAGAAAGTTTCATAGCATATGAAACTACTACATTCCCTCTTGCATTCCCAACTGGCAGATCCACAAGCAAATCTTTGTAGAGGGAGTTTTGCTACATTGAAGTATGATGCCTCTTCCTGTTTTTCATACTAGGTCTGTCTCTTCTCCCTACTCTTGTGTTTTTGTGCTACTGCTGGTGGGAGAAAATTGTAGATGATATGAAACTACTACATCTCTTCTTGGATTTCCCACTGGCAGATCCACAAACCGATCTCTATATAGAGAGCTTTACCACATTGAAGTTCAATGTTTGCTTCTGTTTTTCAAATCAACATCTTGTGCTGTAGGACGAGAATGAAGCTCGCGATAGGGGTGACTTTAAAGGAGGTCAAGCATAGAAAGCTAGCAACTATTGGGTGTTATTCCAAGATGTGGAGGCGGTGAACAACTAATAGTACAGCTGAACCAAAAAAGAGATTATCTTTCATTAATGACAGAAGGCATTGTTATTGCTGTTCACGACTGAAATGAAGGAGAGGCGATGCCACTTCAATGTTTATGGCCTCTACTAGTGGAGCGCTGAGGAGAAAAGTCAATTATGTTTTCCTGTGTGTGGGACGTAGACTGATGATGTTACCATAGAAGACTATGTAGACATTCCCTTTTCATTTGTTGCTCAACATTTGTTCAAACAGATTTGTGAGTCTAGCTACTTCACCTTTACTGCCTTTAACTTTATTTTGACAATGAGCCTCTCTCTGATCCCTTTCTTCATTATTCATCTTCTTTCACAGTGTAGTGCAATAGACCTCAAATGGAGGAGCCTATGTTTCAACCTTGGAGCATGCATGATAAATGTATGAACATGTTTTCTATATGATGAACTCGCCTTTCAAGGGGTGACATATGATCGTAACTCTTGTATGATGAAATAAGAATTTTTATTCTGGATCAAACTCTATAACATAAATTTCCGAAGTAATGGTCATGATGTCACCCGTAAATCCTGAATTCAAGATACTTCAAGAATAATATGTATGGAGCATACATCCTAAAGGCAGGTTCTAATTTTTTTACGTGAGACAAGGTAGGTTTACTACTTAATCTCTATCAAAAAGGTCTCTCGTTGTCCCAGTGATCACCCTCTTGAAGGCAATATGGGGGCTCAGTAGGCAATCGAATGGAACATGTACCAATCATTACCAGTCTAAGCACTCAGGAAAGAGTTAGGGTTTATCCAAACTTAAACCTTGACTAAAAGTCATAAGGTAAGCTGCTAGTCCCCACCTAACCTGAAGCTTGTGTGTGCTTTCAAAAATTAAAACATGTAATGCATGAGACAATTCTATACAATGCGTGGATAAAACAAAAATAAAACAAAACAAAACACAAAAAACTTAAAACATATCAAATACACAAAGCTTAGTCCAATATTGTCAGAAACAGTACCGTACCATTCATTGTTTGATTGTTTGAGAGTCGCCACCTAGTATTTGATTGAAGGTTCTAGGAAACCTGAATGTACTAGTCTTTGTCAGAAATTCACGAGTAAGAAACTGGTTGTGGCTAGGTATTAGCACCCCTAGCGCACCCTAACTAAGGTAAGCTACTTTATAATTTGATATGTTATAAAAGTTTTAAAGATTTTATCTTTTCATCGGATATCAAAAATTCATCTTACATATAAGTTCATCTTACATAGAAGTTTGTAATCCTTAACCATGAGCAAATCAAAACATTAAATTCTTCTTGTTTTTTTCGTTCTTTTTTTTATCCTTTTGGTTTTACCATTCAAAAACACATAAAAAAAAATACAAACACCCACACACATCACTTTTTACTATGTTTACTCACCCATAATTACATGTTTACAAAATAACATAAATTAAAAAAAAAACTAACAATAATTTAGATACATATTCCAACATGTAAAAAAAATTACAAAACAGACCCCTAAAAATCCAAGAATTGTAGAGGAGGACTTCTAGGAATATAGGAACAGTGGCGGCGCGTCTTCTCCACGCGTCGCCGCTGCTGCCGCAAGCGAAGCCTAAAAGATCGGTGGATCTAGGATGTTTTCTCCTCCTCTCCCTTTCTGCACCGGCGATGATAACCACCATCACCTACAAAAGAAGAAAAAAAACACAAGTTTCGGTTCTTCCTCCCTTTTTTTAGATCTGCTCTCTTTTGGCTTCACTCTTTCTTGTGGTTCGTTGTTTTTTTTTTGTCTTCTGCAGGTGATAGATCTGGCGGTTGGGTAGCTACAAGGCTAGCTCTGGGCTACTGTTTTGGTCGTTACTGTTGAGGAGACTAGAGGAGGGTGATGGCTTTGTTGTGGCTGATGGTGAAGGAAATGGCGGGGATCTATGGGATGCTAGATCTCTGGTGAAGACTGTGCTCCTGCGGCTAATGAGGGAGATCGTGGGTCTGTGGCCGCTGAAACTGTGGTGGAGATGGGAGTGGCTGTCTGGTCGGTTTCGGGTTGGTCAGGAGAGAACAGGGAAAATGGGGATGAGATGCAAACACTGGGAAGGAACGGCTAAGAGAGGGAGATCTGGTGAGGGACTGTCTAGGCTGAAAGGGGAGGCTTCTTCGGGTGTAGGGGAAGAAGAGGAAATGGGGACGGTCTCGGTGAGAGGGAGAAAATGGGGGCTCTGGTTTGTTTTTTGGTGAAGGGCTGAGAAGACTAGTGGAAGAGGGGGGTGGCGCTTTGGCTTGAGAAGATGTAGTTTTGGGTTCTTAGGGTTTCTTTTTTATTTTTTCTGACCCTCAAAATTTTGTCTCAAAATTGGCCTCCCTTGTGTTGTTGTGTAGACTGGTATTTAGGGTTTCTCTCTTTTTGAATTTTTTTAATTTATTTTAAAAACAAACAATATCAATGTCACCTTAACAAAAAAAAATTAGTGATTGTAAAATTAACGCTTTAAAAGTTGAACGTGTTCAAAATACCTTTAAAAATTTAATTTCTTCTGAGATGATGTTGAAAATGCTAAGAATGATGCAATATATCAAGAATGCATTTTTTTAGGGTTTTCATTGTGTTTTGCTATTTTTGGTTTTTTAAATTTTTTTTATCAAACATTGGGTTAAAAATTGGGTAGCAACAGTGTCGTTCAAAACAACAATGTTTTGGCTTTTCTTTTAATAGTGGATGAAACGGTGTTGTTTTGCCCAAAACGCGTCGTTTCATTCAAAAGAAAATGGCGCTAAAACATGTCAATTTCCAAATCAGTCCTTAGTTTGTGATTTGTTTAATCAAGTCCTTCATTGCAATTTTGATTTTAACAATCAATTCAATTACATCTCTGTCAAATTTAATCATCGGCCCTGAAGTTGGCCGCCTTTCATATGTGATTAATTCAATCGTCGGCTCTAAAGTAGCACCTAGAATATGTTTTTAATGTAATTCCAAGCTATGTTTTTAATGAAAAACAAAGATTAGTAAAGTTTAAAATTAATAAAATACAAATAGTTTAAAATGTAGAAATAACTTATTTTGGATTCTCTCTACGAGGTTCTTATTCCTTGACATGATTTTTAAGAGGTGAGAATTACAAAAAGAAAATAATTATTGTACAAAACGTTTCTCTATATCGTTAGAACCTTAAAGAACCCATATGTATTATATTAGGATAAGTGAAATATTAAAATCTTTATTTTATTTTCCATGCCTTTGCACATGCTTACAATTATTTTCTTTTTAAAAGATTCTTTACCTTGGATTTTTGTTTTGAATTATAATATTTTTTTTTTGAGATATTCTCATATGTGATCAAGTACAAGGAAAGTCAGGAAAATGTGGTTGCTGAATGCTTTGTCACGAAGATATGTTCTTCTTAATACTCTGAATACTAAATTGTTAAGATTTGAGTATATTAAAGAATTATATCCTGATGATAATGATTTTGGTACCATATATGTTGAGTGTAGAGTTTCGGCCAAGGATAATTTTTTTAGGCATAATGGATTTTTGTTTAAGGAGAATAAATTATGTGTGTCTAATTGTTTTATGCATGAATTGTTTATAAGAGAAACTCATGGGGGGGTTTAATGGGGCTTTTTGAAATTGCTAAGACTTTAGAAGTTTTACATGAATATTTTTATTGGCATAACATGAAAAGAGATGTGCAAAGAATTTGTGATAGATGCATAACTTGTAGACAAGCTAAGTCTATAGTAAAGCCTTATGTGTTATATAAACCTTTACCTGTTTCTAAGGAACCTTGAGTTGATATTTCTATGGATTTTATTTTGGGTTTACCTAAGTCTAGGAAAGAAAGAGACTCCATATTTGTTATTCTGTATATATTTTCTAAAATGGTACATTTCATTGTTTGCTATAAAACTAATGATGCAATAAATATCACAGACCTTTTCTTTTGAGAGATCATTTGACTACATGGTGTTTCTAGGAGCATTGTGTTTGATCGAGATGTTAAGTTTTTTAGTTACTCTTGAAAGGTTTTGTCAGGTAATTTAGGGACTAAACTTTTATTTTCTATAACTTGTCACCCACAAACAGATGGTCAAACTGAAGTTGTGAACAAGACTTCAACTCAATTATTAAAAGCTATCATTCAAAATAATCTTAAAAATTAAGAGGATTGTTTGCTTTTTATTGAATTTGCATTTAATCGTAGTGTGCATTCTACTACTGATTATTCATCATTTGAGATTATTTATCGTTTTAATCCTATAACACCAGTGGATTTGATTCCTTTACCTATTGATAAAAGTTTTAACATGATAAGATAAGAATCTCCTTACTGAAGATGACTATTCTTAAACCTTAAACAAACCCTTTTTTTTGTTTTAAAATGGTCAGGGTTTTATTTTTATCAAAATGTAAGTATATTAATAGATCAAAAATTTACAATGCTGGAGAACCAGCAAGTTCGTATACAGTGATTTACAAAAGTAGGGGACAAACTCCCTGAAAGAACTTCACATCAAAGCCCTGGAAAGGAAGCTAACAAGCTAAAATTAGCAAATAATGGTTATGTGAGGAACCATAAATTACTAGGTTCCCAACCTAACACAAAGCAAAAGTCAAGACAAGTAGACGTCCTAGGCATCGATTGAAGTAGGAAACACAAAAGTATATCAAACCAGGATGCAAAAACACATGAGTACCATATATGCAGCACAACAGATCTTCAAGAGAAACAACAACAACAAAGGTCCAACAAGAAACATATGCAATGCGGCTTGAAGGCTGCAAACCGAAGAGAAGACATCTTACCACAAGAAAGTTCATCCAGAACAACCATCGATATAGTTAGCTAATATTAATTTGAAGGTGATTGCGCTCATGAAAGTGCAATATCATGTAAAATAAAACCTGAAATCTCTGAAATAGAGATTCAACCAGTGTGTAGGAGTTCTCAAAGACTCTTCTATTCTTTTCTTCCCATATCAGGTAGACAACAATGTGAAGAGAGACCCTTTTCATTCTGGCAACAACATTTTTCCCCTTGAGAATGAGGCCCCGAATAGCACTACTAATGGTGGGCATATCCCTGCAGAGCCGAAACCAAGATTTAACCTTCGTCCACAAGAGGGATGTCCAACTGCAAGCAAAGAAAATGTGACTATGGCTTTCCTCATGATCTTGTTAGAAGATGTAGCTAGCATTAGCATCAACAAAGTGTAGCCTGTCTCATGTTCTCAGCCTCCTAAGTAAAGCAAGCCAGAGGATGAAACTATGCCTTGGTAAGCACCAAGGTTCTCATACAACCTTAACCCATGACACCGAGGTTCCTTTGAATCTCAAAAACTCATAAGCATGACCCGAGAAAGGCTCGGAAATATTGTCCCAACTTTGCATCATGGAGATCACTTCTGATTGTCCCCCGTCCATCATGACCCAAATGGTTAGGTTTTAACTTGATGAGATAAGGATCTCTTTATTGAGAATGACTTTTCTCGAATCTTACATAGACTAACGAATAAAAACATGACTTAAAGCAAACAACAAAACAGCTTACCATAGGTAAATTGCACTAAGAGTGATACGTCTTCCATTTGCACAGCCAGTCCCTTTATCTAGACTCTCGCATACCATTAAGTTTTCTAGTGATCATAATACTAAGTGACAACTCTTTTTTTTATTGATAAAAGACAAGACTTCTTTGTTCTTTCCACCTATATCTATTTTGATAACTCTGACCTGGAAGGATGATTACTATGAAGCCGCATATATGCGACAATATATATTGTTAAGTAATATCTCATTTACACACTGCTGTTATCAAAGAATCACTATAAGCTTAAAAGCTTAAATTTTTAATAATAATTTTATATTATTGCTAAAACAATTTATCATTATTTTGTTTCATATTATTTTTTTTTGTGGAATTGATTTTTTTTTTTACATTGATAAAAGATTATAATGTAAACGATTGGAATCTGAAGTAATAATTCATCTTTAAAATTTATGGTCAAGTCTTTGTTCGTGTTCAGCATCAATTTTTTGCCTCGTCAAGCAGAGAAAGATTAATAAAGCTAAAGCATCAGTACGATGGCCACAAGCTACATTTCCAGGGTCCAAATGGAATCTGAACATTGAAAAGTAATAATGCATTTTTAAAATTTATGGTCAAGTCTTTGTTAAATATTCAGCATCTTTTGTTAATCTTTTGCATTTAATAAAAGCTAAAGCATCAGTATGAACCAAAAGCTGATAGCTTACCTTACATTTCTTGGGTCCAATCAGAAAGTGAACATTGAGAAGTAATAATGCATCTTTAAAATTTAAGGTCAAGTATTTGTTAATGTTCAGCACTAAAACCATATTAGCAATGTAATAATAATTTTATTTTAATCATATAACAATACAATACGGAACAGTTGATTGATTTTACTTACAATATAACACAACAAATCATAGTATAGTGTAGCAATGTG
>Ga0307515_10025367_pt1 | contig 10261 bp, 5 predicted proteins | sample 17_EM_MG_FD_194513 | JGI IMG/M metagenome (GOLD analysis project Ga0307515, IMG submission 194513) | Populus trichocarpa ectomycorrhiza microbial communities from riparian zone in the Pacific Northwest, United States - 17_EM | ecosystem: Host-associated > Plants > Roots > Unclassified | place...
TTCGACGTCACCACGTTGTTCGCGGCCGGCTACGACGACGCCCGGCGGGACACCATTCCGCTGATCGTCCGGTACGGCGGCCCGTCGACGCGAGCCGCCACGCGCGACTGGGTGAAACGCCACGGCGCGAAGGTGACCGCCGAGATGAGCGCGGTCAAGGCGTTGGGCGCGCGTACCTCCAAAAGGGACGCCGCCGAATGGTGGACGAACCTGACCGGTGCCACCCCGAAACGGACCCTGGCCGGCGGCGTCGAATCGATCTCGCTGGACGGCAAGCTGAAGCTCAGCCTGGACCAGAGCGCCGCGCAGATCGGTGCGCCGGCGGCCTGGCAGGCGGGGCTGACCGGGCAGGGGGTGACCGTGGCCGTGCTGGACACCGGCGTCGACGCCGGTCACCCGGATCTCGCCGGCCGGATCCGGGAGAACCGCAACTTCAGCGAGGCCGGCGAGGGCGGCGACGTGATCGGACACGGTACCCACGTCGCCTCCGTCATCGCCGGCAGCGGCGCCGCCTCCGCGGGCAAGTACCGGGGCGTGGCGCCCGATGCGGAACTGCTCATCGGCAAGGTGTGCGAGGACCGATACTGCTCGGAATCGGCGCTGCTGGCCGGCCTGCACTGGGCGGCCGAGCAGGGCGCCGACGTGGTCAATCTGAGCATCGGCAGCATCGACACCCCGGGGGTGGACCTGGTGGAAGACGCCATCAACCGGCTCAGCGAGCAGTACGGCGTGCTGTTCGTGGTGGCCGCGGGCAACGACGGCGAGGCCGGTGCCGGCTCGGTGAGCTCGCCCGCCACCGCCGACGCGGCCCTGTCAGTAGCCGCGGACACTCGCGAGAACACCATCGCCGACTTCTCCAGCCGCGGCCCCAGGCTCGCCGACGGCGCCAACAAGCCGGAGATCAGCGCGCCCGGCGTCGGGATCGTGGCCGCCCGTTCCGCCCAGGCCCCGCCGGAAGGGCTCGACCCGGTCGACGACCAGTACGCGCGGATGAACGGCACCTCAATGGCGACACCGCACGTCACCGCCGCCGCGGCGCTGCTGGCCCAGCAACACCCGGCGTGGACCGGCGCGCAGCTCAAGGCCGCCCTGATCGGCACCGCGACGAAGCTGCCCGCGGCGGACATCTCGGCCCAGGGCGCCGGGCGGGTCAACCTGGGCACGGCGATCGTCGCGCCGGTCGTACCGGACACCGGCAGCCTCAACCTGGGTGTGCAGGAGTGGCCGCACGAGGACGACGAGGCGATCGTCCGGACGGTGACCTACCGCAACGACGGCGCCGCGCCGGTGACGCTCGACCTCGACGCGACGCTGACCGGAACCGATGGGACCGAGGCACCGGCGGACATGGTCACCGTCACCCCGGAGCGGATCACCGTGCCGGCGCTCGGGTCCGCCGCGGTGCAGGCCACAGTGGACACCTCAGTGGACGCGCCGAACGGCCGCTACACCGGCCGGATCACCGCCGCCGCGGCAGGCGCGGCGCAGCCCGTGTCCACGCTGTTGTCGGTGGTACGCGATGTCGAACGCCACGCACTGACGGTCAACGTGGTGGACCGCAATGGCGCGGACGCCGTGGAATACGCGAGCGTGACCACCTCCTGGGCCGACCAATCCAACGTGGTCGAGTGGACCCCGGGGGAGCACACCACCCGGCTTCCGGCCGGCGACTACACGGTCGGCGGCGTGGTGTTCACGGACGCCTACACCGACGCGGAGACGGTCACCCTGCTGGCCCAGCCGAGGCTGAGGCTCACCAAGGACACGACCATCCTGCTCGACGCCCGTACCGGCCGGCCGATCACCGCCACCGTGCCGGAGCCGACCGCGGCCTTCACCCACGCGAACATCGGCTACCGGGTCAACGCGCCCTACCTGGCGATCGACACGTCGATGAACTGGATCAACATTCGCCGCGGCTTCGACAACCTGTTCACCGGTCAGGTCGGCCCGCCGGACGACGGCGCTACCTTCCAATCCGACCTCACCGCCGGCTGGGCCAAGCCGGCGGCCGACGGCGGATTCCTGGACAGCCCGTACGCGTACCACCTGGGCTGGGTCACGCCCGGCGCGCTGCCGACCGGCCTGACCCGCAACAGTCAACACTGCCTATCGCGGGCCGGCAGGGCGTCGCGGCACGGCAGGCTCGACGCCGGTCGGCGGCACCGGCTTCACCGTCACCACGGACCTGAACCTGCCGGGACAACGCACCGACTACTTCTACGGCAACGACAAGCTGCGCTGGTCCCGCATCTTTACCCAGTTCGACGCGTCGAGGCGGTCCGACACCGTCCTGATGCAGCCAAACCTGAGCTATCGGGCCGGGCGAACCTACCGGGAGACCTGGAACGGTGGCGTGCTGGGCCCCGCCTTCGGTGACTGGCCGCGCGATTCCCCGTATGGCATACGACGCACCCCGGACAATCAGCTTGTGGTCGACGACGGCCTGCTCGTCGATCCGACACCGGGACGCGGCAGCCTGCCGAAGTTCCAGAAGGACAGCGGGCGCACCGCCCTGTACCGCAACGGCGAGTTGGTTGCCGAGAACGTCGGGGCCTACGGCCTGCTCCGGGCGAAGATGCCGGTCGACGAGGCGGCGTACCGGCTGGAAACGGAGCTGGATCGGGCGAGTTTTGCCGAGGTCTCGACGAAGGTCTCGGTGGCCTGGACCTTCCGCTCCCGCCACGAGGCCGTCAGCCTGCCGGTAGCGCTGCCGCTGCTGGCCGTGCGGTACTCACCCGCGCTGGACGCGGGGTACGCCGCACCGGCCGGGCGACCGTTCCCGATCCCGATCCGGGTGGAGCACCAGCCCGGCTCGACGGGCGGCCGGATCACCGGGCTCGCCGTGCAGGTGTCGTACGACGACGGCGCGACCTGGCAGCCGGCGCCGGTGCGCGGTGGCGGGCAAAACTGGAGCGCATCGGTGACGCACCCGGCCGGCGCCGGGCACGTGTCGCTGCGAGCCACCGCCACCGATAGCAACGGCGGCAAGGTCGAGCAGACGATCCTCCGCGCCTACCTGCTCCGCACAGCTGGCCTCGTCAAACCGTAACCCGACCCGCGCCGAGTAGCTGCAGCCGCCGCCGGACGATGCGAGCCGCCGGGGTCGCGCCGAGACCGGTGAAAATGGTCAAGGCGCGGCGCAGGGCCTCCTCGTCCGGCGCGGCGCACAGGGCCATCGCGGCGTCGTAGGGGCAGTCCAGCGCGGTCCAGACCTGGGCAGCCCGCATCCAGTCGCCGCCGAGTTGCAGGCGGTACGGCTCCGCGACCGTACCGCCTGCCGGCCGGGCGGATCCGGTTCGCAGCAGCCAGATCGCCACCGCGCCGCGTTGCCAATCGCCGCGGTCGGCGGTGACGTCATCGGCCAACTCGGCCTCCCGGCCGGCCTCGCCCACCTCCCCCTGCAGCCAGTACGCCTCGGCGCGGGCGACTCGAACCGCCAATATCTGCTGCGGCTCGCCGCTGCGGTCCGCGGCAGCGGCTGCCTCGTCCAGATATTCCCAGGCGCCGGCCTCGCCACGCCGGGCCCGGATCAGGCCGAGCCGCCGCAATCCGCAGAGGCGGTTGACCCGGGACGAGCCGAGGTTGGCCAGGACCTCCATGCTCATCGCCACCGCCTCATCCCAGCGGCCCCGGTGCTCCATGATGGTGGCCTGCTGACCCTGCAGACAGATCGCATGCGACGTGAGGTCATGCTCGTCGCAGTAGGCGGCGCCCGCAGCGAAGTACCGCTCGGCGTCGGCGAACTGCCGCCGTTCGCTATGGAGATCGCCGAAGTTCGCGAAGGCGCGTGCCGCCGGTTCCGGGAAGCTTCCGGCCAACGCGATCTCCAGCGCCCGGCGCATCTGCCCGGTCCAGTCCGCACCCTGGTACGCGGCGCTGACCGCGAGGGTGTTGAGCGCATCGCTGATCACGCCCAGGGCGCCGAGCGGCTCGGCAGTCGCCTGTGCCCGCAGCGCCAGCTCCGCCGCCGCGGCGAATTCGGAACGCAGCATCCGCTGGCTGGCGAACGTGGCGTACGCGTAGGCGAGCTCGGTGGTCGGCCCGAGTGGCTCGAGGATCGACACCGCCTCCTCCGCGGCGATGGTCGCGTCGCGGCCTTGGCACAGATTCCACCTGATGCGCGACAGCCGCCGCAGTGTGTCGCCCTCGCGCAACGGGTTACCCGCCGCGCGCCATAACGCCAGCGCACGTTCGCCGGCTTCCGCGGCTTCCTGCATGCGGTCTATCAGCGACAACTCATCTGCCAGCCCGTCATAGAGCCCGGCGACCGGGGCAGTGTCCGTTTCCGCCGCGAACCGCAGCGCCCGCTGGAACTGGGCAGCCGCCTCGCGATGCGACGCCAGCCGAGCCGAGCGCCGTGCCGCCGCCGTCGCATGGCGCAGGACCGCGGGACCATCGCCCGCCCCCTCCGCGTGATAGGCCATCCGGGCATCGTCCTCGCATCCGAACGCGCGCAGCGCTTCGAGTGTCCGCGCGTGGATCGCCCGGCTCCGGTGGGCGGCGACCGCCTCCGCGACGGCCCGCCGGGCGATTTCATGGCGGAACCGCAGCGACCCGCCGTCCCCGGCCAACAGCCCGCTGGTGAGCAACTCATCAACGGCCGACGGCGCACAGCCGCCGATCGACGACAACAACCGCAATTCGACGCGCGTGCCGATCAGCGCCGCGATGTCCAGCACCTCGCGCGACTCGACGGTCAGCCGGGCCGCCCGAGCCAGCACCGCGTCCCGGGCCGACGCCGGTACCGCGCCGGTCCCGGCCCGGAGCACCTCGGTGACGTAGAACGGATTCCCACCGGTGAGCTCGTGGAGCTCGGCCATCTCCAGCCCGCTCCGGTCGGCTAGCACCCGGACCGCGTCGGCGGACAGCGGCGCGAGGTCGAGCCGCCGGGTTGCCCGCTGCGCCGCAAGATCCCCCAGGGCGACCCGGACCGCGGCGGACGCGCCCAGGCTGTCGTGCCGATAGGTGACAATCAGCAGCACGGCGGCGTTGCGCAACCGTCGGCCCAGGAACCGCAGCAGATCCAACGTTGCCTCATCGGCCCAATGGATGTCCTCCACCACCACGACGTCCAAGATGGACGACGGACTGACCTGGCGCAGCAGGGCCCGGAACAGCTCGTCGCGATCGGCGCCCGCACGGCAGCGTTCCAGCAGGCGGCCGTCGAGCTGATCGGCGAGGTCGAACAGCGGCCCGAGCGGCTGCGGCGTGAACAGGCCGTCGCAGGCACCCCAGGACCACCGCGCCTCCGGCAACTCCCGGCGCAACCGCTCCACCAGCGCCGTCTTCCCGACCCCTGCCTCGCCCGCGACCAACACCAGCCGCCCGTCGCCGGCGCTTGCCTGAGCGGCGTAGTCGACCAGCGCCGCCAGCGACGACTCGCGTTCCAGCAGCGGAGCCTCCGGCCCGGCGTCCGGCGCCGCGGCCACGGGCGCCGTTGCCACGGAATAGCGCACCCCGAGATCCGGATCCTGCCGCAGGATTGCCGCCTCCAGATCGCGTACCGGCTGCCCGGGGTCGATCCCCAGCTCGTCCCGCAGGGTACGGCGAAGGCGCCGGTACGCGGCAAGCGCATCGGCCTGCCGCCCGGCCCGATACAACGCCAGCATCAAGTGCGCATGCAACTGCTCGTCGAACTGTTGCTCCGCGACGAGCGTCTCCAGTTCCGGCAGCACCTCCGCGTGCTCACCCAGCGCGAGGCGGGCTTCGGCCAACGCCCGGACGCCGCGTAGCCGCAGCTGCTCCAGACGCGTCGCCTGCTCGGCGAGCCAGGGCAGCCCGGCCACGTCGGCCAGCGGCCTGCCGCGCCACAGCGCCAGCGCGTCGCGCAGTTGCCGGACACCCTCCCGGCCGCCGTTGCGGGTGCCCAGGCGGATCAGCCGCTCGGCCGCGTCCACATCGCTGCCTACCCGATCCGGGTCGAGCAGATATCCGGCCGGGTGCGGCACGATGGCGGTCCGGCTGCCCAAGACCCGGCGCAGGTGCGAGATGTGGCTCTGCAGGGTGTTGACCGCGGTCACGGGCGGTCCGCCGGGCCACACGACGTCGACCAGCCGGTCGGTGCCGACGATCTCGCCGCGGTGCAGCGCAAGCACCGCGAGCACCGCCGTGCGACGCAACCCACGAACCGGGCGGCTAGCCTCGTCCACCACGACGTCAATCGGACCGAGCAGGCGTACCCGCATCCCACGCGCCAATCTGCCGGAAATTCACCACAATCTATCAACCGGACGGGTGGGCCGGAGGCGGGCAGTCACCCACCGGACACCTGGCCAGCCGATCAGGCATCTTTCAGCGTCTTTCAGCGCCCGACCAGCCGTCGTTCCAGCGCCATTTCAGCCCCTCCGGCCACTGTGGCTCATCGATCCCGTTTCCCATTTCTCGGAGGAGACCAACAATGATCACGAGCCTGGTCGGACGACGACTCGCCGCGCGTATCGCCCTCGTGGCCACCCTCGGTGCGAGCCTGGTCGGCCTGTCCGCCACCGGCGCGAACGCCGACACCCAGCACAGGGCCATCGCCACGTACCGGATTATCGTCCACACGGCGAACATTCCGAATGCGGGTACCGACGCCACCATCAAGATGATGGTCTACGGCACGCTCAACACTTCGCCCGGCTACGTCAATCTCGACAACAAGGTCTACGACGACTTCGAACAGAACGCCACCGACAACTTTGGCCCATTCTCGTGGTTCGACATCGGACGCCCCGACTTCATCGGCGTCTTCAAAGACAGCAACGGTGACGAGTGGTACCCGGACTACGCGCGGGTCCTCGCGAACGGGACGTGGTACCTCTGCCCGATGAACGACTACTACTATGACGGCGCCGAAACCAAGTGGTTCGACTGCCCGTAGCGCCCGCGCGGACACCGGCCCCGGCAGCGCCGGGGCCGGCAGCAAGGGGCTGCTGGCCCGGCCCGACCCACCACCTGGCCGCCGCGGCGCGGGTTCGCCAGCCGCCTCTTACCGGACTGACCTGGGCGCACCCGACTTCGCCGGGCCGCCGCAGAACACCAGGTTGACGAGGCTCCGCTGGGCCTGCGCGAATGCCGCTGCCGGGTCGAATGCGCCGTCCCCGGTGGTCACCGAGGCCTCCAGGGTCTTGCTGCCGTCGGGTGTGCTGTACATCAGTGCCCCGGAGCCCTGGAGGCCGCCGTTGTGGGTGAGCAGGATGCCGCCGCAGTTCGGGCCCGCGTCCTGCACCATCAGCCCGAGGCCGTAGCCGTAGACGCCGCTCTTCGGGTGCGGCTTGAGCATCTCGGCCAGCAGTGGGGCCGGCAGGAGCTTGCCGCCCACCAGTGCGGCGAAGAACGTGTGGAGATCCCGGGTGGTCGAGATCATCTCACCGGCGCTGGACGCCCAGGAGACGTTCTGGCGGGTGATGTCGAGCGTCTTCCACTGGCCGGCGTCCTCGTACCGGTAGTAGGAGTGGGCGTGCGGCCCGGGGATGTCCGGCCGGGCGCCCGGCACCACGGTGCCCGACAGGCCGAGCGGCCGCATGATCCGCCGCCGCATTTCCTCGGCGTACGAGCGGCCGGTGACCTTCTCGATCAGCAGCCCGGCCAGCACATAGTTGGTGTTGGAGTAGCTCCAGTCGGTCCCCGGCGCGAACCGGGCCGGCTTGGACAATGCCAGCCGTACGAGCTCCTCCGGCTGGTAGGTGTGGAACCGGTTGTCCACCCACTCCTTGCCCTGCCAGGGGATCCCCGGCACGATCGTCCCGTCGGGGTAGTACTCGCCGGTGTAGCTGAACAACCCGCTGGTGTGCTGCAGCAGCATCCGTACCGTGATCCGCCGGTCCAGCCCGAACGCGGGCAGGTAGTCGGCCGCCGGGGTGTCCAGCTCGATCCTGCCCTCGGCCACCAGTTGCAGCGCCACGGTCGCGACGAAGGTCTTGGTGTTGCTGCCCACCCGGAATCGCCCGTTGGTCGGCGGCTTCGCGGTCTCGCCCAGCTTGCGCACCCCGGCGCTGCCGACCCAGTCGCCCCGCTCATCGTGCACGCGCAGCTGCACTCCGGCGAAGCCGGAATCGACTATCTCCTGGATGGCCGTCTGCAGCTCCGGGCGGTCCTGCGCGGCAGCGGCAGCCACTCCGGGTGTGGTCGCCCCCGCCAGCAGCGTGACAGCCAGCGCCGTGATCCCCACTCGCTTCTTAGCATTCATGGCGCCATAGTGGCACATCAATGGCACCACATCAAGCCACAATGGTGTCACTATGGCTCCGCCTGGCCTACAGGACGGTGAGTTCGAGGATCCGGGACTGGTCGTTGACGCCGTTGGCGGCATGGGTGACGATGCGCAGCGCGTCCGTGCGCTGCGCCGGGAAGGTGCTGCTCAAGGTGGCGGCGGTGTTGCCGCGCACCTTGACGACCGTGCGCCAGCCGTCGGCGGTGCCGAGTTGGACGTCCCAGTCGCGCAGCCCGTAGCGGTCGGTGGGGAATTCCGCCGAGTTGACGGTGGCGAGGTCGACGCGGCTTAGCCGCTGCGGGGTGTCCCAGGTGAGTTGGTACCAGTCCGGCCACTGCCGGCCGGTGCTGTCGGCCCAGCCGGTGCCGTGGCCCCAGTGCGTGGGGTCGGCGTCGCCGTCGACCGCCCCGCACACCAGGTAGCCGGCCCGCGACGAGGATGCGCTGACCCGTGCCGCGGAACGGGTCAGGTTGGGCGACGGCGGGGGCGGTGCGACGGCGACCGGGATGCTGGCCTGCTGGTCGCCGCTTGCCACCTGCACGGCGTAGGTGCCGGCCGGGGTTCCGGTCGCGGCGCCGACCGTGACCGGCACGGTACGGGTGTAGCCGGCCGGCAGCCATGTCGAGATCAGCCGCCGGGGCAGGCGCAGGGCCTCGGGCCCGGTGAGCACGGCGTCCGCGTAGACCGGGTCCGGGCCGCGATTGGTGAGCCGTACCAGCAACTGCCCCGCGTTGCACTGCCCGGTGGCGATCGACAGGGTGGCGGGTTCCACCGCCAACCGCAGTTCGGCGGCCCGCGGTTTGGCGGCGGTCGCCGGCGTCGACCAGCACATCGCGGTGACGACGAGGGCGATCAGTGCGGCAGCGGCGCGGTGCGCTGTGGTGCGATCCATGGGTATCCGCTCAGGCCGGGGCGAGACCCGGGCGGTCGCGCTGGGAGACGAACGAGGCCCGGGTGGCAATCGGCGCACCGGGGCGGGTGACGTACGGCAGCACCCGGTAGTCGGCGCGCAGCGTGTCGCGGGTCAGCTTGCACCGCACGTATCCGCGCTGGGCGTTGGCGAACCGCAGGTGCGGGTTGTCGCGCCGCTGCTGGTCCAGGGCGGGGGTGCTGTCGGTGCCGTCGCTGCCGCTGGTGACGGACGTACCGACCAACTCCACCGCCACGGCAGCCGAGTCCGGTCGCCCGAAGTCCAGGCGCAGGTCGGCGGCGTAGTTGAAGTGGATGTCTCCGGTGAGGACAACGGTGCCGGGGACGCGACCGGACGTTGCCAGAACGGCCTGGCGGTCGGCCGCGTAGCCGTCCCACTTGTCCATGTCGAGCCGGTGCGGCCGGGCACCGTAGCGGCACTCGGCCATCATCACTTGCTGCGCCAGGATGTTCCAGCGGGTGCCCGAACGGGCCATCCCGTCGAGCAGCCAGCCGCGCTGAGCCTGTCCCAGGAGGGTACGGCGCGGGTCGTTGCGGTCCGCGCAGTCGGCGCGCAGCCCGTCGCCGCAGGCCTGGTCCGAGCGGTACTGGCGGGTGTCGAGGACGTGGGCCTCGGCCAGGTCGCCGAAGCGCAGCCGGCGATGCAGCGGCATGTCGGGACCGGTCGGCTGCTGCGGGCGGCGCAGGGGCTGGTTTTCCCAGTACGCACGGTAGGCGTTGGCCCGCTGGACCAGGAAGTCCTCGGCCGATACGTCGAAGCGGGGCACCCCGGCGGCGTAATTGTCCTGAACCTCGTGATCGTCCCAGGTCAGCACCCACGGGAAGGCGGCGTGCGCGGCCTGCAGGTCCGGATCGGACCGATACAGCGCGTACCGCAGCCGGTAGAGGTCGAGCGTGTCGGTCGCCAGTTCGAAGACGTCCGGAAGGTGGAGCCCGGCATCCAGCCGGCTGCCGCCCACGCTGTTGACGGCGCCCTCGTACATGTAGTCGCCGAGGAAGAAGACCACGTCGAGGTCCTCCGCGGCCAGGTGGCGGTAGGCGCCGAAGTATCCGTCGGTGTAGGACTGACAGGACGCGACCGCGAAGCGCATGGCGCGCGGTGACGCGGACACCGCGGGCGCGGTGCGGGTGCGG
>Ga0307515_10025368_pt1 | contig 10260 bp, 2 predicted proteins | sample 17_EM_MG_FD_194513 | JGI IMG/M metagenome (GOLD analysis project Ga0307515, IMG submission 194513) | Populus trichocarpa ectomycorrhiza microbial communities from riparian zone in the Pacific Northwest, United States - 17_EM | ecosystem: Host-associated > Plants > Roots > Unclassified | place...
TATTAGAGGAGTCTATTTTTACTTATATATTCTAGCCAGATGCCGGATTTAAAGGTACTATAAAACTTTAGCAGACCTTTATGCCTACCGTATTACTAAAACCGCTCGTATATCTATCTCTTAACTTTAATAGCGGGCTCTTCTTCTACTTAGTAAGGATATTTAACAACAGTATTAAAGGAGGAGTTTAGGTATACTATACTCTTAAGTTTAAAAATAAGGTAGTTTATTATATTAAATCTAGTTAGAAATCTAATAGCGGTTATCTTTTAGTTGCGTAGTAGAGGAGTAGGGGCAGTCCTAAGTTAATATAACTCGTATAGCTTATATAAGCAGCTGTTTATTACTAAAGGGTATAATTGTTCTATAGGTAAGAAAGGGATATTATTACTAAAACCGTATTAGGGAATATAGTTATAGCGGTAAGTGGCTTAAGGAAGGTAGCGAGGCATATTAGTCCGCGATGGGGAGGCGTAATTATAGAATAGGGTAGATACCAGCGAGCTTAAAAATAGGATAGATGTGGTTAGGAGACGATATAGTCTATTAAATACTATAAGCAGTTTATTATAGCCAATACGGTCTACTATAAGTCGCGCCTTAAGAAGTCGCAGCTTAAACGCGTTATTAGAGATGCTTAAAGGCAGCGGCGGAGGTAGCTCTAGGCTTTAGCTTTGTGTCTATACGGTTAAAAAATAGGAGGCTTTACTAAGGCTCTATTATCGCTACCTTAAAACTTAATAGCATACTAAATAGCCTACAGCATTCTTTAAGCTTAATAGCGTTGGGCTAGGTGTCCTTACCATTCTAAACCGCGTAGATCTTAGCCTTAAGGTTATAAGAAATACCAGCTATATATACTGCAAGCTATAGGCGTAAGCTATAGGTTAACCTTAGCTTACTTACGTATATTTAGTTATAGTATTGGCTTAGCCTAAGATCCTTAATAGGTCTAATTAGAAGTACTAACTAAGGTAGCAACCTTATATAAATTTACGCGCGATAGTAGATGGTCTTCTAAGCCTAGGCTTTTCTTTAGTATTTCTAAAGTAGGAAAATATCTTTTATTAAGCAGAGCTGGTGTCTAATTAGCATTAAGGCTATTATTTCCAATTCAAATACTTTTAATTATTTTAACTTTTATACTCTGTTTTAACTAGCCATATATAAAAAGAATAGGATAAGTATATTAAGAACATTATAGGCCAGGTCTCTAAATTTTCTATAATATTATAAAACTTTACTACTTTAGATAAAATTAAATAATAAAAAAAGGTGAGATTTTAGAGACCAACTCCATTAGGGAGATTAGAATTATTTTTTAATATTAGCATAGTATATATATAATTTTATAAACGAAATAGAAAGGAAATTTAGTAGTAAATAGAATAAAGTACTATAGTTATAAAAAACCTTACTCCGTAAGAACGATTTAGGAGACCCTAAGGATATTGTAGCGGCCTTAATAAATTACTTCCCTTATAATATATACTAGTACGCCTATACTATACCTAGTGTCTAATCTAAAAAGCGACCAAATATATTGCCCTACTTTATACCTATCTTGTTCTTATACGCGAGTAAGTGCCGATTATCTGACTCTAGCTATAGCTGACATGTTTGGACTTATACGCGCCTATACTCTCTATAAAGCCGCCCGTTATCGGCGGGGCTAGTATTAAAATCACTACCGCCTAAGTTTTCGCTGCCTAAGCTTTAGCTGCCATTCCTAAAATCGTTATCTTTATTATTATCGTCGTTATTATCTAGACTAACAGCATTATTATTAGTACCTTTGCCGTGCGGACTACGCGTACTAGTTTTACTAGCGGTATAGTTACTGCTTTACTACGTTAAGCTTAGACTAGCGTATACGTTTAGCGTATTATTATACTAATAGCTTACTAATAGCTATATATTTAACGTTAACTGCGTAAGCGCTATATATTCTTTAGCTAAAATATATATTAGGCAGTGCGTAGCAAATACTATTAGTAACCCTAAGGTAGAGAATAAGTTCTTAAATATATAGGCTAGCATTAACTATACGACTAGTAGGAGGTATTGCCACTTTAACCACAGCCATAACTTACCTAAGAGGAGAGAGTAAAAGTTAATAAGAGAAGGAGAGGTATCTATAAACTACTTATAGGGATAAGTCCAGAAGCGGCTTCTCTAGCAGCGGCTTAAAGTACCTAAAAATAGACGGTATAGTATATATAGAAATAAGATAATAAGGAGGAATAGATTAACGGAAGTAGAGTTAGAGATAGTGTATATACTACGGCAGAGTTTTAAAAAAAAAGCCTTATAATAGATAATTAGGGCGTAATAAAGGGGGTAGCTAAAAGGGGGCGGCTAGAAGAGCGAGGGCAAAAATAGATAGAGTGAGGAGAAAAAGTTAAGAAGGATAGAGGATAAAAGGCGGCAAAAGGAGGGCCTTATATAGTAGTCGTTAAGGAAGATTACCAGTTATGGTATAGCGCGAAAGTTATAAGCAAGGCGCGGATTACCTAAATAGGGAGCCTCTATTTCCTAATATAGGCTTACTATATAATTGTTTACTAATTATTAAATAGAGAATTAAGTATTAAAACTTTATCTTATTTTAAAAGGCTCTAGAGCCTTATTCCATATATTAAATAGGTTGTAAAAAGACTAATAATAAGGATATTATTTAGTTAATAATAAGTAATAAAAATCGGTAATAAGATATTTAATAGTAAGAAAGAGAGTAATTAGTTATAAGTTAAAAGGTAATTAAGATAAAGTGTATAAATATAATTTAGATTAATAGATAGTATAATAATAGTAAGAAAATCCGATTTAGGTTAATACTACTTTAACGTATTCCACCACTAAGCCGGCCACCCCACCGAGCCGGCCACTTTTTTTCCCACCAAAAATCGTGAAAATCGCAATACAATATCTCAACAACTACTTAATAATAATTTTTAAAAATTTATCTTTGAGCTTGCATATATACTCTACTTCATTTGCTTTAATTTCAGATAAATCTATTAAGTAGTTTTAAAGATATATAGTTTTTAATCGTAAATTTTACTCTAATCTTAATATCTTTATAACTACTTAATAGATTTATTTAAAATTAAAGCAAATGAAATATAGTATATATGCAAGCTCAAATATAAATTTTTAGGAATTATTATTAAGTAGTTGTTGAGATATTGTATTGCGATTTTCACGATTTTTGGTGGGAAAAAAAGTGGCCGGCTTGGTGGGGTGGCCGGCTCGGTGGTGGAATACGTTATCTACTATTTACTAGCCTATCTACTACCTACTACTATTCCGACTACTACTCCGTCTGCTACTTATTTACTACTCCTACTATTACTTATTTACTGCTCCTACTACTACTTAGACTACTACTCTTCTACTACTCCTACTATTACTTATTTGCTATTTAGTCTACTACTTAGTTTACTACTTAGACTGCTGCTTAGTCTACTACTCGGACTACTACTTAGACTACTACTCGGTCTACTACTTAGTCTACTGCTTAGTCTACTACTTAGTTTACTACTCGTCTACTACTCGCCTACTACTCTATCTACCGCTTATCTACTACTTAGTTTACTACTAGAGCCGTTATAGAGCCGTTATAAAGCCAATTGTAAACAATATAGAGCTATTCAGATAGATGATACAGAGCTGTTTATACGGACGATTATATAGGCAACTGTATAAGCCATAGTAGAGTTATTTATAGAGCTGTTCGTAGAGCTATTTATAAAGCCGTTATAGAGCTATTATAGAGCCGTTTATAGAGCAGCTATAAAACTATTACGGGGCCGTTATAGGGCCGCTTATAGGGACAATATAGGGCCATTTATAGGGCCGTTTATATAGATAATGCAGAGCTATTTGTACAGATAACGCAGAGCCGTTTATATTAACGACGTAGAGCCGTTTATATAGACGATATAGAGCTATTATAAAGCCGTTATAGGGCCGTTATAGGGCCGTTTATAGAGATAATGCAGGGTCGTTTATAGGGATAATGTAGAGCCGTTTATAGGGACGATATAGAGACGTTTATAAAGACAATGTAGAGCTGTTTGTGGAGATAATATAGAGCTATCTGTAGGGTTATTCGTAGAGCCATTATAGAGCCGTTTATAAGGACAATATAAAGCTATTTATAAAGACGTCTATAGGTGTCTATAGAGACTATTATAAGACTTCCTAGTATATTAGTGCTGTATATTAGTAGAGCTTTAGAGCTCTAGATAGGCTTAACGTAAAGCTTTACATTAGTATAGTATTACTTAGCCTTAAGATATATAGACAAAAATAGTGTTATTTTAAAGCGCTTTGCAAGGTCTATAATATATATAAATTTTTATTTTATTTACCTACTATTAGGGGGTGTATTATAAGTGCGAGTGTAGGTTATAATTTAATAGGGTAGTACGGACCCTATATATAACCAGATAAATAATAACTAATTAAATGTCACGAGGCGCGGAATAGTAGCTGCTAAACGTATATATTTAAGAAGTCTACAAAATGTTATACAATCGATCGTAAGGATCGAGGGCGTAGAAAGGTGATATACTACGCGTAGCTGACGTAAGCTGTATGCGAAGCATACGTAAGGGCACGGGGTTCCGCTAGGGAGTCTCCTATAGAGGCTCCTGCGGCGGCGTTCCATAACACTACCTCCCCCTCTTATAGAGGCGGAGCTCCGGCAACGCTGTGGTTACTATATATATATAAAAGGAACGCTTAAGTTATAAAAAAGGAAAAGAAATAACGCTAAAGGGGTTAGTAGTATGGGGTTCTGCTAGCTCTAATCGTTAAATAAACTAATTAGGATTTTCTATCCCTAGGATAGAAAATCGCTATTAGCTTAGTAGAAGGCGGTAAGCTAAACTAACATCTTTATAGTCCGCAGCGATGTTACGTAATAAGGCTTAGCACCTAAAAATTTAACTAATTAGATAACTTTAACCGGTGGTTGAAGTTCCTAGATATCTTAATAATTTTTCGGTTATATAATAGCAATCTACAGCAATCTAACGGCAATTTGCCCTTACGTAGTAGTGTATAATAGTTAAACTCTATAAGGGCTCCTATAGAGGATTAGGTACGAAATCTCTACTTAGGCCCAGTTTCTATAGGTTCGCGTAGTAAAAGTCGCTAATTAGGTCCTTTGCATTTTTAAAGTCTTCCTATAGTTGCCATTCTAGCTAATCTATGTTAAATCCTATGTAGATAGCTTTATAGTAGAGCCGCCGTCCTCTGCCTTTACTAAAGTATTTAGAGTTAATAATTTGTTTAACGGTCCACTCCTTATAGTTCTTATCCTTATTTTTATCTCGGATTAGTACTAATAGGGGTTTAGGCTATATTTATCCTGGTAAAGGGTTAGGCTAATTAAGGTATAGTAGCTATAGGTAAAATACAGGCTATATCCCGTAGGTGGCTAAGGTAGGTAGGAGCTCTAGCTTATATGCGGCTCCTTTATTAATAACTCGTTTAATTTAATAGGGGCCAAGATTCTTATAATTAAGTAACTTTATAGGCCTTTATATAGAGATATTATGTATATCTAGCTATACCTAGTCGCTAATACGCATCTCTAGTAGTGGCGTTCTATAACGGTCGGCGAAGTAAGCCTACTTTACTTAAGCCTAGGCCATTTCTCCCCTATAGTAGTTAAGTAGATTTTTTATACGGTTTATATACTAGTTAGTAATTAGCATCTTAAGGCGTTTTCTATATGGCAGTTTCTTATTAATAGGTTTTAGTGGCTTTATGCCAGATTAGGGGTAATAACCCTTATTTACGAAGAACGGAGTAAGTCCTATAGTGGCTAAGACGTAGTTATTAGCTATAAACTCGCCTAGTAGGAGGTGATCTACTTAGTCGTCCTAGCCGTAAGTAACGACCTATTATAAGTACGCCTTTATACTGGCGTTAGCGTTTTCTGGCTATCCTATAGTCTTATAGTAGAAGGATATAGATATCTTAACAGAGATACTAAAACGTTAATAGATCCGTCTCTATAGGTTAGAGTTAAATTATATGCCCTAGTCGGACGTAATGGAGTTGGGTATTCAATATAGTTAGTAAACTTCGCGAAGAAAAGCGTCTGCGACGTTGTTTATAGCTATACCTTTAGTTAAAACGTAGTGACGTTCCTTTATAAGTTGGTATATTATTATTAGAATGTTCTTATAGGTATAACCGTGCCGTTTATAGGGTAGTAGGTTAGTAATAAAGTCTATGGCTATATCTACCCACCGCCGTATAGGGATTAGTAGTGGGTATAGTAGTCCTTAGTACTTAGTGCGAAAGGCCTTAGCGCGCTTATAGCCATAGTAGGCACTTATAAAGCGTTTAACTAAGTTTATTATCTTAGGCCAGAAGTAGTATCGGCTAAGGAGTTTATATATTCCTTTTCTGCCTAGGTAACTACTTAACTAGAGGTTATAGGCTATCTAGATTAGTTGCCGTTGTAGGTCTTCTAAATTAGGGATAAATAGACGGCCTCTATAGTAGAGTCTATTCTCCTTTACTTCTAAGGCTGCTATATTAATTTAGCCTAAGTTTTGAAGGCTAGTAAGTAGCTTGCGGACGCTAGCAGTTTTTATAGTAATAAGTTAGTGTAATAATAGGTTAATAAAGATGTTATATATAGCAGCGATAAGCTTATCGATTTTAGGGGGCGGCTTTAAGTCCGTAGCATAAAGTTAAGATGCGGATAGTTTTATTATAGGTAGCATACTAGGGGCCAAGTTCCTTACTTTTAGGAATCTACTATTAGAACTAATTATTGACCCGAGGTATAAGTGGTCTATTACTTTTAGGTGTATAGGTGTCCAAATTTTTAAACCCTCGCTAAGCCAGCCTTTAATTGGTTAGAAAAAAAACTTACGCGCGGTAAGTTATGGCAGAATCCACGCGACGAATATTAAAATATTATGAACATTAAAATATCCTAGTATTGCGCCTTCCTTTTTATTGACACCTCTATTAATACTATAATATATATTATAAATATGGCAGATCCTACTGTAATTAAGTGCAGCAAGTGCTATATCTATAAGCCCCGCCTTAACTTTGTTAAAGACGGCCCTTTAAATAAGATTTTAAAGCTGTGCCAGTTATATCAGTTAAAGGCGCGTCTTCCCTATATATTACTTCTACTTTTACTTACTTTTCTAGGCCTCTAAATATGATTTAAATAAGCGGAGAGCTCTTGTAGAGTTAGGTTCTACTACTAGGAATCGTCCTATAAGGCGCTAGCGAACTGCTTTACCTAAAAATGATACCGAGAACGCCTTTCTGCCTCGCGGCCAGAATAGTTAAGATACCCCTGAAATGGCTTAACGGCGGAAGACAATTAGGGTAATATAACGGGAGCACCGCATTTTTGATCGACGGGGTGAAGCTTACTCGCCTACTCCTCCGCTATATACTACAGATAAAGCTCCGTGTAGTAGAAGAGGCACTTTAGATGGCCTAAATGCGTCCTCGCCGGAACTAGCTCCTATGCCTGCTTTACCGCCAATACCTATCCTACTACTAATACTACCTTCCTTGCGGCAAGCTCCCTCGCGGCAAGCTCTAACTACGGCCACACCACTACCCGTTTTAGCTGTTGATTGGGAGCGAATTAAGAAGTTTAGGAGTATACTACAGGCTGAATGTATAGAGACGTGCAGTTGTTATAAGGAGCGGTGGTTTTAAATGGGCCTAGCTATGGAGGGTGACAATATAGGTATATGTAAAGCCTATATTAAGGACGCTGATAGCCTTAAAGATTTAACCCTTTCTCCCCTATTTGGTAAAAGTAACGGGCTTAATCTTGGGCCTGTTCCTGACTTCCTATTTACACTTACCGCGGTAGAGGAGCTTCTAATTGCGCGCGTATACGTTTATCTATAAGTCGTGCGTGTACGTGGCCAGCAATATCGCTATACTAGCTACGTTAGCTGCTTTGGCCAGAATATACTAAAGACTTAAAAGTAGCTACCACGGCTACCTATTAAACTTGATATACTAGTTATAAGGCCTACGGCAGTAGAGGGTAGCAAATATTTAAATCGGCGGTTTACTAAGCGGTATACTGTAAGGCGCTCTGCTATAGTATAGTGGCTTTACTTTCTAAAGGTTAATTATCCTAATTATTGCGACGTTGAAATATATAGCACTTGGCTTACTAGCTTACCCAAAAATAGCTCTATATTAGATTAGCTACCTTATATTAATAAGTTAGAGTCTAATTCTAGTGGCCTAACGGCTTACCCTACTGCTCCTATGTAACGTCCTTTTGTTATTAATCCTCTACCTACCGAGCTTAGTAGTAATATACTAGATAGTGAATTTAATAACAATATACTGGATACTTTGGTTCCTAATCTAGTGCCTAACCTTAATGAATTGGAACTTTTGGGTCGTGAGGTTTAACACTAATAAGACCTATAAACGGGCCTAGAGGTTCCTACTATGCGGCAGATACCTCTCTCCGAGTAATTAGCTAGTTTTATTATGCGCGGCGCCTTTCCTACTCTGTTTCCTTATGGTAAAGCCGACTTTAATATGCTACGAAGCCGTATAGTCACCCTGGCTGCGTACGCCAAGCATATGCTTAAGTATTAGGACGGTTGGTTTGGCCGCCACCCCTTATTTCGCTACTATGTGTTTAATTAGATTATAAGAGAGTAAGCCCTTAATGCTATCCGCTTCCTTTACAGCCGATTAGATAAGAATAATCTATCTTTAGATAAGCTTAGTAATCTTATAAATAGTAGTAAGGGTGGTTAGGTTCTAAACAAGATTGTATAATATGTATAGAAGCTTAAAGGCACCAGGCCCTACTAGAAGTAGAAGAGAAATAAGCTTATAGCTTATACTGAAAATATTAAGAGCGGGTCTCTATTCTTTACACTTAGCGCGGCTAATCTATATTGGTATAATTTACACTCTTATATGCCTCTATTTAACGAATATAAGGCTGCTAATAAGGCTTAACGCTACCGGATTGCTTTTTAGAATCTTAATAATAATCCGCATATTGCTGATTACTAGCTATATTGCCGCTTTAATCTGTTTAGGAAGCACGTACTTATAGGTCTATTTAATGGCACTAACTTTTAGTCCCAATATAAGTGGTAGGTGTGAGGTAGCGGCTATATATATGGCTTCTTATGGAGTTTAATAGCCCTAAGGCTAGATCCGTTAACTAGTGAATTAAGGGCGGCTTTTGTTAAGCACTGGGCTACTTTTATATCCGTAATAAATCCTAATTAATCTAGGCCTCCCAATCTTTAATATTCTTCTGCTCTTAGCTATAAGGGACACCTTAACACTAGTAAGCTTCTTACTGCCTACCTTAATCGATTTTAACGGCACTATAATTATACTAAATCTTACTGCTTAAGACTAAAGAAAGGCTCCGCTAGAGTAAAGGAGTGCCGCTTTTACTTTCCACGCTCTCTTTATAATAAGGCCGCTGTATTAGGGGATTAAAATCTATATTACTAGACGTTCTGTCTATAGCGTAACGATAAGCTTCTTAATGGCTACAATGTAGCTATAATACTAGCGTGGATGGTAAATATTAATATGTCGCCTGCTATAAATATATTAGTAATAGTTAACTATATAGGTAAATATTGCAGCAAGGAGGAGAAGAAGTCGACTTCCTACTAGGAGTTACTCTAATTAGTACAGCCGCACGCTAATAGTCTTTATGCCTTTAGTTTGGTAGTAGCTAAGTTTATAAACAAGCTTATTGCTAAACGCGATTAGTTGGCGTAAAAGGTATACTATCTACTTTTTAACATTCCCCTTTCCGAAGGCTTAAGGACTATAGTAACTTTAGACTGCCACTAGGAGGACGATTAAAACGCTATATATAAGCTTATGGATGGGCAACTAAGAGGGTATAGATTGTCTAACTATGAGAAATATAAGCGCCGCCTAGATGGGGTAGAGGATATTACTTTCCTTAATTTTCTACACTATTTTAATTACTCTACTTATAAGCGTTGACTAAGAGTAAGGCCTTGGGTTATATTGTACTTTCCGCAATATAACGGCGATTCTTCCTATCTATAGTATCCTAAGTTCTGCCGTGTAAAGCTTATTCTTTATTACCCGTGGAGAGAGTATAAGGAAGTAGCTACTTATACATCAGCATTTTGTTGGGGTGCCAAGATCCTGGAGGCCTCCTGACAGGATTTTGACTTTCCTGGAGGTCCTGATCGTCCTGGTAGGCTCCTGGCA
>Ga0307515_10025369_pt1 | contig 10259 bp, 7 predicted proteins | sample 17_EM_MG_FD_194513 | JGI IMG/M metagenome (GOLD analysis project Ga0307515, IMG submission 194513) | Populus trichocarpa ectomycorrhiza microbial communities from riparian zone in the Pacific Northwest, United States - 17_EM | ecosystem: Host-associated > Plants > Roots > Unclassified | place...
CGGGGGCGTCGTCGAAGAAGCCGTAACCGGGGTCGGCAGACGGCGCCTCGGCCGGCGGTGCGCCGGGCGAGCCGTCGTAGAAGCCGAAACCCGGGCCGAGGGGAATGAGCTTGACCTGCTCACGCGCGACGTGGAAGGTGAAGAGGTCCAGCAGGTCGTTGTCGGTGGAGCTGGTCAGCACCTTGAAGCGGCGCATGCCGTCGGAGCTCTGGCCGGCGTCCAGCGGCTCGATGTTGCCGAGGTCGGTGATTTCCTTGAACAGCTCGACGAGGTTGTCGGCCAGGCTCAGGTCGGTCAGCGGGCCGACCTGCAGCTCCAGCAGGCGGGCGCCTGGCTTGCTGGCGGCGGCCGGTGCGGAAGCGGCAGGTGCCGGGGCCGCAGCGGCCTTGGGTGCCGCAGCTACGGCCGGTGCAGTACCGCCACCGCCTTCGACGAAGCTCTTGATGTTGACGAGCAGGTCGGTCGTGTCGAATACGTCGCCACCCGAGCCCTGATGGCGGGCCAGCTGGGTGCGCAGCGCGTCGCCGGACTGCAGCAGCACGTCGACCATGGCCGAATTGGGCTGCAGCTCGTGGCGGCGCAGCTTGTCCAGCAGGGTCTCCATCTGGTGGGTCAGCTCGGCAACGTCGCTGAAGCCGAAGGTCGCCGCACCACCCTTGATGGAGTGGGCGCAGCGGAAGATGGCGTTCAGTTCTTCGTCGTCAGCGGCCTCGACGTTCACATTGAGCAGCAGTCGCTCCATGTTGTCCAGGTTCTCTCCGGCTTCTTCGAAGAAGACCTGATAGAACTGGCTGAGGTCGATGCCAGCACTGATGCTGGCGCCTTCGGTTGTCATGTCACCCATGGCTGTACTCCTTTGGAACGGACTTCAGCGGATGACCTTGCCGATCACTTCGATCAGTTTGGCGGGGTCGAACGGCTTGACCAGCCAGCCAGTGGCGCCTGCGGCGCGGCCGGCCTGCTTCATCGAGTCGCTGGACTCGGTGGTCAGGATCAGGATGGGCGTGGTCTTGAACTTCGGGTTCTCGCGCAACTTCTTGGTCAGGCTGATGCCATCCATGCGCGGCATGTTCTGGTCGGTCAGCACGAGGTCGAAGTCACGCGTGCCGGATTTTTCCCAGGCATCCTGCCCGTCGACTGCTTCCACCACGTTGAAGCCGGCGTTCTTGAGCGTGAAGGCCACCATCTGGCGCATCGAGGCCGAGTCGTCGACAGCAAGGATTGAGTGCATTTGAGTTTTCTCCGAGAGACGTTTTGCCTGGGGGGCCGAATTGAACTGCGGGATTCAGAAAAGTTCGATGGAGCCGGCGTCCATCTCGTCCTGCGTGACCGGGTTGGGCCGCAGCGGCGCGATCTCGACGACGGCGGCACCGTCCTCGTCATCCATGCCGAAGGTGTCGCGGGCCAACTGGTCGGCGCAGTTGCGCAGGCGCTGGCTGGTGTGGGCGATCAACTGCGTCGCCATGTCCTGGAACTGCAGGGCGGTGATGGCACCGGCGATGTCTTGCATGATCTGCTTCACCCCGGCAGCGGCGGGCGTGCCGTCGCTGCTTCCGAGCAGCGACATGGCCTCGTTGGAGGCGCTGTAGAAATGGGTGGACAAGGCCTCGCCAGCGTCATCGAGCAGCCGCTGCAGACGCTCAAGGTCGTTGGTCACCGTCATCAGGTGATCCTGCAGTTCCGCAGCCGCCAGCAAAGGCATGGCGGCCAAGGCTCCGTCGAGTTCTGCTGCGTTGGAGGTTTCTATCTGCATCGTGTCTCCGCGAGGGGATGCCGCTTCTTTTTCCGATGGCCCTGGGTATTCGATCAGGGCGAATGCATCATGGCATGTTCACCTGATTTTCGACCGCTGTCGACCTGGAGATGGTGTGAGAACGAGCGGTATTACCGGTCTGAACCGCGTTCGGCGCGGCGCCGGGCCGGCCGGCGTCGGCGCGGCATACTGCGGCCCCATGACGATTTCTGGTGTGGAGCAGGCTGGCCGGGTCCTGCGTGTGCTGCATGTCGAGGACTCTGACCTCGACCATCAACTCATCCTTGCGCAACTGTCCCGCGCCGGGCTGCGCATTGAGATGCAGCGGCTGGACGCGCTGCCGGCCGTGCTGGCGGCGCTGGATCGCCCCTGGGACGCCATCATCTCGGACTTCAACCTGCCGGGCTACACGGGCCTGGAGGTGCTGGAGGCCGTCAAGGAGAGGCAGTTGCTGACGCCCTTCCTGCTCGTCTCCGGCGAGATCGGCGAGGACGCCGCCGTGGCGGCGATGCGCAACGGCGCCTCCGACTACCTGCTCAAGAACAACCTGGCCCGGCTGGTGCCCGCGCTGCTGCATGCCATCGACGCCGTGGACAGCGAGCGCGCCCGGCGCGCGGCCGACGACGAGTTGCTGAGGTCCAAGCAGCGCCTGCATCAGCTGGCCGGCCATCTGCAGACCAGCGTCGAACTGGAGCGGGCGGCCATCGCGCGCGAGATCCATGACGACGTCGGCGGGTCGCTCACGGCGCTGAAGTTCGACCTCGCCTGGATAGACCGCCACGCCCAGGAGCCCGAGGTGCGACAGCGCGTTGCGGCGGCGCTGGAGACGGTCAGCTCGGCCATCGACGCCAGCCAGCGCATCATGCACAACCTGCGCCCCGCCATCCTGGAGCAGGGCCTGGTGGCTGCGCTGCAGTGGATGACGGCACGCTTCGAGCGCCGCACTGGCATCGAGGCCGGCCTGCGCATCGGCGAGGAGCGCCTGGCCTTGCCGCCGGGCGTGCCGCTGGTGGCCTATCGCACAGCGCAGGAGGCGCTGACCAATGTGTCCAAGCATTCAGGCGCAACGCGCGTCGACATCGAACTCAGCCTGGACTCCGGCGTGCTGACGCTGGAGATCTGCGACAACGGCCGCGGCGTCGCGGCGGACGACCTGGCCAAGGAGCGCTCCTTCGGCATCCGTGGCCTGCACGAGCGCGCGGCGACGGTGGGCGGCTGGGTGGACCTCTCCAGCACGCCGGGCAAGGGCACCAGCCTCATCCTGACCGTGCCGCTGGCGGCCGACGCCATCGACGCGCTGGACGACGCCACAGACTTCGGCAAGGACTTGGGTAATTCGATCTGGGGTCGCGCGTGATCAAGGTCATCCTCTGCGACGACCACGGGCTGATCCGTCGCGGCATCCGTGACACGCTGGCCGATGCCGACGACATCGAGGTCATCGGCGAGGCCGGCGACTACACCGAGCTGCGTGGCCTGCTGCACAAGCTGGGCAAGGACAACCCCTGCGACGTGCTGGTGCTGGACATCAACATGCCCGGCCGTTCGGGCCTGGACGTGTTGCATGTGTTGAAGGACGAGGGCGCGGCCGTGCGCACGCTGATCGTCTCGATGTACCCGGAGGACCAGTACGCCATCCGCGCGCTGAAGGCCGGCGCCTATGGCTATGTCAACAAGGGCGGCGACCCGGCCACGCTGGTGCTGGCCGTGCGCACGGTGGCCCAGGGCCGCAAGTACGTGACGCCCGAGATCGCGCAGATGCTGGTGGAGAGCCTGACCGCGCCCGTCACCGAGCAGGCCCACCACAAGCTGTCTGACCGCGAGCTGCAGACGCTGGTGATGATCGCGTCCGGCAAGCGCCTGTCCGACATCGCCGAGGAGCTGATGCTCAGCCCCAAGACCGTCAGCGTCTACCGCGCCCGCATGCTGGAGAAGCTGGGCCTGACGAACAACTCCGAGCTGACGGTCTATGCCATTCGCAACGGCCTGGTGGCGAGTTAGGCCGGGGACGCCTGGCTGTTGAGGTTTCAATAGCGGCTCGGTAATCTGTTGATTTCTCAACGCTGAACGGCGCCCGCCGACGGTTCGTTCTCCATGGAACGGGCTGATACGGCTTGGGCATGCCGCTTGCATTAGTTGCCGCCAACTCACGTTTCCGAGGTGCTGCGCGGCCCAGGAGTCCCGTCCTCCGGCGGCCGAAGGCAGGCCTTCCGCAGCCAGCGCCGCCAGCGGGCTATGCCCAGGCGCAGCTCAGGCAGCCCTCAGCCCGCCATGGCTGAAGCAACCACCATGCGTCCGGAGCCTGCGGGTGCTCCGTGCTTAAGGGATCAGTGCATTGTTGTGAGCTTCCTTGCGTCGTTGGCTTGCGTACCGGGTCGTCCCCTTCGAAACACCGAAGGTTCCAGACCCGTCACGAAAGACCGCCATGCGCCGACTGCACGCCCTTGTCACCACCCTCGCCACGCTCTGCGTGTTCGCTGGCGCGCTGCCAGCCGCAGCGCAAACGACCGGGCCATCGGTCTCGGTCGGGAGCGACAACGGCGGGGCCATCAAAGGCGCACACCGCGTCGCCATCGACCAATTCGGCATCGAATTCGTCACCCTGCTGAAGGCCAGCGGCAACGGCGGCGGCAACAGCACCTCGGTACAGGCCGAACTGCGTGGCGTGCCCGACGCGGCCATGCAGGCGCTGACCGACCGCATCTATCGCGAGTCCGTCGAGGCGCTGACCGCTGCCGGCTTCGAGGTGGTTCCCATGGAGACGGTTCGTGCCAACCCCGAGTACGCCGCAGTCGAAGCTCGCATGGGCAAGCCGGCGCCCTACGTCGTCGATGACACGGCCGCCGTCTCCAAGATCTTCGCCCCGACCGGCATGCCGGCGATTTTTCAGACGGCCGGGGGCCGCGGCACCTTGAGTGACCGCATCACCGCCCTCGATGGTGCCAACGGCGCCAAGGCCAGCGCGGTGGCCAAGGCGATGGACCTGCATTTCGTGCGCTTCCATTTCTTCGCCAGCTTCGGCACGGCCTCCGGCAGCAAGGGCTTCCTGGCCAACATCGCGCGGCGCTCCTCATCGTCCATCGAGGCTGGCCCGGTGCTCTACCCCAATGAGACGCAGCTGCAGATCGTCTCGCAGGAAGGCCAGCGCATCTTCCGCACGACCTCGCGCAGCGGCGTGAATGGCGCCTTCTATGTCGACCGCGCGGTTCAAGGGGCGGCCGACGGCTTCGCGCTGGTGGACACGACCACCGATGAGTCGCGCAAGTCCGACGCCACGAGCAATGCGCTGTCGACCGGATTGGCGCTGCTCATCGGCGGGCGGGCACGCGGCACGAGCAACACGACTGCAGCCGTCACCCTCGACGAGGCGACCTTCGCGCGCGCCTACCTGCCGCTGATCGGCGGCGCGCGCGATGCGTTGGTGGAACGGCTGAAAAGCGCCCGCTGAGTCGCCTTCGCCGCGTCATGTCACGTCAGCGGCGCGGCGCCCAGCTCGCGGCGCAGCCAGGCCCGCGCCAGCGCCCAGTCGCGCTTGACCGTGGCTAGCGACAGGTCGAGCGCCTGGGCGATCTCGTCGTTCTCCAGCCCGCCGAAGAACTTGAGCTCCACCACCTTGGCCGCCCGTGCATCGACGGCCTCCAGCGCGAGGATGGCCTCATGCACGGCGACCACGTCGGGCGCGGCCTGCACGCCGATGTCCGGTGCGCCTGTGATCGACAGCGACACCAGCTGCGCATCGCGCTTCTCGGTGCGCTTGGCCATGGCGTGGTTCACCAGGATGCGCCGCATCATGGTTGACGCCACCGACAGGAAGTGCGCGCGGTTGACCCATTGGGTGCGCGTTTGCTCGGCCATGCGGAACCAGGCTTCGTGCGTCAGCACCGTCGGACTCAGCGTGTGCGCATTCGCCTCGCGGCCCATATGGGCGCGCGCAATGCGGTGCAGCTCGTCGTAAAGCAGCTCGAACAGCTGGTTGGACGCACCTGCCGCGTTCGCATCCAGGCGGCGCAGCCACTCCGTCACATCGGCAACAGCAGGTGAGGTAGGCGGCGCGTTGGCATGCATGGCGGCGCTCATTTTGCAGTGCCCATTTTTTTCGCCGGTCATGAGCCTTCCGGGCGCGTCGCGCGGCGTACCTCGCCATGCCTCTCGAATCGGCGAGCGGCGTGCCTCACCGGACAGGACTTTCGCTATGACACCGTCTCCTCGCCCTGCTGCCAGCGCCATGCGCGGCCTTCTCGCGCTCCCGGCTCTTGCGGCCACCTTGATCGTGACCACCCTGGCCGGCTGCGGTGGTGGCGGCACGGCCGGCACGCCGACCCCAACGCCGGCGCCACCGCCCATTGCTGCTGCCCCCGCTCCCGCACCGGTCCCGGCGCCACCGCCGCCGCCGGTGATGGCATCGCTCACCGGCGTGGCTGCACGCGGCGCGCCGCTGGTGGGCAGCACCGTCACGGCCACCTGCACCAGTGGGCCGGCCACGGTCTCGCTGCCCACCAGCGCCACCGGCGTCTGGACGGTCGACGTGCCGGCCAATACGCTGCCCTGCGCGCTGCAGGTGGCCGGCGGCACGGTGGGCGGCGCGGCCAACCCGCTGACGTTGCACAGCATCGCCACGGCCGCAGGGCGGGTGAACATCACCACGCTGACCGACCTCACCATCGCGCGCGCTGCCGGCGTCGCACCTGCCACCTGGTTCGCCGGCCTTGCTGGCGCACCGGCCGGCACCCGGCTCGACACCGCCGGCGCGCTCACCCAGCTGATCGCCACGCTGAAGGCCGGCAGCTATGTGCTGCCCACCGGCACCTTCGACCCCTTCACCGTCGTGTTCGACGCCAAGCCGGGCGATCCCACGGATGCCTTGCTGGACAGCCTGATGGCCGCAGCCCTGGCCAGCAAGAAGACCTACATCGACCTGATCGCCGACTTCACCGCCGCGACCGGCGGCATCTACAAATTGCCGCCCGCCCTGACCGGCACCGATCCCACGCCGCCCGCGCCCCACGCCATCGTGCTCACGCCCAAGGGTCAGGCCGCCGCTGCTGACGTCGCGCCGGCCATCGGCACCTGGCAGGGCCAGCTGGGCCGCATCTTCACGACCGGCCAGCCGACGCAGGAGACCACCGCCTGCTCGATCAGCGTGGCTGCAGACGGCATGCTGACCGTGTCGGCCGGCGACAAGACGCTGAAGGCCGCCGTCGATGGCGACGTGGGCGACCTCATCCTCAACGTCGTCAGCCTCACCCGCATGCAGGCCAGCGATGTGCCCAACGACCGCTACGCCCAGCTCACCCTCGTCAAGGGCGTGATGGCGCAGGGCGTGGCGAGGCAGGGCGGCACCGGCTTCACCACCGCCACGGACCGCGTTGAATGCTGGCTGAGCAATCCCAACTCGACGACCAGCGCCGGCACGGCCAACGTCGCGGCCCTGAACGGCGCCACGGCGGCCGACATGTCCTCGGCACTGGTCGGCCACTACACCAGCAGCAGCTGCACGCTGGACGTGTCGAGCACCGGCGTCTTCCATCTCGTGAGTGGCAATGTGGACGTCACCACCCGGCTGGGCGGCGACCAGGACGACGTCATCGTCACCTTTGGCGACACGGTGGCGGTGCAGGCGCAGGACTACTTCACCGCCGGTGAACAGATCTGGGTGTCGCTGGCCTATCAGCCGGCCAACGCTGCGCTGGGCATCCCCGCCTCCTACAGCGCCGATGCCAGCCACCGCGAGCCGCGCCCGGTGAAGTTGCTTGCGCAGTGCGGCAGCCTCGTCAAGCAGTGATACCGCTGGCCTGACCGGAGCGCCGCGCGACCTACATTCGCGCGGCGCCCCTTTCCCAAGAGCTTTGCAACCGCCTCGCCGCCCAGCCTCGCCGATGAACACGCCGACTCCCACTCCCTCCGCCACAGACTGGGCGACCGTGCGGCGCTGCTTCGACGAGGCCGTGGCCCTGCCCGCCGCCGAACGAGCCGCCTATCTCGATGCGCTCACGCTGAGCGCCGCCATGAAGGCCGAGCTGCTGTCGCTGCTGGCTCACCACCCCGACGAGGCGGATCTCACCGACGGTGAGCCGCTGCTGTCGCGGCCGATCGCCGAGAGCGTCGCCAGCAGCCTGTCGCGTGACGGCGAGCGCTTCGGCGCCTGGGCGGTGGTGCGCAGCATCGGCACGGGCGGCATGGGCGAGGTCTACGAGGCGCGCCGTGCCGACGGCAGCTTCGAGGGCAGGGCGGCCATCAAGGTCATCAAGCGCGGCATGGACAGCGACGCCGTGTTGCAGCGCTTCGCCCAGGAGCGCCAGGCGCTGGCGCGGCTGAATCACCCGCACATCGCCCAGCTCTTCGACGCCGGCCTCAGCGGCGACGGCCTGCCCTACTTCGTCATGGAGTTCGTCGACGGCTTGCCCATCGACGAGGCCGCACGCTCCCGGTCGGTCGAGGCGCGCCTGGCGCTCTTCCTGCAGCTGGCCGATGCCGTCTCGCACGCGCACCGCAACCTGCTCGTGCACCGCGACCTCAAGCCGGGGAACGTGCTGGTCACGCAAGACGGCCAGGTCAAGCTGCTGGACTTCGGCATTGCCAAGGCGATGGACCCCACCGAGACGCCAGGCAACGACAACACGCTCGGCGCCGCGCGCCCCTTCACTCCGAACTACGCCAGCCCCGAGCAGGTGCGTGCCGAGCCGGTGGGCACGGCCACCGATGTCTACTCGCTGGGCGTGCTGCTCTACCAGTTGCTGACCGGCCAGCGTCCCTACGGCCGCAGCGCGCGCAGCCCCGCCGAGGCCGCCCGCGCGGTGCTGGACGAAGCGCCGACCCGCCCCTCGCAACTGAGCAGCCCCGGCGCTGCGGCGCCCGATGCCCAGGCCTGGCTGGTCACCCGGCAGCGCCTCAAAGGCGACCTCGACAACATCCTGCTCAAGGCGCTGGAGAAGGATGTGGGCCGCCGCTATGCCAGCGTCGACCAGTTCGCCGCCGACCTGCGCGCCACGCTCGCGGGCTATCCCGTCAGCGCCCGCGCGCCCAGCCGTGGCTATGTGCTCGCCAAGTTCGTGCGGCGCAACCGCCTGCCGGTGAGCCTGGGTCTCGGCGTCGTGCTGGCCCTGGCCGGGGGCCTGGCGGCGGCGTCTTGGCAGGCGCACGTGGCTCGCCAAGCGCGCGCGGCGGCCGAGCTGCGGCTGACGGCGGTCAAGGGCATCACGGCCGACCTGGTGTTCCGCTTCGGCGATGCGATCACCTACCTGCCCGGCGGCCACAAGGCCCAGGATGCGCTGCTGGCGCAGACCCTCGCCGCGCTCGACCCCCTGGTGCAGGGCGAACAGCCCGATGGCGACCTGCAGGCGCTCAGCGCCGCCATCCTCGCCCGCCGCGCCGAGCTGCTGGGCAATGACACCACTGGCACGGCCGAACTCGGTGCCCAGACCGACGCCATGGCGCAGCGCGCCGTCGAGCTGGGCGAGCGCCTGTGGGCCAGCCAGCATCACGACTGGCGTTTTGCGCAGTGGCATGCCCGCGCGCTGCAGGTGCAGTCGGTCCGTCTGCGCAACGCCGGCCAAAGCGAGCGCGCGGTGGCCAACATCCGGCTCGCCATCCAGCGCCTTGAAGAGGCACGCCCGTTTGCCAGGAACGATGTGCTGGGCCGCGCCGCCCTGGGCGTGGAGCTGGCCAACACCACCATGAGCCTGGGCCAGACGCTGAGCGCGGCAGGCCAGCTTGATGAAGGCCTGGCCCTGTACGCGAAGGCCGAGCCGGTCTACCGCGAGCTGCTGGCCGACACCGCCATGCATGCCGAGAGCGACGCCCGCGCTGCACCCGGCGAGATGAAAACCGAGGTCTACCTCCGCCACCAGCTCGGCGTCGCGCTGGCATCCCGCGCAAAGACGCTGCTGCGCCTGGACCGGCTCGACGACGCACTGGCCCAGCTGCAGGCAGCGATGCTGTTGCGCCGCGCCAATGTCGAAGCCGAACCCGCCAACATCGCCTGGCACGATGGGCTGCTGCAAGAGGCCAATACCCTGTCGCTTGTGCAACTGCGCCGCGGCGAATGGGCCGCAGCGCTCGAGGCCTCCACCCTGGCCTGGACCGAGAACGAGCGCCTGGCCCGGCAGGAGGGCCCCAAGAGCAAATGGGCCCAGATGCCGCGAACGTTGGCCGCCCAGCATGGTCTCGCGCTCTGGCGCAATGGCCAGGCTGCCCTGGCGCTGGCGGTGGTCGAGCAGGGCCTAGCCGCGTGGAAGGCGTCGGCCGCCACCGCGCCCAATCCCGCTGCCGACCTGCGCTTGAGTGCCCTGCAAGCCGTGCACGGCGCCCTGCTGGCCGAGCTTCATAAGCCCGGCGCGCAAGCGCAACTGCGCGAGGCTCTGGCCCGGCTGCAGCCGCTGTTCGACGACTCCAACCTGGGCCGCCCGGCGCGGTTGGCCTGGGCCGAGGCGGCCGCCTGGCTGCTGGCGCTGAAGCCGAATGACGGCGAGGCGCTGCGCCGGCAGGCGCTGGACGCGCTGGCGGCTGC
>Ga0307515_10025370_pt1 | contig 10259 bp, 7 predicted proteins | sample 17_EM_MG_FD_194513 | JGI IMG/M metagenome (GOLD analysis project Ga0307515, IMG submission 194513) | Populus trichocarpa ectomycorrhiza microbial communities from riparian zone in the Pacific Northwest, United States - 17_EM | ecosystem: Host-associated > Plants > Roots > Unclassified | place...
CTCCGTCGACCAGTACGACGGCGCCCGCCGCGCGACCGAGCACCTCCTGGCCCTGGGGCACAAGACCGTGTGGCACCTCGCCGGGCCGGAGGACTGGCTGGAGGCCCGGGACCGCGAGCGCGGCTGGCGCGAGACCCTCGAACGCCACGGCCTGCGGGTGCCCGCAGTCGTCCGCGGCGACTGGAGCCCGCGTTCGGGCCACGAAGCCGGGCGGATGCTCGCGGGGAAGAAGGGGCTCGGTGCCGTCTTCTCGGCCAACGACCAGATGGCCCTGGGCCTGCTGCGGGCCTTCACCGAGGCCGGGCTGCGGGTGCCGGGCGACGTCCACGTCGCCGGGTTCGACGACGTCCCCGAAGCGGCGTACTTCTCCCCGCCCCTGACCACGGTCCGCCAGGACTTCATCGAGGTCGGCCGCCGGACGTTCGGGCTCCTGGAGGCCCGCATGGCGGGCGGCGACGTCGGCGCGCGGCACCTCGTGCCCGCCGAGCTGATCGTGCGGGAGAGCACCGGACCGCGCTGAACCCGGGCGAGCGGGCCCGGCCGGAACGTCTTGAATGACCCATTCAGGACCTCCGACGTCCTGAATGGGTCATTCAAGGCAGTTGGATGCGGTGGATGGCGGCGTACCCGACCTTGGTGTTGATCCATCCTGGTGTCGTATCTTGACGACTTCTGTTGAGGTTGCTTAGCGTTCGTGTTCGGTTCTGGGTGAATCCGGACATTCTCGTCAGCTGGTTCAGTGCCGATCCAGGAGGACCTCGCATGCGCGCCGCCCGGACGCTTTTCGCCGCCCTGTTCGCCTTGGTCTTCGCGCTCGCCGGGGTGGTCGTCCCACAGACGGCCTCGGCCGCGCCGCCGCGGCCGGCCGCGCACTCCGTCACCTACGACGGCTACTCGTTCCTGGTCGACGGGAACCGCACCTACCTGTGGTCGGGGGAGTTCCACTCCTACCGGCTGCCGAGCCCGGACCTGTGGCTCGACATCTTCCAGAAGATGAAGGCGGCCGGGTTCAACGCGACGTCGCTCTACTTCGACTGGGGCTACCACTCGCCGCGCCAGGGCGTCTACGACTTCACCGGCGTCCGTGACCTGGACAAACTCCTCGACATGGCGCAGCAGGCCGGGCTGTACGTGATCGCGCGGCCCGGCCCGTACATCAACGCGGAGGTCGACGGCGGCGGCTTCCCGACCTGGCTGTCCACCACCCCCGGACACACCCGCAGCGCCGACCCGGTCTACCTGAAGTACTCCGACGAGTGGCAGACGCAGATCGACCGCATCATCGCGCGTCACCAGCTGACCAACGGCACCGGGAGCGTGCTCGCCTACCAGGTCGAGAACGAGTACTACAACGGCAACGCCGACGGCCGCGTGTACATGAAGCACCTGGAGGACAAGGCCCGTGCCGACGGCATCACGGTTCCCTTGGTGGGCAACAACAACGGCACGTTCAACGCGGGCGAAGGCGCCCTCGACGTCGACGCCGCCGACTCCTACCCGCAGGGCTTCGACTGCTCCAACCCGGAGAAATGGAACGGCGTCCCGGACATCAGCTACGACCACGTGCCCGGGAAACCGCTGATCACCGCAGAGTTCCAGGGTGGCGCTTTCGACCCGTGGGGTGGGCCCGGCTATGAGAAGTGCGCGCAGCTGATCAACGACAAGTTCGCGAACGTCTTCTACAAGCAGAACATCGCGGTCGGCGCGACCGGGCAGAGCTTCTACATGCTGCACGGCGGCACGTCCTGGGGCTGGAGCGCGATCCCGCAGAACTACACCTCCTACGACTACGGCGCGGCGATCACCGAAGCCCGGCAGTTCGACCCGAAGTACTCCGAGGACAAGCTGATCGGCTACTTCACCCAGTCCGTCGCCCCGCTGACGAAGACCGAGGGGCTCGCCGCGGCGCCGTTGACGGACCCGGCCCTCACCGACACCGCCCGGATCAACCCGGACACCCGCACCCAGTTCCACACCCTGCGGCACACCGACTCGACGTCGAACGCGAAGAACACCACGAGCCTGGCCCTCGACCTCGCCGCGCACGCCGGCTACACCTACGACGACCGCGCGACCGAGGCCGGCTACACCGGCACGTGGACCCACGCCGGGCCGGAGGCCGACTACACCGGCGGCGACTACCAGCACACGGAGTCGTTCTCCGAGGTCACCGGTGACAGCGTCAGCATCCCGTTCACCGGTACCGGGATCCGCTGGGTGACCTCGAAGGACCCGAGCCACGGAATCGCCGACGTCTACCTGGACGACAACAAGGTCAGCACCATCGACCTCTACGCGGCGAGCAAGCAGAACCAGGTCACCGGCTACGAAACACGTGGCCTGCCCGCCGGGGCGCACACGCTCAAGATCGTCGTCACCGGCCAGAAGAACGCCCAGGCGACCGGGCCCTTCGTCGTCGTGGACGCCGTCGACCTGCTCTCGGCGAGCACCGACTACTACCCGGTCGTGCCGCAGCAACCCGGCACCGGCCTCACGCTCGACGGCCGCCAGTCGAAGATCGTCGTCGCCGGGTACGACCTCGGCCAGACGCGGATGCAGTACTCGACGTCGGAGATCATGACGTCCGCGACGATCGGCGGCCGCGACCTCGCCCTGCTGTACGGCGATCACGGCGGGCCGGGCGAGACCGTCCTGCGGTTCGCGCAGCAGCCGAAGGTCCAGGTCCTCGACGGCGCCGCCACCAGCACCTGGGACGCGGCACGCGGTGACCTGCGGCTGAACTACACCCACAACGGCCTGGCACGCGTGCTCGTCACCGCCCCCGGCAAGCGGCCGCTGCTCTTGCTGCTGGCCGACAAGGCGACGGCTTCGACGTTCTGGCGCCAGGACACCGCGGCGGGGCCGGTGCTCGTCCGCGGCACCGACCTGCTGCGCACCGCGACGGCCCGGCAGGGGAGCCTCGACCTGACCGGCGACACCGGCGCCGACGGCGCGTTCGAGGTGTTCGGCGGCGGGAACGTCACCTGGAACGGGCAGCCGGTGGCGACGCGGCCGACGTCGAGTGGCAGTCGCACGGGAACTCTGCCGACGGCGAAACCGGTGACCCTGCCTGCCCTGACCGGCTGGAAGCACCAGCAGGAGTCGCCGGAGAGTGCGCCCGGCTTCGACGACTCGGCGTGGCCGGTGGCGGACAAGGCGACCAGCAACAGCAGCACGGCTGTCGGCACAAAACCGGTGCTGTTCGCCGACGACTACGGCTTCCACACCGGCAACACCTGGTACCGCGGCCGCTTCACCGGCGACGGGAAGCAGACCGGCATCACCCTGTCGAGCCAGAGCGGGGGACCGGCGGGCGCGTTCTCGGCATGGCTCAACGGCGTCTTCCTGGGCAGTTCGACCACCCAGCAGCACACGTTCACCTTCCCGGCCGGTTCTTTGCGGCCAGGGGAGAACGAGATCTCCGTGCTCACCGTGAACATGGGGCACGAGGAGGACTACGGCGCCAGCAACGGCAACAAGGCCGCGCGCGGTCTGACCTCGGCCCGGCTGACCGGGGCACCGCTGACGTCGGTGACCTGGCGGCTGCAGGGCGTCCGCGGCGGCGAGCAGGGACTCGACACCGTGCGCGGGCCGCTCAACACCGGCGGCCTCTACGGCGAGCGCGCGGGCTGGTCGCTGCCCGGCTTCCCCGACGCGGCGTGGAAACCGGCCACCCTGCCCGCGAAGGACACCACGCCGGGCGTCTCCTGGTACCGGACCACCGCGAACCTCGACCTGCCGCGCGGCCAGGACACGTCGCTGGGTCTCACGATCACCGACGACCCGGGGCGGCAGTACCGGGCGCTGCTGTTCGTCAACGGCTGGCAGCTCGGCCAGTACGTCAACTACCTCGGGCCGCAGCACAGCTTCCCGATCCCGAACGGCGTGCTGAACCCCAACGGCCACAACACGATCGCCGTCGCCGTCTGGAACCTCGACGGCAGCACGGGCGGTCTCGGTTCGGTGGCTTGGACGAACTACGGTTCGCACCGCTCGCCTTTGGTCGTGCGGCAGAACGCGTCGCCGGGTTATGACGGCCGCTACACGATGCCGCCGGCGCCCACGGCCGCGGTTTCCTTGTCGGCGCCGGACACCGCCACGGCGGGGCAGTCGTTCACGGCGACGGCCACCGTCCGGATCCCGGCGGGGGCGCCCTCGGCGTCGGAGGTGCGGCCGGTGTTGACCGCGCCGGCCGGGTGGGCCGTCGGCGCGGCGTCACCGCCCTCGGTCGCGCGGATCGACGGCGGCGCGTCGGCGACGTTCTCCTGGCCGGTCACCGCTCCCTCCACAGTGGACACCTCGGCCCTGTCCGTGCGCGTCGGCTACCGGCAGGCCGGGCGACCCGGGACGGTGACGGACGAGCGGATCGTCGGCGCCGTCCCGCTCGCGCCACCCGCCGGGCAGGACGCCGTCAGCGACCTGCCGTTCCTGACCGCGGCCAACGGCTGGGGCCCGGTCGAGCGGGACACGAGCAACGGCGAGGCGAACGCGGGCGACGGCAAGCCGATGACGATCGGCGGGGTGTCGTACACGAAGGGCCTGGGCGTCCACGCGCCGGGCGACGTCCAGCTCTACCTGGCGGGCGCCTGCACACGCCTCACGGCCTCGGTCGGCGTCGACGGCGAAGTCGGCACCGCGGGCAGCGTCAGCTTCAGCGTCTCGGTCGACGGCACGACCCGGGTGACGACACCGGTGCTGCGCGGGGGGCAGGCGGCGGTCCCGATCGACGTCGACGTCACCGGCGCGCAGGTCCTGGACCTGCTGGTGAACGACGGCGGCGACGGCAACGGCAACGACCACGCGGACTGGGCCCAGCCGACCCTGACGTGCGTCACGCCGCCTGTTCGCTGAGGACGGGCGCCGGGCGCAGCGAGTACGTTGCGCGGACCGCCCGGCGCTCCTTCCAGAGGTGGAAGACGGCGAGCCCGAAGATGATCGAGCCGATGACGTTGGCGACGAAGTGCCACCAGACGCGGTAGGTGGTGAGCCCCGGGCCGGGGTCGATGAGGCCGAAGAAGGTGGACAGGCCGATGGCACGCGAACCGAACGCGACGGACAGCGTCAGCACGAGGTGCTCGAGCCCATGCAGGCCCTGCATCCAGACGCCCATCTTCCCCCAGCGGCGGGCCTGGGTCCTGGTGGCGCGGCGGGTGATCACCATGACGCCGGCCAGACCGGCGAGGAAGATGAAGTTCCCGGTCAGGTGCAGCAGCTCCATGCCGAACGTCGGCCGGTTCGGCAGCACCATCTGCAGCCCGTTGGCGAGGCTGGTGCCCCACGGCGTCATCCAGGCGGGCGAGTTCGGGTGGCCGAGCCAGTAGCCGACCTGGGCGACGTGCTCCTGGACGTGTCCCAGCTGCCCGATCACCCCGACGCCGATCAGCACGACCGAACCGCGGTACACCCAGGGGCGCACCGGCCCGCGGTTCGCGTAGGCCAGGACACCGACGGCGGCCCACGTGGCGAGCGCCCACAGCACGAGCAGTGTCGCGCCGGCGGTGTCCCAGCCCGACATCTCCATCGGCATGGTCATGACGGCCTCCATAAGTTCCCTGCGACGAGGCTAACCGGCCGGCGGCGTCCGAACGTCTTCCACCGTGCGTCTGCGGAATCGGTCAAACCGTTACAAGACAACGCTTTCCGGGTCACGAGAGGACAAGTCGGATGGCGAGCGCGGTGATCACCACGCTCGAAGCGAGGGCCGTCACGAGCCGGCCACGCGGGCCGGTCAGGACCCGGCCCAGCAGGGCGCCACCACCGGCGAGGAGCGCCTGCCAGCTCGCCGACGCGGCGAACGCGGCCAGCACGAACACCGCCTGGTCGAGCACCGGCACGGCGGTGCCCGCCCGGTCGCCGACGACGAGTGCGGTGAAGTAGACGACCGTGGTCGGGTTGACCAGGGTGATCCCGAGCAGGCTGAGGTACGCGCGGCCGGCGCCGAGCTCGGTCACCGGGCGCCCGGCGGACTCGTCGCGGCGCAGGGCCCGCACCGCGCCGCGGACGGCCAGCACGATCAGGATCGCGGCCGAAACCAGCCGCAGCGGACCGGCCACCGGCGTGATCACGCCCGCGATCGCGGCCCCGCCGAGCACCGCCACCAGCGCGTACACGCCGTCGGCGGTCGCGACGCCGAGTGCGCCGGCGAGCCCGGTCTTCAGCGACGTCCGGGCGGTGAGCGCGACGAGGTAGGTCGCCACGGCGCCGACCGGGATCGCGATGCCGTAACCGGCCAGGAGGCCGGCGACCAGCGCGCCGGTCACGACGCGCGGGGGCAGGACCTCCGCGGACGGCAAGGCTGCTGCTGGACCGGCGCGGAGATCGCGGCGACGGTCGGCAGGAGCGGCATGCGGTGCGTGGTCATGGCGCAGATGGTGTCGCCGGGGATCGGGTCCCGGCAACCGGTTTTCCGCCGCTGCGCTCGGCCCGCTCCGGCCAACACGCCGACCGGAGTGGCCAACACACTGCCCGCTCCGGCCAACACGCCGGCGGGAGGTCGGCAGTGGGGCGTGTTGGCCATTCCGGGCAGCGTGTTGGCCGTTGCGGGCGGTGAGTTGGCCGTTCCGGCTGTCGGCTCGCCGCCAGCCGGTGGGGTCCGGTGAGCTGTGCTTGAATCGGCCGGACGACAGCGGCGGCGCGAGAAAGGGCTTTCACGAATGCGGGTCGACCTCAGTGGGAAGACGGCACTGGTCACCGGGTCCACCCAGGGCATCGGGTCGGCGATCGCGAAGGGGCTCGCTGCCGCGGGGGCGCGGGTCGCGATCAACGGCCGGAGCGCCGACGGCGTGCAAGGCGCCATCGTGCGGCTGAAGCAGGACCTGCCCGACGCGGACCTGGTCGCCGCCGCGGGGGACGTCTCGGAGGAGGCCGGCGCGGCGAAGGTCGTCGAGGCCGTGCCGGATGCCGACATCCTCGTCAACAACCTCGGCATCTTCGGCGCCCAGGAACCCCTCGACATCACCGACGCGGACTGGCGGCGCTACTTCGAGGTCAACGTCCTCGCCGCGGTGCGGCTCACGCGCGCCTACCTGCCCGGGATGACCGAGCGCGGCTGGGGCCGGATCCAGTACATCGCCAGCGACTCCGCGATCGTGATCCCCGCCGAGATGATCCACTATGAAGTGTCGAAGACGGCACTGCTCGGCGTCTCACGCGGGTTCGCCAAACACGCGGCCGGCACCGGCGTCACCGTCAACGCCGTGATCGCGGGTCCGACGCACACCGGCGGCGTCGAGGACTTCGTCTACGAACTGGTGGACAAGGACCTGCCGTGGGACGAGGCCCAGCGCGAGTTCATGAAGAAGCACCGGCCGCAGTCGTTGCTGCAGCGGCTGATCGAGCCCGAAGAGATCGCGAACCTGGTGGTGTACCTCAGTTCCACGTTCGCCTCGGCGACCACCGGCGCGGCGGTCCGCGTCGACGGCGGGTACGTGGACTCGATAGTGCCGTGAGTCCCGCCCCCACCCCAGGTGAGGACGAGAGTTTTGGGGCCGGTACGGGGGCCGCCTCGCGGCGGAAGGCACAACACGGCTCCAGCGTGACCGGTATTCCGTGAAGGCAAGGGTTGAGGCCCGGGGGCACCGCCGTACCGACACCCGTTACAACGCTCGGGGCCGCCCGGTGTTCCGCGCCGGGGAGTGACGTACATCGCCGGGGTACCCCGCCCGGGGGTCGCCCGGTCGAGCGCGCCGCCTATCGGGATCCGTTCGCGTGGTTCATGATCATCTGTATGGAGCAGACCAGGACACCAGTGGCCGTACGGCGGGTGCTCTTCGGAGCGGTGATGGGCGCGGCCCTCGCGGCCGCCGCCTGGGTAGCGCTCTGGCTGGCGATGCACCTCTGACGAGGGGCCGCCGCCGGAGCGCGGCGGCGGCCCGTCCGGCTAGGGCGTGACCGGGATGTTCGTCAGTCCGGACGTCGCGTTGGTGACCGTGTTCGACGCGTACACCACGTTCGGGTTGGCCGCACACTTGGACACCGAGCTGATCTTGATCGCGTAGGCGCCCGCGCCGCCGAGGTCGGACTTGTTGTTGCGCCAGATGTTGCCGCAGCCGTTGTCGAACGACGGCGACGTACTGGTGTTGTGGTTTTCGTAGCCGTTGGCGAACGTGCCGGGCGGGGCGAAGGTGCCCGTGTTGTTCTCGATCGTGTAGCCGATGCCCTTGACGTCGATCCAGGAGTCCGCCGAGTTCTCGCCGGAGATGCCGCGGCCGTCGAAGGTGTTGCCGCGGATCACACCGCCCGTCGTGCCTTCCTTGACGTCGATCGGCTCGGCCGCGATGAACGGGCCGATGTGGTTGTCCAGCACCTGGATCCGGTCGCCGCGGTCGACGCCGCCGGAGTTGCCGTGGCAGGCCCAGTTCGAATTGGCCGAACCGAGGTAGACGCCTTCGCCGTACCCCGGCTGCACCAGGCCCGTGTAGGTGATCGTCGAGTTCTTCAGGACGCTGTCGGCCGACGAACGCCGGAAGTGCACCGCCTCCTCGTCGACGTGGTTGACGTTCACCCCGTCGATCGTGGTGTGCGGCGAGTTGTCGACGACGATGCCCTTCTTGGACTCCTGCACGGTGAAGCCGGCCAGGTTCCAGTAGGGCGCGCCCGACAGCCAGAGGCCGTAGCCGGAGTCCCAGCCCGCCGTCGGCGCCGGGCAGTCCGGCGCGTCACCCGACGGGCCGTCGTTGATCAGGATCGCGTTCGCCGGGCCGGAAAGCGTGATCGGCTTCGCCGCCGTCCCGGCCTTGGTGGTGACGAACGAGCCGCGGTAGGTGCCCGCCGCGAGTTTGATCGCCTGTCCCGGGGCCGCGTTCGCCAGCGCGGCCTGCAGCTGGGCGGCCGTCGAGACGTTCACCGTGTCGCCACTGGGCGGAGGCGTGGTGGTGGTTGTCGGCGGGGGAGTCGTGGTGGTGGTCGTCGGGGTGGTCGTGACGGGACCGCCGCCGGCGCACGGTGCGCCGTTGACGGTGCAGCCCGCGGGCAGTCCGGTGCCGTTGAAGCCGAAGTCCGTGGTGGCGCCCGGCTTGACCGTGCCGTTGAACCCGGCGTTGGTGAACTTGTAGTGCTGCCCGTTCTGGGTCTTCACCGAGCTCCACGAGCTGCTCACCGACGTCCCGGCGGGCAGGTCGAACTCGACGGTCCAGCCGGTCGCGGGGGCGTCGCCGCGGTTCGTGACGGTGTACCCGGCGCCGTAGCCCCCGTTCCAGACCGAGGTCTGCGCGAAGGTGGGCGGACAGGTTCGCCGCGGCGGCCTGCGCGGTGACCGCGCCGGTGAGCGCGACGGCGGCGACTGTGGCGGCAACGGTTGCGGCGCCGAGGAAAACGGCATGGCGGAGCGGACTTCGTCGGAACACCCGTGACCTCCGGGAGAGGGTTACAGCGGAGGTGTTGCGGCGTACACCCGGACACGCCCTTTATAGGTCACGGATGTGACATGCGTCAACAAACTGAACGGGCATCACGTATGTGAATGTCTGGGCCGTAAGCCTCCAGCCGAAGGGGAGGGGCCGGAAGTGCGGAGACCCACGGCATGGCTACTGTTCATCGTCGCGGTCGTCTTCGGCCTGGTGCTGGCCTACCCGTACCTGGGCCTCGACATCGGCGACAGCCGCCTCGAAGTGCGCGGCAACCTGCAGTACTCCGTACTGGTGGCGCACATCTTCACGGCCACGGTGGCGCTTGTGCTCGGCCCTCTGCAGTTCATGCCGAAGGTGCGGGCGCGCAAGCGGATCCACCGGACGCTCGGCCGGGTGTACCTCTTCGCCGGGGTCGTGCCGTCGGCGGTGGCCGCGATCCCGGTCGCGCTGTGGTCCGGACGCCTCCTCACACAGATCGGCCTGACCACCGCGGCCGTCCTGTGGTTGATCACCGGCGGCCTCGCGTACCGGGCGGCCCGCCGGCGCGACTTCAGCGGCCACCGGACCTGGATGATGCGCAACTACGCGCTGACGTTCCTGGCGGTCACCTCGCGCATCCTGGTTCCCGTGGTGCTGCTGGCCCAGATCCCCTTCGGCGCCGACCCGGCATCAATCGGCGAACGTGCCGCCTCGATGATCCCGATCGGGCAGACGGCGGGCTGGATCATCAACCTGAGCCTGGTCGAAATCCTGATCAGGCGCGGCGCCGCGCGCCGGACGTTGGCTAGGTGTCGCGCGTCTGAGGTTCGTTGACGGTGGTCCGGCAAGTGCGCCCCAAGGCGGCCTTGGTTGCGTCTCACGCACCGAAGGCCGCAGTGATGATGTGTGTGGGCGGGGACACCGGGATCTGGC
>Ga0307515_10025371_pt1 | contig 10258 bp, 6 predicted proteins | sample 17_EM_MG_FD_194513 | JGI IMG/M metagenome (GOLD analysis project Ga0307515, IMG submission 194513) | Populus trichocarpa ectomycorrhiza microbial communities from riparian zone in the Pacific Northwest, United States - 17_EM | ecosystem: Host-associated > Plants > Roots > Unclassified | place...
CCTTGGTCGGCTCGCCCGCGTGCGCCTTGGTCGGCTCGCCCGCGTGCGCCTTGGTCGGCTCGCCCGCGTGCGCCTTGGTCGGCTCGCCCGCGTGCGCCTTGGTCGCACCTCGTCGCGTTGGTGTGCGTTGTGGCCGCCGCGACGGCGCCGGTAGCATAGAATGCCGTGATGAAGCCGATAGCTGCCCGGATCGCGGCGATGAGTGGCGAGGGGGCGCTGTCCGTGTACGCCCGTGCCAAGGCGCTGGAAGGCCAGGGCCGTTCCATCATTCACTTGGAGCTCGGCGAGCCCGACTTCCATCCGTCCGCGCCGGTGATCGAGGCGCTCCGGGCCGCCGTCGCGGACGGCCGCGACCGCTACTGCGCGGTCCAGGGGCTGGCCGCGCTGCGCGACGAGCTGGCGCGGTACCTGGCGCGCACCCGCGGCCTCGAGGTCTCCGGCGACGAGGTCGTGATCGCGCCCGGCTGCAAGATCGCCCTGTTCTTCGCGCTGATGGCGCTGGTCGAGCCCGGGGACGAGGTGCTCTACCCCGATCCGGGCTTCCCGGGGTATCCGTCGATCACGCGCGGGCTGGGCGGCGTCCCGGTGGCGTTCGAGCTGTCCGAGCGCCGCGGGCTGCAGCCCGATCCCGAGCAGATCGCCGCCCGGATCACGCCGCGCACCAAGGTGCTGATCGCCAACTCGCCGGCCAATCCGACCGGCACCGTGTACAGCGAGGCGGTGCAGCGGCGGCTCGCCGAGCTGGCGGTCCAGCACGACCTGTACGTCCTGTCCGACGAGATCTACGCGCGCCTGATCTACGGCGAGCGCTGCGTGTCGCTGCGGGCCTACCCCGGGATGGCGGAGCGCACGCTGATCATCGACGGGTTCTCGAAGAGCTTCGCGATGACCGGCTGGCGGCTCGGCTACACCGTGGCGCCGCCGGCGCTGGTGGCCGCGCTCAACATGCTCGCGGTCAACAGCTATACCTGCGTCGCGGAGTTCACGCAGCACGCCGCGGTCGAGGCGCTGCGCGATCGCGACCAGGCCACGCCGCGGATGGTCGCCGAATTCCTCCGGCGCCGCGACCAGTTCACCCACGAGCTGAACCAGATCTCCGGGTTCCGCTGCCTGCCGCCCGCCGGCGCGTTCTATGCCTGGGTCAACGTCGCCGATACCGGCGCGACCGCGGAGGAGATCTGCCGGATCATGCTGGAGGACGCGGGGGTCGCGGCCATCCCGGGCGCCGCGTTCGGGCCGTCGGGCAACGACTTCGTGCGGTTCTCGTTCGCGTCGTCGACCGCCACGCTGCGTGAGGCGATCCAGCGGATCCGCGCGGTGTCGAGCGTCTGGCGCAAGGCCCAGGGCGGAGCGCCCACCCGGCCGGCCGCAGCGCTCGACGCTCCCGGCGGGTGATCCCGGCTCCCGCAGGGCTGCAAGCGGCGGAAACTCCTGGCGGACCGCCTGGCCGCTGCCCGGTCACGCCGCGAGGTGGATCTGGCGCGGGCGCTGGGCTTCCACCTCCGAGGGCGCCACCGATCGCGGTCGCGCGTTGCAGATACGAGGTCGCCGCGTCAAAAACATGTGTTCCGGGCAATCGTATTGACATGCACGGGAGTGACAGTCTCATTCAGCCGCGGCGGTGGTTTTTCGACGTGCTGGCCTGGGGTGGCATCCGATGGAAAGTGATGGCAACGCCGAGCGCCACTGATGATCTTGTCACTTTTGACGAGCTGGATAAAACCGATTGGCATCCTGTGGTCGGCGATGTCCGGAACATGTTAGGTTGGATTGGTAGCGGGTTGTCGTCGGTCCTTGGGACGAGTCTGCCCGCTATCTGCCTGTTGTCCCGAGGGCTGATTGCTCGTCACATTGCGGAGGCATCCTTGAGTGCTCGTCAACGAACTGTCACCTTTCGCGCCGGCGTGTTTGCGCTGGCCCTGTCCGCCGTCACCTGTACGGTGGAGACACCTCAGCCGTCCGGGACGGCGGAGCAGGCGGTCATCAACCCGCCGCTGCCCGAGAACCTCAACCTGGTGCTCAATGCGAAGACCAGCTTGACGGTCGCCCCGCTCGCGCAGGTGTCCGGTGACGTCGGCGCCTCGGGGCTGAGCGGCTCGGTGCTGTTCGATGTCAGCGCGGCGCAGAGCTGCTGCAGCGGCAATGTGCTGGCCAACACGGTCACCGTGAGCATCAACGCCTCGGTGGGCCACGTGTACGGCAACGACATCACGGTCGACGGCTCCGCCACGCAGCAGTCGCTGGGGCTCGATCCGAGCACGCTGCCGCAGGTCCCCGCCGCGACCCCGGGCACCCCGGGGACGACGAACGTGTCGACCAACCAGAACCAGGCCAAGCAGCTGTGCCCGGGCCAGTACGGCGCGATCTCGCTGGGCGTGAACTCGACGCTGAACCTCAACGGCGGCGTCTACCAGGTGACCCGGCTGACCCTCGCCGATGGCGCCAAGCTCGAGCCGTCCGAGCCGGTCGTGATCCTCGTGACCGGCGCGATGACCACGGGCATCGGCTCGGTGATCCGGCCGTCGGCCCAGTCGATCAACCCGATGTCCGCGGCGAACATCCGGATCGAGGTCGGCGGCAACGTCACGATCGGTGACAACACCCAGGTCCGCGCCCACGTCCTGGCGCCCAACGGCCGGTTCACGACCGGCAGGAACGTCGGCCTGACCGGCGCCGCCTGGGCCAAGACGATCAGCATCGGCACGCAGAGCCTGATCGGCGGCGAGGGCGTGTTCGCCGCGCATTCGCCGACGGTGCCGCCGCCGTGCAACGACAACAACGCGTGCACGACCGACGCCTGCGTCGGCAGCGGGACCGCGGTCGCGTTCTGCCGCAACACGCCCGCGCCGAGCGGGTCGTCGTGCGAGGACGGCAACGTGTGCAACGGCGCGGAGCTCTGCAACGGCGCGGGGCTGTGCCAGCCGGGCACCGTGCTCGGCGCGGGCACCTCGTGCTCGGACGCCAACGCCTGCAACGGCGACGAGACTTGCAACGGCTTCGGCACCTGCGAGCTCGGCACGCCGCCCGTCGTGGACGATGGCAACTCGTGCACCGCCGACGTCTGCGATCCGACCGGCGGTGTGTCGCACGTCGCGGTCCCGGACGGCACGGTGTGCAACGGCGTCGGCGTCTGCGCGGCCGGCACCTGCTCGATCGCGGCGCGGATGCTCGTCGCGATCAACGACGAGAACGGGCACCTCGAGCGGATCGACGCCGACACCCTCACCGTCACCGACATCGGCCCGCTCGGCGTCAGCTACGCGTTCGGCGACTGCATGTTCAACCCGTCCGACTCGAAGCTCTATATGGTCGATGGCCGCGGCGCGTCGGGGCTCTACACGGTCAACGTCGCGACCGGCCAGGCGTCGCTGGTCGGCATCCACGGGATCTCGGCGATGGAGGGGCTCGCGTTCCACCCGCCGACGAACAAGATCTACGGCACGTCGTTCGATGTGCTGAACCTGTACTCGATGAACGCGACCAACGGCGCGGCGACCGCGATCGGCTCGATCAACTTCAACTTCCAGGGCCTGGCCTGGGACTCGCGGCGGAGCATCATGGTCGCGTACAACGGCAACACGATGTTCTCGGTCGACGTGACCACGGCCGCGATGACCGCGCTCGCGTCGGTCGGCCCGATCGGTGACTTCGGCATGACCTACGACCCGGTCCTCGATCGGTTCTGGGTCGTCGACTTCAACGGTCAGATCTTCCAGTTCGACCCGAACAACGGATTCGCCCAGACGCGCTTCGGGTTCATCCCCGGTCGCCACACCTGCATCGCGTCCGTCCCGCTGTAGTGATCCCAGGGCGCGGGTCGCCCGGGGTTGGCACGGCCAGTCCCCCGATCGACCGAGCCGTGGACCCGGTCACACCGTGGCCGTGGCAGTGACGGTCCCCCTGCGACGTCGCACGATGCGCGCCCGGCTCGTCGCGGTGAGGCTCGGTATGTGAGAGCGACCCCCCGGCTCCGTTCCGGGGGGCATTGCGTCGCGCCGGATCGCGTACCCTCGATCGGGTGGAGCAGAACCAGGGACTGCAGGGGCTCGCGACCGCTTATCGCCGGGCGCGCTGGAGCTGGATCGTCGGGGCCTGGGGCGCGATCTGCCTGTTCGAGGCCACCCGCCACTGCATCGATGCGTACCAGGCGGGCCGATCGCCGTCGCCGCTCTGGCTCACGGTGTCGGGCTCGAGCCTCGCGCTGTGGGCCGCGATCACGCCGTTCATGCTGTGGCTCGCGACCTGGGCGCCGCTCGATCGCGATGGCCGGTACCGCCGCGTCGCGATCCACGTCGCCGCGCTGCTCGCGATCATCATGGCCGATGCGGGGCTGCAGGCGTGGCTGTGGAGCGGCCGGGGCCGATCGACGTTCCTGTCGTTCGTGTTCGGGCTGGTGATCGTCGACGGGTTCTCGTACGCGACGGCGATCGCGATCGGCCACGTCCACCGCGCGAATGCGCTGTACCGCGAGCGCGTCCGCGCCCAGGCCGCGCTCGATCAGGAGCTGACGACCGCGCGGCTGCGCGCGCTCGAGATGCAGCTCCAGCCGCACTTCCTGTTCAACACCCTGCACGCGGTCGGCGCGCTGGTCCGCAGCGCGCGCCCGGACGACGCGGTCCGCAGCCTGGCGACCCTGGGCGGGCTGCTGCGCGCGACGCTCGCCGACGGCGACCAGCACGAGATCGCGCTCGGCGAGGAGGTTGCCCTGGCGCACCGCTACCTGGAGCTGCAGAAGATCCGGTTCGCCGAGCGGCTGCAGGTCGACGTCGAGATCGCGCCCGAGGTCGAGCGCGCGCGGGTCCCGCGCCTGATCCTCCAGCCGCTGCTCGAGAACGCGGTCCGCCATGGCGTCGAGCACAGCCGCACGACCGTCGCGATCGAGGTCCGCGCCCGGGCGCGCGGCGATCGGCTCGAGCTGATCGTCCGCGACCACGGCGGTGTGCGCGAGGCGCGGTCGCCGGGCCACGGCATCGGGCTGGCCAACACGCGAGCCCGCCTGGCGACGCTGTACGGCGAGGCCCACCAGTTCGAGCGGACGCCGACCGAGGGCGGCGGCCTCGCGATCCGGATCGAGATCCCGCTGGTGCTCGCGCCGGTCCGCGCGCCGGTGCCGCTCGAGCTCGAGCTCGACGGCGAGCTCCAGGATGCGCTGGAGGCGACGTCGTGACCGCCGCCGCCGCCCTGAACGCGTTGATCGTCGACGACGAGCCGCTGGCGCGCCAGGCGCTCCGGCTGTCGCTCGATCGCGACCGCGAGGTCCGGATCGTGGCCGAGTGCAGCAGCGGGAGCGACGCGCTCGAGGTGATCGAGCGCGAGGCCATCGAGCTCTTGTTCCTCGACATCCGGATGCCCGGGCTCGACGGGCTGGAGGCGCTGGGCCGGCTCGCCGCGCCGCCGACCACGGTGCTGGTCACCGCGTCCGCCGATCACGCGGTGACCGCGTTCGATCTCGACGTCGTCGACTACGTGCTCAAGCCGTTCGACGACCATCGCCTGGCCCGCGCGGTCGAGCGCGCCAAGCGCCACGCCCGCGCGCGGGACGGCGCCGATCCGCGCCGGCTCGCCCGCGGATCCGAGCCGCCGTACGGCGAGGCGCCCCCGGAGGCCAGGCCGTCACTCGAGCGGCTCGTGATCCGCAACGGCTCGCGGATCGCCACGCTGGCGATCGACGACATCGACTGGATCGAGGCCCAGGACTACTACGCCGAGATCCACGCGGGCGGGCGCACCTACCTGGTCCGCCAGCCGCTGCAGAAGCTGGCGGCGTCGCTCGACCCCGCCCGGTTCGTCCGGATCCACCGCAAGACGATCGTCAACGTGCGGCGGGTCAAGGAGCTCGAGCCGATGTTCCACGGCGAGTACGTCGTGTACCTGCACGACGGCACGCGGCTCAAGCTCAGTCGCACCTTCAAGGACCACGTCGGGCGCCTGCTCGGGCTCCCGTGATCCGGTCGCCGCGCGCTGTCGTCCACCAGCGCACCTTGACCCCGGTATTCCGGTGCCGCGCGGATCGTTAGAGCAGCCTTTCCGCGTTTGACTGAGAGGTTTGCTGAGCGCGACTCGCGATCGGCGTACGTTGGGAAATCATGCGTGCAGTCGGGGTCATTCTCCTGCTCCTGGTCGGCTGTGGCGTCCAGCCTCGCAACAGCGGTGATACCGACGAGGTCTCGCCGCCGCCTGTCGTGGTCAGCGACGGACTACCGATCTGCGCGTCGATCGCCACGCCGGGGATGCCGATGTTCAAGGCCTCGGCGTGCGCGATGCCGGCGCCCGGGCCGATCGCCGTGGTGACGATGACCTCGATCGATACCGATCTGGGCACATCGAAGCCGCCGGGGTTGACCTGCGCCCACGTCGGCAACGGCACGGCCAAGCTGTGCGTCATCGCGGCGCCCGCGATCACGGTCGACGCGGGCATCACGCTGTCGGCCCACGGCTCGGTCCCGCTCGCGATCTTCGCGCACTCGATCTCCATCCTCGGCACGGTCGACGTGGCCAGCCACGCCGGCGGCAGCGTCGGCGCCGCGGCGCTGCTCGATGGCTGCCTGACCGGCTCGCTCCCCAGGCTCGCCGGCGGCGGTCACGGCGGCGGCGCCTCCGGCGTCGGCGGTCAGGGCGGCGATCAAGGCGGCACGTCCAGCACCGGCGGCGCGGGCGGCTTCACCTTCGCGGTCACCGGCCTGGTCGGTGGCTGCGGCGGGACCCGTGGCGGCGACGGCAGCCCGGGCGGCCAGTCCGATGGCGGCGCGACCACCGGCGGCGCCGGCGGCGGTGCGGTCTGGATCGTCTCGGACCGCGACAAGCTGTTCATCGATAGCGGCGCCGCGATCAACGCGTCGGGCGCGGGCGGCTCCGGCGGTGCGGCCGAGGGTCACGGCGGCGCGGGCGGCGGTGCCGGCGGGCTGATCGTCCTGCAAGCGCCGACCATCCAGCTCGATCCGGGCGGCGCGGTGTTCGCCAACGGCGGCCACGGCGGTGGTGGCGCCGGCGCCAACGCCGCCAAGCCCGGATTCACGGCCGGCGCCGCGGGCACCGATTCCACCGGCCCGGCCTCGGGCGGCAGCGGCGGCGGCGGCGGCACCGACGGCGCCGATACCGGGACCCCGGCCGGCGGGGGCAGCGGCGGCGCGGGCTATCCCGGCGCGAACCGCCGCGGCCAGGACGGCGGCCAGGCCGGCCACGGCGGCGGTGGCGGCGGTGGTGGCGAGGGCGCGATCCGCGTCGTCTCCGGCACCAGGCTCACCGGCCCCAACGTCTCGCCGCCGGCCGTCCAGCTGCCATAGCGTGTGCGGCTGATCGCTGCTGGGCCTGCCTCCGGGCTGGCCCAGCAGCTAACCCCGCGTCACGACAGCCGCGGAGGTGGGGCATCGAATCGATGTGGATCTGGCGCGCGAACGGCGCCTGTATGGGCGAAGGGCGACCGGTCGCGCAACGCTGACCGGCCGGTAGCTACAACACCACTTGATAATGCCAGCTCGTATACCCGGTTAATTGCACTGATGATGTATGGCAATCTTGCAGATAAGTAGATACGAAGATGTGATGGCATCATGCGGAAAGCGCTGGCAATGCGATTTCTACTGATGATCTGGCAATCTTCGTGAGTATCTCCAGATTGCGTTATTAGCATTGCTTGATGTCTCTCTGTTGAGACATGTTGCGTTGAGTCGACAGCGGGCTACAGGTCGGGACTTGGGTCGGGTTTGCCCGCTGCCGTGTTCTCCCGAGGACCGACCGCTCGTCACATCGTGGAGGCGTCCTTGAGAACTCGTGAACGAACCATCATTTTTCGCGCCGGCGTATTTGCGCTGGCGACCCTGTCCGTCGTCACCTGCACGGCGGATACACCGCAATCCACCGGGACCGCCGAGCAAGCGGTCGTCAACCCGCCGCTGCCCGGCGATCTGAACCTGATCCTCAACGCGAAGACCACCGTCACCATCGGCCCGTTCGCGCGGGTGACCGGGGACGTCGGCAGCACCGGGCTCAATGGTTCGGTGCTGTTCGACGTCAGCTCGTCCCAGAGCTGCTGCAGCGGCAACGTGCTGGCCAACAGGGTCACCGTGGCGTTCGATGCGTCGGTGGGCCGCGTGTACGGCAACGACATCACGGTCGACGGCTCCGCACAGGAGCGGTTGCTCGGCCTCGATCCGACGGCGATGCCGCCGGTCCCCGCGGTCACCGCCGCTTCGCCGGGGACGACGAACGTGTCGACCAACCAGAACCAGGCCAAGCAGCTGTGCCCGGGCCGGTACGGCGCGATCTCGCTGGGCGTGAACTCGACGCTGAACCTCAACGGCGGCGTCTACCAGGTGACCCGGCTGACCCTCGCCGACGGCGCGAAGCTCGAGCCGTCCGAGCCGGTCGTGATCCTGGTGTCGGGGGCGGTGACCACGGGCATCGGCTCGTTCATCCGGCCGTCGTCGCAGTCGATCAACCCGATGACCGCGGCCGACGTCCGGATCGAGGTCGGCGGCAACGTCACGATCGGCGACAGCACCCAGGTCCGCGCCCACGTCCTGGTGCCCGGCGGCAAGTTCACGACCGGCAGGAACGCGACCCTGACCGGCGCCGCCTGGGCCAAGACGATCAGCATCGGCGCGCAGAGCTCGATCGGCGGCGAGGGCGCGCTCGCCGCGCATTCGCCGACGGTGCCGCCGCCGTGCAACGACAACAACACGTGCACGACCGACGCCTGCGTCGGCGGCGGGACGGCGGCCGCGTTCTGCCGCAACACGCCGACCCCGACCGGCTCGTCGTGCGAGGACGGCAACGTGTGCAACGGCGCGGAGCGCTGTGACGGCGCGGGGCAGTGTCTGGCCGGCACCTCGCTCGGCGCGGGCACGGCGTGCCCGGACGGCGACGTGTGCAACGGCGACGAAACTTGTAGTGGTTTCGGCAGCTGCCTGCCCGGCACGCCGCCGGACGTCAACGACCGCAACGCGTGCACCACCGACGTCTGCGATCCAACCGGCGGCGTGTCCCACGTCGCGGTCCCGGACGGCACGCGGTGCAACGGCGTCGGCTTCTGCACCGCCGGGACCTGCTCGGTCGAGGCTGCGGTGTTCTCGGACGACTTCTTCCAGTTCCAGAGCGCGCCCGCGCAGTGCGACCACTGGAACGACTTCCTGGCCAACGAGCTGTTCGACGGCAGCTACAGTCGGATCACGCTGAGCGGCACCTTCGACCCGACCGGCGTGTCGTGCAGCGATCCGGCGGCCGCAACCCTGATCTGCCAGGCCATGCACCACGGCAGCAGCTTCACGCCCGTGTTCTGCGAAGGCCACTCCTGGTTCGTCGGCAGCTGCGGCGGGACCGAGGTCAGCGTGGACTCCAGCTTCTGCAGCTGCTTCAGCGCGGGCCACACCGTGCGTCCGTGCGAAGGCGGGAATTGGGGCGGCGTCAACACCGAGACCTGCGGTGGGCCGAACCAGACCCTGACCGTCGTCTGCGAGTAACTGGGCGTCGGCGATCGCGCGCGCTGCGCGGTCGTTGCAGGGCCGCGAGATGGTTGAGCATCCCGGCTGAGCGGCCGGCTCGCCTCGACGCGGCGCGGCCGACCTCGCGCGCGGGGTGACGCTCGCGCCCCTGCGCTATATAATGGTCGGTGACCGTGTTGGCTGTCCTGCACAAGACGCGCTGCTCTGGCGCGTGCGGCTGACAACACGGGTTCGCGCACCGGCTGTGTCATGCGCCGATCGTTTTGTACCCCGTCGTCGTCACTGTTGCCGCGCACGCTCGCGCTGCTCGCCGTGCTCGCGGCCTGCGAGCAGCAGCCCAAGCCGCCGCTCGGCGGATCCACGAGCGGTCGGCTCCACGACCTCGGCGGTGAATCGCAGCCGGCGACGTGGAAGTGCACGGGGAGCCCGTGCCCCTGGGGTGCGTCGCAGACCAGCCACGCCATCGCGTGGCCGGCGTCGGTGGAGCCGGTGGCTGCGCGCGTCGGCTACACCACGACGCCGCCGGTCTACCTGCCGGCCAGCAGCGCGAACGGCGTGCGGCTCACCATCGATGCCGGAGCCGCCACCGTGTACGCCGGGGAGCCGCAGGCGGCAACGCACCGCGTGCTCGCCAAGCTGTCATCGGGCCAGAGCCACGATGTGTCGGGGCTGGCTCCCGCCGAGGTGCTGAGCGTGCAGTCCGAGGCCAGCTTCCGGTTTCGCGTGACCCGGCCGGCGCCGGCTCCTGCGAAGCGGCCCGAGCCGCCGGCCGCCGGGGCGATCGCGTCGCAGACCGCGACCTGGACGTGCACCGGGCA
>Ga0307515_10025373_pt1 | contig 10258 bp, 7 predicted proteins | sample 17_EM_MG_FD_194513 | JGI IMG/M metagenome (GOLD analysis project Ga0307515, IMG submission 194513) | Populus trichocarpa ectomycorrhiza microbial communities from riparian zone in the Pacific Northwest, United States - 17_EM | ecosystem: Host-associated > Plants > Roots > Unclassified | place...
TTATTCTCTCGTCTGCCACAGTAAATTAATTTGCCCGCCTCTTTGTCCACCCTGTATGTCTGGTAGGCTGGACTTTGGATTCTATGTTGATTAACATATCAAAGACGAAGAGAGTCTAAAGGCGCATGAAATTAAAATTTAGGGCAAAGGATATCTCTGACCCCCAGTTATCAAGTATTACAAACCGGGTTCCCAAACAAAAACAACTTTTAATTGGATTCATCATCTATATATCAAACATTACGTAATTAAACTCGTCATGAAAATCTCTGATCAAACGACATTGTTAAGGACAATGAGGTCTTCATTGTTTATATTTATAAAGTAAAACTCTTTAAGGAAAGTATTAATTGGGTAACATTCAATAAATAATGGATCCCATTTGAGAACCCAGTGGTAATTGAAAGGTAAATATGTCCTCTGTCCAAAAATTTAAGAGTTGCAAATCAGGAAACTCAAGAGTATTTTTTTTTATTTGCCGTACATTTTGATTTCCATGCATGTGTCTAATTATTGTTTCAAAATTTATTTTAAATATTAAAAAATAAAATAAATTTTTTTAAAAAAACACGCAGGAACATAAACTGTACCACTGACCGAGCAGGGAAAAAAAAAACAGAACTTTTCCTTCGACATGAAGGAAGTGCTGTGTGAATAAGCGGAAGCTATTTCTTCGAAGGGACAACAAATCATTTTTAATCTCTGAAAGCATATCTATTTGTAGGAGGGGATAATTAGATGCTACTAGTCATTCTTTAATTCGTCTAACTCCATTATTTGATAGCCACTTTAGGAAGCGTGTTAGTCATCAATAATTGTGTCATGTCTTTTCGGCCCTTACCCTATTGTTTCACAGCAAACCAGTCAGGTTAGGGCATCTCCAACTGTCAAGATAAAAGAAGAGCTAAAAATTAAATAAAATTAATTCTTTCTAGCTTTTCTTTTCTACATTGCAGCTTTAAGAAGAGGCTCAGATCAATACAAATATCAATGTTAAATATATTAAAATATAAATAGATTGTTAAGATGACTTTTTCCCACTGATTAAAAAAGTATATCAATCAGCTGTGCATTCAATTTTTATCCTTTAAAACAGTAAGAATGAAATGACGACGGTGATGCTTGGGAGGCTTGTGTAGGGTATCGTTTTACCAATAAGAAAGGGCCATCCCAGTTGCTCGTGGAAAAGGGTTTCAAAACCTCCAATTATTGCTGTTCTTGCAATTTTTCTGGAAGCTGAAAGAGTAGAGAAACAGTGGAGAGTGTTGTTCCGTATCCAGCAACCATGGTGGAGTTATAAAAAAATTACACTTTTATTCGTGTAAACTAGAACAGTTTAATGGATTGACGTAGTATTTTCTAAGAGATTAATTACTGGTTGCATGTCCTTGTAGTATGATTGATTTGGAACTTGTGATAATGGCACGTTCTTCGTTCATGAAAACAAGTTTATAAATATTAAAATGAATCTTTGTTTTGAATTTCAACAACTAAACGACTCTAATTCATGTCATTTTACAAAGAGATTTCTACATTATATATCTCTTTATCACCATTTTTTGGTAATTACGTTCAATTAAGGATTGTTCTCCAAACGTTTCGAGGTGTTGTCAGGGGTGGACTTTTGGGAGGCTAGAAGGAACCGGGCTACAGTTTTATTTTTTTGCCTGACTTTCCTTTAAATAATCTAAAATTTCAGGCTTTTCTAATCTTGGTTTCCCTCGAAAAATATCATGGCTTCGTCTCTCGGTGCTGGATAAATGATAATAATACTTTAATTAAAATAAAATTGAAAATCGTTGTATCTAGGAGTTCAGGATGCTATGAATTTTAAAATTCAGATGTAAGCTAGCTAAGATGTTGGTTGACACAATTTTTATTTTTGTTTTTAAAAGGTTATTCGTTGGTTTAAAAATATGTTAAAATAATATATTTTTTAAATAATTATTTTTAATATTAGCACATTAAAACAATATAAAAACATTAAAAAAATAATTTTAAATATATTTTTTTAAATTTAGTCAATTTTTGTTTGAGCCGTACTCCAAAACAAAGGTTATGTGTTTTTTATTTAAAAAAATAATAAATTAATATTTTTTATAATTTTGATATACTGATATAAAAATTAAAAATTAAAAATTTTATTTTAAAAAGACCTTGCACGAAAATCCAAACATCTCCTAAGTCAAGAAGGTTAAAACGTTTCCCTTGATAGTAAACAAAATGTATTCACCGTCAATCTGGTAACAACGTACCTAAACTAAATTTTAACTAAGATGAGAGAGTGGTCCAGCAAAGCTATGAGAGAGTAGTCCAGCGAAGCTTTATTCCCGTTTATTTCTGTGGTTATAAAGTATTTTTATAAGAGTTTGATTTTTTAAAAAATTAATTTTTAAATTATTTTAATAAGATATGTCTGGAATGGATTTTAAAAAATAAATAAATATATTATTCTAGCATATTTTAAAATAAAAATATCTTGAAAAATAATAACAAGCGTACATGGAATATAATTCTTGCCTAGAAACTGAGCAGGAGTACCCAACCTGCTGCAAAACCTGATGTCGACACTGTTGTAACGTGAGCCTGGCTAGAATATACTGAACAGGTGGCTCAAACTACATCACAGGTCAATTATTTTTTAAAATAAAAAAATATCAAGAAAATACAATTATTTTTTTTAAAAATCAAGATCCTAATCATTGATTCAAAATAAAAAAATCATTAAAAAATTAAAAAATAAGTTAAACTTAGTAAATTTGATGAATTTATGTCTCGAGACTTGATACCAAATTAATTAATTTTATAAAAGAAATGAAATAAATAAATAATATTAACTTTTAATGAATCTAGTAGTGATGATGAATAAAATAAATAAAATAAAAAATAACTAAAACCAACCCGATTCAATATTCAGAACTTGTGAAACAAATCACAAGACTAGATCATAATATAAAAGGCAAATCTAAAAAAATAACAATGTAAAATTTCTAACCAATCAAAATAATTAGGATAGACTTGAAAAAGAAATGTATATTTAAAAAGAACAAAAACCAGGTTTAATATAAAAAAATTAGAAATAACAATCAAAAGACTTCATACCGGATTTGATAAAAAAATTAAAAGTTAATGGATTGAATTGAAAAGGAAAAACTAAGTCAACAATTGGTTAAAGATAACATATATTGTAATTAAAAGAATAAAAATCAAACTTGATATAAAAAATTAAATATTAATAAATAAAATTAAAAAATAAAATAAACTCAAAATTTAAATACTTTACAATTAAAAGAATAAGAACATTTAACTCAATGAACAAATAATCATACTTATATTTTCTATTGCAAAGGCCGGCATGTTTTTGAGGATGGGAGAGATTAAGGAAAGAGGAGGAAAAAACATGTCACATGAGCTTAACTGATGGCCTTCTAACCCCATGAGTCTTACCCTGTGACGTAGGCAGTGATATCTATCGAATGCTACCGTTATTCATATCTATTTTGGCATTGCACTCACCGCGGCTCAGGCATGTACTAGGCACGTGATAATCACTTATTAATTTAAATAATATTTTATATATATATTAGAATACTCAATTACATCGGACCTCCATGAAAATAGTACCATTACATCCTAAGCTAAAAAAATATTGTTTTTTTAGGGGTATTTAAGTAAGTTAATAATTACACTACAAGAAAGGTAAAAAATCCCTCTAATCCCTTTATTTTCTTTAGTGACTAATTTGATGAAAAATATCTCTCTACCCCCTGATACTAAGCTAAGTAAGTTTTAAAAAATAATTTCATTAAAGCATTGGAATGACAAACGAGGGAGAAGGGGAGGTGGCCGGGTGTATTTAAAACAAAAGAGTATCTGATGTCCAATAATAATAAATAAAAAGGTGATACAAAATTAAAGATAAATCCAGTCAATAAAAAGAGTTTTGAAAAGTTCATCCAAGAAACATAAAAAAAGAGTCAAGAAATCAATGAAGGAAGTCAACCTTTCTTACATTAAACAGGATTTTGCTAGTTGTACTTCACCCACCCAAAAAGTCTTAGATTCTTGAATCCCGAGAAAATTAAAGAAACAAATTATTAATAAAATAACAAAAAAATAAATGATTTTATTAATTCCCCATCCTCCTTCTATGATTCTCTCTCTCCTATATATCTATAGCAACTTAGCAAGCATGAGCAGGCACCTCACCGTTTCTCACCTCCTTCTTTCCAGTCTCTCCATCTCTCAAAATATTCCTCTGTCACCTCTTCTCTTCTATATCTTCCAAGTGCTCCTCTTCCTTGTTTTAGTTTCCTTTATCTTGTGTCTCCGAAGATATATAATTATAGACATGGTAGTGGCATCCCCAACTCAAATTCACGGGGAAAAACTCCTGGCCATTGAGCTTCCTGTAATAGATCTCTCAGGCGAGAGATCAATGGTGTCCAGTCTCATTGTCAAAGCCTGTGAAGAATATGGTTTTTTCAAGGTAAAAAACCATGGCGTTCCTCATGACATCATTGCCAAAATGGAAAACGAAAGTTTCAACTTCTTTGCCAAAACATTCGATGAAAAGCAAAAGGCTGGGCTTGATAATTCCTTTGGTTATGGCTGCAAAAACATTGGCTTTAATGGTGATACAGGAGAGGTTGAATATCTACTTTGTAATACCAATCCTCTCTCCATTGCTGAAAGATCCAAAACCATCTCCAATGACCCTACAGAATTCAGGCAAGTGCTTACATCCTTTATATTGCTTTGAGCTTTTCATTTATTGTATTTGAAAATTTAACACTATCCCCATTTATTTATCTAGAGTTTATTTTCTCCTTTTTTCTTTCTTGAAATTACGTTTGCAATGTTAGTTACTTTCATGCATGTATTTGCTCGAGAGTCACCAACCTCTTTATGAAAGTGCAAGATTGGTTTTTTTTTTTTTTTTTGAGTGCTGCCTTGAGAACCCGAGGTAAAACATGTTTCAGCGAAGCTATTGGTAAAAGATTGGTGAACAAAGTTAACAACAAAATGATGCAAAGCCTATAAACTGAGAAGCCCACTACTATTACCAGCAAAGTACTAGCATTTTTTTTAAATCCAAATTAGATTTATTTTCGAATTTTGAAAATGAAGCTACCATGCAAGTTGCTAATTCAATGTCCCGAGCACTTCTATATATATGTAAACATAGTGCTGGCTGGGAACTTTCTTGGAATTGAACTGTATCTTTTAAACCTCTTGTATTCAAGTGCACCTGACATTCCTAAAAATGCAAAAATCTTCTCTGATTTGCTGGTAGAATCTTCCTTAATGAATTTCAGGGTGAAACAAGTTGCTTTTTTTTTAATATTTTATGTGAGCAGAATACTCGTACATGTTATCATAGGAATTTCTTTAATCATCCTTGGTAATGTGTGGTATGAAAGGAACATGAAAATGAAGAGAACTAGGTTTCCATAAGGAGAACGCTAGCTATGAAATTATGTACAAGCTAGCGTGACTATTAGCAATCATCGCTCAGTAATAATTCACGTCTAATTTTCAGTAATTAAGCAAATTTATGAAATTAGTAAGTTACAGCAACACTAAGTATAATCAAGATCATTGTATAAATCATACAAAAAATTAAGAATATTACAAAACACTCCATTTATCTTAAAATAATAACGAAATTTTAGATATAAAATCTGTAGTGTTTACAATTTTTCTTACAAAAATGTAAGAGGCAGGTTTCGTAAAATCTTTAAAGTTTTGAACTTTACCTGCAATTCCAATATAATATTATAAAGAGTTATTGTAATTTATCATTAACAAGATCATGCATGTAAGAAGAGCGATCGATTTCAATTCCATCTTTCTTGAAATTTTTTTAAAAAGGGACCAACACTCGTGATTTTTATGAAATTCAATTTAAAACACCAAATCACACGGGAATATGGAATTATATGTCCTCCTGGAAGGTGGGAAACATGTCAGAACTTCTTTCACTTGAGAGTCGAAACATTCTCCATTACTGTTTGGAAGACTTTTTTTTTTCCTTCCAAACAAGAGAAGTTTTATGTATTCAGATACTAAGGTGGATTCACTTGTTAATGTCTTCTTAAGTTGAATGGCCGGTAATCTAAAAAAAAAGAGGTAAAGAAGAAAGTGATGGTGGTTGGTTTAAAAATCATTTAGTTTTTTTTTTATATATATAAACCAATCAAAAGTTTCTTTTTACTAAAAAGAACAAACAAATATTGCCTCCAACGTCTATGTTCATCTATCTTGAATGTCGTCAGCATGCACATGTAAAATTTACCTAGTGGCAACACACATGATTAAGTGTTTCTTTTTCTAGATCACAATCCAAAACATTTGAAAAGAAAATGAAGATAAGGTACTTATTTGCATGAAAAAAAATGGAGAATCAAAATGCACAAGTCAGGGAGATTGTGAAATCTGGGGGAAGGGCTTCGGTGACTTCTTTTCGCCAAATAATGCAATACTGGAATTTATGAATATTAGAGAAACTGGGAAAAGCAAAGGGGAAGCAGGTCTAGTGTACTTTTCTAGACGGGTGACTGGTGGCTTCGTCTTTTTTCTTTTTTATTTTTAATCCCTCCTAGCCTGTTGTTATATTCACCGACGTCGATAAGGCGTGATTTTTGTGATCTCTCTCTCTTCTATTTCTGTGATACAGCTCTGCAATGAGCGGCTACATAGAAGCAGTTAGGGAGCTGGCATGTGAGTTATTAGATCTGATGGCAGAGGGATTGTGGGTCCCAGATAGATCAGTGTTCAGTCGACTAATCAGAGATGATGACAGTGACTCAATCATCAGGTTAAATCACTACCCTGCCATGCCTATACTCTGCAAGGATAAGGACTCCTCATCACCTTGTAACCACAACAAGGTAGGATTTGGAGAGCATTCTGACCCTCAGATCTTGACCATCTTAAGATCCAACGACGTGGGTGGCCTTCAGATTTCCCTGAATGATGGTGCCTGGGTTCCAGTAACACCTGACCCCACTGCCTTCTGTGTTAATGTGGGTGACTTGTTACAGGTTGGTCTACTGTTTTTCTCCTTCTCCTTCTCTCTCTTATCTTGTAGTTGATCTGGATTTGATGGAAGCTACTGCTACTATAGCTGAGCTAGCTAGCTAGCCAGTAACCAGGAGGCTTCGGATTTGGTTTCTTGATGCCAATGGGGCCCAAATCAACATCAGTTGGGAATGAGTAATTGAATCACTAAGTGCCCGTTTAGAGTACGGTATCCCTTGCTTTTTAGTATTTTTAAAAGAATAGTTTTTGTTGAAAATAATTAAAATATTTTTTATTAATATTAATGCATTAAAATAATAAAAGATTTTTTTAAAAAATAATCTAATATTTTTTTTATATAATTTCAACAAATAAACACCAGCTAGATTCAGAAATATTGGAACTGAAAAGTACCTGGCCGTTGGTTGGTCCTTTTATGATGTGTTTAGAAGCTGACTTGAGATTACCGAGGAAATAATTCTGTACCCTGACTTCACCATTTCCAAGACATTTTCTGTGGAGTATCGTTTTTCTTGGGTCTCTTTGTTGTGAAAATGAAATTGATATTTTTTTTTTAATTGACAATGACAGATATGTTTCTAAGGTCTTTACAATACCGGTTTTCTTGTGGAAGGTTTTTTCTTGAAATTTTCATTTCAAGAACTAAATGCTTGTTATCGTCAAAATCATTAGCTAGTTCTCATTTACTTTGACATGACCCTTTGCTCAGTCCAATTTGCCTTTTATTCAAGCATGGAAATCTAATTCTAATTTCTCTCTCAAAATTTTGTAGGCAATGACAAATGGGAGATTTGTAAGTGTGAGGCACAAAGCCCTAACCAACTCATACAAGTCTAGAATGTCAATGGCCTATTTTGCTGCACCCCCACTTAATGCAAGGATCGCTGTTCCACCAGAAATGGTTACACCCATCAAGCCTGCCTTATACAGGCCTTTCTCCTGGGCTGAATTCAAGAAAGCTGCTTTTGCTCTGCGACTTGGAGATAGCCGCCTTGGTCTATTCATGCTGGAAGTAGATGACCAAGTTGCTTGATGAGTTTTTGATAGTTTAGTATTATGGAATATAAATGTTTAAATATCTAAGTCTAGCGTCTTTCTGTACCCCTGAAGGGGAATTTTGCCGTTGGATATCCTTGCCATTGCTACTGTTTATCCAGCGAGAGACTAGTAGCTTGGGGGGCTAGGGGGGGCGAGAGTAAATGGTATGTGACACTGTAGTTTAGCCGTTAGTGTAAAATTTTCCCTTTTGAATAATATTTAGTGGCCAGTGGGGTGGTGGTTAGCTCTATCATGGATTCTTTTGAAGTGTTAAGAAAAACAAGAATAGAGAAAGCCTTGATAGGATAAGATGTTAAATGAAGCCAATCAAGACAATATAAATTTGAATCTGGAAAATCGATCTTTTGTAAACAGTAACTAGAATCAAGGAGGGTGTAGAAATGTTGAGTCTTTGTGCATTGTATTTGTCTAGCGCGCACGAGTTACTGATACCAAACTACTTCAAGAAGAAGTGTATCAGTAAAAGGTCAAGGACAATGCTAGGCTGGAACTATCAATTTATTTATTAAAAGGAAAGATTAAGATTAATCATATATGAGGAACAGAAGCTTATACATAATGTCAGAGTTCAAAGAAATTTAAGAACAAAACCATCCACATCATTACAAGTAGGTTAGAGGCTCTAACAAGACAGAACCATCTAATTCAAATCAGTCATGCGCTCCAATGAGCAATCAGAACTTCAGAATCCTTGGTCTGTTATCATTTTACCTAAAGTCAGCCTCGAAAATGTTGATTTAGGGCTGCAAATGTTCTTTTCTGTTATTGTTTTACCAGGTATATAGCTCCCGAGTCAGGAAATACCTACTCAGGCACGAATTTGAGATCTTGCAGCAAGGCAAGAACACTTCTACTGACCAGTTCTGCTTAGTGCACAAACACAAATCTCCAGGATCTCATAATCCTCGTCCCATAACAACAAGGATGCCTTCTCTGGGCTCTCTAAAATCATCTTTGAATGTTAGGAAACCAGAGACTGTCCATGTCTGACAAAGCCTGGGTTGTTCGCCTATAAACCTTCCACTGTGCGTGTCATAGTATCTGGCAACTGATCTCTGCCAATAAAAACCGCCTTTTGTGCTAACTCTGGTTTCCCCATTTTGATACAAGCCAATGCGAACTGGAATAACAAGCAACATTGCATTATGGAACGCATTTACACAACTCGATAACATCAATTTTAAGTCTTTAACGAATATTACCTGCCACAGCTTGGCTATCAACTAGCTGACCTTTATTTAGTGTTCATTGATCATTCGTGTGTTTCATAAAAAATTTCATCGGGATTGGTTTACATTTAAATAACTGTAACCTGAAGGAAAAAATATTGTTAGTTAAATATATTTATAAAAAACAATAAATAAAAAATAAATTCAATTAAAAAAGAATCTTATCATCTATTTCATAATCTATCTTGTAAATTTTTTAAAAAATTTACCATAAATTTATTATTTTAATATATTTATTGAAAATTACTTGATTGTATTTTAATTATACTTCATAATATTCTAAATGAAAGTTAATTTAGCGGCCTCATAATATTATCAGGAGGCGGGATTAATAAATGAAGGAGCTAGAATAGCGCCGCTCTAATTTAAAAATGCTCAACCATAAACCAGGCAGGGGGTCATAGTGGCATGGGGTATAATTGTTAAATCCAGCTTAGCCACCCGTGTTAATCTAGATTAAATCTGTAATTAGATTGGTCGTTCATTGATTTAATTAAACCTAGTTGATCCTTCATGATTTAAATCTTGGTCATCTTTTTTAGGCTAAAATTATTTTGTTAGCCCACCAAAACTAATACACGCGACATAACTCAGTTTTAATTTTATATATATATATATATATATATATATATATATATATATATATATATATATAATTTTAATATTATATATTATTATAATTAATCAACTAATTCAACCCACTAACCTAGAGTCTCTAGTTGATCCACAATTCAATGACCTGAACTAAGTCGCAGGCGGATCTTAACAACTACGCCATTAGAGACTTTGACTCATGGTCAAAATATAGTTAGTTTTGTTTTGTGGGTGCTCAGCTCTGATAACTGGTTGGCTCACCTTTTTCATGATGGATCTACAAAAACTGTTCACTTTAATAATGACAATGCTGGCACACAAGCATTGTTCTT
>Ga0307515_10025374_pt1 | contig 10258 bp, 12 predicted proteins | sample 17_EM_MG_FD_194513 | JGI IMG/M metagenome (GOLD analysis project Ga0307515, IMG submission 194513) | Populus trichocarpa ectomycorrhiza microbial communities from riparian zone in the Pacific Northwest, United States - 17_EM | ecosystem: Host-associated > Plants > Roots > Unclassified | place...
GGGAAGGGGTTTCCCACGAGTGAGCATCATCCCGGGGATATTTGATGGGGGGAAGTGCCCGGTGGAAGCCAGGGGGTGCCGCTACCGATCAACCAGGGGATGGGAACCCCCCCTAGCCCAGGGAGAGGGGGGGTCTGAGTTTTACACTCCCATAGGAGTTTGTTTTTCCCTCGCTTAGGAGAAACTCCCTAAGAGTTTTACTATTAGTATAAGGACAGCTGGGCATCTCGAAGCGGCATGGGTATACCCCAAAGGGTGATTTAGATGATACTGCTCCTCCAGAAGGCTGGAAAGCCTGGTGTGAGCACCCACGGCGCGTTTTCGTGGAAAACCGAATGACAATCCTTCAGTCATCCACAAACTCCAGATCGAACTCCGGTGGATAGGGAAGCTCCCTGGAAACCCACACCGGGTTAGAATCCCCGGAAAATCGGGGAACTTTCACAGGATCAAGGTCGACGAAGAGGCCGGATACGTGATAAACACGTTCACCATCGGTGGACTTGTCGTTTCGGACATTCATGACCATAAGATATTGTGGTCTCTGGACGAGGTATTTCGAAGTCTTGGTTTGCCATACGCCGTCTAATTCTTGCGGATGGGTCAGGTGTTTTGCGATTCGGTTGCTCACTGCGAACACGACGAGGGTTATATTGTCTTCAACCGCTTTGATAACCACAAAGAGGTATGGAGGCGAAGGATCGACGTTGTCGACATCCCGGAGGAGGCCTGGCCATCGGAGCCGCACAAAAAACCGGATCCACTCATGGTCGAGGCCAACCTTGTCGCTCAAGGCCAAACCGCAGCAGGGATCCAGATCACCTTCGTGGACAATTCGTCCCCTGGGCGCGTCTACTCGCTCCTGAAGGTGGGCGAATGTTCAAACTCACACGGGGGAGCTTACTGGTGTCCAGCGCCAGTAGTGCATTCCTTTACGATGTCAGGAAAGCGGAACTTCAGCAAACTATCGAAGTGCATTCATTTGGCTTTGGGCAGCTGCGATACGTCGACATCAGTGAACAACACGTATTCGTCATCAGCACTCTCCGGCTTAGCGTATACGACCGGACGAGCGGTTCAAACGTTCTGAGCATCGACGCCGGGAGATTGCCCTGGGGCTCTTATGCGAGCCTAGAAAACCAGTGGAGGTGCACAGAAAACACTTTCAACCATGGTGAACTAGGTTTTCGACGAGCTCAGGTGCCTCCAAACTGGGCCCACAGGGAGGACCGCTTTCATGCTGGTGCGTGGTCCAGTATTCTCAGTGCGGTAGTTGTTCTGGTTCAGCTGACGCCCCCGTGTTAAGTTCACGTCTCCTCTTGCGGAAAGCACCTGGCGATCATAACATTGAGTGACAGGATTATCCTCGTCCAGGACTTTTGGAGACTATTCACCCCGTCTCCAATAAACCAGCATATTTCGAAACAAGTCGATTTCTATACCGATCGACCGATATTGGAAATGGGGGCTACCTTGCCTACGATCGCGGGAAGGTCGCCGTTCTTGGTGTTCATGGCGCATTCGTCTTGGTCCTGGATTCCATCCTCGACAAGTTGGGGGAAATCGATCTGCCTCCGAAGGACTTTTCTCTGCAAAACTTACCACCGACATCATCGAAGCACGAACCGTCATGGCCAAACCTTCGGTTACGCAAAGTCCAGTTCGATGACCTCGAGATATTCAGCACGGACATGATTTCGTGTCTGCAGTTGACGGAGACGAGGCTTTACCTCTCTATGCTTTCTGACTTCGCGGTGGATGAACAGGGGGAAAATATGTGGTGTTATGATTTTGCGTCATCACCGTCGTTCGCGTAAGTTCTCGGATCGTGTAATCGGAAGCGAACTGAGGCCGGGTTATACCTTTTTGACAGCCCCGCGAAGCCCCCAACGAGAACTTAGGCAGAGTTGGCAACCCCGAACGGGAGATGGGGTGCATACGTCTAGGCCTTGACGACTTTGGCACAACGGTGCCAGACTCCGACCGGAAGCTGAACGTGTTCTTCGAAAGCAAGCTTTCGATTAGCAAACGCATGTAACTATTTACTACAGCGAATTCATATGCAACCCACTTTGCAAAAAGTGGGATCAAAATAGCACATCGCTGGTGATGTGGCAATGAAACCTGGAAAGGCCACATTATGGTCATGATTACCAAGGAACTTAGCCGTTAGGTAGTCCCTCGGCACAGTCACCTTTGGTTTCACTGGGTGATAATAACCAGGTGCTTTTGGGTGTCCGCAGAAATGCTCAATTCGCCCGCCTTATCCAAGTCACTTTTTTGCATCACCCATTTCCGTGCCGAATGTAATTCGAAAAGTGAGGAGGATGGGGAGTTTCTCGGGAGCAGGCCGTTGCGGGTCGGAGCTGAAAGGTTGGCCATAACTACGGCGCTGTGAGGTAGAGCGCCAACCCGCGCTTCATCAGGATTAGGGGGTGGACCACTAAGGGGGAAAGGAATACACGTTTCTGGCTCGAGAAATAAGTACAATCGTACTAAACACACTTGCGGCGGGTCAGTTTCCCCCAAAAGTAAACAACGTCACAAGAACGTGACGCACATACAACAAGAGCGCCTGCAAAGCAGAAACAAATCGACTCTTGATCTTAACCGCCCGCCCGCTTTATGAAATCATCCTCTATCCATCCGTAGCGGTCCTTGAGCCTCCTGCCGAACTCCCTGACCTTCCACGGAGACAAGGTAGGGTCGGGGTGTGCTAGAGACAAAGAGCGCGCATCAAACCAGCCAGCGAGAATCTGGAAGGTCGCAACCTACGTTTGTGGAAGGTGATCGATCTGTCCTTCGGATTTGGTGGGTCAAACCTTACACTAGACCCAGCCGTGCTAGGGTCAATCTGAAAGCCCATCTCCCTCATGATCTAGGTCCGATGAGCTGCATGAACGCGAACGGGGACCATGACAGGAGCACACCTTCAGGAAACTCTCCCACTTCATGGGTTGCAGTCCTTCCTTCGTTCCGATCATCTGCCGCATATACATCTTCGTCTGTTCCTTCATCCTTACAGTCCAGTTCTCTCTGGGAACAACGTCGTCCTCGTCATCCCCCTTCTCTTCCTTCTTCTCTTCTTTTTTCGAAAATTTGGACCAGAATCCTTTCTTCTCCTTAATAGGCTCCAGAGCGGGACCGTTCGGGCGAGATTTGACCTTCGCCTTTTCCATAAGTCCCTCAGAGCGAACATAGGACCTCGCGGACTGGGCTCGCGATTCAGGTAGTGGAAGGGAGGTAGTCGAGACATAGGCGGGGAGCTGGGACGTGAAGGTAGTCGTGGATGCATTCAAAGAACTGTCGAGGTTCAAACCGGTTGTGGGTTCTGGGTCTGGTCGACTCGATGAAGGTTTCTTCTTCTTTTTCTTCTTGTTCGGCGAAGCTGCACTATCTGGGGACCGAGGCGGTTCCTGTGTTGAGGGAGGCGGAGATCGCTGAGGCGTAGCAACAACCTCCGGACCTGGAGGAGGCACAGACTCAATGACGTCCCGTCCTTCGTTGTCCGCGGAGGTAGTGGCTGACTTCTTCTTCGGCCTCTTTTTCTTCTTTTTCTTTGGTGCAGTAGATCGGCTCTCATCTTCTTCGTCCTCCACATCTTCAACAGTGACCTTGGTTGACCGTTGTGATGGCACTGGTGCACGCAGTAAGTTCAGACTCCAGCACGTTGATTCATTAACACAGGGAGCGCCTTACCAGAAGTTTGTTTCCTAGGCGCTGCCCTGTCCGTAGTTTTCAGGGCCGCGTTCGAGGAAAACATGCGACCTGCCACCAACAAATAAGTAAATCGAAATCCATAACAGGGGAGTGCTGGTCACCTCTCAACGATCCCAGGAGTTTGAGGAATGGATTGTCCTTCCTCTCTTCTGCGTACTTGTCGAACTCTGGAATGGGAGCCCTCGGATCCAGGAAATCAGGGTGCCCCATTCCAACAGTCATCACCTCACGAATATACTCGTTCACCCCCTCCTCGTCTTCGGTGTCCCAATCGTCCTCGTCCCAATGGTCATCCCCACTCCCCCATTCACTATCCGACTCGCGGTCATCATCTGAAGAAGAATGGGATACTGACTGAAGTTCGGGCATCTCTTCGTCCGATTCGTCCCCCACTGTGGTCGCTAGGGGCACTTGTCTTGAGGACCGGGAAGGGAAAGCACCAGGAACCTTGTCATGTTCTTCGTCCGCCCCAGGAATGTAGTAACCGTGGAACTGTGGTGTTTGCTCTTTGAACCGCGCTCTAAGATCCCAGAGATTATCGATATCCAGACCAGAAACAGCTTTGTAGTTCTACGTAAGGAGTTGGTCAGTGACGATTCGTGTGGAAGAGCGGTTTCTCCCACAAGGTTGACATATCTCCACATTGTGTCCAGAATTTGCTTGGTCTTCGTTCTTTCAAGAGGAAAGATAACGTCTTTATAATTCGCATACTGTTGAGACGCTTTGGCGGAGAAGAGTTGAGCATCAATCCAGGTTTCATATTCATCGGGCATGCCGTGGGGTAGTCGTTTCAATGCCTCTCCTTCCGTTCCAAGTAGGGGTGCCTCTACGATCGCGAGCATTTGCACCGTCACCTGTCCACAGGATGCGTAATGGTCTGGTCAACCCGCGAAACGTATTGAATAGGAGATACCCACAGAAAAATCACCGACAGCGTCCCAGAGAGCTTGTGGGAATCGTTTTGTTTCCTTGCGAGACTCGGTCGTAGCTTCTTCCAGTAGCTGTAGCATGATCTGTTTCGAATACTGCGAATTTGGCAGACAAAGTTCGACGACGATAGAGTCCAAGAATGACTTGTGCATCGTCTTAAGACTGGCCCAGTCGAATAACCATTCCGGATCCTCGGCCTCATCTTCTGTCAGCTTAAAGTAGCGGGCAAAGTGTTCTAGTAGCAATGCAGTAAGACTTGAATTGGTTGCTTGTGACGTCACACCAGGGACCCACCAGCAGAGGTCGCAAGCACGGCGAATTTCTTCTGTTCAGCTTCGGCGATTACTTGTACGAAGTGGTAGAGGACGAGGTAGATAGACCTAAAGGTCTCGTCTCTCCGTAGTCGGGCCTTAACGGCTGTGTCTTCTAAACCGTATTCAGCCAGTTTCCCTAGCCACTCCCATACAAGGCTCCAGGCGGAAGCGAGCATGTAGATGTTATGAATCCTTGGAACCCCATGTAAGACCATCGCGAATGCAGATATAATAGGATGCCTTACGTCGATCCGACGACCGAAGCGACGAAACTGGGGTTACGTTCCGAACCAGACCTCCTGGCCCGAACCTCATCGCGGATCTTGTTAGCAAAAAGTTCGGGATCCTTCAAGGTGTTGATCCCGTCCAAGTACACTGAGGAAACCTGGCGATTAATTTACTCTGAACGAAGGACGCTAGTCTGTGGGGGACAGGGATGAGGCACCGTTTAGCTGAGACTCGGCGATCTTGACGCATTGTTCCAGTTTGAAAGGAGTTGCTACCGCTCTCGCCGCCTTTGCTGTATAGTCCTCTGTACCAACGGAGACAGAGCGCCAAGTTAGGATTATCATTGAGTTACTGTTGGTCGTGGGCACGTACCAGCGAGCAGATCCAACTTTTCTCTCCCACCAATCTTTGATAACAAGACGACTTCTCCGGTTCCCATCGCGCCGTATTTTCCATTCCGCAAGACCAGAGCTTTGGTAGTCGTCGGTCGTTCTTTGAACGTCTCTGGCCGTCCAGCGCCCGAGTCCTTAAAGACATCCCTGCGGCCGAGTGAAACGACCTCCTTCGAGGGAGGTTTCCCGGGCTTCGACGTTGATTTTGGGTGCGGCATTGATGGTGATGATCGCTGTCGCGTCTCAAGTTTACTTACGAGGCGATGTACATAACTGAGTTGAAATGCCTGACCGGCGGTTTCCCTTGCCCCCTCGGCCCTTCGTCCGCGGCCTCCACGACCCCCTCTCGTCTCTCTGGTAGAGCTGGCTGAGAGTTTGTTTCTTCTTTTCTTCTCCTAATTCACTGTTTTCGATTTCGAACGCCTTGATGGCTCATTATAACATCTTTGGTGAGTCGCAGAATGCATCGCAGATTTATGGCGAATAACTGATGGAAGTGGGTGTCCAGTTCAGGACAGTAGTCCCCTTTTTATTTATTCCCCGCCTGGTGCTTGGATCGACACCCCTTTGGAGTTCAACGACTCTCCGTCCCTGGTGCGGAGTGCACCGATCCCCCTGTGGTTAGATGGGCTGTATTAACGACCCAATCTCAGTCATATCATGCTACTCATGTTCAAGGCGCAAGGGTCGAACTTGACTTCGTCGGAACTGGACTCCGCGTCTTCTCCGCCACCGTCCCCACCCCTGGTTCCTACGAAGTTTACGTCGACGGCAAGAGGCTTTCAGAAGTAGGTTTGAGGTCAAAACCCGATTCGCAACTGCTCCTCGGATCTATCACCGGGCTCGAAATGGCACCTCATACCGTCACTCTCGTCAATTCTGGAGTGACAGGGGATATCTTGGACCTTGATCGCGTAGAGGTGGAGAGTGTGCTCACCAATGGAAGGTGCGGGAATCCCATCGCCTCGCCACTTTATCGCTTACCGAACAGACCCCTCAGTTCGTCCTTGTCTACCGTGACTTTTGACGACACCGTCGATGAGATTCAGTGGGGACCTGGGTGGGTTTCCGCTCTAGGGCGGTCTGCTTTCCACAACGGTACCATCCAGTATGTATACATTGGGCAGCCCAAGCGCTTACTTTGACTGACGTCTGTGCAGCTGCACGGAACAGCCAGATGCCAAGATGAGTTTTTCGTTCGAAGGTGACGCCATCGCGATCTATGGGACCACAGGAGCCGAGATGGGAAATTTTGTGGTCACATTGGACGGGCAGTCCTACGCCTTCAATGGTGGGAGTGATGGACGGGTTCGAATCCCTCATGACAAGGTGAACTCGAATTTGATCAACTAAATAACTCAACGCTGACCATCTGTTTCAGACGATTTTGGTCAGTAAATACCACGGGGCATCCTGGAGCCGAATTTTGATGCATTTCCCTAGTACCTGGCGAACGGCCTCAGTGTTGGACGACACGAGCTGACAATCACTGCTAATCCATCTTCATTGGGGCAACCTCAAGCGTTCAATGTTGATTCTATCTGGGTGCTCTCTGGCAGTTCATCCATTGGGCCAGTTCTCCTACCCCCTGGTTCATCTGACACCGGCACATCTTCGACCCTCCCGCCACTAGTGTCTACCGTGTCAAGTTATACCTCCGTTATAAGTAGCACAGTATTCCCGACGTCAATGCCTCTCCCCGCCTCAACCTCGTCTACCCCACCCTCCTCTCTAATGTCCTCCTATTCGTCCACTTCACCGACTCTCTCACCCACGGCTCAATTCGATGGGTAAGCTCGCGCAACGGTGAATTGTTGCCAAGGTGCTGAAACTTGATAGTTTCCGGTCGAACCATGTCCTGCGAGCAGCGCCAAATGACTTCAAGGTGTTGACCGACAAATGGGTCATTTCCAGCGCCATTGTTTCCGCAATCATTGCGGCAATTGGCCTCGTTTTCTTCGCACTGTTCATATGGAAACGCAAGACCCTGGAACCACCATCTTACATCGATCTCGAAAAGGCCTATCAGCTGGATGAAGAGGGGTCGACGACAGAGTTGAGAGAAAAATCCCCGGACCTGCCGATCCAACCTACAGAAAAGATTTTGTCAGGTTCCCAGGAGAACGAAGACCCATTTACAGACTTCGCCCCGCACACCCGGTACCGTGGGTACTTGGCTGAGCGAACGCGAGGACACTCTCGGAACGGGTCGATCGCCTCGTCCATGACTGTAATCGATTCCACATACAACTCATACAGGGAGGCGTTGGAGAAGAGAGCGCTATCAACCAACAGCGTTTCATCGATCGACAGCACTTGTCGGGATTCCGGCTCAGATTCCGGCTCGAAAGATCTTGAGCACACCGGTCAAAGAAGTCGTGGCCATTCTGTCGGGAGTATCTCATCAGTGTACAGTGATGGCAGCCAGTACAGTCAAACTTCAGAGAGGATTTTCATCAACAACGTTCGGATGCCACCCCAGTTCTCAACGCCAGTGCGGCCACCGTCCGTTGTGAGTCAAAGACGCTGACTCCGATGCGAACTTGTTTCGTCGACTAATTTTCCCCTTGGGTCACAGGCGTCGCCCCCTCGTCCCAATCGTATGTCCCCTCCACGACCACCGCTGGCGCGAGATAGCCTTGCTCTGCCATTCTGAACGTGGTCGTTTTCGTATGACGACAAGTCCCACGCTGCCCGACCAATTAGTCGTTGCTTTGAAGTAGTTTGTGAATGGCATTGGCCGCGCTTTATCCACCGTTTTGGACCCGTAGGAGCTGCACCGAAAAATGAACTTAGAGATAATGAGGCGATCAGAATCGCATCAAGAGCTCGGCCTTGAGGCGAGCTCATACACATGGGTTGATCATAACCCTCTCAAAATATGTTCTGCATGATGGTGCACCGCCACTGTGCGAGATCCAACGAATCCGCGACGAGGGGGGGAAACCGACCCGCTGTAGCACATCACAACCAACTTCGTGGTACAGCTATTTTTCAGACGATAGAGACACTTCATCTCTTCGTTTGTGCACGATCTTTGCTACGACCAGTTGCGACTGTGGGTTCGACGGGAGAGATTTCCACATTACCGTTCACCCCCTCGTTCTCATTCGTGTTGCCCTTCCTTCCACTCCTTGTTCTTGTTGGTATCGGGTTCAGCCGGCGCTTCTTCGTTCAACTTGGTGTAAAGACCCGAGAATCCGGGCAAGCTGAGACGCGTTTGTGCATGTTTTGCACGAGTTTCTCGTCGGTTTTTCCGACGTTTGGTCTCACGGGGAAACTTCCATCGGTCCTCCAAAACGCGGCCTGGTAGGACCTCCTGGCATTCTTTGATGCCCACCTCCGAATCGGATCTCCACCACCCCGTTGTAAAGATCTCTCGAAGTGTATGGAAGATATCCTCGTACCAGTCCTGGCATATTGGACCTCACGATCGCGAAGGTACGTTTCAAAAAAACGTGTTCTCGTAATGGACGACTGGGTGATCTCGATCATCCAGTGTGACGAACCCTCTACGCCTAGGGCCCGGCGATTTGCAATCGCCCTCTCCTCGATTCGGTTTCCTCCGGCCGATCGAAGAATAGGTTAGGATGAGGGGATACCGGCTGTGAGGCCGGCCATAAATTGATTATATTGAGCGTGACATTGGACTACATCTACTTTGTTATCGGTTGAAGGCTATAACAAGCCGTTTGTAGTCTCGATTACAGAAATGACTCGCGCGACCCGACCCCTTCAAAATTTGCACCTTTGCCACAAGACCCTCACGCGGAGCGTGAGGTGGATCAGGCTCCGCCGATCCGGGCTTGCGCCGAGACTAGAGGGTCCGAATGTTTTACCTTCTCTTTTTTTTTTTTTTTTTTTTGGTGTAGCGTTTGCGTAGCAACGCCTAGTCAGTCGGAGCGCATGATCGCTCCATAAGACACCTGGAGGAAATGCCTTTACGCACTGGCCACCTAGATGGCACTGTGTGGGACTCTGCGCTCGGGCGAGGTGACGACCTCACCGCCTACGTCCGCGACGTACGGGCGCGATACCCACTAAAACCCCCTTTTTTCCGCACCAATTGCGCGGCAGTTCTCCGTTTCTAAGGAGACATCCTTCCCATGTTTGGAGGACTAGTCTGGCCTTGGTTGCCTTCCTGCCAAATTTTTTCGTGTTCGTGGACAGGCTATCGATCGTTAGTCTCGAGTTCATTGCCTGTACCCACCGGTTGTGAATCTCTCGTTCTGAGTGAAACTTCTGTGGGTCGTCTTTTCTTGCGATGAGTCTCTCGCATCTTAGCTTCCAGATTAGGTGCGCTGATTCTGATATAATGATTTTAAACAGTCTATTCAATCCCGTGTCAGGTTTGTCGTCTTTCATGTAAACCGCCAGTCCACAGCCCAGTATGCCGCCATAACACGAAGGTAGCGGTTGATTGGATCTCATTTCCCATAGCTTATTGGCTAATTTCCACGTTTGTGTTCTACCAGGCGCGTCGCATTCGAGGAGGATGTGCTCCATTGATTCTTCTGTTTTACATACTGGGCACAAGCCCCGTTGTTCGTGGCCAGGGATGTTATCCCAGAATTTCCCTATTCTGTACGCGTTGTGCATGGTTTTCCAGAGGTAGTCCCTTATGTTTCGCGATATATCTTTAGATCTAATCGATTTCCAGATCGCCTTCGGTGA
>Ga0307515_10025375_pt1 | contig 10258 bp, 8 predicted proteins | sample 17_EM_MG_FD_194513 | JGI IMG/M metagenome (GOLD analysis project Ga0307515, IMG submission 194513) | Populus trichocarpa ectomycorrhiza microbial communities from riparian zone in the Pacific Northwest, United States - 17_EM | ecosystem: Host-associated > Plants > Roots > Unclassified | place...
CTTGCCGCTCGTCGAGCCGCGATCGAAGGTGACGAAAGGAATGCCTGCATCCTTCGCTGCCTTGATCGAGGTGCCGATCGCGCCCGAGTCGAATGCTCGTGCGATGATGACATCGACGCCCGCGGTGATCAGGTCATCGATATTCGCAGCCTGGCGCGCCGGATCGGCATTCGCGACGTTGATCGTCCACTCGACTTCGTAGCCGGCAGCCTTGCCCTGGGTTTCGCCCTCGGACCTCAGAAAGGCCTCCCATGCGGTCTGCAGGGACGATTCCTTGGTGTCGAGCGAGAAGCCCACCTTGAGCGGTTCGGCATGAGCCGGTGTGAAACCGGCAAGGCCGGCAAGCAGGGCTGCGCCCAATATGTAACGTTTCATTTTCTCTCCTCCTGGTTTTGGCTTGTGCGTGCATTTTCACATGCGGGGTTTGGGTCTTACGGGTTTCCTCCCCGTTTGAGCGAAAGCCGTCCGCTTTTCAGTGCATCCGCATACATCGCTGCGAAGATCACGGCGCCGCCGACAAGCCTGTACGAGTAAGGATTGGCGCCGAGATTGGTGAGCCCGTTGCGGATCATCTCGAAGATGAAGGCGCCGGGAATGATGCTGAGAAGGATCGTGCCGCGGCCGCCGAGCAGGCTGATGCCGCCGACGACCACCACGGCAAGGGCTGTGAATTCCAGACCGCTGCCGAGAAAGGGGCTGACCGCACCGTTCTGAACGGTCGTCAGGATGCCGCCCGCCGATGCGAGAGCGCCCGCCAGAACGAAGCTGAAGAACCCCGTTCGATCGACGGGAAGGCCGACCTTGCGTGCAATTGATATATCGTTGCCGATGGCGACGAGCTGCCTGCCGAAGGCCGTCCTGGCATGCAGCATATGGACCGCGACGAGTACCAGCAGCATGATGAAGATGTCGGTCGGGACAGGGCCGATATGGGCGTTGCCGAGCACGCGGATCGGCTCCGGCAGTTGCACGAGGAGCGCATCCGTCAAGGCCAGCGCGATACCGCGATAGGCGATCATCGTGCCCAAGGTGGCAATCAGCGAATTAACGTTCAGCACCGTCACGATGAAGCCGTTCACGGCGCCGAGAAGCGCGCCTGAGATCAGCACCAATATTGTCGCGAGGATCGGATCCAGGCCGATATTCTTCATCAGCAGCGCACCGACCGCGCAGGAGAGAAATGCCGTCGAGCCGACGGAGATATCGAGCCTGCCGGATATCACCACCAGCGCCAGCCCCGATGCCGTGATCGCCAGCGGCGACATGGTGTGCAGGATGTTCAGAATGTTTTCGGCTTCGAAGAAGTGTTCCGTCATCGTCGCGAAGAAGACGAAAGCGAGCGCGAAGACGATGAAGAAGCCGTTCTGGATCAGCATGTCGGTATTTGTCTTGATCTTCATGACCATGCTCCGTGAGCAATTCCAGGAAAAGTGCGAAGCGGTTTTCCGTCCGGAATTGCGTAAAAACAAAAAGTTAGAGCGGTTCTGCGCTTCCTGAAAAGCTGAACCGCTCTAATTGATCGTCGCGATCGAATGCATCAGTTCTGCGCTGGTGGCCGAGCCCGGCAGGTCGCCGATCAGACGGCCCCGGCTGATCACCAGATAGCGGTCGCAGACGCGCATCAGCTCCTGAAGCTCGGAGGAGACGATCAGGCAGCTGCAGCCTTGTTCCGCCAGTTCCACGATAAGCTTCATGATCTCCGCCTTGGCGCTGACATCGAGGCCGCGCGTGGGCTCGTCGAGCAGGAACAGGCGCGGATTGGTCGCCAGCCAGCGGGCAAAGACGACCTTCTGCTGGTTGCCGCCGGAGAGCGTGCCGACAGGCTGCTGACGGCTGGAAACCTTGATCTGAAGCCGCTTGATCATATCGTCGGCGAGCGGGGCCTCCCTCTCCTGCCCTATGAGACGCCACTTGTTCAGAAGCGAACGCAGATTTGGCAGCGCGATGTTCTGCGCGACGGAGAGCGGCAGATGAATGCCCTCGCCGCGCCGGTCTTCAGTGACGATACCGACATGCCTGTGCAGATCGGCCGGCGCGATTTCATCAGCCGATGCGCCGCCGCGCCAGCGGATCGTCCCGCCGTCGATCGGATCGAGGCCGATCAAGGCGCGCAGCAGCTCGGTCCGCCCCGAACCGAGCAGCCCCCAGAGGCCGACGATCTCGCCGCGTCTGATTTCAAAATTGACATCCTGCAGCGCGCCGCGGCGTCCAAGGCCGCTGACGGAAAGCAGCGCATCGCCCCCTGCTGCCACCGGCGCGCGGATGCGTCCCTCGGCTTCAGCTATCCCCAGCATCAGATGCACGACCTTTGCCGGATCAATATCCGACATCGGCGATGTCCAGACAGTCTCGCCGTTCCGCATGACCGCGATCTGCTCGCAAACCGAAAAGATCTCATCCAGAAAATGGGTGATGTAGATGATGACGGCACCTTCCGCCTTCAGGCCGCGAATGACGGAGAAGAGCCGTTCGCGCTCCGGCCCGGTCAGGGAGGAGGTCGGTTCATCGAAGATGATGATCCGCGCCTGGTGACGAAGCGCTCTCGCGATCTCTACCAGCTGGCGATCGCCGATACTAAGCTGTTCGACAGGCGTCTCCGGCGGGATGTTGCAGCCGAGACGGGTGAGCAGTACCTCCGATTGCCGGATCATGTCAGGCATCCGGATGAAGCCCCTTTCCGAAGGCATTCCGTCGATGAAGATGTTTTCGGCGACGGTCATCGTCGGAAACATCGTCAGTTCCTGGTGCACGAATGCGATGCCATGCCGCGTGGCATCCCGTGGCGAGCGCAGATTGATCTCCACGCCGTCGATCGCAATGCGGCCACTGTCGGATATGACGACACCGCCGAGGATGTTCATCAGCGTCGACTTGCCGGCGCCGTTTGCACCCATGACGGCCACGGCCTGGCCGCCATGCGCTTCGAGATGGGCGCTCCTGATTGCCGGGACTGATCCGAAGGACTTGGCGATGCCGTCCATCCGCAAGATGGTCTGCGCGCTCATTGGCTGCCTCCCCGGCGGCTGTCGACTGCCACGAAAGCGATGATGACAGCACCCTTGATGACGAGGCTCAGATAGAAGGACACGCCGATCAGGTTCATCGCATTGGACAACACTGTGATCAGCAGCGCGCCGAAGAGCGCGCCGGCGATGCGTCCCGCACCGCCATAGATGCTGATGCCGCCGACGACACAGGCCGAGACGATGTCGAGCACCATGCCGTCATTGCCCATGTTGGCGGAAGCGGACCCCAGGCGGGCGGTCAGCAGGATTGCGGTCAGGCCGGCCATCAGCCCGCCGAACACATAGCTTGCCATGACGACACGGGCGATCGGCACGCGGGCGACGCGCGCGGCCTTCTCGTTGATGCCGACGGCATAGGCCCAACGCCCGGCGATCGAAGAACGCATCAGCACCGTGATCGCCAATGTCAGCACGGCGACGATGATGACGGTGATCGGAATGCGGAAAAACGGACGCGCACCGAAGAGATCGACAAAACCGTCCGGCAGTTGAGAGATGCTGAGCGAATTCGTCATCCAGACCGATGTGCCGGAGACGATGGTCATCATGGCAAGCGTAACCACGAAGGGGATCATCTTCAGCTTGGCGACGGCGACACCGTTGATCAGCCCGATCGAAAGACCAGTACCGGCCATGATCAGCGATGCCGTTCCCCAATCGCCTGATGCCTTCATATAGAAAGCGCCGAGTACGGCGCTCATCGCCATATTGGCCGGCAGCGACAGATCGATACCGCCGACGATCATGATGACGGCCATGCCGATCGCCAGCATCCCCAGAAGCGATGCCTGAAGGAGCACGTTGACGATATTGTTGTAGCGGAAGAAATTCGGCGCATGAATCCAGAGCAGGATCAGCATCGTGGCAAGGATCAACACCGAGACGATCAGCTGGCGCGAGGGCCATTTGCGCGGCACGGAAGGCAAAGTTCCGGCTAGAGACATGGCTCCGCCCTCCCTTCGTCACGCTGGCTTTTTCCGTTCATCTGCCCTCCTCCCTTTCGAAACGAAAAACTCCTCACTCCGAAATATGAAACGTTACATTTCTACGGCAAGTTAAATCCAAAACTCCGACCACTACGCATAGCGCCTGTCGAATCCAGTCCCTCCTCGCTTCTCAGTCCGGCAACACGACCCCAAGGCTCGCCATCAATCCCCCGTCCACCTTGAACTCGGCGCCGGTACAGAAACTCGCGCGCTCGCTGGCGAGAAATGCCACGACCTCGGCCACCTCCTCCGGCCGCCCGACGCGGCCGAGCGGCTGCGAATTGCCCCACTGGCGGATCGTTTCCTCTTCCCGGCCCGGGGCCGTTTCGCTTGCCGAAAAACGTGTCATCGGCGCATCGATGCAGCCGGGGCAAACGGCGTTGGCACGAATGCCCGCCCGGCCGAAATCGACGGCGATGGAACGCGTCAGCGCCATCATGCCACCTTTCGAGGTGGCGTAGGCGGCAACACGCGCCTGATTGGCCAGAGCCTGAACCGAAGCGATATTGACGATCGAGCCCCGGCCCTGCTTCACCATATGCGGCAGCGCATGGTGGCACGCCAGATAGGTGCCGCGCAGGTTGATGCCGATGACCTTGTCCCACTCGCCCGCGCTCATCGAGGCGACCGTTCCGTAAGGCTGGATCGCGGCATTGTTGACCAGAATATCGATCGAGCCGAGCGCTTTCGCGGCCTCGGCAACGGCCGTCTCGACCTCGGCCTCGACACTGATATCCGCAACGATTGCCGTCGCCTTCAGGCCATCGTCACGCAGCCCTGCGGCGGCGTCTTCGACCATTGCGCGATCGTGCCCGAGAAGCACGACGGACCCGCCCCGCTCCGCGATAAGCCGCGCACAGGCAAGCCCAATGCCGCGTCCACCGCCCGTGATAACAGCACCTCTGCCCGCAAATTCACTCACATCACACCCAGTTTTTTGCCGCCTGCCACATAGGCTACGGTGGATTGCCTGATCATCAACTGCGCGCCGGCGCGGACATGGCGAACGCTGATCTGCCGCTTGCTGATCTGTTGGAACATCAGGCGCCAGGCCTCGACCGCGATCTGGTCGATGGGCTGCTGTATGGCGCTGACGGCGGGGCGCAGCAGCCGCAGCCACTCGAAATCGTCGAAGGCGAGCAGCGACATTTTGCCCGGAATATCGAGGCCGCAATCGTGCTGCGCATGAACCGCGCCAAGTGTTACGAGGTTGTTTGCCGTAAAAAGCGCAGTTGGCCGATCCGCGTCACGAAACAGGTTCCCCAGCGAAATACGGGCCTCCTCGACCGTCATACCGACGATGCGCACATCCGCCTTGGCATTGCCTTCGCGCATGGCTTGTTCGAAGCCGATGATGCGCTCACTCGTGTTCCAGAGACCGGGCGAGTTGACGGCGAGCGTTATATGCTTGTGCCCGAGTGAAAGAAGATAGCGCGTCCCCTGATAGCTTGCGTCGATGTTATCGGTCGCGACGCTTGGGTAAGGATCGTCTGCGGCGATACGGTCGACGATCACGCAGGGCATCTCGGGTCCGACCGCAGTTGCGAGCACCGACGAACCGTTCAGCGGAGGAATGACGATCATGCCGTCGACCTGGCGCTGGCGGAGCACGTCGATACGCTCACCGGCCCTACGCGAATCCTCACCTGTCGTAACGATGAAGACCGTGTAACCTGCGGCCGAGGCCAGGTTTTCCAGCTTCTCGAGAAGAATGGCGTAAAACGTGTTCAAAACATCGGGAATGATGATCCCGATCGTATGCGTCTGGCGGCTGCGCAGGCTAGCGGCGATGCGATTGCGCTGATAGTTCAGTTTCTCGCATGCGTCGAGAACGCGGACCCGCAGTTCCCGCTTGACCGTGGTGTCGCCGTTCAGCACCTTGGAAACGGTGCCAAGCGCCACGCCGGCCGTGCTGGCGACATCGTTCATCGTCGGCTTGTCAGACATGCATCTCACTTATGAAACGTTTCATAAAAACATATTCTTTTCCGTCAAGCTGTCAAGAACGAAGCGTTGCCCACGCTCGATATCTTTTCGTCCGGTCCTATGACGCCCTTCTTCAGGATGAAGTTTCCGTAGAATGCGCGCTCGCCGGAAGCAACGATGTAGGCCGCTTCGCGGGCGCGCTTGTAGAAGTCAAAACGTTCGAGGGCCAGCAACTGGAATGGTCCTGCAATCCTATGCAGAATCGCCTGGTAGGACCGGCAGATCTCCGGCAGTTGCGTCGGATTGTCGACGACGGCCATGCGGTATGCGGCTGTTTCCACGAAGGTATCGAGCGGCAGATGGCTGAGGATCGCCTCAAGCAGCGCCTCCCCGCCCAGGCCATCACCGCGGATGACTTTAGGCCCAAGCGTCGAAGCGGGGAAATTTGCATCAGCGATGACAATCTCGTCGCCATGGCCCATCGAGGCTAGAGCATGGAGCAGGTCCGGGCCGAGTAGAGGATGGATGCCTCGAAGCATATGCGGGTCTCCCGATTGTGCATTTTGACGGTTCGGCGGCGGGTTATTGGGTCGCTCCGAGATGCCCACGGAACTCCGTATACCGACTCGTTCGCCCGACATATGGCTATTTTGAAACGTTTCATAATGCAAATGCAATCAACACCCACACTTCAGACCGCAGGAAGCTACCCCCCTGCTCTCTGAACCGAGGCGGGACCGCCTTCATCGTCGACAGCGTGCCAAAGACGTTTGGCTCGAAATTGATGCGGGTTGGCCCATGCCGGCTTTCACTTGGTCGCCGTCAATCGTTGCTGCTGTTCCATGCTTTCTTCATCGACACACACACGATTTCGGCCACCTGCCTTGGCTCGGTAGAGGGCACGATCCGCGCTCGAAAACATTGTGTCGAAGGAACTGTCTGTTGGGCGGCGCAGCGCAACTCCAATCGACACCGTCGTGTGGAAGACACCGGATGCCGTGACGATCGGCTGTTGCTCCACGCAGCGTCGAACACGTTCGCAGGCAGCGATCACCGCATCACTTTCCATATTGGGGAGCAGGAGGATGAACTCTTCGCCACCGATCCGGGCGAACGTCGCCCCGTCGAGTTGCTGCGTCGAAATGAGTTCTCGCACCGTTTGCGACAATGTTCTCAGCGCGATGTCGCCGGCTGCATGCCCGTAGGTATCGTTCACGCGCTTGAAGTGGTCGACGTCAAGGACAGCGACGGCCAAGGCGTGAGGGTTGGGCTGCGGGAAAAGCGTGTTCGCAACCGTAAAGGCATGGCGGCGGTTGAACGCACCTGTAAGCTCGTCAGTGATTGTCAACCGATGCAGCGCATTTTGAACAGTCTTGAGATCTGTGATGTCTTGCAGGAGAAGCTGGACCACCGGATTACCATCCCATGGCAAGGCCCCCGCGATCAATTTGATCGTACGCACCATTCCCTCCGCCGTGCGTATGTCTGCTTCCGTCGAATTTTCGCAGATGCGCCCTTCAAATGCTTCTTCCATTTGCTGTGCGGCTTCATCGATTTGAGTTTGGAGGAAATCGAGAAAATGCCTGCCGACGACCTGATCCTGCGGCACTTGCAGGAGGCGCGACGCTTCCTGATTTCCGAAGATAATTCCCTGCCTGGTATGAATGAGCAGCCCCATGGGCATGAGGTCCAACATCATCCCCATTCGGGCCTGCGTGTCCACGAGCGTCTGCTTTGTAAGCTCAGCGGCAACAAGCGCTTCTTGATCTTCGTCCAGAAACATAATCTCCAGGTGCATCCGAGGCATTCTTCGAGGTCACGCCGCTCTTATTTGCTCTGTGGCGGCCTCGACACGATCACGGCCATGCTTCTTTGCAGTGTAAAGCGCCTGATCCGCAGCCTCAACCAATTCTGTGGGGGTGGCAAATGTATCGGACATATTCGCCACACCGATGCTGGCCGTCACGATCGCCTTGCTGCTTTGACTGTGCGGGATTGCCCGCCGATTCAATGTTAAACGCAGTGTCTCGGCCAGCCGTAGCGCGCCCTCCCGGTCCGTGCCGGGAAGCAGAACGGCGAACTCCTCCCCACCAAATCGCGCTACGAGGTCGGTGGGCCGCTTGGCGATCGACCGGAGAACTTCACCGATCATTCTCAGACATTTGTCACCTTCCAGGTGACCATAGGTATCATTATAGGCTTTGAACTGATCGACATCGATAAGCAACAGGCTGAGCGGGGAAGCACTCCGGCGCGCGCGAACAAACTCCTCCAGGATCGCTTCGTCAAAAACTCTTCGATTTGCAATACCGGTCAACGCGTCGGTGTCGGCCAGCCCTTTCATCTTCAGGGCGAGTTGCTTCAGCCTTTCCTCGGAATGCTTCATCGACGTGATATCAGAAACGACCACCAATGCAGCTCCATCCGCAGCCAAACGGGTGCGCAGGCTGAGCCAGCGCCCGTCAAACATCGGTATTTCGGTATCACGGGTTACGAAGAGCTGCGCAGCAGAAGCCTCTATCCACTCCTCGCTGACCCCAGGGCTCACGTCGGTCCTCTCTCCATTGCGCACGACGGCCCGAACGATATCGGCAATATGCGCGCCGGGCTGTCTGGCATGGGCCGAGCGGGGAAATGCGGCACGATACTGATCGTTGCAAAACACAAGCCGGCCCTCTGGGTTGAACATGGCAAGCCCATCCGACATTTCTTTCATCGCTTGCGAGAGCAGATTCTTGCTGTCGAGGGCTTCCTGCACAAGACGTCTTTTCTCGGTGACGTCGCGTGTCACGCCAGCAAGCCCAACCAGATCGCCGTGGCGATTTCGCAACGGGACCTTTGAAATCAGAAACCAGCGTTCCCGGCCGTCTTCTTCCACAAGCGGCGCCTCGAAGTCCACCATGGGCTCTCCGGTCGACATGATCTCCTGCTCGCGATCAAAAAATGCCTGGGCCGTTTCGCGAGGATAGAGATCAAAATCAGTTAGGCCGACCATCTCTGAAGACTTCGTACGATTGTGGCTCCGCGCGACGTTCAGATTGGTTACGACAAACCGGCTATTTTGGTCTTTGACATAATGGAAATCTGGTGCCTGCGTCAGCGCCGCCTTCAAGATGTCCCGTTCGAGGGTAAAGGCGTGGAAGTATGTGATGACTGATGCTGCGGCCAACGTCGCAGTGAACTTCATGCCGGTCACAGCAAGACTGAAGGTCGTCATATACGATCCCTCGCCTCGATAGATGATCTTCATCGCCAGCGAGACCGCAGCGACCGTAACGGCACAGGCCACAACTCGCTTGACATCCATCGCCCGCCCGTCAAACAGAAAATGGACCACCAGCCCGAGCGACGACACGAATATGATCGAGATCAATCCCGGCTCAAGGCCGGCGCCGCCCATGGAGATCCTATGGACGATAGTGAGTGCCCCCGTCACAAGAATTGCCAGCGGACCGCCATAGGCTGCCGATATCACGAGCAGGGTCGAACGGAGATCAAGATAGTAGCCGCTCTCGACCTCGATGGAGAGTAGCATCGACAGGAGCGCCCCAAGACCCATCATCAAGCCGAAGCCCAGTTTTGCCTGGACCTTCGAAAGGCGGTAGAACTTGTAGTGCAGGTGCATCCACACCGAAATGACGAGCGAGACCGCAGCCACGTTTCCGATCAAAACTTGCCAAGGCAAGGCATATTCCCCTAAAAGTTACAGCAGTTTAGCGTGAATTCATTCGAAATCTGATTGGCCGGAAAGGGTGCTTCCTGTGAGCCCATCACCTAGGCATTGGCGTGGCCAGCACAGCGATGGAAATGAAGGGCGCTGATCTCGAGCCTATCGCGCACAAGACCAGCCAATTGCCGCTGCTCATGCATCAGAATTCTCCCCAAACACTGCCGGCGAGTGCGGCCTTGGCATCAGATCCGAAGCCGAATGCTATCCCCTTCATGCTGTTTCCCAACTCAGGTACCAAGAGAATGGCTGCTGCCATTTGAAGATAAAATCTATTAAATTCATTAAGCATCCATTAACCCCCACGTTCACGAAACTGGTCCCCTCGCACCGACTGCGTGAAAGATAAATAATTCAATGAAATCACCCTTGTAGAAGAGGTATCCTCGAACACTCCTGGACGATGGAAGACTTCGTGAAGCCGGTTTTGAACACTCGTATCCGGTATTATCCCGCCCTTTCATATGAAGGGGTCGGAAGAAGTGCTTACCGTTTGTTAAGGCTTGATTGCCGCGCGAGCCCACCCTTGAGGCGGCTGAGGGCCACTGCGTTTTCATCTGCCTCGGCAGCATGTTGCACTGTCATCCAATCGT
>Ga0307515_10025376_pt1 | contig 10257 bp, 14 predicted proteins | sample 17_EM_MG_FD_194513 | JGI IMG/M metagenome (GOLD analysis project Ga0307515, IMG submission 194513) | Populus trichocarpa ectomycorrhiza microbial communities from riparian zone in the Pacific Northwest, United States - 17_EM | ecosystem: Host-associated > Plants > Roots > Unclassified | place...
TGGGCAGGCGAGAAGGTGTTCTGGGTTCTGATGGGTCTGAGGGAGAGGTGGTCAAGCAGGGATTTGTCAGGAGTGAGCCAGTCCAGCTAGGGTTTGACATTGACATTTGACCTTAATATCGCCATACTTTGCACTGGCTAAGCGCTCGGCAATGCAACGCGCCAAAAATAAATCAACTCAATGCCACATTATCTCCGAGAGAGCCACGCGATCGACACGCTCACTGTTGCGGAGATCAGCCAATGCACGTCGGAGTTTATGCAACAAAGAACCTTGCATGACGACGAAGGGGAGCCAGCGAACGGGTTGGACATTGACATTGACATTAATATTGCACAAACTAAGCGCTCGGCAATCAACTTATGTAATCAGACATTCTCTCCGAAAAAGCAGGCGATCGACGGTTGCCGGAGATCTTCCTTTGTTTACCGGTAATGAAAGGTGACTCGCGTCTCCCGATCGCAATGTCCGACCTTGGCTCGCAGCTGTACACCGCACCCAAGCCACCGCGCAAGTCTCCGTTGACACACACAATCAAGCCCCGCGGGTCGAATCTTTTTCTCCACCAACCTTAGTCACTTGCCAACGACTTTCATGGTGATCAGAACAACAGCCAACAAGCCTCATCTTGCTTCTCTCTTGCTCATGAGCTTGCTGCAGCGTTAATGCAAGATTCAAACTCGGCTTCGCGTTCCCTCGCTGACGAGTTTGGCATCGAGTTTGATGAAGAAGCAGAGGGCATCGAGGAAGAAGCCCAGCAAGAAGGCGAAATCGAACTACTAGTACCATCAACAGACCCTAGTGCTGATCTCCTCTCACCCCGCTGCTGGCTGCACGTGGTTTAATTTAATTAGCCGAGATGCATCTGGGGATGTGGGGTTGTGGGTTTGGGGAAACACGATCAAAATCCTTTCTGCTACTGCTAGAGAGGCCAGAGCAGCTGGGGGAAGAAAAGAAAGCAAAATGGGTTGTCGATAGCGGAGGCCGATTGAATGGGTGGAGAGAAATGTCGTTGAGGCCGTCGTTGTCTGTAGGGGTACATACGGAGATGAAAATTTTCAGCATTACGATAGCTGAACATCGGAACAAGCAAAGCACCGCTTCCCCGCAACAGAATGCAGCCAGCGGTTGAGCCCGTCAACTTTCCCTCAATCCTTTGCCCTTCGCCGTTACACGATCCCTGCAAGTCCCACCTGAGAAGTCACACCGCATACGAGGCCCAAAATTGCATCTTCCTGAGTCACTTTGCTCGTGTCTACCGGCCCAAGCTTGTTGCCTCGCGGAAACCTGCAACAGCCAGTGGCAGATCATAGCGGCCACACCGAGAAACGTGACACGCAAACATCGTGCAGCTCCTTGGGCCTTGATCTTGGGATACAGCAGGAACGAGTAACAGTTTCATTATCAGTTGGTGCGCTTTTGCTTAGGCTTCGCGGGGTTGTAATGCGGAGCTCGGAGATGCCACACAAGTAATAACCATCACTGTTAGATTGCTACGGCGTATCGGTCTAGCTAGATGGGTATCCAGCCTCATATCTGTCCAGTCACACTTCCGGATTAGGCCTAGCCTTATCTACAGTACTCAACCACTCACCGGCCACTAAGATTCCCACAGCCCCGCCGCCACTCAAATCAGCTTGTAATTAGAAAAACTCCGAATAAATAAACTTACCTATGTTATAACTACTCTCTATTGTCGCGGTGCTGAGTGGAATAGGTCAAATGGCGAATCAGGCGGGAGGCAGGTGTACCACTCACCGGCCACTTTGCTTTGGGGGTACATTGGGCACAGAAACTCGCTCATATCTAGTCAAATTTAATAGAAGTATTATTATAAAGTCTAATTCTGCTCTATATCTACATATAAAGCATCATTCACATCATCTTCAACTGGAGCATTGTCATTGACTGCTCGTGTTACGTTGTGCAATGATGGGGTCGGGAGGTCATAGGTGGTGAATTCATAAGCAAGCTTCGTCTTTACACGATGCTCCTGTCGATGTTTCTCAGCTGCCACTTGGGCCTTATTGTGCTTGGAGATGGCAGGTGAGCGGGAGTATATCACAATCAGCTCTATATATATCAGTGCCACAATTAAGACAAATACCCCTTGTAGTGTAATTAGTTGGTTACACTTGTGATCCGAAGTTAGTGAGAGCTCTGCGCAGTGGTAGAGCAGATCCAAAACTCAGATGACCAGCCACACCACCTTTCCTTACACACAAGCCTTGAGGCACCACCGGCAGACCTGAAATGGCAGAGTATAACCTCAAACATACCAAAATACTTATTTATGTACAATTTCGGTAGCGCATTAGGCTGCTATATGCAAATGGCCAGTGAGTGGGTGGCCGGTGGGTGGTTGAGTACTGTAGCCATGGCCATGGCCACATCCCTGTGGACATTCCTTCTCGATTAGGACCGACTTATTGTGCGTATGACTGTTTTGGCAGTCCCTATTGTCTTCGCCAGTTTATCGATCGTTCCGTATATAGAGCGCAACGAGCAAAGGGCGAAAGATCCTTACCGTTCTTTCGCCCGCTCACTCCGCTCCGAGGTGACCGGCGGGCGGACACAACGAGGAGTGTGACGGGGTCTTTGAAGAGGGAGGTGTCGTATTTGTCAGCATGGAAATGGAATGGAAAGGAGGACGTACATCAACAGCCAGAAACTAGCGAGCTGCCACATGGAATACGACCAGTCGAGGGCCTCCCAGCCGAGCAGATCGTGATAGTCCCGCATGTGTCAGTGGCGGATACGTGCCGGGTGACACTGAGACCGAAGGAGTTGAAGAAGCCGATGGAGATCGCGATGGAGAACGCGGTGGCGACGGACGAGCCAAGGACGCGTGGGCTAGAGATGGTCTGGTGCCTTCCGCAAGAACAGCGAGCGGGCGGTGATTGATGGGGAGAGGAACGGGTGCGAAGTGAGAAGCAGGATTGAGCCCGCGCCGAAGAAGCCCGTCTACCCACTGCGACGAGTGGTACGACCGAGTGCGTCGACATGATTTTCTCCTCGATGACGAATTGCGTCGTCTATGATCAACCGTGGTATTACATTCATGGTGCCCAACTGTAAGGAAGCTTGCTCAGAGGGCGGGAGTCATTCTGGTTCCAGAACCAAATATGCACCTCCTGGAAGAGCAAATTGGCAGCATAAACTTGGTCATCCTCTTGTAGGCCTTGCAGTATAGGCACCATCCATTATATCCCACCAGCCCGCACACTCGACAAGCGTGCACTTGAAACTTGTCCGATGAAATCATCAGCCGTCCGAGCAGAACTTGTGTGGCTCTGTAGCCAATAAGGCAGTCTCGCTCCATCTCTCCTAATCGTAGACCACCGTCTCTTGATTGGCCCTCAGTCCGCTGACGAGTTAGCTTGCCCGAGGACCACTCGGGCAGAGCGTCAATAGATTAGCTGCTATATTCAACACTACATACCGAACTCGAGCGTGAATTCTGTCTATTACAATGTGTTCTATGTATGAGTGAGTTAGGCAACCATACAAGAAGCAGTTGACCTACTGAATTTCTGAGCGGCATTGCTTATAGCCACACTGAAGACAGCACACATCTGATAGTAGATTGGCCCAAAATAAACGTATACCTCAAAAGGCTCGCCAGTGACCCGGCTGATCAGCATATCCTTTCCAGAATAGTTGACCCCTTTGGAGATGAGGATAGGGGACATGGCTTCAACCTACCCTAATCAGCCGTCAGTTTAGGCGCAGATCCCCACCTTTCCACATACTTTCGACCCTCCGAACGCAGTGCCGTATTCAAGAGTACCACGTAACATACCTGTCTGCACACTCGGTTAAGAGAGAGATACGCGAACGTACCGGGCTACATACCTTCCCAGAGTAGCTCGATCACCTTACCAACCGTCATTCGAAATTTCGAAAAGGGAAACCGGGTGGATTCATGATAGAATCTGGAGAAAGTATGAGAAGGGGGCTTACGAGAGAGGGAACTAACCTGGGCAGATGCCTTGATCATTGAATTGCATACCTTCTTGTTTGACGATCAAACCAGTAACACCTCTCCAACTTTGATGAGGATTTGATCATTTTCGGCGTGGGTGAGCATAGCCTAATACTGTGAGCACACATCCCCACAGTACAATGGGTGTTCAACCTTGTCGATATACCCTGACACTGGCGCTTTGTAGGTCAGTGGAGTATTCTTGAATCCTGCCGCTACCGCTGACACTGTGGTATTGGCATTGGTATTTTCCGGTCTTTGCTTATTGAAATAGGCGTCTCCAGGATCCACGCATGCTCCTGTCAAACCGTCCCCATCGATAATGTCGTATTTTTAACCTTTTCTTCGTCGGTTCGTCCATGGACGCGTATGCAAGACGGTCAAACCTGGTAGGTAAAGGTGAGTAACATGTTTCGGTCGCGAACGTGTCGTACGTACGTTCCGTTGGGGTATTTTCGGATAAGCGTTGGGTTCTTTCTGAATACTTGGCATCGTCCATAGCGTCGATCCAGGCTCCCCTAGTATATGATCAGCTTATAGGTACATGGAAAGGGACACCGTAGCACTCTTACCCTCTTCAGGATAAGTGCGCCTTTGATGTCATATTCCGAGTGACTCAAGATCGCCAGTCGCTTTCTGCCCTGCTGGAAGATTGTCGTATCCAACAAGCTCGATAGTCAGTCTTGAACATGGGCTGTTGTGGGTACACCAACAGACACAACAGTCTATCGATGCAGTGGAGCTGGTTGAATGCAATCGCCCCAAGTCCATGGCACATTGGTAGGTATTACGAGGTGACTTATTGTGAGACGTGGGTAGGGAATAAGTCCAGCGAAGGCACCCAGGATTGTGAACAGTTCGATTTCTAAATGAGTCGTCGAAGACTCAAGTTGGTCCTCGTAGAGTGCGATGTGTGAGTCGCTCACTTCGTTGACGCCTATTAGTCCGCAGTCCATTTTCTCGGCTTTCAGGAACTAACACGGGGGTGAGTGCCTCCCTTCCTAGACTACAAGGACGAACGAATGAACCTGGACATGCTCATTGGTCGCCTTCGGTCGCATGTGTTCCATGATGACCAGTGGCCAGCAGATTCGTCCACCGTCACTTGCAATATTAACCGTTTTGTCGTTGATCTTGCCGGCACGCATCAACTTGCGGAACTGAGCAACAAATCTGGCAGGAGACAGAGTAATACCAACGATGAGACCGTTAATGTGAACTATGAAGGAGGTCGGTCAGTAGATCTCCATACCAGTGGACATCACAATGTCTGGTAGAGTCATCGGGCTGGATAACGGAACACTGTTCTCACCGTCAACACCTAGTAGAGTAGCAATCCGCAATATTGGTTCCTCCTCGACATTTGTCGTGATATGGGGATCAACGCGGGGTCCTTGACCAGCCTGCGCGCTTCCCCTTCGGGTGAATCGCAAGGGCATGACATACCCCATTGACTCGGTTGAAGCGCTCTCGGTCCGCTAGATTTTTTCGTCTTCTCAAATTGGGACGAAATTCGGGTCATCATCCCTAGTGCGAATATGAAGGACAGACGGCTGAGGACGTGCGTGACCCTGGCACGCTCCATCTTGAATCGCTTGAGAGACCAGTGACTGGGAGAGATGGTACGGATGAAGCCGGGAGGGACTGGTTGGCCAATTGCGAGAATTGTCTTGTACGCATCGAATTCGGCCGTTCGAGATGGTTCCTTTAGGCCTTTATCGATAGCCAGTTTCAAGTTCGCGTTCCATTTCTTGCAGTGATCTTCTTCGAAGAGGAGTTGATCAGCACTAAGAAGGAAAGCTGTTACAACGTCATTGTTAAATGAGAGATAGCCAGCTCACAGTTCTAGTCCCTTGTTGCCTACGTAGTCTCCATCATCCACTAATGATGAGCCTTGATTGGCCATACGGAATCGCCGAGTCATGGTTGCAACATAGTGCCTTGGAAGTCAAATCGAGTTTGACAACCGGTACGCGCGTCGAGACAATCATGACTAATGACTCCATACCCTCCTCCCAAGCTGGTCTGCGCGGACCTGCCACCTTCCAAATAACACGCGTTCGATTCTCTTGCTTGCTGCGTTGTGAGATACCGAGCTTGGCCGCTTCCTCAAAGTTGGGAGAGAATGATCCTTGGTATGAGTCGGTGTTTCGAGTGCAGAGAAGGAGGATATCCTTGTCCAACTGGACGCCTAGTGCTTTCAGTGCAACGGCGATAGGAACGTCTCCTGTGAAAGAGTTATACTTGAGGAAAATAAGTCCCTTCTTCGTGACCACGTACGTCTTCAACTTGAGGCCGGAGTGGGTTGACCTAGATATTAAATTTTGAATTCAGGCTGGTTCGTGGGGGAGCGGGCAGACTCACGAAGTCACCGAGGCAGACACGATCTCTTTCAAGCCATCCGTCTTGACCAAGATTCGATTCTTGCTCGGCTGCTCCTCAACCAAAAATGACCTTCTCCGTGCCTTTGACGAAGAAATAACCCCCGGATCGAGTGGGCACTCGGACATGGTAGCAATTTGCGCCTCAACCTTGCCACCGAACACGCACTTGTTGCTCCCGAGCATGATCGGTAGGCGGGCCAGCACAGCGCGCGGCCGTTTGATGCGCTTGCTCCCGCGCGGATACTCGATATCGATGAACATGGGTGCAGATTACGTCGTGTCCCTCAGTTTACATCCTGCGGTGCGACGGGCTGGTCCCCAGCGCCACCTCCATGGTCGTCTCGCGCCGGTATACCGACATAGATATTGGTGTAGACGAGGGAAAACTTTGGATCGACGTCTGAGGTAACACGATTGTTCGCGTTGAGGATGTTCTTAAGATCGTGGTCGACAAAATAATTAAACGAGTCGATGTGCGCGTGCTGTTTAACGAGTCCTTTGACTTTGAGGAATGCAGGAAGGAGGAGTCATTTGTCTTCTACTACCTTGCATGTATCTGAAAGACTGAGTCCCTTGTAGATCTTTTGCGGAGTCGTCCAGTCTTCATTTCTTCTGTTGCAGTCACTGCATGCGCGCGAAGTACCATCTAGGAAGAAGAGTCAATTGAGGCAGTAATGCTTCCTCCATGTAATATTGCTGTACCTTGTATCCGGTAAGTATGAGTAATCGGGAGCGTTAGAATACTAGCTGGGAAGTGTTCTATTTTTTGCCAGCTAATTTCGAAGGTTGTGCTTGGTCAGGCCAAATATTTCGCGTTATTCAGAGCCGATTTGCGCAGACCTGGTAGAAATGGCCCTTCCGTGGGGGCTGATCAGACCGCCTCTGAATGGGACAGGTTCAAGCTGTGGACCACATTGTCGAGAGACGTAACCGATACGCAAGTATAAGTCCCTAGTCCCCAAGGGCTCTCCCTAGATCCCTTTGCAGATACATGATAGAATAAAAGAAACGAGGCAGTTCTGTATCTCCTCCACTCAACTAACATAAATCCCGCAATAAAGAATGGAAAGACGGGGAGATGGACACAACAAATAGATGGCAGAAAGAGGGGTAATGTAGTAGCGGTAGAGGCCGTGGTCGTAGGAGACAGCTCTCGCACCTCCCGAAAACCATGTCTTCGAAGAGCTCACAGTTGGCTTTGACCCCAAGGACGCCAGGGAGTGCGTCGCATTGGTTCCTATACCAACCAAGGAGGGTAGTACTATACACGGCCTGCCACTAACCGAGTTTCTCTTTCTTAGGGAGGGCGGCCGACTCGTCATCAAGAAAGGTGACTTGCCCGTATAAATAGCCTCGCTGCTAAATCGTGATTGATGCGCCACAGTCAAAGAATCGAAACAGTGGTACCTTCTCGTGTCCCCAGCGAAGGCGTAGACGTAGACGTAGACGCGAAAACGAAGGAAGGTACGACCGATTCCAACACCCCGCTTGACTTTCTTTACCATACAAATCGAGTGATCAGGTTCTCGTGCGTTGCTTTCTACTTGAGCCACTGCGGTGCAGGAATTCTGGTGAGGAGGGCACGACAGACGTCAAGTGTCACTGGTGGGCGATCGATCCTCTCCTGGACCCGAAGTCATACAGAGTGAACAACCATGGCGACCAAGGCACCCCAAGCAATGAACCTGTGAGTCCTTCAATGGTTAAATAGCGCCCCGTTGTCACTGTTGTCACTGATGATGCCCCAAAAGCCTTTACCTGAATGGTGCGGCGCTTCACTTCAATTTAGGTCCATACCACTCATATCGGGTACCAAAAAGAAATCATTGTGCAAGATGTTCCAGATTTGAAGTATAAGCTGGTGTTGTTTGTAGGAAGCGAAGCGATAGAATTAGAGAGGAAAGACAACCAGTCCTGGGCACCAGTCCAGCGCCCGTATGTCCTCGGTCTCTTTACAAAGTACACTCACCGAGGCATGTGCGTATATAGAGATATTTCTCCGACATCCCAGGTGCGCGTAGAGATTCAAATGAAGAGTAGTTACCTGCCGTTCGCGAAGAAGGACCGGGATGTCAAGGATATTGGCCTTCACAAGCTATTTGATGAGTACTGGACCTCCGGAGAGCACGAGCTTATGGTGCCGGGTCGGTCATACTCCCAACCAGTCGTTTCATACCTGATACAGAAGCGCAGAGGTTGTTGTTGTTGGAAAGTATCGCTGCTCGTTTGAATTACATTTCTCTGTGAGCCCTACGGTTCGTCTTTGCAACCGCTCATTGCATCCAGCTGATGATGTCCGCATAGGCGGAAACTCTTCACGGATTGCTCAAGGAACTTGAGGAATTGTTAAGGGAACACTCCCCAATGATGGGTGCATCAACAGAGAGGATTGTGGACAAGGCTATCAAGTACAGGTCTGTCTTCGCAGAGGTCAGTTCTCCCAAATGGAAACCAGTGAGACATTGACACTTTCTAGTTGAATCCTATCTCAAAGGCTGTCTTTGGTCTTGCCAGTGTCATGTTTGAGGTTCGGACCCGCTGCTTGCGTATCAGGAACAGACCTAATGCATGACGATGTAGCTCTTGAAGGAGCAAAACAAATACGACCAGATACCGTCGGTGCTGTTGGGTCGATTGCAGCGCATTTTGCCATTGGGGAAGAAGGTCACAGATGATGTCGTGTGCGAAGAGACAGAAATCTTGGAGAAGGCCATCCAGCGAATGTTCGAAGTGATGCAAATGGTCGCGGAATTCTCATGCAACTATGTTAAAGGTAGTAGGTGGTCATGACCTGGAATTGGCAAGTACTGATGATCACAGCGAGAACACCGGCCAATCCAGAGAAGATCGAAGAAATGGACAAAGAATTGACTAAGGTCATTGAAGACTTCAACCATGCAGTGAATGTTGAGGCGCTCCGCCTCGCCAAAAAGAATGGTAAGCACGTATTGCCCCTACCTGTTGATCACCCGTGATTAATGACCCATATAGAGCAAGAGTTTTTGCTTACGCGGCTTAAACGCGTCGAGACCGGCTATGACTTAAAACTCTGCTGTATGGAAGGCACCCGCGAAACTCTCTTGAATCAAATCATGGCCTGGGCGGCCAATGAATCAGAAACAGGCAATCTATACTGGATCCATGGCTTACCCGGAATCGGCAAAACGTCATTAGCTCATTCAATTTGTAAAAAGCTCCACAATAAACAGCGCCTCGCCGGAGCATTTTTCTGCCAGAGGGATGATGCGAATATGAGCGAGCTCAGAAACATCCTTCCTACTCTCATCTCCAAACTCGCTGAAATCTTCCCCCCCTTCCGAAGAATCGTGGCCAACCGTCTTCGTAGCGACCCAAATCTGACATCAAAGTCGATGGAAGACTCTCTCTTCCTTGACTTCATCTACAACCTTCCTCGCCACCCAAAACACACTCTCGTCTTTGTCATTGACGCACTCGACGAATGTGGTGACTATAAAGATCGTCCAATCCTCTTGAAGGTTCTAAAAGATGCGGCCGGACATGCTCCGTGGCTTAAAATCATTGTCACCAGCAGACCTGAAAACGAAATTCAGCATTTCTTTCATCAGCTCCCCCGATCGTCATATTCACCTTATGATTTGTCTATGGATCAGGAAGCCAGAGCTGATTTGCAGACCTTCGCCCAAAGCCAGTTCGATTCAGTGGCCAAATTGTGGTGTCGGCCTACCCTTTGGCCAGGACAACCACTCTTAGACAGAGTTATCTCTCAGGCGAACGGCCTGTTCATCTTCATCAAGACTCTTGTTCTTGCCCTTGAGCAATGTGAAAACCTCGAAGAGACTTTGAAGGCGGCCTTGCAAGACTCAGGCCTGAAACCTCTATACAACCTTTACTCCAGTATCTTGAAAA
>Ga0307515_10025377_pt1 | contig 10257 bp, 15 predicted proteins | sample 17_EM_MG_FD_194513 | JGI IMG/M metagenome (GOLD analysis project Ga0307515, IMG submission 194513) | Populus trichocarpa ectomycorrhiza microbial communities from riparian zone in the Pacific Northwest, United States - 17_EM | ecosystem: Host-associated > Plants > Roots > Unclassified | place...
CCATCCACCAGCGACGGAGGATGAAAGGTGCACCGGGCAAAGTCGTCGTCCCAATCTTTTCCGGCCTCGGTACAAGCGCTGCCATCTCCGAGGCATGGCAGAAACAGTCTCTCTCCGACTCTAATTCACCCTCTGGTTCTCTTCTCCTGCAATCGTGCTACCATGCTTTCGTCAAAGAACTCGCTTCTCTTCCATCCAAGGATCTCTGTCTCCTGGGTATCTCTCTCGACGACTTCCCCACCCCAACCTCGCTTCTCACACATGAAAGGAACATCAACCACATTCTGCTCTCTCACAGTTTTCTTTTCCTCTCCCAGGCTCTTCGATGGCTCTCTCTAAATGACCCTTCCCAACAGGATGCCTTCGCCCAGCCATTTGACGTCGCCGTCGGGTGCCCCTCCTTCTCTCTTGGGGTGCTCATCGCCCCCGTCATCGCGTCTTCGACTACTCCTCTCGACTATCTATCCTCTGCTGTCAAAGCCTATAAAGTTACCCTGTGGATAGGCATCCGTGTGCACCTCCATCACCATGGCGATCCATCGTGCATCGCGCCTCGTGATTCTTCCTGGAGTATTGTATGCACTGGCATCAGTCCGCTTGCCGCGCAGCAACTCATTGCCGATTTCCATGCTGCCGTAAGTAACATCACTCCCCCCACAGCTCGCTCTAACATCCGTTCCAGAACCAGGAGTATTCCCACATATTTCCACATATTTCTCACAGCAACGCTCTCGTCATCTGCTGTCACTATTTCCGGCCCACCTCACGTCCTAGCTGCGTTCACCAAGTCTTATCCGGATGCCTTTCTAGTACTTCCCGCTCACATTTATGCCCTCCATCACGCCAAACCCGTACACAAGGGAACAAGGGAACAAGTTCTTTGTCACATTCGTGTCAAATTTCCCACGAGCGACGCTCTAAAGTCCCAGTCGTCTCAACTTTCACTGGGGCCGCCGTCACCACCAGCGCCCCACTTGTCCTTACGCAAACCGCCGATTGGAATCAGGTCGCTTCGTCGATTATTGAGAGGCTGAAAACCCTCCGGCGGCCCATAGAACCACTCTCAACGTAGTCACGAAATAGCTTGGCCCAAGGCCTCGAGCGACAAATCTCCGCCGCTGGTCTGGATGTTTGCCTTCGTGATATCTCCACCTCTAAGCCTATGTCTCTTGTCTTGGAACAGATTGCTGTCGTTGGAATGGCTGTGAATATGCCCGGTGCGCCAAACGTCGATAGACTTTGGGAACTTCTTCATAACGGAGAGAGCACCTTGTCCCAGGTACCTGCTAGTCCCCAGGTTGTATACATGCGCCTGAAGCTTGACTGATCTTTTCATGTAGATTCCGGAAATGCGCTTCAACACGGCATCGATCCCCGCATACTCCGATTCCTCCTCAATCGTTTCTCAAATGGGAAATTTCCTCTCGAATCCTGCAGCATTCGATAAGTTTTTCAACATATCTCCCCGCGCAGCGGAAGCCATGGATCCCCAACAACGAATCTTACTGCACGTGGCCCATGAAGCGTTGGAAAACGCTGGGCACGTACCCGACTCCACCCAGAGCTGGAAGAGAGAGGGTTTCGGATGTTTTATTGGGGCTGCGACAGGGGACTGGCAGATTGTCTGAGGGAACAGGCGGATTTTTACCACAGCACAGGTACTCGCGTCCCTTCTCTATGCTGTGAGGTCTAATAAGTTACGATCTAGGCACCCTTCGGGCGTTTCTGAGCGGGCGGGTATCTCATTTCATGCAAAGGGGAGGACCGTCCATTGTCGTTGACATAGCTTGCTCATCTTCTATCGTAGCAATCTATCAGGCGTGCCGTGCCGTGCAGAATGGTGACGCAATGCTGCCCTGGCTGGAGGAGTGAATATCATTTGTAGTTCTGACGTGCGTAGTCCCGATGTCCCCACGACAAAAACCTCATAGATCTCCTGCCACGCAGAATTTTGTCGGTTCGAGTAAAGGCCGGTTTCTCTCCCCGACAGGACAATGAAAACCCTTCGATGCCTCTGCAGACGGTTACGCCAGAGCCGAAGGATGTGGATTCTTCATTTTAAAGCCTCTCTGCCAGCAATCCCTATTTGGCAGGTTGTGCGCGCGAAGCGGGGTGAACCCTAGAAATGTCATAGAAATGTCAGTGTTATCGAGGCGCACGGTACGGGGACCTAAGTTGGGGATAAGTGTGAGATCGAGAGCGTTGATCTCATCTTTGGATCGACTGAACGTTCCCCTTCCGTCGACTGAGGCGGCGCTACTTCGATGACCCACGTATTACATGTAGGCTCTGTCAAGGCAAACATTGGACACCTCGGGGCTGCGTCCGGGGCTGCCGGATTGGCAAAGCTTTTGCTCATACTCCGTCACCGGAGGCTTCCGAAGTTAATCTCTCTCAATGTGCTGAATCCGGAATTGGGAAGGGAAGAGGAATTGGCTGAAAGGGGGATCGCGTTCGATCGAGAGTGTCGGGTGGGACGCCCCGTGCCAGAGGATCGCAGTTTTGAATAACTTTGGAGCCGCTGGGTCGAACGGAGCGTTGATGGTGGAGGAGTACACCGCCGAGGTTCTCCTGGGCACCTTCGAAGATTCCCCATCCGCCCTGACGCAGTCGTCTTTGGCTTTTCTGCCAAGACTCCGGAAGTTGTTAAAGAGCTCCAGTCTTGCTACCTCACCTACCTCCGTTCCGTTTCCGAACTCACGACCTCTTCCTTCCGGGACCTGGCGTACACGTCGACGGCTCGTCGACAACTATACACTCACCGCGTGTCCGTCACCACAGATTCCCTTGACTCTCTTACCTCCAGTCTCGAGTCAACCATCCCTAACCAGGTGGTTTCGGTCAAGAAGGTCCCGTTCGTCTTCTCCGGCCAAGGTTCCCAGCATCTTGGGATGGGAGGACAGCTGTATTGGAAAAACGGGGTGTTTCTGTCTCGTATTGTTCGGCTTTGGAGCCATGATCAACTGGATCTTGGGTAGTTCCTCTCGATCCTTCCCATCAATTCCGACACCAGCAGAAAAGAGCTTGCATGATGTCCCCTCCTCTCGGGTTCTCGATGGTCGGATCGAACAGGACAACTCCACGGATGTTATCCCGATCGCTTTCTTGAACAACTTCTTTTGTGAGTTTTACCTGTTGATCCGATCCGCTTGGGTCTCCTCCCTCTTCCCCTTCTCCTGTGGGCGTGCACTCACACACGCCCCCTGCGCCTTCGATTTTTTAAACGGGTTGAAAAAGACACCGCGCTGACACGTCGCGGTTTTAGCGACTGGTGGATTACCAGAAATCAATCTCGGAAACGTGAGTTCACTCTACAAACCTTTTTACTCAAATCCGTTTTGTATTCCGTCCCGTATGGGTCGGATATGAGGCCACCCGCCCTTCCGCATCCTTCTTCGGAACCCCATCGGCCCTGCGCTTCCTTTCCGTGTTCCCATTCATATGATCCCCTGAGACCCTGAGACTAATTCGACGGGACAGACATGCAACAAAATGGGCAACGGCACGTTCCCAGGGACGTCTCTGTTGAAGTGCAAAAGGCTCACTTCGGAGAGATCAAGGCTTGTCAAGCAAAGGGGAAACTGATTACGCTCAGTCTGGGCGGGGCCGCCCCGAACGTGACGTTCAGCGGGGACAAGCAGGCGAAAGATTTCGCGGAAACGGTTTGGGATTTGTTCCTTGGGGGATCGTCGAAGACGAAACGGTTTGGGGACGCTGTTTTGGATGGGTGAGTTCATACGGACCGTCTCCGGGGAACTGATCCGCGAACTCGCTTTTCCCCGAAATGCTGTGCGGTTTCTGGTCCTCGATCTGACAACACGCGTTCTGCAGGATCAACTTGGATATTGAATCCGGGACTACGACGGGTTACGCGGCGTTCGTTAACAGGATCCGTTTCCTCGCAAAGGGCGCGAGAAAGAAGTGAGCTGTCGTGGTCCTCCGCATACGCGGATCCTTTTTTCGCCACCTGTAACCTCGGTCACTGCTGGTTGAAAGGTTGACCTGCGTGCGGGCCGTGCCTTTCTTGGAACGACCAAAACCGCTGCGGAAACGCATTCTGTGGTTGATATCTTTCGCGCAGCTGACGCCACCACATAACGGCTTCCCCACAATGCGCGTACCCGGACGCAACCCTCGGCGCCGTTTTGAACGCGACTTCGTTCGATGCGGTCTACGTCCAGTTTTGTGAGTGCGGATCCGAGGTTTTCTTTTTCTGTCTTGGCTGATGACGGTCCGTGGGGATGGATGCAGATAATAACCCTTGTGGTCTCCAAAATACAATGGCACATCGGTAAATCTGGTCTGTTGTGAAGTACGAGGAGGCTCATAATGCCCCGTGGCCTCGATAGGAGTGGAACTTTGGTCTCTGGTGTGTAAGCTTATTCGATATCTCGGCCCGAATATCAGGGATCACTGATCCCGGCGAATGTGAACGTTCAGGGATTTTTGGGCACGCATTGTCAGTTCCAACAAGAAAGTCAAGGTCTACATCGGGGCACCTGGCGCGGACGGGGGCAATGTTACAGACTACGTGCCGGTCTCCACGCTCAGCTCGATCGCGGAGGAGTGATGCTGTGGGATGCATCGTTTGCTTGTGGTGAGAGAATCCGTTTATTTGTGGACATACTCGCGATGTGGAGGTCATTCAACGGGGACGGGAGGGACGTGGTTCCGCCCCGTGACAATTTTTAAACTCCTGGCGGAGACGGAGCTGATTCATAGCGTTGTGTTCTGTTTTTATCTGGGGTGTAGCGAACGGGAGGTATGATATGGGTATCAAGAAGGCTCTCCAAGCGGCGGGCGGGGTCGGGTTCAGGTATCCGGCGTGTTCGGCGCATGCGTATGTGCCTGGGCGGCCTACATTGGCCGTCAGCAGGTCTCCTACGATGGGTGGGTCGTGCGGTGATCGGTGATTTCGGGTCGGGGGTCACTGACATCGAAGCAACGATTTGGCAAGCAAAGTGGTGGACAAACACGGTGCCAAATCATGATTCTCTTGGAGAGTGGACGGAAGGTGGGCCTTGTTTCCTTTTCTTTTCTTTTTGTCGCCGATGTTGTTTTTGTTTTACAGTCAGCGCTTGCAAAGGACTACAATCAACAAGCGACGTCCCGGCCCTGCTTGACATACCCACAGGATCACTTGGCAACGGTGCAAAGGGGGTTTACGGGCGAGCTTATTTCTGGAACATGGAGTTGAGGGTCGGGGTCTTTTTATTTTTGTTTCTTCTTTCATATCTGCACCGGTGACCAGGGGGATTCGTTTATCCACGGCGGTTGGCTGCACAGAGGCGAGTGGAGGGGTTCGAGGGTCAGATGCAGGTGATGCGACATGGAGTGATTCGCGGCTGTTTGTTGGAATCGAAAATAGCCACTGGTGGGCTTGGGAATTTTGCTTTTGCGTTGGGCCCGGTGATCGAGCGGCTTAAAATAAATCTCTTGGCGTTCCCTCGCATCTTGTTGCATCTCTCATCTCTGTTTCCGCTACTCCGCTCTGTCTGCCTGTCTCGTTTGCTCTCTTATTTGCTGGCTGGCTGGTGATGACCCCCTTTGTCGGACGAATAACGACAGAGGTGCAGAGATGGACGTACCCAGGGTAGACGGGGAAAAAGCTGAAGAGAGAGGGATTGGTGTGATGGGATATTTTTGCAACATGCCAAGAAGAAGAGTGACCAGAATTAGAACGAATGCTCGGATTTCCTTGGTACTCTTTGCCCTGACGGGTCCCAGCCCTGGGCACCGACGATGGCTTGGGTTTTCTGTCCCTCCACCCGTTCCATTTCTGCTCATCCTTGGCGTACTTATACTTGGAACCTCGGCTTTCTCATAAGTATTTATCTCACCCTCTCCTCTCCCTCTCTTCCTCCCACACCTCACCTCTTCCCCAACCATGAACCAAACCGTACACCGCCCACAACATCTCACCGATTCCTCCTGGAGGGTCCTCGACCAGGTCCGTATCGCACTCTCTCTCTCTTTATCTCAGTGTGTCCTGACTTGCGAACTATCAACAGGCTACATCTCCATCCCTTAGAGAGATCCTTGCCGCTTTCAAGTTCTCCAAAGGTCAAGACGGAGACTGTCAACTCCTCTTGGCCGTTCTAAATGCAAAGAGCGCGGAAGACCAGGTAATTGGTCTTTTTCATGTCTCGTTGTGAATCCCCACCAACATACCACGTTCCGTTGCGCAGCGAACTGCCGCGATCGCCAATCTCCATGCGCGTTTGCTTGAATCTCAACCGGACAAGTGTCTCACTACACCTTCCCCGCCCCCGACATATTCCATCCCCCATCTCCACATCCCATCACCCGTCTCTTCCTTTCGGTCATACTCGCCCTATTCTCCCTCTACCCAACACAGCGAAGCCTCTACCCCATCTTCCACTTACGAACCACCGAGATCGCACAAGATGAGCCCTCGGCCGGCCAAGAAATACCGCCGATCACCTTATGAGCGTCCCACCCAAATTGCTGACAGCGATGTTCGTTCTCGGGGTTCCAAGTACAACTGCGACTCGCACCGTTCCCCGTGTTCTTCGAATGGAACCGATGCCGCTTCCCCACGTTCCAGGGAGGCCATGTCTATCGGTACCCTTTTGAGTTCCCAGGGCGGTCTTCTAGATGACGATGAACGGGGCGTTAGTAGTGAGAGGAGCACCTCTCGCAGGCTCTCGCAATAGTTTACCGTTCGGCACAACGTTTACTTTATTTCAGTTTTGGGTCTTGATTTTTCCCTTGGCCATCCGCTCCTGGCTCTCTTTTCCCTTGCGTTCGACCATGCTTTGTGTGTCTGGTTATCTATAGTCCCTGTACTGTATACCGCATCTCAATCATCTCTCTCACCAGCCTTCCGCTGTGACACGGATCATCAAGTGTGATCGACAAGCCGGGCGCGTGTTGAAGTCTTCGCCTTGATCAAGCTCAAACTTCATGTCGAGAGCTCACAAGATTGGTGCGTTTCTTCCAGAGTAACAGAGAACGAGAAATTCGGTGAACGTGCGCACGATTAGGTTCACTTTTGTTCTGTCCTGATTGCGGGACTCTCCTCAATCTCCCGGTCGGTGACGAACAGACGGTGGTGTGTGAACAGTGTGCCCACGAGGAACCAGCGAGTTGTACGTCCAGGTTAGATGAAGCGCGTACTAAAGCACAGTCGTAATAAACCACGTCGCGTTTTTATATCCCTCGACAGCTTACGAGAACATCGAGATCACTACCCGTTCACATCCGGACGCCTTCCCTTCTGCCCTTCAGCAGAAGCGCAAGACTCAAACGAAGACTCATAATGCCGACGAGGTTAGGTTGAAGGTGAGTGAAGAGAGAGTTCAACTCTATCGACACGTCGACTGTTTCCATTTTTTTTCCTCTCGTAGGTGACTGAGTTGTGTCCAAACTGTGGGCACCTCGAGGCGTATTCAGAAGAAAAGCAGCTACGAAGTGCCGATGAAGGATCGACGATCTTGTACACGGTGAGTCCTGCAGGCTTTTCGGCGTCAAATAGAGAGAAAAGTCAAACCGACTCGGTCTCTCGTAGTGTGTCAAGTGCAAGTACGGATGGAGGGTTAACAACTAGTCAACCCGGTTTTCCGGTCACTCGGACATACACGCATTTGCGTGCCTGCGGAGTGCGGGATCAAAACGGGCAGGGTCCTCATAGTCACAAGTGGTCATTTCGGACGGGTTGCAATCAATATTAGGCCGATGAACGTCAAGGGCACAGATATGTTCTAGTGTTCTGAAACAAGTCGGAGGCTTGTTACACGTATACCCCGACAGTACAGAACATGGCTACCGTTCCGAAACCGCCGAGTACGCTTGCGAGGATGGCTACCGTCGATTCCTTGGCTATCCCTTTCGGCAAGCTAGAATGAGACGTGAGGACGTGAATTTACGGATGTCGACGAGAACTGACGTTGAGAAGTAGAAGGCGAGACCGAAAGTGAGTGTGAGGAAGATGAAGGCGAGGTAAGGTAGGAGCGAGACTGGGATGATCGGTCGGAATGGAGGCAAAGTTTTGTGGAGTTCCTGGAGGTTCCACGAGTTGGTTAGACCGAAGACTGGAGCCGTGGAGAGAGAGGTGGGGGGGAGAACAATACCTTTATCGTGGCATAATCAGCTTCGAGGGATGATGACATTGTCTGGAGTGGATCGGCCGTTCACTGTCGGATGTCGTGGCCAATTGGAGAAACTTGAAGGGAGTGCCGTGGCGGGGCGAGAAGTCATGTGATTCCCACGTGTATGCAATGCGTCGTCATCGCTCCCCTCTTCAACGCCCCCCTCTGCCTTTTTAAACACCGACCACCGCAGAAATCTTCTCCTCACCAAACCATCACCCTCCCCCGCCCACTCCTCGACCTTACCGAGCCACCTTGGTACGGTTTGCCTCTTTTTGGTTTTCTGATGCAGAGTCTGACGATATCCGCTTTTTTCGTTCTGTCCACAGCTAATCAATCATGTCCGCAGCTGAACGTGTTCAGAACCATCCCGTCTACGTCCAGGCCCAAGGGAAGGCCAATTACTACGTTAGCCAGCTCGATAAGGAGGTAATCAGCGATTCCGAAATTCCTCGCTTCGTTTTTCGCCTCCTCGCTCACACGATAACTGACAGCTCAACAACTACCCCGCCTTGAAGACTCTCGAGCAACGCACTCAAGTCCCCAAGGCTTACCTCGTCATTGGCTCCGTCTCTCTCCTCCTCTTTCTTCATGCCTTCAACTCGCTCGCTGCACCGGTTTCTAACCTCCTTGGTTGGGCTCTCCCCGCCTACTTGTCCCTCAAGGCCCTCGAGACCCCTGGACCTCAGGATGACATTCAGTGGTTGACATACTGGGTCATCTTTGGTTCCTTCACCTTTGTCGAGTCTTTCGCCCTCCGCATCGTTCTCTACTACCTCCCATGGTACTTCGCCTTCAAGTCCCTCTTCATTCTCTGGCTCCAGCTCCCCGCCTTCCGAGTATGAGATTTCCTTTTTTGGTCACTTGCGATTCGTGACTGATCTATCTCGTTTAGGGTGCTCAAGTCACTTATGGTACCCTTGTCAAGCCTCTCTTCCAGACTCTTGACCAGAAGAGGGTCGTTGTCACCAACCCCCAGACTACTACCTCTCAGCCCGCCACCAGCCACACTGAGTAAATGGGAGCGAGTGTAGTTTGATACAGGTATAACTTTCCGCCTAGGCACGGCTTATCCTCGTTCTTTGCGTGCCATCTTTTTTTTTCCTCGCTTGTTTCTTACATTGTGCCCTTGTGAATGACCATGATGCACCTTTGGACGTTGCGATGAACTGTACGAGTTTATACTAGTATCCTTAAAATCCACAGTCTGTTTATCGGCGCTCCCATCTACGGTCGTGCCTGAGAAGGCTAAAACAAACGATTACTGAGCAGCGGCGGGAATCAAGTTACTTCCTTCGTGGCCAGCGGTCTGGCGCATATTCCTTTGTCCTCTCTATCCTCCATGCGAAACCGATGCCAGACAACATCACTTCCTCTGTGAAGCCATCAGGAGAACATCGTCCAGAACGAGGGGACGTCATCCAACTCTACGATCAATCAGCGGCCTCGTCACGGTCTGCCGTACCCCTCCCGGCCGGGAGGTCGACCTCGACGGAAAGGTTCCAGCAACGAACGGGGTTCAGCGCGTTTTACTATAACCCCGTAACCCAAGTATGCCTGCTCGGTTTGGTGTGTTTCATGTGCCCTGGGTCGTTCAACGCACTTATATAATGGGCTCGGGGCGGCTGGGAGAGTTGATTCCACCGTGAATTCGAATTCAAACTCTGCTTTGTATTCTACGTTTGCCGTTTCTGCGTTTTTTTCTGGGTGAGTCTCGCTCTTCTGTTTAGACTGATCGGTGGGGTTTTTTGGGATCCCCTCCCCCTTTATCTATGTGCTCGTACGAGGTCGGCGATCAGAAATGGAGGCTAGGGATCTCCGTTTTTTTTTTTGTTTACATTTCGTTGCTTCGCCGAGAGGGAGAGTCATCTGTGACGGCCTTCTCTCGAGGGAACTCATACTTTCACAGTCCCCTCACCTCCGCTTTCGTCTATCCACTTCGCTCTTCGATATCTTCGATCTTGATCCGCGCTCGTGTGGAGTTTGGTTGGCTTACCCTATCGCTTATAGGTCTATCAATAACAAGTTGGGACCGCGTCTTTTGTTGTTCGCTGGGAGTCTCACTTATTCGTTCTATATTTCGTCTTATTTGTGAGTCTCGGCCTGATGTTTTGTCTAATGTCCAGCAATCACCGCCATATCCGTA
>Ga0307515_10025378_pt1 | contig 10257 bp, 8 predicted proteins | sample 17_EM_MG_FD_194513 | JGI IMG/M metagenome (GOLD analysis project Ga0307515, IMG submission 194513) | Populus trichocarpa ectomycorrhiza microbial communities from riparian zone in the Pacific Northwest, United States - 17_EM | ecosystem: Host-associated > Plants > Roots > Unclassified | place...
TTATATGATAAAAATAAAATTGCATCAGTCCTTGTGAATGTCTTGTGAAGTCTCTGAAGAACTCGTAGTGCATGGTTGATTGCAGATATTGGATCGGTATGTTTGCACTAGCACTTTGAAATTGTTATAATTTTATTGCTGATTCTGTGTATTGGTACAATGCTAACTGATGGGATGCTCAGGGCTGTTTGGTTTGGTCCTGCTTGTGTGAGTGTCGATATAATGAGTTCAGTTAGAATTATGGACTGCAGGAATAACCTTTCCAGAAGCAGCTTACTTCTAAACAAGGTAGCATCAAGAGCTGAATCTTTTGATTTGTTTTGGTTCAGAAAGCTGCTTATGATGCTGATAAAGTGTTCTTGGCTGCATTTGACAAATTTGATGCCATGATGCCCAAAGGCAATTTCTATGCACCGGATGGTGAGTAACTTATTTTCTTGACTAAAAATCAAGTGTCTTAAAGACATATACTAAATAAACCTGTTTAAAAAAGATTGAAATCAGAACAAAAACCAGATTAGAATACCCAACTTCACTGTTTTCTATAGAATGAATCACTACCAAAAAGCTAGATTTAAAACTGTGCTGATAAAAATCAAGCAATAAATAGATCAATAGCCACGCCAGCACCATGTGCTCTAATGTAAAAAAAAAATGACCTTGTAACTCATTCTTTCCACAAAATACTGCACATGCATTATCGGTACTGGGATCATGGCATTGCCAGCAACCATGAAAGTCAAGGACTCGGCCTTGGTCTTGGTCTGATAGTGTTTGTTGCTGCGCTCCCTGACTTTTCTGCTGAGATGCATTTGAAGTATACAAGGCTAGAAAGTTGGGAGTCTTATGTTGGGTCATGGGCAATGCATCTGGTAACGTTGGGAGGAGGGTGCTTCAGATTTTTGTGATGCTTAACAATATTGGGGTCCTCGTTGCTTACATGATTATCATTGGTATGTGTGCATATGACTTGATATTGGTTTGTAATTTGTTAATTATGGTTTTGCATTTTAATTTGTGGGTTTAAGAGCAGAGGACTCAATTGGTAATGGCTAATCTCAATGAGTAAATATTAGCTAAGCTATTAGAAATGGAAGAAGAGCGAGAAATATACCAATTATTTGTGGGTTGAAGATTGATTTTTGCGATGTCAGCATAAATTAGGGCATCAAACTCCTGGTTTTGGAGATGATAAATGGAATAGGATAATAAATAACATGCTCCATGAAAGGGCAATTACACTGCATGATGGCAACTGTGAAATTGCACACCATGTCTTAACTTGCCAAGTCAAAAATTCAGTGGAAGATGTGACTCGACAGTTTGATTCGAATAGTACAAACTTGCAGTTGTAGAATGAATTTTGTATCTTATGTAGACAAGTTCAAATATTCTTACATGTTTCAATTGTTTACATAGCAAGCTGATGTGTTGTCTGGAACATATTCAAGTGGAGTTCATCGGGTTGGTGTATTGGAGGAATGGGCGTACCTTTCTTCTTCTTTTCATTACCTTTCAAGAACTTGAGTTTTTCCTCATGTTATGCAATATCTAAAACCAGTTTTAATTTCATATTTGCGTGAGTTCTTATTGAATTCATCTTACTTTACAAGATAAAATCTTAGAGTAGCGTTTAACAGAAAGTAAGTCCTAGTTCTTACGTTCTCTTTAGCAAATACATATCATAAAATTCTTATAGAGAAGAAATATAAATATGTATGTGAAAAAATATAAACAATTTAACTATTATATAATGCGTGAAAGGTACAAAACACACTAGGAGCTTATGTCAACCCACGGAAAGATTGTTTGTGATGGTAAAAAAATAAATGAAAAAAATCATTAATAAAAAAAACATTGGGATCAGCATGGTCGACCAGACCGACTAGTCTCCCGGCCTATCTAGAAAACAATCCACTTTTCTCTTTTTCTGCATATTTTTTCTATGTTTTTTCTGCCCTTTTCTCTCACTTTCTTGATTTTTTTTGGAATTTTAGAGAAAACAAGTATTTTAATATTAGGTCAATATTTTACCGTGTAAGTTTACAGTCCGATATTAAGTGAAATTGTTGGGAAAACATGCAAGGGACCCACAAACAATTTTAAAATGGTCCTTGAATTTTTTCAGAACTTTTAAAATTATTTAGGGCTTGTTTGGCTAGACCCTAAAATAAAGGACAAGTTAAGGCTAAAAAGATGGCAGTAGGGCGTATTTGCCAAACACGCCATTATCTAAAAGTTAAAGGCATGAAAAATCCCTTAAGGCCGTGTTTGGCAAACACGTCTTAAGGACTAAAAAGATGAATTTTTCTATACTAAAATTTGAGCATGCCAAACACGCCCTTAAGGCTGTGTTGGGCTTAGCCTAGCCACATAGGCTGGGCTTACTAAGTCGAAGCCAACGCACAGGGGTTGACCTTAGGCTCAACCCAATTCGATCTTTTTTAGCCGATAGACAACCCAAAAGCTCCATTTGTTTTTATATGGAACCCATCAAGCCACGCGGGCTGGGCTGAGGCAAGAGGCCCAACTTTATTTTTTACCACTGGCCTGACCGAATGACTATTTTCTCTGGCAAAAAAGATTTCCAGCAATGGGTAATTATTCCATACACATTCTATCTTCATGCCCAACACTCAAAGGAAGGAAGGGAAGGGAGAAAATGTTACCTAGCCTGAGGGAGTGTTATTCGTTGGCTGATGGTGCTTCCATCGTAAGGATAATGGATGTTAGTGGATGTTGATGGTGGTCAACGGTGGCTGATGGAGAAGAAAGAAATAGTGGTGAGGATGGCTCGTGGGCTGGTCTTTGAGGGATGTTTTTTGCTAGAATGAGTTATGGGTGTAGTGTAGGGTGTTATCGAGGTAGTATATTGCTAGAATATGGGATGAAAGACGTGTTTCAAGCTGGTTTTCTCTTGTTTTTTCTGTTCTATTTTTTCTTTTTGTCTTTTCTTTTCCTCTCAGTTTTTCTTCCTCTTTTCTTCACCTGAACGTCATCGTTATTTTTAGGGGTGAAAGAGGTGTTTGGGGTCCCTTCCAGAATTCAATCCTAGCCAGGGATCTACCTAGACAGGATCCCAACCACTAATAACAACCCAACAACATGGTACTGTCAAACCAGGATGTCAAAGGTTGGTCGAGCCAATGATGTTGGATCAGCGTTGTAGCAACTATAAGGAGACCACTCAATGGGAGCTATAATGGGGCATGGTACAATGTCAGGGCTACCAGGGGAGCATGTCCTTTGTCTTACTTGAGGAATGAGAGAGCATTAAATGGCTCTCCAAAGAAGAGTATTTCGCTAGCTTTTCATGGGGCCAAAAGAAGAAGACAATAAACACTGCTAGACGATGCATCGTTTGACCTTTTTTTTTTGACCTGGCATTAACCAAAACGACATTGTTTCAAACCAAAACATGATGTTTTGGTTTGAACGCACCGTTTCATTTAAATAAAACGATGTCGTTTCGGTCACTTTAGATTTAATTAGGACATAAACCCTCCCTTTTGATTTCGTTCTCAATCTTTGAATTTATTCATTTAGACCCTCGATCTTACCCCTGCAAAATTTTAAAAAGACCCAATGATTTTAGTTTTTTTTCCAACTCGGTCCTTAGCCCTGAATATTTTTAATCCCGTCCTCAATTGACTTTTAAATTTATAATTTCTTCAATTTCACCTCTATTTTTAATTGAATTTGGTCTTGGAATACGCGTGCCTTTTTCAAAGAGATCTTTGGTCTTGAATTTCTTCAATTTAGCCCTTAATTGACCCCTTAAACTTTGATTTTCTTTCAATTTTGCCCCTAATTTCTTCCGATTGAGTTTGTAAAAATTGAATTTGGTCTTTAAAATTCCAATATTCTTAATCATGCTTCCAAACTTAATTTTTCACCAATTAAATCCTTAATAAAATTAATTTTACCCATTAAAAATCTAATTAAGTACTTGCACTTAATTAATTCTTAAACTTAATTAGATCTTTAATTAGGCTTATGATTAAATCAAATTGGCTAATTAAAAGTCTAATTAAGTCCTCAGACTTAATTTTATGCAAATTCATTTGATATTCACTCAAGTTAACCTTGAATCCACATTATTCTTCACATTTAAGTCCTTCAAGGGTGCAATTGAGTTTTAAAATTTTCACTTAAATCCCTCTTTAGCCTGTGTTTGTCAATCAAGTTATTGGTCTTCTTTTATTTATTTTTTTTGTATTTTATTTTTATTTTTAAAATGAAATGGATAATTTTTGGGAAAACTCAATATTAGGTTATAACAGTTACCTTCTCTTTACAATGCTTACGATAGAAAGTCTCGTTAGAGACTTTAGATAGTAATCTTGTATAAAAGAAAAGAAAAAAACGAAGTGGATTTACCAAATCAAGAAGTGGTTAATTCTTTTCAAAATGATAGGATATTCAAAGATATCTTTGAGAATGACAGATCTAACAAAAATGTTAGAAACGAAGGCTTAAAAGTGTACTTAGAAGGAAACAATACCAAACTATGTAACAGAGATAGGGCTAAAATATGCACTATTTGAAAGACGAAGACTCGAAGACACACTTATAAAGGAAGAGATAGGGCTTAAAGGTGTATTATCTTAAATGTAAGAGTTCAAAGACGCACTTAGAAGAATATAGTGATGAAAGCACTATGTAAAAGAGATAGAGCTTAAAGGTATGCTATCTAAAAGGCGAGGGCTCAAATGCGTACTAAAAATGGAATAAATAGGGCTAAAATGTGTGTTATCTGAAAAATAAGGGCTTAAAGACACACTTAGAAGACTATAATGATTGAATAACTTTATAAAAAAAGATAGGGCTCAAAGGCGCGCTATTTGGAAGACGAAGGCTCAAAGGCACTCTTAGAAGGGAAGGGATATGACTCAAAGACGCGTTATCTAAAAGACGAGGGCTCAAATGTGCACTTAGAAGGAAAAGGGATCGTAAGCACTCTGAAAAGAGATAGGTCTCAAAGGCTTGTTATCTAGAAGTTGAGGGCTCAAAGACGCATTTTAGAAGAAAATAGTGCTAAAGCACTATGTAAAAGAGATAGGGCTTAAAGATGTGTTATCTTAAAGGTGAGGGCTCAAAAGTGCACTAAAAAAAAATAGTACCAAAAACACTATGTAAAAAAGATAGGGCACAATTGAGTTCTATCTGAAAGGTGATGGCTTAAAAGCCTACTTAGAAAGAAATAGTGCCAAAAGCATTATGTAAAATGTATAGGGCTCAAATGCTTTGGGGTTAATATGCATATATTTTTACCTTAAAACATAGATCCCTTTTCTTCATGGACTCTATCTCTCAAAACTTCAATCCTCGTAGCAAGTTTTAATAGCTCCTTCAATTTTGTTTACTCAAGCCTTAACTCGTAAACTTATCCTTTGGGAAAGAGATGTTCATTTGATAAGGTCAAATGATCTTATCATACCCTATTATTTGTGGACTTTTAACTTTTCAAAGTTCACATGCTTATCATTATAACTATATGAGTATGTTATAACCACAACTTAGTATTCACCATACATGCTTCATAATGGTTTCTTCAAATGATATTGGAGGACTTAAACAATTTGCTTCTTGTTTTATATTCTTCTAGAAAAAGAAATTATATAGCCAGCCTTACTAGGTTTCTTGAATTGCCCCCAACTTGACCATGCCCTAAAGTACTTTATCACATTTTACTTGCTCAGGTTTTCTCAAGGATGATGTTATGCAGAAGAGTGTTCAGTTCATTATAAAATATTGCTTTCACAAGAAAATCTTTGGAATTTCAAAGCTATTACCAAATGCAAAAATTACTTTGATGTAAGTTTAAAACAAATTTGTTGTAAGAAATTCAAGCGATTCCTATGGGCAGGGTTTCATAAAGGTTGAATTTTTACGAGTTTTTCTGTTGGTGAAAATATGAAGTGACCTTCTATTTTCATGATTTTTTGTCAAAAGGCTCGTATTTTAACTCGAGAGTTTCAAATAAAAAAAATCTTTGAAGCATTCATTATATTTGTATAAATAATAAAACATAATTGTAGTCTTTTAGAGATCTCATTTTGCATGAGAGCATCGTTTACCAACCCAGATTGCTTGCTTTTGATTAGAAAGGAATTTATCAGGCACAGAATGTGAGCTTTGACTCTTGGTTGTGAAAGAAAAGGATATTTATAAGCTTAGAACATGTTTAAGGGATATCAAGACTAAAGATCACTAATGCTCGTTCTTAAGCCTTTCTTTTAGTCAATGGCCTTTTAGACTTAAGGGTTGACTTTGTAAAATTATTTTGACATGCCTACCAGTGTTGGGTTTGGACTATTTGATTTGAGCATCATAATCACACTCATTGATTTTATTTTTGTACAACATGCTCATTCTTTTTTAATCTTTGAATTTTTTTTATACCCCAACTTTAATTGGCAACCCTTGGACTTTACATTGATTATTGAAGATCATTTCATATAAGCTTGTGGTCAAATTGCTTTTTAAATCCTCGTATTTTTTCTAGTGCAGGATGTGATCCTAGTCAAGGTTTACTTGCAAGAAAAACTTATTAGGTTCAACGAGGACTTGCAAAGGATATTTTTAAGTATTGTGAAAGGATTATCATATGGTATTTTTCTTATTTCAAACTCATGCTTTTAGAATTAATAAGCTTTTGTTTCTTTCATTGTGATTAGTTGGATATGCAAAATCAAATTATGAATCATTATTTAGCCAACTAAAGCTCAACTTCAAAGTTATTTGAGTGGTTTTTTTGTTTATTTTTCAAGTTTCTAAATGTTTGGTCACCTTACTAGGAGATCACTTGAATTCTCAAAACTCATTTGTTAAAAATCAATCACCAATTTCACATTTGAATTTGTACTAATAACTTTGATTTCCCAAAAACTTTTTAATATTTTATGAAAACATAAAAACAAGGTTTTTTGAGCCCATAAGATCATCCAAAGTTTTTTTAGAGCTTATAAAAAAGAAAAAGCACACCAAAGAATTCATGGCCAAACTTTGATCTTTATTGATTTATTGACAAAGTACATTATGCATATTACTTCTTTACAACATCAGAGTTTACAGGTTTTGATACATCATCTCTGTCCATTATGGTCAAAATTAAGGCACCTCCAGAAAAGGCTTTATTCACCATATATGGTCCCCCATAGTTTGGTGCCCTTTTACTTTGATCTTCTCCCCATATTAGCAAGATTTTGTTCAATGCCAGGTCTTCTTCTTTGAATACCCTTAGTCTGAATTTCTTATTGTATGCTTTAACCATTTTGCTCTAATAAAACTGATGATGACAATTTATTATTAGTCTCTTCTCGCTAATCAGATTTAACTGCTCAAATTTTAGTTTTGCCCATTCTGAATATTCCAATTTTCCATTAATTAGAACTTTTGATGATGGAATCTTTACTTCTAAAGGCATTACAGCTTCCATCTTATGTACTAAAGAGTACAGGGTTGCACACATAGAAGTTCTGACTGTGGTGTAGTACATGTGAAGTCTATATAAAAGCATCCCGTTCCAATCTTTATAGGTGATTATCATCTTCTAGATGATATTCTTGAGATTTTTATTGGTTTCCTTAATAACACTATTCATATTAGGTTTGTAAGGAGAAGAATTAAAGTTCTTAATCTTTCACTTGGTGCAAAGTTCAGTAATCAGCTATCAATTTTTGTGAAAGCTATAACGACAAATTACATTCTTGTCATTGAACCTCTTGACCACCTTTTGTGTCACATATGCCTAAAAGTTGACTTATACCTATTTAGTGAAATAGTCGATGCCATCAAGATATATCTATGCTCGTTGCTGGCTTTTGGGTTGATTAGTTCTATAACATCAAATCCCTATATATCAAAAAGCCAAGGTGAGGTCATATTAAACAGGGGTGCCAGAGATGCATTTATTTTATCACCATATATCTGATACTTGTAGCATTTCCTAACATGTTCAACATGGTCCCTTTCTATAGTTAGCTAAAAGTATCAAGATCATTATATATATGTCCTGCCATTGTATGCTCATTAGTATGAGTGACATAAATTCCCTCATGGACCTCATGTAAAGCTTACTCAACCTTTTCCTCATTCAAACACCTAAGTAAAGTCATGTCGAATGACCTTTTATATAGGATTTCACCATCCAAATAATAATTCATCGTCATCCCTCTCAAAGTCTTTTCATCCTTCTTGGAGGCTCCAGGAGGATATTCCCAGTGCTGGATAAATAATTTTATATCATTGTATCATGGTTTTTCATTTGTTGTCTCTTCAAGTGAGCAACAATAGGCTTGGAAATTTCTGAATTTGATGTTTCTTGGTTGAATCCTACCCTCCAATATTGATTTGTGTTATTGAGGATAAGATGGCCAAGGCATCAATAAACTGATTCTTATCCCTGTTTATATAAGTGAATTTTATCTCCTCGAACTCACTTTCTAACTTTGAGAGGTAATCTTAGTATGACCTTAATTTGTTATCTTTAGTTTGGCATTACTCTTTCACTTGTCATATAAGATTGAGTCTTTGTAAACATCAAGTTTTTCAACTTTCAACTCCAAAGCAGCTTTTAGACCGATGATGTAAGATTTATATTCGACTGTGTTATTAGTGCATTCAACCTATAACCTTACTAAAAACATGATATTGTTTCTTTTCTGGGTGAATTATTACCGTTGCAGCCCTATTTCCTGATACGTGCACCACTTCATCAAAATACATGGTTCATCAATCATTCATTTCACCATCATCATCAACTTTACGACTTTTCTTGTTATGTAAACAATATCATATTTTGCTAATAACACTTTCCACCTTGCTATTCGACTAGAAAAAGTAGGGCTTTTCACATATATATTTGAGCGGACCTAGTTTTGATATCAAACAAATTGTGTCATACAATATGTATTGTCTGAGCTTTTTTGCACCCCATACTAGAGCACAACATGGTCTTTCTATCGCATTGTGGCCCAACACGTATCTTATAATTGGTTTTGTCACCGACAAATACAAGATCAAAGGTCTTTCAAGCATAAAAGGGTACTATTTAGAGGTGGGCTCTGTAAATACCTTTCGATCTTATCAAAAGATTTTTGGCAACCATTATCCCACACCCCTATATTTTTCTTTCTAAGTAATAAGAATATTGGCTCGCTGGTCACTGTAAGCTAGGATATGAATCGGGCTATATAATTCGAACGCTAAAAAAAACTTCTTACTTTCTTCTTTATCTTAAATGCCGACATATATTAGATTGCATTTATTTTGTCCATATCAACTTTTATTCCTTGACCATTTACCATAAAGCCCAACATTTTTCATGTTCTTACCCCAAATGAACACTTCATGGGATTTGGTCTTTGAAACTTTTACAAGTTCTTGAATAACTTCCTCAATACTTACACGTGACATGTTTATTTCTTTGATTTGGCTACTATATCCACTTCCCGATGCATCATATCATAAAACAAGGTGATCATTGTTCTTTGACAAGTGGCCTAGCATTTTTTAATCCAAATGGTATTATTTTGTAGCAGAACGTTCCTCAAGGTTTGACAAAGATAGTTTTATCAGTCTTCCTCAGCCATTCTAATATGATTATATCCTAAAAACTCATCCATGAATAAACAAGTGGTATTTTTATAGCGGTGTCAACTAAGACATATGTATAGGGCAAAGAAAAGTCATCATTTAGGCTTATCTTGTTCAAATATCTATAATACATACATACCCTAATCCTACCATATTTCTTGGGAACTACAACTAAATTATCCACCTATTGGGGATAATGGACTACATCCAAGAATCTTGCATCCCACAACTTCTGAATTTCTACCTTCATCTTGAGTAGTATGTTCAGGCGCATTTGTTTTGTTTTCTGTTTAACTAACTTACTTTATTCCATTAAGGGAATCTTGTGCACCACAATGTCAATATCCAAACTGGGCATGTCTGTATAAGTCCAGGAAAAAATGTCCATATACTCTTGCAATAAGGAGATCAGACCATCATTTTCCTTAGTCGTAACAAGAGTACTAATCTTTAATTCTTTCTTTTCTTATTTGGTACCTAAATTTATTACTTCTAACTCTTTCTTGGAAGGTTTCCAGAATTTCTCAAAATTTTCAACCAACCTGGTAAGCTCTTTTAGGTCATTTTCCTTCCATTCTTCATCACTCATTGCAATTATGTTATCAAAGTTTGGTCAATTACTCTTAGTGCAGTGGGTTTATGAATTGGTGAAAGATT
>Ga0307515_10025379_pt1 | contig 10257 bp, 5 predicted proteins | sample 17_EM_MG_FD_194513 | JGI IMG/M metagenome (GOLD analysis project Ga0307515, IMG submission 194513) | Populus trichocarpa ectomycorrhiza microbial communities from riparian zone in the Pacific Northwest, United States - 17_EM | ecosystem: Host-associated > Plants > Roots > Unclassified | place...
CATTGTTGAAATCACTTTCATGTATTTCACAAAACCGTTGTTGAAATCACTTTCATGTATTTCACAACATTAATCTAAAATCACTTTCATGTATTTCACTATTCATGTTTTTTTTCTATTTTTTTCATGCGAGTAAGATATTGATTTTGATTAAAAACAATCTGCATGATTCCAAAATAAGAAAGATTTTCAAAGATTTGATTCCACTTCACGTAGGATACATTCATGCGACTCCACTTCACGAGTAAACGGCATGAAACTCATTTTTTATCCTGGTCGACATGGTTTGACCCGTATTGAACCGGTGAACTCGGTTTTGGTAAAAAATGACAGGTTTGACCCAAAACGGCATGAAACTCATTTTTTACCCTGGTCGACATGGTTTGACCCGTATTGACCCGGTGAACTCGGTTTTGGTCAAAAATGACGGTTTTGACCCGAAACGGTCCGAAACTCATTTTTTACCCTGGTCGACATGGTTTGACCCGTATTGACACGGTGAACTCGGTTTTGGTAAAAAATGACGGCTTTGACCCGAAACGGCCCGAAACTCATTTTTTACCCTGGTCGACATGGTTTGACCCGTATTGACCTGGTGGACTCAGTTTTGACGGAAAGATGCGGTTGACTCGAGAAAAATATTTTTGAATTTTAAACTTTTTCTTAATTTTTTTGGATTTTTGTAAATAGAAATAAAATAACATTCAAGAAAATCTTGGTGAATCCAAAATTGGGTTACAACAAAATGCATAAATATTGAAGTTTGATGATCAATTAGGGACTTACTTGAAGAAATCCGAGACCAAGAACCAAAATGCACAAAGCGCGCAAATTAAAGGCTTGATTTTGAATCTGATGCGTTTTGGCACCAATTCCCACATAAATGAGACAATGTGTTTTGAGAAAAATAGCGTCGTTTCATACATTTCAAATAAAAAAAATGAAGCAAAAACGGTGTTATTTTGAACGGCACCATATGTCTTCTTCTTCTTCCTCCTCTATCATCGCCATCTTTCCCTTTAAAAAGACGCCGACACAACCCACACTTTCCACATGTTGGAGGGGCGGCAACACAGTGGCCGCCCCAGCCACGTCCCTCTCCTATTTTTGTCTTTAAAAACAGGGGAAGGGAAGAGGAAAAAAAAGAGAGAGAACAAAACGAGAGAGGAGAAGAAAGAGGGGAGCACAAGAGAGCAAAGAAGGTCAGAGAGATCGAAAGAGAAAAAACAAAACTGAAAGAGAAAGAAGAAGAACATAAGTAAAAAAAAATAAAGGAATAGAGAGAGAAGAGAGGAGAAGCACAGGGATATAGAGGAGAGAACCGAGAGTAAGAACATAAAAAAGAGAATAAGAAAACACAGGGGCTGGTGTCTTTACACGGAAAAAGAAGAAGCATTGCAGGCCCTGCCACCAAGCTTCCCAGCCGCCGCCGCCGCCGCCGCTGCGAGCCACCGTCAGCTCAGCAACCACGCTCCCTCATTCTAGGTAATCTTCTCTCTTTCTCTGTCCCTTATTATCTGTTCTCATTTGCATGCAGAACGTGAGCAATTCATGTTCTGCAGCAAATGAAAATAATTAGTTGGTTACTGTGTTGTGCACAGTAACCAGCTAATTATAATTTTGGACTGGTGCTGGCCTATTTTTATGTTGGGCCGGTGCTACCCATTTTTTTATTTTGGGTCGGTGCTGGCCCATTGTTATGTTGGGCCAGTGCTGACCCATTCCAATTAAATGTACTATAAAAATATAAATCCGGTATTAAAATACCCGGTTTTTGTCAAAACTTTCAAAAATACTAAAAAAATTTAAAAACAGAAAAAAATATTTTTGGGCATACGTCCAAGTGTCTCAAAGCTAAAAAAGTCATATTGTGTTTTCCATACACCAAAAAACAATGTTTTAGCTTGCGTTTTAGTTTTAATAACTAGTCTATTAAAGTCAAGAGAATATTGGCCAAAATTTCAAAAACAATAAAAATTTTGTTTTGTTTTGTTTTAGTATCAGGGATTACAAATTTAAACGTAAAACATATTCTTGATATTAAAAATGTATTTTTTTTATTAACGACATAGAACAATTAGGTTTTTACCCGATAAGATAAGGATCTCCTTACAGAGAGTGACTTTTCTTAAACTGTAGACAGATTGATAAATTTTAGACACCATTACCAGACCTTAGATTTTATCAAACAAAACAATGCAGCTTACCTTAAGTAGGGCGTAATTGGCGTGCTAATACCTTTCCTTTACGCAACCAATCTCCGTACCCCATTTCTACGACCAGTTAGGGTTCCTAGTAACCAGAATACTAGATGGCGACTCTCAGTCCATATTTTACTGATAAGAGACAAGAATTTATTGTCTCTCCATATTTTGCCAGAATAGACTACACATCTGTCTATTACATACAAATTTTCTAGGGTGGACAATCGCCGCAAAGCCGCATACGTGCGACATGATTGATCAAGAGTAATTACAACAGTTCATCTGAAATTTTCGTATGATTTTCTTATAGCATTGCTCTGAAAAATTACATGGATAAATATAGTCATGAAGTAGCATGGAAAAATGTGCTTAGATTTTGTGAAATAACATAGAAGTCACTATATTAGTTAGGTAAAAATATATCTCAAAAAAAAAAAAAAACCCACTAAATTGAACTGTATACCTTCCATTGATTCTAGGTTTGTTGCACCGAACCTGCAGACTGGAAAAGGATAAATTTACTCAAGGGCTTCAAACATGAAAAACGATGTTGAACGGGCAAGGGCATCAAACATGGAAGACGATGAGTCAAGTGCTCCAACAAGGGAAAAGTTATTGATGTAGGAAGTGATTCAGACATTGATAAGGATATTAGCAACTTAACTGCTTCAAACAAAGGAAAGGATACAGCAAGTACATCAAGTATTTCAAACCGGCCCGGAACTCAAAATTGAGATGACTAGCAAGATTTTGGCACATCTGCATAATAAGATGGATGGGCTGACCTCTCAACAGGACCGGGCTGATTGCTGTATATACAGGGTGCCCAAATCGCTTCGAAACGTAAATTGGAAAGCCTATACTCCACTACTGATTTCAGCAGGTCCTCTTCACCGCGAGACTAAAAGAATAGAGGCCATGCAAGATCATAAATGGAGATGTTTCAAAGAGTTTACTGGACAGTATGGGATGTATGAGGAGAAAATTAGGGATCTTGTGATCAGCATTCAGAATAAAGAAAAGCATATACGAATCTGCTATTCAGAGAAATTCAACCGAATCAGTAGCTGTGATTTCATAGACATGATCTTGCTGGATGCTGTTTTCATCATCAAGTTTTTGAATGAGTATCAACAGCCTAATCATTTTGAGCCCAGGATGATGTTTGATATACGAGAAGACTTGATTCTACTTGAAAACCAACTACCTTTCTCCATCATTTGGGATATATATCATGAGATCAATCGTGATCTCCAAGATGCAACATGGGAATCTTTTCTTGATCTTGTTACCTGTGTTTTTGGAAAGCACACAGGCGATATTGCTACGTTTCATTTTGAAAAGCACAAGTGTTCACATGTGGCGGAAACCAGACAGATTGTAAAGGGAAGCAAGCATTTCACTGATTTACTAAGGAGTTTTATGCTGAAGGGATCCATTGAACGAACTTATAGTTTTAATCCTATCAAGCTGAAATACAGTGCGGTCATGCTTCGCAAAGCAGGAGTGAAGTTTCAGGTCACCCAAGACAAATGCCTGGTCAACATAAAATTTGAGAAAGGAGTGTTGAAAATACCACGCTTAGAAGTTGATCACAGCTTCGAACGTCTTGTACGAATTAAATATCATGGCCTTGGAGCAGTGCTGCTACCCGTTTGAAGCTTATGTATGCAGTTACATTAAGTATAGGGACCATCTTATCGACAGTGCAGAAGACGTGGGTTTGCTAGTCCGAAAGGGAATCATTCTCCACTGGCTAGGTGACGATGCCGCAGTTTCAAATATGATTAACAACTTTTGCAAAAGTATTGGGAACAATTACACTTGTTTTGGTGATATCTCTCAAGATAATAAATGCCCACTATGAGAGCCGCTTTAACCATATGAAAGCAACCTTGAAACTTATACATTTCCCCAATATTTGGAGAGGTACGGCAACTGTTGCAGCAGCTGATCCTCACTTTCATACAGACTATAAGTTCATTAAAATCGTTATAATGATTTTATCTAGCTTGGTTTCATTGCTCCTGCGTAATAATGGATTGGATTGTTCTGAACCAATAAAATTATGGTAATCCATAGATGTTATGGATGAAAGCTAGCAATTTAGACTAAAATTTCTACTAGTTTTATCTATGATCTAACCTAAATATTACCAAAAAAATTAAATTTATTGGGTATGAGCTCAAATTAAATTAAAAACACAATCCAAGTACATTTCATGGTTCGTACTTGTAGAAAACAAATTAATTAAGAATATTTGAAGTAATTTTCATTTTAATTTTTTAAAAATATCCTTTAAATAAAAAATGTTTGAGATAAATTATATTTATAAATAGATAACAAAATCACCAAATCAAAGAAACAAGCATAAAAGCATAGATGGCATTCACATGATGTCAGAAGTAAAATGATTCGTTAACAGCGTGATGTTAAGCTGAATGAATAGCGAAGAAAACTTGATCCATGAATGAATGCTAGTTTTGTTTTCCGAGACATGCATCCTGATCCATGATTCTACAGCACCATACTTCTTCAGCAGCCATAGCTCAATTTTGTTCTTCTTGAAGCAACAAAAATAGATAGAGTTTTTGAATCTCCTATATTCATATGTCTGATCTAAATTAATTAAACAAATCGCTGCTACCAATACCTTATTAATCTTGATTTAACCTTGTAATTCATCGAACTTTGTTTTAAACATTGATAATTAATATCTTGGTGAGACCTGTTTGGGTCAGTATTAAGAAAACTTTTTTTAAATACTATTTAAATTAAATGATATCATTTTATTTTTTTAATCCAAAACAACATTTTAGATTGATATAAGTTAATCCACTAGTTGACTCAGCGATCTAATGGTCTAGGCTTAAAAAAATAAACTAAGACATTAAACAGAGAGCCGTACCTTTTTGTCCTTAACCAACTGTTCATTTCTCAATTATATTCTACACAATAAAAAAGATTGATTGGGTCTCTAATATTTAAAGCATTTCACAATTGGGTCCTTCCATGCACATTTACGCAGCAAAATGATGCTATTTTTGAAAAATTATTTTACATTAAAAAAAAGAAGCTAAAAGGGATAAGTTAAATACTCTATATACACTCACAATTTACTGCAGATTTGCAATGTAAATTAACTATTTTGCCACCGTCACAAAAAAAAAAAAAAAAACATTTATCTTTGTTATAGGAGGGTAATTTAATCTACAAAATTGCCATTAAATATTATTTTCATTTAATTAGCATTATGGAGTATTTTTCTCTATTTATGTAGAGCTTATGATTTTTTCTCTATTTATAGTCATACGATCGAGTATAGTTTATCTAAAATGTTCTTAATTTAAAAGGCATTTTAGGAAATTAATATAAAAGTTATTTGAAATATAAGATATTAAAGTAAAACCATAAAATTAGTTAAATTGAGATTCTACAGGAGGATTTGAAGTTAAATTACACGGATACACAAAGCAAGCCATTGCATGAATTCACCAACAGATTACTGTTGTCTCATGGAATTGTTGAGCATCTTGCTTGAAATTCAAATCAATGGATCCTTTTCTTTTCAATGAAGAGTATAAGCAAATATCTATCATCCCCAAGTTGCATGGTGTGATGGCAAAGAATTTAAGACTGCACAGCAAGTCTTGAATTCGAGTCGGGACGTGCATCTTTTGTAAGAGCCTAAAACAGCTGAGATTTTACTCGCTCATTTGGGCCCACAAAATACGCTTTCCGGAGATGAGGTTTTCTGGAATCCAAAAAAAAAAAATGAATATCTCTCTCTATGACTTGCAAACATACCTACATTCAAACCATTATAATTAACCAATAGTGAAATTAAAAATTCAATATTCAATGCAAAGATTATAAATAATAATGGATGATAAAATTAAAAAAAAAAATTAATATTTAACATGAAGATTGTAACTATCACCATTTAAATATTCATAAAAACAGAACGTGTTGAAAGTATTTATTTATTTATTTGAAAAAAATACCTAAAATGATGAAGGTTACCTATTTCTAGCCGAAGACAGCTAATCATTCAATCCAATTACCTGTCCACTATCGTATCCATTTTTTTTATTTTTTTTTGTGTTGATTAATGAGTCTTTGTCAATCAATTCTAGATAAAAGAGAAGATGAACGTGAAAATGGCAGATCACACAAGAAAACACTTGAGCTGGCGATGAACTGACGACTTAGCATGTTTTCGTCGATCCCTTTTTCTTTAAAGTTTAAAGGGTAAACACAAAGTCAAGTAGATGGAAAAACGTCAACTACTTAATATGAATGTAGAGGCACATCACATATTAATTAATTATTAGGTGGTGGTATACTGATAATAGTTTGGAACTAAAAGGTTTGCTTTCTCTGTGGTTTCAGGTTCGAGCCCTGTGGTTGCTCCTATGATGGCCACTGGAGGCTTACATGGTCGTTAACTTCAGGGCCCGTGGGATTAGTCGAGATACGTGCAAGCTGGCCCGGACACCCACGTTAAACTAAAAAAAAAAAAACATTGCTACAGTTTATAAGAATTAAAATATAAAAATAATAAATCATGTAGGTGGTGGCCCAGTGGTAAGAACTTGAGATCAAGAGGTTTGCTTCCTCTGTGGTCACAGGTTCGAGCCCTGTGGTTGCTCATATGGTGGCCGCTGGAGGCTTACATGGTCGTTAACTTCAGGGCCTGTGAGATTAGTTGAGGTGCGCGCAAACTGGCCCGGACACCCACATTAAACTAAAAAAAAATATAAAAATAATATGTATATTTTTTTAAATCATTTTATGATACCGTGTCCATGTGCACATATATTTATATATTGTCATTACGCATAGAAAACCCTCTTGCAATAATGAAGTAGGAGAAGTCTTTTAAAAAACAAAATTGTCTATAGAGTCAATTGAACATGATTTATGATTGTTGATTTTTAATTTTGATTCATAAAAGTTATTTTTCATAAATAACTTATAATATTATTAAGGAAATAATCAAAATAAAAATATTCTTAATTATTTCCTAATCAATAAAAGAAAAAAGATCAACAAATTAAATAACTCAAGAAAATCACAAATTTAATTCAAGGAGATTATCAAGCATTTTTTATAATTTATTTTATTAGATTTTTCTACATATTTTGCAATACGACCATATAAACTCTATATGAATTGAAAGTAAAATATACATTAAAATATCGAATAATAATATCATTTTCTATTCTAAATTTTTTCTAAATTAAAATGATTTTAATTAGAAATATATATGATAAAAATGATTCAAATCAATTTTTTTAAAATTGGGTATAAACATTAAAGTTAAAAATTTAACTTTTGAATGAATCAAAACTTTCACTCAATTTTGTAACAAGCTTTGAATTCAAATCAAAAGTTATTTCTAACTAAACATGTCAATGACTTCTTTAAAAATTAAATATTAAATAACTCAGATCAATTTATAAAAATTATACCAAATAAAATGGAAGAATTATTAATCACCCATCCTTGCAAACACACCAAGCCAAGTTTGTCTAAAGTCCCTTTTTGCTGTTGGATCATTTTGCTGTTGGATCATTGATAGCAAGAAAACATCATAATTTTTCATCATCTAAATTATTTTTTGTAATGAATATCTCTCTATGACTTGCAATCATACCTACATTCAAACCATTAAAATTAACAAATGATGAAATTATAAATGCAATATTCAATGCCAAGATTATCATAGCGAAATTAAAATAAATAAATAAAATTATAAGAATTATATGCCAAACCATATAATAATAATAATAATAATAATAATAATAATAATAAAACATAAACTCAATTTCAATGAAAAATTATCCAAATTAGAAAAGCTTGGTTGTACCATATACACCTAACACATAATGGATTTAAAAATAAAATTATTATTGATCCAAAAACATTTCTCAGGGATTTTTTATAGATCATCATCTAAAAAGATATATAAAAGTAAGAACTATTTGTTAAAAATCTAATTCCATAAAAAATATTATTAGAATTTACTAAAAATCTGATAATATATTTTTTAGGGTCTGCTAGCTATAGTTCAGGGATGAGTTGAGTCCTAGCATAATTAGCTTTATTTTAAATAAGTATATGGAGTATTGATTTTTTTTTTTTGAAAAAATATTAACATCGATTAAATGAGCATAGTAAAAATATTAAACGCGTAAAAAATATTTTTTTTTATATATATTATTTAGACAAAACACCGACAAATGATGAAGGTTACCTATTCTAACCTAAGACAGCTAATCATTCAATCCAATTACTTGTCCACTATTGTATCCAGTTTTTTGTGTTGATTAATCGGTCTTTGTATAAAAGAGAAAATGAATGTGAGCTGGCGATGAACTGTCGACATGCATGTTTTCGTGGATGTTTCTTCTTCTTTTTTTATTTTTTTTTTTAAATATAGTTGTAATTCATTTTCAAAATAATATTTACTTATAAATATATTAAAATAATAATTTTTTATTTTATAAAAATTATTTTTAATATCAGTGCATTAAAATAATCTAGAAACATCAAAAAATATTAATTTAAAATAAATAAATAAAAAAAAAATTTAAATTTTTTCAAAAATATTTTTAAAACATAAAAATAAAAAAATAAAAAAAATCAAGTAGATGAAAAAAAGTCAACTACTTAATATGAATACAGAGGCAGATCACATATTAACATTGCTACAATTTATAAGACTTAAAATATAAAAAAAAATTAAAAAAAAAAACTCATTTTATGCTACCGTACGTCCATGTGCACATATATTTATATATTGTCATTACCAATAGAAAAAACCTATTGCAATAATTAAGAAAAGGAAGAAGTAAGAGAAGTCTTTTTAAAAACAAAATTGTCTATTGACTTAAAGTCAGTTGAACGTGATTTTTAACTTCGAATCATAAAAGCTATTTTTCATAAATAACTTATAATCACATAAATGTTCTAGATTATTTAATCAAGAAACTAAATAATTCAAGGCAATCAAGAATTTATTTCAAGCTAGGAGATTATCAATTATTTTCTATAATTATTTTATTATATTTTTCTATATATTTTGACTATATAAACCCTATATGAATTGAAAGTAAAGTATATATCAAAGTATAAAATAACAATATCATTTTATATTGTAAATTTATTTTAATTTAAAATGATTTTAATTTGAATACAGAGGCACGTCACATATTAACATTGCTACAATTTATAAGAATTAAAATATAAAAATAATATATTTCTTTTAATAATCATTTTATAATACCGTGTCCATGTGCACATTTATTTACATACTGTCATTACCAATAGAACAACCCTATTGCAATAATTAAGTAAGAAAAGTCTTTTTTAAAAACAAAATTGTCTATTGACTTAGAGTCAATTGAACATGATTTATGATTGTTGGTTTTTAACTTTGAATCATAAAAGTTATTTTCATAAATAACTTATAATATTATTAAGAAAATAATCAAGATAAATATTCTTAATTATTTACTAATCAATTAAAAAAAAGAGATCAAAAAATTAAACTACTCCAGGCAATCAAAAATTTATTTCAAGGATATTATCAACTATATAAACTCTATATGGACTGAAATATGGACTGAAAGTAAAATGTACATCAAAGTATTGAATAATAACATTATTTTTAATTCTAAATTTCTTCTAAATTAAAATGATTTTAATTAGAAATATATTTGATAAAATCAGTTTTTTTTTAATGTAGTATAAACATTACAAATTATAAATTTAACTTTTTAATGAATCAAAACTTTCACTCAATTTTGTAACAAGCTTTTAATTCAAATCAAAAGTTATTTCTAACTAAACATGTTAATGACTCTTTTAAAAATTAAATATTAAAGAACAACTCAGGTCAATTTATAAAAATTATGCCAAACAGAATGGAATATATATGTATGTATTGTTATTAATTGTTAATTACCAGTTCTTGCATATATATATATATATATATATATATATATATATATATATATATATATATATATAGGGCTCTAAAAGGTGT
>Ga0307515_10025380_pt1 | contig 10256 bp, 6 predicted proteins | sample 17_EM_MG_FD_194513 | JGI IMG/M metagenome (GOLD analysis project Ga0307515, IMG submission 194513) | Populus trichocarpa ectomycorrhiza microbial communities from riparian zone in the Pacific Northwest, United States - 17_EM | ecosystem: Host-associated > Plants > Roots > Unclassified | place...
AGATGCCTAAATGCATGGCAAATGCCTCCTTTTATAGGCCAAAATTTGGAACTATTGATTTGATGACTAATTGTTGAGTGGGTGGCCACATCTTGACTTGGTGACAATCCTTATCTTCTTGTCTGAATAAAATGTCATTGCTAACGTCAGAATTAGAATAGATAATCCTCATGAAAGTTCTAGGAAATTGTCTCAGCTTTCCAACAAAAAATGAATCGATGCATTTGGACTTCTAGAACTCAAGATATGGGTTGAACACTGAACAGTGTTTGGGCTGCAGGACATATTCTGACCTCTCCGTTGTTGCTACAATTTGAACTTGAAAACAGCCTTTTTGAATCTTGGACTCCTCATGAAAGTTTTAGGCCTGTATCTTAGCTTTCCATCCATAAAGACCAGACCTAAATCCAAGTTCTACAGCTCCAAGTATGATCCAATAACCGAATAGTGTTCTAGTTTGGACTGAACCAGCATCTCTTTTCTAAGCCTGCCCCACTCTTTGTCTTCTCAATTTCAGTAGTTAAACTCATCAATCAATCCTTTGATTTATGTGATAGGCCTGCATTTAAGATGAACATTTACTATAAATTAAAGGTATCTTATAGTATCAGACTTGTTATTATAAAACATGTTTTAGTTAAGGAGTTATTGATACTTTAAATGCAAAATGATGATATAAAACCTTGATAAAAATGCTCTTTTAAGTACTAATCAAGCCCTACAATTTGCATGCATAGAATCTTATTGAAAAATGATGCCAAACCCATGAGAAAGCCTCAACGTAAGTTGAATCCAGCCATGAAGAAAGTGGTAATGAAGGAAATTCTAAAACCACTTGACCAAGGAATCATCTATCCTATATCCGACAGTCAATGGGTTAATCCAGTACATGTAGTTCCCAAGAAGACAAGTTTGACCCTTGTTTCCAATGAACAAAATGAACTCGTTCCCATGAGAGTTCAGAATGGGTGAAGAATATGCATCAATTTTAAGAAATTGAATGTTACCAAAAAAAAAATCATTTCTCAATTCCTTTCATCTATGAAATGCTTAAAAAACTGGCAAGTAAGTCATTTTCTGTTTCTTAGATGAATTTTATGGTTATTATCAAATTGTTATAGCTCAAGAAGATCAAGAAAAAACAACTTTCACTTGTCCATTTAGAACTTTCACTTATAGATGTATGCCTTTTAGATTGTGTAATGCTCCAAGTATGTTTTAGAGATGTATGATGAGTATTTTTTTTCTGAATTGATTGAAAATTGCATTAAAATTTTTATAGATGATTTTACTATTTATGGCAATTCTTTCAATCAATGTTTAGATCATTTAACCAAGGTTTTGAAATGATGCATTAACACCAACTTGGTTCTAAATTATGAGAAATGCCATTTCATTGGCCAATATGAAATAATTTTGGGTCATGTAGTTTCAGATAGAGGTATTGAGGTTGATAAGGCCAAAGTTCATTTAATTACGAGTTTACCATACCCTACTAATGTTAGGGACATTTGTAGTTTTCTTAGCCAATCAGGTTTTTATAAGAGGTTCATCAAATATTTCTCAAAATTTATACAACCATTGTTAAGGTTATTACAAAAAGATGTACCATTTAACTTCAAGGAAGATTGTCATCTATCATTTGATAAATTGAAGACATTACTCACTTCAACACCAATTATACAACCACCAAATTGGGATATGCCCTTTGAGATCATGTGTGATGCGAGTAATTATGTTGTGAGAGTTGTACTTGGCCAACAAAATGGAAAGAAAAGTCATGTCATTTGCTATGCGTCAAGTACATTGAACTTCGCTCAATGCAACTATTCAACCACTTAAAAGGAGATTTTAGCTATTGTATTTGCCTTAGACAAGTTTAGATCATACTTATTAGGACATAAAGTGATTGTTTATTCTAATCATGCAGCTCTCAAATATTTGTAAGCAAAGAAGGAATCCAAACCGAGACTTATATGTTGGATTCTTTTGTTGCAAGAGTTTGATTTGGAGATCAAGGATCGAAAAAGAGTTGACAATTTTATGGTAGATCATTTAAGTAGGTTTGTGCATAAGGAAGATTCATTGCCCATTGCTGAGACATTCCCTGGTGAGCAGCTACTGCATCTGCAAGGTAAGGAACCTTGGTTTGCTTATATGGTAAATTTCATAGTTACTAAAAAGTTACCTAATGATTTAAATAAGGTAAAGAAAAACAAAATAAAAAATGACTCTAAGTATTATATATAGGATGAACCATACCTTTAGAAAATAGGTTCTAATCATATTATTCATCGATGTGTAACTAACGATGAAATTCATTCCATTATTACTTATTGTCATAGTCATACATGTGGAGGATATTTTGTGCCCAAAAGAGCAGCTAGGAAAATCTTAGACAGTGGGTTTTTTGATAAACTCTTTTTAGGGATGCTTACCAATTTTACAAGAGTTATGAAAAATGTAAAAAAAAAAAAAATGGGTGGTTTATCCCATAGGAATGAAATGCCACAAACTCCTATTTTTTTTATGTATGGGGTATGGATTTTATAGGGGACCATTTCCAAGTTCTTTTGGTTTTCTTTACATTTTGCTTGTTGTGGATTATGTTTCGAAATGGGTAAAAGGGAAAGCTACTCGTAGTAACGATTCTAAGGTTGTTGTAGGATTTCTCAAATCTAACATTTTTAGTAGGTTTGGAATTCCAAGAGCAATGATAAATGATCAAAGCACCCATTTTTATAACCGAATTGTTGAAGCATTAATGCGGAAATATGAAGTACACCATCAAGTAGTCATAACTTACCACCCATAAACCAACGGACAAGCTAAGATTTCAAACCGAGAAATAAAACACATCTTGAAGAAGACAGTGAATCCCAACCGAAAAGATTGGAGCCTATGTTTAGAGGATGCACTTTGGGCATACCGCACAACATACAAAAATCAAATTGGGATGTTGCTACCCAATTTTTGACCCAATGTTTTGATAAATATTTGAAAAAACAAAAAAATAGAAGAAGAAAAACAATGAAAACCCAAAAAAAATGCATTCTTGATATATTTACATTGTTTTTAGCATTTTTAATGTCATTTCAAAAGAATTTAAATTTTAAAGGTCTTTTGAACGTGTTTAACCTTTAACACGTCATTTTTAAAGTTATTGATTTTTCTCATTTGAGTCCACGTTGATATTGCTCGATTTTAGATAAGTCAAAATACATATGGTTAACCAAGCATTTGGGAAAAATGAGTCCTTTTCTATAAATAGAGAAGGAAAAATCGGAGCTAAAAGGGGAGGAAAATTTTCTAAAAAAATAGAGAGAGGGAAGAGCCATTCGATGAGGGTTGAAGAAAAAACATAAACCTAAAACACCTACCAAAAAACCGCCGCCCCCCTGACTTTTGGCCATGAACCAAAGTTCCCTCTCTCGCTCCACCCTTACTCTCCCTCACGAGATCTCCCCTCTCTCAGCCACCCAGCCCTCTTTATTTCCCCTCACAGACCGACCTCTATTGTTTCCACAAAGACCCGATAGACCCGGCAACCCCTTCCCCCCTAAACCAACCGGCTAGCTCACCAAGACCGAGTCAGATCCTCCAGCAACATCCCAAACACAACGGCGCCCATAGATCCAGATCTATCCACTTTCTTCCTCCACCTCCTCCCCGCAGACGCCGTCCCCTTCCTCATCAATTGGCTCTCATTCTTTGGTTCAGTCTCATGTAGAAGATTTGGATTGAGATCCAACCACCAGATCTGCCATCGGCAGAAGAAAAACAAACAGAGAACGGAAAAGGCAGAGAAGCTGGACAGATCTAAAAAAGATTAAAATCAATTGTTGTTTGTGTTTCTTTGTTTGGCAGGTGACGGTGGCCCTCATCGCCGGTAGGGAAGGGAAGAGCGGAGGTTGTCATTCCAGATCGCGCCCGTCCTGTGGATGTTCTTGTGGTGGCACGTGAACCCACGCGCTACCAATGGCGGTGGCACGTGGAGAAGACGCGCTACCACGGTTCCTGCAGTTTCAGAAGGCCTCCTCTGTAATTCTTGGATTTTTAGGGATCTGTTTTGTATTTTTACATGCTGGAATATGTATTTAAATTACTATTATTTTTTTAAAAAAATTATGTTATGTTGTAAACATGCAACCATGAGAAAACTAGTGAAAAGTGGTGTGTGTTTGTGTTGTTACCCATTTTTTGGTTCCCACACAAAAAATAAAAAAAAATACATATCAAAAAATAGATATACAAAAGGAATCCAAAAAAATAATAAGAGTGAGAAAATGATGCTGGAACGCCCATAAAATGGCTAGAAATTGGTTGAGGAGGTTCAAAAATACAAGAATTGAAATTTGACAGTATATTTTTAACTGGTGAGAGCCATGTTGACAAGGAAAATTCAATTTGAGGAAGAAAAGTCTAAAATCAGATGTTTATGGACTCAATTAAATTTTATCTAAGGTTTAATTGAATTTATGGAGGGTTTGATAGCAAGAAAAATTGATTTTTAAGTCAATTTAGGCTTTTATTGGAAGAAATTAAAGTTCTAGGGTCAAATTACAATTTTTAAGAATTGATTTAGTCAAATCAGGGGCTTAATTGCATATTTATTGAAGTTTGATGGTCAATTAAGAACTTGATTGAAACAATCCGAAACCAAGGACCAAACAGGAAAAGGCATAAAAATCAAGGGATCCAATTATAATTTTTTCAGGGGTTTGATTACAAAATTGTGAAACTACAAGGACCAATTCAAAATGGCCATTTGAATTGGAGAAACATAGAAGTTTCATGAACAACTGTTCATCATCTTCTCCTGCAACAGTTTCAGCAATAAAATGTTGGAGATGTTTCACCATTAAAAGCATTGAAATCTGTCGTTACCAGTGCAAGGTTGTCTCTGCCTTATAAAAGCAGAAGAAAAGAGCAGCAAGAGGAGGAGGAAAGAAAAGAAAAGGAGAGAGAACAGGGAGAATAAAAGCAGAGGGAGATGTGAAGAAAAATTGGGGACAAAGGAAAGAAAAAACAGAGGGAGAGGGGAACGTAAAGTAGATAGGAAAACGGGAAGGAGCTTGTTTTAAAACAGGGGAAGAACACCTGTTGGTGGCCATCATCTTTTTCTCCCTAACTGCGAACCGCTGCCATTCTCCATCACAAACACACCAGCACTGCCAACGCCATCATCATTTTTCCTCAGCTCACCATCTTCTTCCCCCGCTGCAACACCATTGAAGAAAAGGCAGAAACATGCGCCTCTGCACAGACAGGAAAAACAGCAGCAAAACACCACCAGTAGTACCGCCTTCAGAGCCACCGCAGCACACACCATAATAGCATCGTGAGAAACTGAAGAAGAAAACAGAAACAGAGGAGAACATAGCAGAAGAAAAAACACAAAGAAGAAGAAGAAGAAAGGTCGACTACCATCCAAGCCATTCTTCGGTCAGCAACCGCCAGCAGCACCGCCTTCAGAGCCACCGCAGCACACACGACAACAGTACCGTGATAAATAGAAAAAGAAAACAGAAACAGAGGAGAATAGAGTAGAAGAAAAAACAGAGAGAAGAAGAAGAAGAAAGGCCGACCACCGTCCAAGCCATTCTCCGGTCAGCAACCGCCAGCAACACCGCCTTTAGAGCCACCGCAGGTCAGCCTTTTTCCCCTTCCCTTTCTTCTTCTTCTTCTTCTTCTTCTTCTTTTTCTTCTTCTTCTTCTTCACTCGGTCTCCACTGTTCGGCTAAGGAACAGTGGAAAGTGAATTATAATTCACTCTCCACTGTTCACGTAGCATGTGAATAGTGGAGAGCCATTGTTCATGGCTGGGCCAATTCTGGCCCAGCCCGCATAACTGGGCCGGCCCAGCCCACATCAAAATAGTTGGGTTGGGTTCGGCCCAATCCAAAAAACAAACATTTCGAAAAATTTGTGATTTTCCCGAGTATTTTTCTACTGAGTTTTGCTTAATATTGGTTTGTGTTTTTATACCGTAAAGATACAAATCCGATATTAAAATACCTAGTTTTTGTCAAAACATTGCAAAAATAATTATAAAACAAAAAAAATTTTATTTTCATACATACGACCAAATATCTCAAAGAAAAAAATCATATTGTATTTTCATACAATAAAAATTTAAAATATCTATTAGCATGCATTTTGGCTTTAATAACTAGTTTATTAAAGTCACGAGAACTAGGCTAAAATTTTAAAATTTCCAAAAAAAATTATTTTGTTTTCTTTTAGTATCTGGGGTTACAACCTTATACGTAAGACGTATTTCGGATATTAAATTCTTTTGTTGACATTAGAACGGTTAGGTTTTACCCGATAAGATAAGGATCTCCTTACCGAGGAGAACTTTTCTTAAACCACAGACAAACCAACAACTAGAAAACACAACAAGACCTTAGATTTTATCAGACAATTAAACAATGCAGCCTACCTTAGGTAGGGCGTATTTGGGGTGCTAATATCTTCCCTTTACGCAACCAGTCCCCGTACCCGATCTCTAAGACTGGTTAGGGTTCCTAGTGATCAAAATACTAGGTAGCGACTCCCATTCCATTTTTCCACTAATAAAAGACAAGAATTTCTTGTCTCCCCGTATTTGCCAGATATAAGATATAATACATTTTGAGGGTTGATGTTTTCGCCGTGACGTCGCACATGTGCGACAGTTTGTATTTTTTTTTTTGTGTTTTTTTATGATAAAACTAAAAGGAAAAAAATTCATTAAAAAAGACAAAATAAGAATTTAATGTTTTGATTTGCTCACGATTGAGGATTACGAGCTTATATGTAAGACGTACTCTTGATATCTGATGAAAAGACAACCTTTAAAACTTCTATAACATATCAAAATCACGAAGCAGTTCACCTCAGGTAAGGTGTGCTAGGGGTGCTAATACCTTCTCTAGCCACAACCAGTCCCTTACCCTTGAATCTCTGACAAGACCAGTACATTCGGGTTTTCTAGTAACCTTCAATCAAATACTAGTTGGCGACTCCCAAATCAGTAAACAAACGAACAAAAATCGCCATTGACGCCACGCGGGGACGTGCGACATGGGGTGTCACCGATAGGTTGGTTTTCGGTAAGTTATGTCATTTACCGATTGAAATTGTACATCGTGCCTTCTGGGCAGTGAAACAATGCAATCTTAATGCTAAAAAGGCAGGAGAAGAACGAAAATTGTAGGTGGAAGAACTTGAAGAAATTTGATTGGAAGCATATGACAATGCAAGTTTTTGTTCACGAACCAAATATCTTCACGATACGTTTTTGCAATGCAAATGATTTTTTGTTGGGCAGAAAGTATTACTTTTCAACTCTGGATTGAAATTCATGCCTAGAAAATTATGTTCTAGATGGATTGGACCTTTTGTTGTTTTAAATGTTTTTTTCTCATGGTGTTATGGAAATCCAAAATATTGAAACTAACAAGGTTTTCAAATTGAATGGCCACAAACTTAAGCCTTTTGTTGAGAATTTTGAAGGCATTACTGAGAAGGAAGTAAAATTGGTCGATCCAATCTATAAGGATACATGACATGAAAAAAACTTTGTCTAGCCAAAGACAATAAAGAAAGGCATTTTAGGGAGGCAACCAAACATAGAGACAATCTACACACAAAAAATTTATAAATTGCAAAATACAGAATTTTCTTTTCAATTTTATTTTCTTTTCACATCTGATCTGACTTACTACCTTACCTTTTGTGCAGCTTCCAGCAGCAAAAGCACCCCTGCCAGCACCATTTCTTTACTATGTCATATTGCACCACTCCTTAGCAGAACAAGGCAACACAACAACAAATAGAGGAGAATCCAGCAGGTTATGAAAAATATGAAAACACATTATAGCTAGTGCAAACCCAACATGTCATCAAACACAAAAATTCAAAGAAGTTTTCTTTATTTCCCCATCTCTCTTTGCTACATTTATTAAGGACAATGTCCATATTAACTATGAGGGATTTGGGGCTATCTATTGTTGCATTTCTAATATGATTTATTTTGGCATTTTAAATATACCTGCATCTTGACAGCAATTTAGTCTTTAAGTGGTTGTGTTGCATTTCTAGTAAAGCAGAAATTTGTGTTTGAAAATTCAGCATATTTGAATGGAAATTTTTGACATGTGGTGCTTTTAAATGTTTTGGATGTTAATTTTTTTGGGAGGATTTACTGAGATGTCTGTTGCAAAACATAATTTTCATGTTTGTGGGATCGAGATATTTTTTGTGGTAATGTTATTTCAATGTCTTGATTGTTAATATCATTAATAAATTTCCAATTGGGTTCATAAAAAATCATAACATGATTGAATGGTGATCTTGCTTTTTAAGATTGTTTAGTCAAGCTATTTTTTTACGACTAAAGTAACTAGATTCAGCAGACACAAGCTTGTGAGACTTTTAGTCTTATGACCGACACATCCATATTGGTCTTTATTTTCCTTTCATGTGTGATTTTATTCCATTGGTTTTGTTTCTCTCTAGAACTTGCTCTAATTCTCGTCAAGACCATACTTTTAAATGCATACATGAACATGATTAAGACATTCTTTTTTTATATACCTTATATAGCCTAGCAACCCACCTTTGGATAAATTTTCCATTTGAGATCCTATTTAAGCTGATAGACTTTTTCTTTGATTATAATCCCGCATTACAAGTCGTAAACCAAACAATGTCTTACCCAAGTTGTAGAACTAATAGAGCATCATACATAATTATACAAGCATGGAAATACAAGAAATAAGTGTAGGGTGTCTTAAATTCAGAGGGGCTATGTTAAGTGCAGGGGAACAAGCTTTTACTTTGAAAAACAATGTAAGCCACATTATATTATGATGGCAAATTAAGGAATTTTTTCTAATTTTTATATCTTTGATTCCTCCAAAAACAATTCTAGTGAAGGTTTAAAGTTTTAGAAGGGAAAAAGATCGTCATTTAGTTTGAACCAAAATTTTGTTCTATTAAACGATGAATATTCCAATAAAAAAGGTAATATAGCTTTAATGTTCTCCAAGTTCAAAATGGTTGGAGGGAGTTCTTAAAATTTTATGTCTTGTTTTGGGTATTTTGTTCCATTATTTTTTACAGCTTTTAAGCTACCTTACCAAAGATTTCCTACCTTGAATCAAGCCATATTACATCCACTAGAAAGACCTTATGATTTGTGAAATGCATGTAATCTAAATGGTGGAGAGTGATGTTGTTACCCATTTTTGGGTTCCAAAAAAACAAAGAGAGAGAAAAAAATATATATATATATCAAAAAATATTCGCAAGAAATCAAAAAAATAATAAGAGCGAAAAAAGGATACTGAAATGCTGAAAAAAGGCCAAAATTGGTTGAAGAGGTTCAAAAATGCAAAAGAGTGAAATTTGACAGTATATTTTTGACTGATAAGAGCCCTGTTGACAAGGAAAATTCAATTTGAAAAAGAAAACTTCGAAATCAAATGTTTATGGATTCAATTAAACTTTATCTAAGGTTTAATTGAATTTTTAGAGGGTTTGATTGCAAGAAAAAATGATTTTTAAGTCAATTTAGGCTTTTATTGGAAGAAATTAAAGTTCTGGGGTCCAATTATAATTTTGAAGAGTTGATTTGGTCAAATCAGGGGCTTAATTGCATAATTATTGAAGTTTGATGGTCAATTAGGGACTTAATTGAAACAATCCGAAACCAAGGACCAAACCAGAAAAGGCGCTAAAATCAAGGGATTCAATTACAATTCATACGGGGAGCTTGATTACAAAATTGTCAAAACAGCCAAGGACCAAATCGAAAATATTCATTTTGAAATTTTGAAAAGGCGTCGTTTCCACCATTCATTGTCTCCTTCAAAGAAAGCCGTTTTCAGCATTAAAACAGGGATATGTTTTGCAGCAAATTGCTCCAATTATGGGGCATAAAAATAAAATTTTCTTCAAAAAAAATTATTTCAAAATTTTTTTTATTTTCCCTCACAATTTTCTACTGAATTTTGCTTAGTATTGGTTTGTATTTTTCTACTGTAAAGATACAAATTCGGTATTAAAATACCCCGTTTTCTTAAAAACATTAAAAAAATATATTTTGTTTTCATGTATATGGCCAAATCTCTCAAAAACAAATAATAAAAAAATCATATTGTATTTTCATATAACAAAGAAAATTTCAAAAATATGTATTAGCATGCATTTTGGCTTTAATAACCAGTTTATTAAAGTCACAAGAACTAGGCCAATATTTCAAAAAT
>Ga0307515_10025381_pt1 | contig 10256 bp, 6 predicted proteins | sample 17_EM_MG_FD_194513 | JGI IMG/M metagenome (GOLD analysis project Ga0307515, IMG submission 194513) | Populus trichocarpa ectomycorrhiza microbial communities from riparian zone in the Pacific Northwest, United States - 17_EM | ecosystem: Host-associated > Plants > Roots > Unclassified | place...
CCCGGGGGCTCGCGGGTGACTCTCGTGGCTTCCGCACCTACAGTTACTACAAAAGGCCTTGGGTGGTAGTTTGGTGAGACTAATAACGCAGACTGGAGCAAACCTCACTCACGCTCACCCCAGAGTGTAACATGTTGGCGCATTCTGAGCGAGGAAAATAACCCCTTCAAGGCTTGCTCCTGTTTTTGGCTCGATGACGATGATTGAATGACGGGGCAGATATCAACCTGCAGAAAGCGCGGGAAAATGTCCGCCCGGCTGATGAGAGTCCTGAAATAAGCCCAACAGTGTATGTCGAATGTCCTAGTGTTGGGGTAGTGACATATAATGGTGAATTCTTTCAGACGAGGGACATTTGGGAAGTTGTGGAATGCGTTGTGCAAAAAGGTGTAGTCCATCGTGTGGGACAGTGGTCCAATGGTCAATGACTCCAAAGACCACTTTTCTGCCATTGGGTTGAGGAATACTTGAACGTAAGACAAATGAACTCAGCGTGGAATAAAAGGTTGTTGCAATTGCAATTTGCACTTACCCTGGAATCCATCCGACTCTGTACATGTTAATTGAAAATACTGGATCGGCGATGCTGAGGTGGCCATCGCGACGCATCGGGCCTGTTCAGCAGATCCGACACCACATATCAAGGCAGAGAGTTGCGAAACGCCCAGGGCCGCGTCCTTGATTAAGGATGAAACGTCGATTATCAGCCCATTGGACGAGCCAGAGGTGAGTTCGAGGGTATCGAGGGAGAGTTTGTGTTTTGTTAACCCAGAGAACATGGCTCCAGCAGACTTTTCACCGCCGGTAACACAATCCCGGATGTAAAGTGAATCGCAGTGGGGAAATGCGCGAACAAAGGAGATCATATCAGCGTATGAGGTAAATCGGCATCCGTACAATCCTAGGCTGTTAACCGTAGAGCTCAGTGCGGTGACTATGTCTTGGATCTTTTCCCTTTTACAGGACTCGATAGAGGGGAAGGGCAGATTCGAGAGCCAGAGACGGGTCAATGTTTGGCGTTGGGCGAAGATTTCGAGGATGGTGAGCTGCTCCTCCAAATAGTCCTCAGGGTTCGAACTCTTGCTCGTGACACCGATGTCCAATGAGCGGACGTGTTGGAAAGCCGAAAGGGAGGTAAGTAACTGAACGCACTTCTTGATACGGGGTACGTAGTTGATTGTGATATGCCTACCAATGTAAGATAACGCGGGGCGGGAGAATTCGCGTGCCACCAGCGAGCATGCACGTAGAGTGGCTTTGTCGTGCTTAAACAGCTCGAGGATGATATGGATTATATCGGGAGGGAGTATTTGCTTGCGCAGTGGCGTACTCTTGCTTCAGGAGAGTCGTTTCAGCGTACAAAGATGCGAGGGGTAGAGACACACCTCGGAATAACACGCCCTTTGGTTTTCCTTTTCTTTGAGACTACCTTCGCCATGACGGAGGGTTAATGGTGCGAGGAAGCGACACTCGCGGGGGAGCAGGATAGAGTGTCGTGAGGGGCCGCCTTTGGGAAAGGAAAGCTAAACTATCTACAGTGCGATCACGTGCATCTATTGAACTCAAAGCGCGTCGTCGTGCACGCGATTCGTAGGATCATGTCCTCCTCCAATCTTCTAGTTTTGCCCACTGAAAAAGCTTGTATAAACCCCCTGACAAAAGTTGGTTGAAATAGTCCGCCGTTCAAGAAATACCCAGAGGCAACACCAGGGGGTCAAAATCGCGGACGTAGATCAATTTCATTCCAAGCGGGAAAAACTCCATAGTTGAGATACATCCGACAGCGACATAGACAACTTGGGAGGTCTAACACCGCCCGCCGTCAATCACCAAACCATCTGGCCACGAAGCTATCCTCTCAACCCTTCCATTGGTCTAAGTGCCTGGGGATAACGTCGTGATCGATTGGGAGTCGGAGAGGAGGATTGTGGTCAGTGAGAAACTTTGGGTAGGGCGCCCCGAGTGCCTTATCCGTGCCGCCAATGTAAGTGTCGCTCTTGACCCAGGCGTGACTCTGAGACGACGGTGTGATTGGTCGACGTACGCAGGGTGAGGCGGCGAGTACCACCGGTCCTGAGAACGCGGCCCTCATGCGGAAGGCACCATTTTCGAGAAGAGTGGTCTATGCTTTAGAGTGAGATTCACGGTAACCGTAAGTACGGGCAAAAGTCTCGCCTTTATGTTCCACTTGAGATTTATCTCGGCCCCCGGTGTTGGAATGACACCTCCGTGGGCCGAGTAAAAGAGAATGTTACCATTGGGCCTTTAAGAAGCGTTCCCTGACTTGCACAATAATCACCAAAAACTGGTATAGGGAACAACCTAGTTGCAGAGGTGACAGACCACAACCTCCCGCCTTGCGAATCGTTGACGTCTCGGAAGATCGGATGACCTCCCGTGCAACATTGATCGCACCCAAACATTCACGTCGACTTGGGGTAGACTCGAGTTCATCCGCCGCGGGTAACCCGACGTCGTTACAAACGACGTCAGTGCAGCCGAATCGGATTTCCGCAGTCCTGAAAACGTCTTTGATGTCACCGGGGTTGGATGCAAACACTTGAGGATGAGGAGTTGGCCCTCTGACCGTATTTGGAGTAGGTGTCTAAGCATTCAATTCCCGGCCCCGCATAGTGGTGATAACGATATCGCTCTGTTCCAATGAGTACGTGGTGAGGGAAAGGTTACAAGAAAAATCGCATGAGACGCACTGAACCAAACTCGCTGAGCCGACATTGTCTTGAGTGTTACGTGGAGGAGGGAGTGTTCTTGCTATCCTGAAATGCGACGGGGCCAGCTTCGCATCCTTCCAACATGACGAGCGCTTTCATCGGGCGGGCCTACTGAAGCAAGGGGAATCACCTTATTCCTTCTCGTTGTGCCGCGATGGCCACCGACCAATGCATCCATGGCTTGAGGCATGAATAATCTGAGAGTGGTTGGGGTCGAGGGATGCTCGGCGGGTTGGTGGGTCGTTCACTTTTCTCACGTCCGCTCATCTTACGATCTGTGTGAACAGGAAGATCACCCAGAAACGGAGAAACGAAAGGAGTCAGGGTGAAAAGAAAAGAAGTCACGTCAGGATAAAGTTAACACCGAGGTGGATCCGCAGGCGTGCGAATATCCTCATCCACTATGGGAACGACTCACCCTTGGCTTGCGACGACCCAGGTCAAACTCGAAGTTCACTAGTTGCCGTGAGCAACTCCAAGGTTTGCCACTAAAATGAGGTGAGTTAGAATGGCCTAGACCGCGAACAGTTTCGGAACTGTTGACCGCACCATGCAAAGGAGTTAGGTTCGCAGGTTTTCAAGTTTACGTGGGATTTCTATTGGGGTGCACCCCTATCGGGCGAGTTCCGAAGCAGGTGACTCCTCATCTCATCATCCGCTCTGTGCGGGCGTGTCAAACAAGCTTCGTAGTTGGTATGCACTGTAAAAAAAACTGCGCCTTAAATTCAGTCAAAAGTAACTTAATTTACAAGTTCAGTCATTTTCCGACTGAACCAAGCCACGAATTTCAGTCGGCGTGGGGGACTGAAATTGGGCGCTTTTCTGAAAGGCGACATAAATCAACCTAATTTCAGTCAATTTTTGGGGCTGAATTTAAGACGCAGTTTTTTTTACAGTGATGGTCTTGGTATCTCACGCACTTACTCCACCACCTTTGGGGGATCCGACTCCATATCTCAATCCTGGCCTAGACCTTCCCCATCGCGACGGGGGACTAAAAGATTGCCTGGTTATATGTTCGATTTATTCTGCACTGGATGTTTTAGGGTCTAGTGGTTATGCCTGACCAGGGAAATTTCCAATCGCATTTGAATGAAAGGTCCAGGATGACTTTACGAGTGCATGTCCACGGCATCCTGAGACCCGTTTGTCACAACCGCCTGAAACCACTACTCACCTGACGATTATCTCCCACGATGTCATATTCAAATACGGTGACCGCATTCGGGCGAGAAAGGTAGGAAGTGGTCGGGAGAGCGGGAGGACCAGGAGGCTAGGCCAAAGTGTATTGCAAGATGGCAAAGGAGACCGAACGAGCATTACGTCCTGTACAATCTTTTCCATCAGGGCCTCGACGGCCAGGCCTTGACCAGACGGGGATACATAGCAGGAAATGAAGTTCACCTGAGTGCCTGCAGGCCGGAGAGACGTTTTTGCAAACGCTCGCGATCAACCTGCTAGATCCTGGACCGCCGATTCGGGGGAAAGGCGCTGAGGAAAGTCAGATGTTTCTAGACCCTGAAGTGATGGTCCATGAACAGGCCAATGATATCCGGTAAGCATATACGTGACGGCGATCAAGCATCATGTCATGGAAACCCTATCGGGCCATCCGGAACACCCCCGCCGAGCAGGTCACAAACTTTGCCCGACTCGGTCGCCAGGAGAGGATGCGTGAGCACGAATACCATCGGATAATAGCGAACCTTCGTTTATTCGGGTCCCATGTAGGGCTGTCCTCGGGGGGCTAGACCTTTGTTGGAACTGGGTAACGGCCTGGTACAAAGCGATCCGTTACCTCGTTTGGGCATCGAACCTCCTCCAGTAAGGTCTAGAATCTACAAGTTACGTACCAGAGAGTCAGCACATGAGCATGTGGCTTCCTTGCGACGTGCCATCTAAGCAGCAACTCTCAATGCGGATGGGAGGGCGCCGGGTACTGAGACTGATCGTCTATAGTAATGTCAACAAGGGCTGCAAAGTGTCAAGACATGCGGGGTGTCTTGCTGAACAGCCCTCTGCGACGAGGAAAAAGGGATTCACGTAAGGGAGCGTCGGGAAGGTCACCTGTCCACGATGTAACGGCAGTTGGAGGTGGAAGGGGGGCGATATTACTGATCCCACTTGGAACTTGACGAAATCGGAACACAGGATACAAAAGATAGGCACAGGTTTCCTGACGCATCTCGGCCGGTATCTGGATGATATGGCACGGCCCATCCCCGTAGTCTAGAGCTATTTCTATCTCTTGCTGCCTCTCACCCCACACGGGATTTTAGGGACACGCATACATACGCGCGAACTCGCACGCATGCATCGTGGTATCGGGATGATCATCGAATACTTGTATAGCGCAATATAACAAGTCGGCTGCCATCTATCGGAACAGGTTACGCGTCGACGTAAAAGATAGATAAGAAACGACATCAGGTACTGAACTGTGTACAATCAATATAGACCGCAGCAAACACTATCCTGTGGTCACTCTAGACCCTCATGCGTGTCTGTGCATACCTGACTACGAATAATCGACCCAGATTTCGGGTTGAAGTGACCCTTTAGCCACCCACTTAAACCTGACCAGGTACATCTTTTCAAGCTTCATACAACCCTGCCCGATCGTCCACCGTGGGTGGGTAGATGGGGCTATGGGGTGTGTCTGTGGGTTTATTCCTCAGCGTTGAGATGGTGGAAGATGCGTGCTCACTTACGGCAGAAGCATCGAGGAGCAACTTCACACGTTTCGCAATCTCATACGCTAGTTTACTCCTAGTAATTGGGGAGCGCACTTTCTTCCAGTCCTTTACTGCGATCTGTCGGAGGTTTATCAATGGGTGAACGGATGGCAAACTGCGTCCAGTTCTTACTTGACTGAACTTCCTGGTCGGGTACCCAGGAAACTGACGAACAGCCGAACGACCTTGAACCCCATGTTTCTGGCGCAGATGAGAATAATCCAGCGACATACCAATAGCCGACACGATACTGGACCATTTGCGTTCTCCAGGACGGGATCGTCCCTATCGTCAAGGCCGGCAAAGCGTTTAAAATGAGCATCGTTCATGTTGAAGCCAAGGGTATTGTTCACGCTGAAGGTAATGTCCTCTAGTTGCAAAACAGTTCCGGCCCCTTTCCCATTGGTATACCTGTCCTGGGGGATCTCTACCAAACCAAACGGGAGTGTCGGAGGGACTATGATTGCCGTAAGCTCGGGGATCTTGGCTCATGCGGTTTCCTCACGTTTTGGGGTGTACTCAACCTACGGGATAGTACTTGAGTCTTTCTGCCGGGGACGGGTACTCAGAAAATGTTGCTCACCAATCTACTTCCGGGGGTGGGCAGCCGGCCGGAAGGAACGCGATCGCCGGAGAAATTTAAGATCGGGGATCTGGGGGGGCGATCGGGTCCAGGCCACCCTGAGAGTCTATTCTCATCAAGGGAGACGTTGAAGGGACCAGGCTGCGGTGGACCTGCATGAGGAATCCCAGAACCAAGTTGGCGTTCGGCCCCGCGCAATTCATTGCCTGCCTCCACAATGGGTCTCTGCCTGTCCACGTCAGAAAGTGGATGACGGGACGCACACATCCTTACCGTTAGAGAAAAAGATCCTCCCATGCCAAGGAACAGGTTTCGACCGGGGCATATGTGCTAAGAGTCACAATGAGAAATTATAAGCTCGTGACAACACCGGAGACGTCGACGCATACACAGTAGGGGGATACACAGTAGGGGAAATATGAGGTTTGATGTATCCCGAATGTATCGGAATCGGTGTTGGCTGCTGGGCTCGGAGTGGCAGTGTCCGACATAACAAACACACTCTCATCGTGCGTCATGTAGTGCGAAGGAGCGGCGGCGTCGGACATCCTTTCAGATGCGGGAGATGGCGGGTATGAAGAGCGAGAGGTTAGTTGGGATGGGGAAAGCGGGCACCGGTTGCACAGCTGGCGGATCCCGCAGTTTATGTAGACTGAGGTGTGGGAGCGAATGTGATCCAGTCCCCAAAAATTGATGGAGGAGATCTACTAACCCCGGGAGGGAACAGGGTCAGAGACATTTTGGAATTGAGCGCCAGAAATGCGAGCGTGTGACGTTTGGGTCGGCCACCAATGTTGACTGCCGAATAGCCATGGGCATCCACGCAAACCGAAATTTGATCTGGTACTTGGAAAACAAGTATTGAGTGGGGGGGCCGTTGTTCGCCGTGGGGGCGGCGCTGCTCTAGGATTTTGATCTCGGTACTTATTACAGTGTCAAGGGGGCCATACCTGGGCCATATGCATATTTAAGTACCCACCATCAGCCTTCAGGTGAGTCAACATTTCAACGAAACCTTGGCCCCAGTGGATTCACGATCGAGGGATTTTCCGAAGTCGGACTTTTCCCACGAGGTCTATGACTGGTCGTCCCGAGGAGGATCACGCCGAGGAATGAATAACACTGTATACGCGGCCGGCGTATCCACCCAGACCCAGAGCCGAACGGCATTCACTCAATGCTAGAGCAAGGCCCAACGGGAGGCCCGAAACCTTGAACGTTCAGTCTGACCCCTTTGGGTGTGGAGTCCCATACGTATCCTTCGTTACGGGCTCCGTGCCTGAGGAGCAAGGCTGTACCGTAGGAGCCCAGGATTCTAATGCCAACGTCAGGCCGTATGCAACTGGGTTGAGGCACACTATACCCCACCTGACCGTTTCTATGGCGGTGTGAAATCAGTTGACAAGTGGCACCGGAGACGCGCATACCACAACGTGACGACGATGCCAAGAGCCTTACGGCTCGACCTTTCGACTGGTGTGCTGGCAACACCAAGCCGCGCGCACTAGAACTCTTCCGAATATCGATCATGCAATATCGGATTCTGGCGGTCGTTGGCACACCCCACTGGGCACTCACCCGGCCGTTTGCGAACAGTCATCTGATCGGTGCGAGGCAGGGTGTTTCCGTGACTAAGTACACTGGGTACGAACGATAGCCCTCACATAGTTGATTGGAATATGCTTACCGCGAAATATGGTTTTGATGTGAAGGAGAAAATGGGGCGAAGGTCGAAGCGATCGGAAGACGTCAGGCTTGATGAACGTCTGGATCAAAATACGTTCGCAATGTGCTCCCGATAGGGCACAAGATACCGTTCTAGTTGGAACCGACAGTTCACGCAGGGAACGTTCGGATGGGGTGGTGCAACATCCTTCTATGCAGCCGGCGTGTTTGTATTTCAATGGACCGTTTCCCACAGAATATGACCGATCTGTCGATTACCTTCTGGCCGTTCTGGGACCGGGCATCGGGTAAGGTAGTTGCCGGCTGGTCCTTCGCTCGTTTCCGTTATCAGGCCGCTCACGGAAATCAGCGACGTATCCCCAGCGTAAATCGGGAGCTGTCAAAGACCCTGCAGGCCGGGAATCAAATGGGAAGATCAAGTTCGGGCCAGCCTACGCTGCGATGCAAGGGTGCCGGACCCTAATACGGTTAAAAAGTAAACAAACAATTGGGGCCATATTTCGTGGAAAACGGTCTGTCGAAACGCAAACAGCTGCAGGTCCCGGTCAGCATCAAACCCATGGTTACTATACAATCACTCTCTCTTCGTTGAGGTCACCTCCGGCGGATTGAAGATCGTACCTCTCCTCGGAGGGGTCGGTCTCTGTGCAGGCCCGCGTTGACTGCCTTCCTTTGCCTCTACCCCGTCATGACCGCAATCTCACATTACTCGGACCACATCTTCAACTTTCTCCCTACCAACAGCCCCCTACAGAGGCATAGTTCCTCTGACGAGATCGACCCGTGAGCCCTCATCTGACCTTCCCTCCTTCTCTTTCCTGTCACCCGCCTCTGTTATCTAAGATAGATCCAATCGCGTCTTCCACCATCCGCACTTGGAACCCAACTGCAAGATGAACTTCCCATTCACAAGTTACAATCTAAATACCTTTCGAAACCTACTGCACGCACAAACCACGGATCAATCGATCACCGGCACCGTCGACTGTCTGACGAGGTGCTCACTGGTGTGAATCTACTAGTGGTTTCCCCGTTCGCCTTGGGTGAACCTTTACTTCATTTTCCCCTTCGCACACACGAAAACTAACCCCACGAGGCGATCTGGACGCGAGGTCGAAGAACGCGTCAGTGTTCCAGGGTCAATCAGAGTCACGCATGACCTCTACTAAGATAGTCACCTTCGAGAGTTGCATGCCTGCAAAGCCAGGTAAGGCTGTGAACTGGCGGCCCAGGAACCTGCCCCCTGCTGTCATCGCTCTACGCCGTTGTTTTCTGCCCATACCATGGTCTATATGTGCACTACCCTGCAAAACTAAGTCGTAGCTACGGGTCCCCTCAAGCTCCACCTTTCGGCCGTCTCGTCGTCGCGACCAACTTTGAATCGACTCAACAGACCTGTTGTGTGGATCAATGGTTCGCGCCACCACTCCGAAACCTCAGATGACACCCTGAGTCCCAGAAATCTGGGAAGATCTTTTTATCTGGTGGTGAGAGACGCATCTTGTTTGTGTCTGCTTGTCTCACTGATTCCCCCCTAAGGACGAGGGCTCCACAACTGTTTATAGAGGTCGGAACCGTGGACAGGCCAACGTACGGGAGTCTCACCTCATTGCTACACCTTTGTGCAGTTCGTCCCTCCGTACCTAAACAATGATTGTATTCTTTGTTACATCTACCAACAACTCGTACGGACGTCGAGCGTTTATATGTTACAACAAATCCGGAAGCTCGTCGCCCACTGCGACATCCACATGCGGTACAAATTTTCGAAGCTGTTTGACCAAACGAAGGTCCGGTAAGTTGTGCCCATTATTGACAATCACTATCCTGTACAACCGAGCGGCCATTGAGTGCTTCCGCTTCGCCGCTATCCCTTCCAACTCCGTGATTACTTCGCTAGTCACCTCGCAACCGAGGAACGCAACGGTTTTGAGTGATCGGCATGATATCGGCTCCTTCGTCAATGCAGATAATGATCCAGAACACAGAGGAACTCTGGAGATGGTAAGAACTTCCAACGCTGGCAGTCGTTCCAACGCCCAAGGCAGATAGCTAGCAAGGTCTCGGTTCTCAGGCCGATGGAGACCTAGGTGTAACTCGAGGACGGCGCCAGTGGCAAACAGGTCGAACTCTTCGTTGGCCTTCTCCGGGGTTGGCCGACTGTGGAAGATAAACGAACTATTGTTGCCGGATAAATGAATCTGCTTCGGAGCATCCATGTGTTTGATGGTGGTTATCGGAGCAAGCAGCTCCTGGATAGGTGTGGGGGGATGAGGTAGAAACGAGACCAGGTGACAATGCAAACTCCTCTGGGACACACGGACCTCGATATTTACGCCACGGGGAAGAGATAAACATGAAAGCAACCCTCTTGAGTCGATTGCATTGTCACAGGTGAGCGCTAGGTGTCGAAGTCGAGGGAGGGAGACCGTTCTGTTGGGGAGGGTTGACACTGAGCCTTTAGCGAACCCGAGGCTCAAATTGATAATTTCAAGGGCGAGGTTGGACTCCAGAAACCCA